>Ga0164309_10001351_pt1 | contig 12092 bp, 5 predicted proteins | sample Whisoiple_247_MG_FD_109984 | JGI IMG/M metagenome (GOLD analysis project Ga0164309, IMG submission 109984) | Soil microbial communities amended with fresh organic matter from upstate New York, USA - Whitman soil sample_247_MG | ecosystem: Environmental > Terrestrial > Soil > Unclassified >... | reverse complement strand
TTGCGGCACACATACGAAAAACAGCGTCGTCCAGAAGTCGAAGATCATGAGCACGGCGGTCAGGCCGAACGCGAAGCCAAGCTCGGTCTGGTACTGCCGCACGAAGCCTTCGTGCCGCGCGGTCTTGGCCCAAGCGGTGACGCCGTTGAATGTGCGCGGGCCGGCGACGTTCGGGAAGTGGACCAGGTTGGCCAGGTTCCAGCGGAAGCTCACGCATCGACTGTCAGCCCAGTCCCACTGCCCGTCGTCTTCGAAATGATGGTGCACCAGGTTGTGTGCAGGAATGTTCGCGCTGGCCGGGTAGAGATTGCCGAAGCTCAGAATGGAGCGAAAGATCAGGTTCAGTCGCTTGCTGTGAAAGATGCCCCGATGCAGGTGATTGTGAATCACGACCGCATTCAGGAAGCTGAGCGCGCAAGCGAGCGCAAGAACTGCAGGATTTCGGCAGAAGGGCAGCCAATACATGCACGAAAGCGTCAGCCAGTACGCAGTGACGATTCCGACCTGACGCCATTCCGTCGAGTGCCGCACGAGCCACGTTTCCCCGCCGGCCGGACGCGTGCTGGTTCGGCTCGCACCGCCCGAGCTAGCACCCGCCGAGCCAGCACTGGCGCCGGATGTCCTGGCTGCCGCTTCCCCGAGCGTCATGTGGCGGGGGCCTAGCATTACTGCCACGAAGCGTCGAGAAGGACTCCCCCCCCGCTTTCTTTCGGGTTAGCTTCCCCGGGAGGAGCGGCCCAGCTTGAATCCCATCAGCGTCTTCACGAAGCATCCGATCAACCACTTCAAACAAAGCCGTTGGTTCTACCCCGTGTACGACGGCACGTGGCTGGTTGGCCTCGCGGCCGCGATCGCTGCTCTCCAGCTGTCTGGCTACGTTCCGCCCGTTCCCACGTTCGCGGACTTCGATCCGACCTATTTCCTGACGCTGCCCCTGGTCGTCTACTTCTTCATCCTCTGCAACGTCTTCGCTCACAACGCGTCCCACCGGAACTTCCCGAAGGCCATCAACCGTCTCGTGGGCGAGATCGTCGGCTTCTTCGTGCTCACCCGCTACGCGTCGTGGGAGATCATTCACCTCCGTCACCACAAGTACTCCGACCAGGCCGGCAAGGATCCGCACGACATCGTGTCCGGCTTCTGGCTGAACTTCTTGCCCCACTTCGTGCTCAACGTGGAACGGCAGCTGAAGCAGAATTTCTACGACTTTCACGGTGGCGACACGCCGGAAAATCGCCGCTTCGAGCGCCTGCGGGCTCTCCTGAGCTTCGCCACCGGGCTAGCGCTCATCCTCTCGTTCTACGTCGTGGCGGGTCCGCCGATTTTCTGGCTGATCCTCTTCCCCGCGCAGATCATCACCATCGTGCATCTGGCGCACTTCAACTGGTCCACCCACAACGGGTTCAGCAAGGACCAGGACTTCGCGCCGATCAACATCGACCGCGGCTTCTACTACCTCGGAAACAGGATCTTTTTCGGCATCTACTACCACGACAATCACCACCGCAGGGTGAAGGCCTTCAATCCGATGCGGATGGGGGCCCAGCTCGAGGGACGCCGAGCGAACGTCAAGGGCCCGTTCCCCGAGGGCGAGCCGCACCCGGGCCAGCAGGACGCGCCGCCGCTCGCGCTCGAGAACTAGCCGCTCTCGCGCGAAAATTGGCCGCGCCTCGGAATTGCTTCCGGGAGCCCCAGCGATCACTGCGGTCCCCGAGCGGTCTAGGTGCCGGCGGCTCCGTCCGGAGGCCGACGCGGATTGACTCGACCGAGTGGACATAGTTCTCTAGTAGGGTGGTGTCGGGCGCGCGCGCGGGACAGGTGACGAGAGACACCCTCATTCGGACCAGCCGGTCGCGGCTTGGACTGCTCGGCGTGTCGCTACTCGGCTGGTCCTTGCTCGCGACTGCCTGCGGGCGCGATGCCAAGCCGACGGGCGGTCCGACGGCGTCCGACCCGGCGGAGGGTTCCGCCACCGCGGCCAAGACGGCCACCGTGGTGGAGATCGCCTCGGGGTCTCGGCCGACCGCGACCAGCTGGACGTCCGGGGTTCGTGCCAAGGTGCAAGCTAACCCCGAGCGGGCGGCGCGAGCCTTCGTTCAGGACTGGGCGCGCGCCAACGGTCGACCAAAGGCCCATCGGGCCGAGCTCTCCGCGGGCGTCGTGACCGGTCGCCCGGGTCGGCAGGTGGTGCGCTTCGATCACCACGTCGGTGGGATCCCGATTTGGCTCGGCAGAACGAGCGTCCTCTTGTCGAGCAGCGGCACGCCCGCAGCGGTGTCGGGCTTTCCAGAAGGCGGCGCCGTGCTCGGGGCTTTCCAGCTCTCGAGCGAGCAGGCCGCGCTCCTCGCCTGGCGCCGGCACAGGCCCGAGGTCGAGGTCGAGCTCGTTCTGGCGGGGACCAGGCCGGCCGGGGACACTTTCGAGCTCGCGGCAGGGCCCTCCGTGTCCCTGTTTGGACCGATCCTGGCTAGCCGCGTGTACTTCCGCTCGAAGGCCGGCCTCGTGCCGGCCTACTCGGTGGCACTCGGGAGCGGGCTCGGCGCGAGCGATCAGCGCGGTGAGGAGATCGTGGTCAGCGCCGCCGACGGGTCGATCCTGAGCGTTCGCCACACGCTCTTCGGAGCGCATTCCTACCGCGTGTGGACCGCCGCCGATGGCACGCCCGCCGAGAGCCCGCTCGCCAGCATCCTGCCCTACCCCGCGGCCGGACCGAGCGGGATCGTCCCTGCTGCGGCCCCCTCGACGCTCACCGAGGTGGACGGGCTGAATCACAACCCAGACGGCGAAGCCGACCCCTGGCTCGCAGCGAATGCCACCACCACGAGCGGCAACAACATCGACGCCTACGTCGATTTCGACGACCCGGACGGCCTGAGCGGGCCCGAATTTCGCGCTGGCGTGACCTCGCCCGGCGTCTTCGACCAGAGCTACGACCTGTCCCTCGGGCCGCTCGCCAACGACACGCAATCCGAGGCGGCGATCGTCCAGGCGTTTTACACCACCAACTGGCTGCACGACTGGTACTACGACTCCGGCTTCGACGAGGTCGCCCGGAACGGGCAGGCCGACAACTACGGCCGCGGCGGCTTCGATGCCGACGTCGTACACGTCGAGCTCCAGGATGCGGCGACCTCGTCGAACCCGCAGCGCAATAACGCCAACATGTACACGCCGCCGGACGGCGTATCTCCGGTGATGCAGGTCTACGTGTGGACCGCTCCGATGCAAAGCTCGATCGTGGCGAGTCCGGGTGGTCCCTACCCCTCGGCCACCGCCACCTTCGGTCCAACCACCTTCGACGTCTCGGGACAGCTGGTCGCGGTCAACGACGGCACGGCCGACACCATGGACGCATGCCAGGCGGTGACCCAAGACCTCACCGGCAAGGTGGCGCTCATTCGGCGCGGCGGCAATAACTGCCCGTTTGCCGACAAGGTCAGCCGGGCGGAAAACGCCGGCGCCATTGGCGTCGTGATCGCCAACAACGTGGGCGGCGCCCCGCCCGCGATGAGCGGGACTTTGCCGGGCGCCATCCCGACGCTGTCGACCACCCAGGAGGGCGGGGACGAGCTCGTCGCGGCGCTCGCCGCCGGAGCCGTGACCGTCCAGCTCAGCCTCGACAACGCGCCCGAGCGCGACGGTGCGCTCGACGGCACGATCGTGGCCCACGAGTGGGGCCACTACCTGCAGGAACGTCTCGCCCCCTGCGCTGCTCCCGAGGTCGTCGATAATGGGGGCAACCCGTATGCGCTGCCGACCCAATGCTACGCGATGGGCGAAGGCGGCGGCGACTTCGTCGCGCTCCACATGCTCCTGGGCGAGGACGACGATCCGGCGCTCGCTTACCCCATGGCGGCGTATGCCGCCGCCTCCCAGACCCCCGACCTCTACTATGGCCTGCGGCGCTACCCGTATTCGACCAGCCTCGACATCAACCCGCTGACCTTCCGCTTCATTGCGGACGGACCACAGCTGCCCGCCGAGGTGCCGGGCATCGAGTCCCAGGCCCCCAACGCCGAAGTGCACAACGCCGGCGAAATCTGGGCCGCCATGTTGTTCGAGGCCTACGCGGCCATGCTGGCCGAGGCAGCCGCGCCGGGCGACGACCGGACCTTCGCCGACGTGCGCCGCAGCATGTCCGACGACCTCGTGCTCGGGCTGGCGATGATGCCCGCCGAGCGAACCGTGCTCGATTCGCGCGACGCCCTCTTGGCCGCCATCGCTCTGCGCAGCACCTCGGACGCCGTTGCAGCCGCCGAAGGCTTCGCCAAGCGTGGCGCAGGAACCTGCGCAGAAGGCCCTGCCTTCGACTCCACCGACAACCTCGGGGTGGTGGAAGACTTCGAGGTCCACCCCAAGCTCGAGGTGGGTCTGGTGCTCGCCGAGGACTCGAAGTGTGATAACGACGAAGACGGCGTGCTCGATGCCGGCGAGACCGGGACGTTGACGGTCGAGATCGTCAACCTCGGGCCCGCGCTGGCGACCGACACGACGGTGTCCGTGGCCGGCCTGCCGCCCGAGCTTCGCGCGCTCGAGGGCACCCAGACGACGGTGGACGAGGTCCCCGCCCTGGGCACGGCCATCGCCAGCTTCCCCGTCAGCTTGGACGACATCTCCCAATTCCTGACCAGCTCGCTCACCATCACCGTCGAAAACGAAGCCGGCTGCACGCCGAGTGTCGAGGCCGAGCGCGAGGTCGCGATGAACTACGACGTCGACGAAGCCGGCGCCCAGGCGGACGATTTCTCGACCGACACCGGGGGCTGGTCCGTCATCGGACCCCAAGCGGGCGCCATCTGGGAACGCACGGGCGAAGGCTCGGACGCCGTCTGGCACGGCGACGACTACGAACCCGATTCGAGCACCGCGCTGGTCTCACCCCCGCTCGAAGTGTCGGAGACCGAGCCGTTTCAGGTCACCTTCAGCCATCGCTACAGCTTCGAGGAAACCAGCGGCAATGCCGATCCTGCCCTCAATGCCGCCTGGGACGGGGCGATCGTCGAAGTCAGCCTGGACGACGGCGCCACCTGGCAGGATGCGGCCGACATTTCTGGGGTGGATCCGAACTATTCCGGCTCGATCACGAACGCCAGCAACAATCCCCTCACCTCGAGCGGCACGCCACGGCCGGCCTACGTGGGAAACAGCCCTGGGTATCCGGGCTACGACTCGATCACGATCGATTTCGGCACCGAGCTCGCCGGAGAGACGGTGCGCGTCGCGTTCCGCATCGGCACGGACGCTCTGGGTAGTGCGCCCGGCTGGGACATCGATGACGTCACCTTCGCCGGGACGGACCCGGGTCCCTTCGTCGCGCTCGTCGCCGACACCACCCCGGCCGCACCTTGTCCGGAGCCGGTCGCGACTGGCGGCAGCGGCACGGGCGGCGCCGCGGCCGAGGACGGTGGCAGCTCGGCAACCGACGGCGCAGGGGGCGACGGCGATGGCACGGGAGCGAGCGCCGGGTCGGGTGGCCAAGGGAACGTCGACGCACCGGGCGGCTGTGGCTGCCGGGTGACGGGCGCTCGGCCGTCTCCCTTCGGCGCCGGGGCAGCAGGACTCGTCGGCCTAGCGCTCCTGCTCAGGCGGCGTCGGTCGCAGCCGACGCGCTAGGCCATCCGGTCAAGCCATCGCCGGTCTGGCCACCCCCCGTCAATACGGAAAGGGCTCGGGCGGCGCATGGCTAGGCGGCACCGCATAGGGACCGGGCGCATTGACGTCGAGAGCCAGCAGAGTCCCGCCATTGGTCAGCACGAAGGCGCGGCCGCCGTGGGCAGCGGGTGCGCCGCTCACCCCGAGATCGGTGTGGATACCGTCGATCAGGCTGCCGTCGACGGGCGACACCAGGAAGGTGCCGAGCTGGCTCGAGTTCACCAGCAGTGCCCCGAGCACGAAGGCCGGCCCTGAAATGCCGCCGCGCGGCACTTCCCGGCGCCAGACTTCACGCCCCGTTTCCGGCTCGAGCGCCCAGAGGCCCGACGTCCCCGTCGACACGATGACGAGCGAGCGTTTCGGTCGTTCGATCCCGCCCCGCACGTGCGCCGGTTCCTCGAAGAGCGCCAGATCCGAGACGCCGCGCACGTCGGCATTGGACCAAAGCAGCGTGCCGAGCTCGGCGTCCAGCGCGTAGACGCCGCCGGCGTAGGAGCCGAACACCACCAGGTCTCCCGCGGCTGTCGACAGTCCGATGGGGGTCGTGTCCACGTCGAGGTACTTCGGCGGTTCACCCAGCGCTTCTTCGGCCTCGGTTGCCAGGTCGACCGGCTGCCAGACTTCCTGTCCGGTTGCGGCGTCGAAGGCCGTCGCGGTGCCATCGCTGAAGCCCATGTACACTCGGCCGAAAGCCAAAGCCGGGCCCGAATAGCCAGCGACCTCCATGCCGGCAGCTGGGCTCCTGTGGTGGGTCCAGACAATCTCGCCGCTCTTGCGCCGCGCCGCGATCAGGGTGTCGTTGGCGTTGGCAAAGTAGATCAGCTCGCCGCGCACGATGGGCTCGCGACCGATCTCCGAGCGCGTCGACAGACGCCAATCGAGCGCCCCGTCGAGTGCGTGAACGCGGTAGAGCGCTCCGTCGTGGGAGCCGAAATAGACCACGTCCTCCTCGACATCGTAGTGCGGGCGACACTGCACGAAGCTCAGGGTTTCGAAGCGCCACAGAACCTCGCCCTGCGGGGCGCTGAGCGCGTAGAGGCCGCCGTCGCTCGAGCCCACGAAAACGCGACGGCCCTGGACATCCAGCCCGGGTTGACCGCGCTCGTACGGCTCGCCGTGCGCGCGCGAATTGGCCACCAAATCGCGGGTGTAGGCGATGCTGAGCGCCCCGCCCGGCCGCTTCTTCCACACGGGCAGGTCGGCGTTGGCGCGCTTCTGCAAGCTGTTGCAGGCGAGCAGGCCTGGTGCGAGCAGGGCTGGCGCCAGCAGACCCAGCCCGAGCCCGAGGACGCGGAGGAAGCGGCCCGCTCTCACTCGCCGGCCTCGACCGGACCAGGGGACGGCTCCGGCGACGAGGCCGGGCTCGTGGGCGGAGCGGGATCGTCGAGCTCGCTGCCGGGCAACGGCGCGGGGGGCGCATCGAGCGGAGCCACGTCCATCGGGGCCGGTGTGCCGGAGCCAGGAAGAGCTGGGCTAGCCGGAACGCTAGGACTGGCCGGGCCAGCGGGACTCGTCGGAGCGCCCTCTGCTTGCATGGCCTCGAACTGCTTGCGCAAGGCCTCCAGCTGCTCCGGACTGATTCCGCCGCTGGCTGCTGCGGCAGCGCGCGTCGGATCGACCGTCTTTTGGAGCTCGCGCGCCGCGGCTTCGACGTAGCCTGGGCTCGCGTCCGCAGAGCGCTTCTTCTCCAGTTTCTCGAGCAGCTTCACGAGGCCTTCCTTGGCCTTGTCGACCTGGCCTTGCTCGTAGGCAACGCGCGCGCCGTGCAACGCTCCGAGGAGCGCCGCCTGCCCGCCGAGGTCGGTCAAGACGCCGATGGCCTTGGCGGCGTCGTCCAGGCGTCCTTCTGCTTCGTGGCAGAGGGCGATGCCTTCCGCAGCCCGCACGCGGAGCTCCGGGAATCGTGCCGAGACGGGGTTCTTGAACACGTCTTCGTAGCCGCCGCGCGCGTCGGCGAACTTCTGCTGATCGTAGAGCACCCCCGCGCGACCCAGCTTTCCGAGCAGGCGAAGCTCCGGCTCGGGGGATTTCGCTAGGTCGGTGAAGCGGCTGAGTGCAGCCTCCAGGCGCTTTTCGGTCGACTCGAACTCGGGCCTGGTGTCGACCAAGCTTCGGTCGGTCGGCGTGACCGGCGTCACACTGGAGAGGCGGCCGTGTGCGGCAGCCAGGGCTTCACCGACGACGTGGCCCTGCTCTTCCCGCACGACGTCCTGCCGATAGTCATAGACCAGGTAGGCCATGGACCCGGCGATGCCGAGCACGATGACCCACTGCAGCCAGCGGAAGTTCTGCTTGAGCACACGCCCGGCCGTGTCCGCGCCGCGCACCAGCGCGTCGTCGACGCGTTCGGCAGTCGCTAGACCTTCGCTCTTGGCGGACGAGAGCTCACGCTGACGATCGGCCTTGCGCTTGGCAATCGCTTCGGCGCGCAGGCGCTGATTTCGGTCCTTGATCTCGTCCTGCTGGGCGCCCTTGGCGGCGTCCGCCCGGCGTTCTCGACGGGATCGCTTGTCGGTCTCGGCTTCGCTCACGGCCGCCTGCTTACCAGAACAGCAGCGAGGGTGCGAAGGTCATCGCTCGGGCGGCGCCGAAGCCTCGGCAGCGGCCGCGCCGGCCCCATTTTTCCAGGGCTCCGGCGGTGGGGGTGGGACCTCTTCACGCAGCGGGAGCACGGCCAACGAGTCGACCAAGACCCCGCCCTCGGCGAAGACCGCCAGGCGCAGGGGGAGCCCGGGTCGGCCGCCGAAGGCCTCCGGCAAGGCCACGGCCAGCTCGGTCGCCGCGTCCGCCCCCGAGAACTCGAGGGTGACCGTGTTTTTGCCACCGATATCCGGGCGATGATGCAAGCGCCCTTCGCCATCCTTCGGCGGCGTAAAGCCCGCGAGTGGCGCCAGATGGACTCGCCCGGGCGCCCCAGCGGCGCGCGCGCGCACGATGACTCGGACTCCGAGCCGCGGTGCGCGGCGCGAGGGCAAGGGCGGCACCACCACGCTCACATCGACCCCACTGTCGGCCAGCTGACGCAGGCGACCGAGCGCGCGCTCATTCGGGCCGCCGACCTCTTCGAGGACGCCGGCCGCGTCCGCCAAGCCAAGGCCACCGGGGAGCGCGTCGGGCACGCCGAGGAAGTGCCGCAGAGGCACGATCAACTCGTCTTTCGCCCCAAGCTCGAGCAAAGCGCGCGCCAGCGCCACGCGCGCTGGATGGTAGCGTTCGCCGCTGAGCGCCCGGGTGAGCCAGGGACGCGCGTCTTTGTCGCCGATCTTGGCCAGCGTCTCGGCGATGGGCACGCGCAGCCGCACCTCCGGCAAGCGTGCGAGCAGCGGACCCGTGGCCGCCTTCGAGCGCAAGAGGCCGAGCGCGGTCAGGATCTCGAGGTCGTCTTCGTGCGAGCGACCCTGAGGCGCGGAAAACCACGAAATGAGCTCATCCTCCCCGCGGTCGTCCCCGGAGAGGCCGAGCGCCAGGGCCGCGAGGCGGCGCATCCGGGGGTCCGGTCCAGTGAGCAGCTCCTGCACGAGCGGTGCTCCCTGGCCGAGGCGGGTCAGGCCGAGGGCGAGCCAGGCTCGGACGTTGGGATCTTCCTCGCGCGCGAGCGCGAGGCGCAGGGCGGGAGCTTCGGCCGCGGTGGCCAAGCGGAACAGGATCTCGGCCGCTTTGGCGCGAATGCCGCGGTCCACGTCCTCCAGGAGCTGGGCGAGCTCCGGTGCCGCATCCGCTTCGCCCGCGAGGCCGCGCACGATGGGGGCCGGCCAGCCCTTGCCTTCACTGCGCAGACCCTGAGCTTCGAAGCGCCCGTGCGAGGTCGACAGTGCGCGCGCGCGGGCCTTCATGTCTTCCAGCACACGAGGCAGCTCTCCGCCCACGTCCCGCAGCTGCCCCGGATCCCGGGCGAGATCGAATAGGCGACACGCTCCGGACGGCCGGTGACAGATCAGCCGGTAGTGCCCTTCGGCCAGGAGCGACAGCTCGTCCGTCTCGGCTAGGGCCAGACCTTTGGTGTCCGTCTGGCTGCCGCGGAGCTCCGGCCCGAGATCGCGACCCCGGAGCCGCGGGGGCACGGGAATGTCCATGCTGCGCAGCACCGTGGGCAGGAGATCGATGGTCTGCACCGGTGCCGTCACCCGCCGCCCCGCTTTGAGCCCAGGGCCGGCAACGACCAGCGGCACGCGGGCCTGCTCTTCGTAGAGCGTCGTGCCGTGGTAGCGCCCGCCATGATCGCCGAACTCCTCGCCATGATCGGCGGTGACGATCACGACCGCGCTCGGATCACGCGCGCGCATGAGCTCGACGACCCGGCCGAGCGTCTCGTCGGCGCCGGCGATCTCCGAGTCGTAGCGATCCACGTCCGCCGCACCGAACGCCTTCGTCGGCTGCTCTTCGTAGGGCTCGTGGGGGCCGAACAGGTGCAGCCACAGAAACAGTGGATCCCCCGCGGGCAGCGCGCGCAGGTAGCCTTCCACCTGGGATCTGCGCAGAGCGCCCTCGGCGAACTCCACCTTGAAGTATTCGAAGCCGAAATGCTGCCGCTCGAAGGTCTGGAACTTCTCTTGGTCGATGAAGAAGACCGCCGGCGGGTAGAACGCCGCCGTCTTGTAGCCGTACGTGCGCAGCAAGAGGGCCCAGAGGTCCGAGTCCTGGGCCGCCCCTTGGAGCAAGAGCGGGCGCATGTATTTGCCCGTCATCAGGGACAGGACCGAGTAGGACGTGTGGGGAGTCGGGGCGTAGGCCGCCTCGAACAAGACCCCCTGGCGAGCCAACGCATCGAGATGCGGCGTCGTGCCCCGCCCGTAGCCATAGGCGCCCACGTGGTCCGCCCGCAGCGCGTCGACGGTCACGAGCAGCACGCTCTGGCCTCGCCAATCGATGCTTGCCGGCCCCCCTGCCCGTGTGGGGGAGGTCAAAGGCCCCGCGGTCGCCTGCTCCTCCGTTCGATGGAGGTGCGCGCCGAGCTCGACCGCCAGCCCCAGGGTGGGCGACGTTTCGAGGAGCACCCAGCGAAAGTTGTCGAACCGCTCGAGTGAGCGCAGGGCGGGCACGACCGAGAGTCCGAGTCCCAACAGTAGCAGCGCGAGCCCGCGCAGGGCGGCCGCCCTGTGCTGCTCGAGTGCCCGCAAGGAAGGGCCACCGAGCGTCCACGCTCCGGCCCAAGCCGTGACCGTGAGCACCGACAGGCCCAGGTGAAACGCCGGGTACAGCCGCACGAGCACCGCTCCGTTGACGAGCTCCGCGAGCGCCGCGAGCGCGAGCCCGAGGACCGCACCGAGGCGCGCATGGCCCCGGCGCGTGAGCGCCCAGAGCGCCCAGAACCAGAGCGAAAGGCCGAGGACGGCCAGGCTCGCGAGCGCGAGGGCGAAGCCGAAGCGCACGCCCGGAGCCGCGAGGTGACGTCCGCCGCCGACTCCCCAGCCGACCAATCCCCCGAAGAGCGCAAAGGCGAGCACGCGCGCCAAGCCGAGCCGGCGCCAGAACGGTCCCTCTGCCGGCGGCGGCGTCGCCCACAGCCCACCGAGGGCCCCGAGCAGTGCGAGCCCGAGGAGCCACAGCGGCAGGTACCCGACGACGCCCCGCTGGAGCTCCCAGTTGCTCGCGAGCTTGTCCTTTCCCTGCAAGAAAAGGCCGAGCAGAAGGACCGGCAAGAGCGTCCAACCACCCAGGCTGCCCCGGCTCACGGCCAGCGCAGCGCGCGCTCGTTTCACGGGCGAAAGCACCGATAAACCGTCAGATGTACTCGACCGAGCCGATCTCGTAGTGCCGGGTTCCGGCAGGCAAAATCACGGTCACTTCATCCCCTGCCGACTTGCCTATGAGCGAGCGGGCCACCGGGGCCACCACCGAAATCAGGCCCTTTTCGATGTCGGCTTCTTCGATACCCACGATCTGGTAGCGGGTCTCTTCGTCGTTATCGAGATTGATCAAGGTCACGGTGGCCCCAAACATCACCTTTTCGCCCGATAGCTTGCTCGGATCGATGATCTCGCCGAGCGAAAGCCGGGCCTCGATGTCGCGGATCTTGGCTTCGCACAGTCCCTGACGCTCCTTGGCCGCGTGGTACTCGGCGTTTTCGCTCAAGTCCCCGTGTTCGCGCGCAACCTCGATGTCCTTGGCGATGCGCGGCCGCTCCTCCTTCAGGCGGGCGAGCTCGTCCCGGAGCATCTTGGCGCCGCGGGGGGTCATGGGGAATTTGTCCATGTGAGAGCCTGGCGTAACATCGAATTCCGGCTGACGACAGGGCCGGGCGGGGACAGGCCCCGGCCCGGCCCGGGCTACTTGCTGCTCTGCTGCAATCCGGGTAGAGCGGGCGCCGTCATGCCGGCCCGCCTGCTCGTGCTTGCGCTTCTCGCCTGCGCCCTTGCGACGGCACTCGGCTGCGACAAGCAGGCGGCGGCCCCGCTGACCGCCGAGCAGTTCCAGGCGAGCGCCCAGGCTGCCTACGAGCG
>Ga0164309_10001347_pt1 | contig 12129 bp, 12 predicted proteins | sample Whisoiple_247_MG_FD_109984 | JGI IMG/M metagenome (GOLD analysis project Ga0164309, IMG submission 109984) | Soil microbial communities amended with fresh organic matter from upstate New York, USA - Whitman soil sample_247_MG | ecosystem: Environmental > Terrestrial > Soil > Unclassified >... | reverse complement strand
GTCGCGTGCGGGGCAGCCGCACACCCCCAAAGACCCGACGCAAAAGTAACTCCGGTAACCCCGAGGAGGCGCAAGACCTCTCTTCGCTGCTGCATGTTCATGCCCAGCCAACGCGCGGAAGTCGCCATCGTTCCGGAAAATGCGCCCGCGGGCGCTGGAACTTTTTGGGGAACCATCGACGCTCGCCAACGTTGATCCAGGGTTGAAGCCCAATTTCGCGCGCACCAATCGCATCGACTCTGCGCCACACTTGCGGGATGCCAGCGTGCGCTGGTACGCCGAAGGCATGCACCGCGAACCGCCTCGGAGCGAACCGCCCTTTGCGGAGCAGCTCTTGGAACAGGCGGGCGCGCTGTACAACTTCGCGCGCTACTTGTGTCGCGATCCGGCAGAGGCGGAAGATCTGGTGCAAGACGCATTTGCGCGCGCGCTGAACGCGCAGGGTTCGTTCGTCGTCGGCACGAACCTGAGAGCGTGGCTGTTTCGAATTCTGCGCAACACGTTCGTGGACGGCAAGCGACGGCAACGCAGGCAACCCCTGAGTGAGCAAGAACAGAACGAGGGTGAAACCGCGAACGGCGATGATTGGCTGCGTGGAGACATCGAGATCGACCGCTTGCGCGGCTTCGTCGCGCGCGACATCGAGGCCGCGTTGAATCGGCTCTCGGACGATGCCCGTAGCGTGATCCTGCTCGATCTCGAAGGCTTCACCGAAACAGAAATTGCGAGTGTGATGGACACGGCGGTCGGAACGGTCAAGTCACGGCTCGCGCGAGCTCGCGCGGCACTCCGGATCGAACTGAAGGAGTACGCCAAATGAGCGACTGTCAGCACACACGGGAACAACTGCTCGACGCCGTACGCGGTCGGCTCGCGGAGCCGCAACGCACGCACTTCGACGCACACTTGCAAGCGTGCAGTGACTGCCAGCATTTGTTCGAGCGAGAGCAAGCGCTGGAACGCGCCCTCGAACGACGTCCGCGCTACACTCTTCCCGAGCGATTGCGTGAATCCCTGACCGCGACCGCCACTGGGGCGAAAGCGGACAGCGGTGCCAGGCGTCGACGTCTGGGGCGATTGGCGGCTGTCTTGGTGCCTAGTTTGGCGGCAGCGGCGCTAGCCGTCCTACTCGTGCGTGGTCCAGCGGGGTCCGGGCAACCGCTGATCGACGAGGCGATCAATGACCACCTGCGCGTGCTCTACGCCCAGCATCCAATCGAGATCGAGAGCGGTGGCATCCATCAGGTCAAGCCGTGGTTCGCAGGCAAGCTCGACTTTGCTCCCGTTCTTCAATTCAGCGGCGACGAAGAATTCCCCCTCGAGGGCGGCGCGATCGCCGTGTTCGTCGACCGCAAGGCGGCGACGTTCGTCTTCAAGCACCGCCTGCACCTAGCCAGTTTGTTCGTGTTTCGCAGCCAAGATTTGAGGTTTCCCTCGCGCGCCGAGCAAGCCATTGGCAGCCGTACGGCGACCAGCGCCGCCTCTCGCGGCTTCAATGTGCTGCTCTGGCAAGACCATGACCTCGGCTACGCCCTGGTTTCGGACATGGACCAGAAGTCCCTCGCCCGCCTCGCCGAAAAACTGACCGCGCCCTGATCTGCCCTTCCAGAGACGCGCGACAAGGAGTAGTTAGATTCTGCGCGCCAAGTTCGGGTAGCGCAGGGAGTTTTGCAAGATGCCCAAAGGCCAAGAGAAGGCGAAGACGACCAATAAGCCCAAGCTGACCGTGAAGGAAAAGAAGGCCAAGAAGAAGGAAAAGGCCGCTTCCAAATAGGCGGTTTGCAGAAACTCGAGCACGGCCGCGGCTCGCGGCCGTGGCATCGACGTGCTCACGACCGTGATCAAGTACTGCGCGCGTCAGGCAGCGCCGAAGCGCGTCGACTGCGGCTCGGATTGCGGCTGCGACAGCGGTAGCGTCACAGTGAAGCGGCTGCCCACGCCGAGCTCACTGTGCACCGATATCTTCCCGTGGTGCGCTTCAACGATACGAAGCACGACGACGAGGCCCAGCCCGACGCCGCCCGTAGCGCGTGTGCGGCTCGGATCACTCCGAAAGAACGGTTCGAAGATCCGCTCCTGATCCGTAGCGGAGACGCCGATACCGCGGTCGGCAACCTCGACGATCAAGTGCGCGCGGTCATCCGCGACGCGCGCGCCCAGCTGAACGGGCGCCTCCGAAAACTTGCGCGCATTGTCGAGCAAGTTGTCGAACACGCGGCGCAGCACCGGATCGGCTTCGATTGTCGGCAATTCGGCGGGGATGTCGCAGGTTAGCGCGCGCTCGGGGTAGCGCACCAAGAAGCGATTCGCGGCGGCTTCGACCAACGTGCGCGCGGACAGCGATTCGACGTGCAGCGGCGGCACCGCGTCCCCCGCAGAGTCGCGCGCGAGATCCATGCGAGCCGCGCTGAGTACGTCTTCCAAAAGACGTTCGAGCTCGGCCAGATCTTCACCGATGTCGGTGAGGTAGCTGCTGGCCTTGTCACGATCGCCATCGGTCACCAACTCGAGCGCCAAGCGAATGCGCGCGAGCGGTGTGCGCAGCTCGTGCGACACGTTGGCGAGCAGCTCCTTCTCCGACCGGCGCAGCGCGGTGATGCGGTCGGCCATGTCGTCGAACGCGCGCCCCAACGCGCCGATCTCGTCGCGGCGACGCGAGGCAAAGCGCGCGGTGAGATCACCCTTGCCGAAGCGACGCGCCAAGCTCGACAGCCCCTCCAACGGCGCAGTGACAGAGCGCGCGAGCGGGATCGAGACCAACGCCAAGACCAGCAGCGCCACGGCAGCCTGACGCACCATCAAGCTGAGCGGCCATTCGGGCGCCTTGTAGCGCATCACGGAGTAGCGGGCCGCGCTGCGGTCGGTCTTGGGCTCGAGCACGACGCCCCAGCCACGCCCGAACACGGTGCCGTCGCGCTGCAAACGCGCCAAGTCATCCGCGTCGAGCGGCGGCAGCGGGGGCTGTTTGGTAGTGCCCAAGAGCCGGCCATTGACCTCGTAGACCGCCAAATCGATGCCGACTCGGCTCTTTACATCGGCGAGCTGCTTGTTCAGCTCGTCCGGTTGATCGGCGAGCTCGGCCATGTGCCACGCGATCCAGGTGGAGGCGGGGCGCGCCGGACCATCGAGCGCGGAGCGCAGGGTAAAGCGGCCGACCAAGACGCTCGCGACGACCGCTAGCGCGATCATCAGCACCCCGTACAAGTAGACACGAACCAGAAACGACGGGCGATTGCCCAAGCGTTCCCTCACGCGGATTCCTCAGCCACCAACATATAGCCGCTGCCACGCACGGTCTTGAGCAGGCGCGGGTGACGCGGATCATCGCCGAGCTTTTGGCGCAGACGGGAGATGCGCACATCGACCGAACGATCGAACGCCTCTTCCGCGTTGCCTTTGGCGAGATCGAGCAGCCTTTCGCGCGTCAGCACCTTGCCCGCGTTTTCCGCCAAGGCGCGGAGCAGCGCAAACTCGTACGACGTCAACGCCAGCAACTGGCCGTCGAGCGTGGCGCGCAGGCTCGCGCTGTCGACGATCACGCGGCCCACTTTGACTTCACGCGCGCGCGGGCCGGCGCGGCCTTCTGCGCGGCGCACGACGGCCTGGATGCGCGCGAGCAGCTCACGCGCAGAAAACGGTTTGGTCACGTAGTCATCCGCACCCAGCTCGAGCCCGAGCACGCGGTCCGCAACCTCGACGCGCGCGGTCACCGCAATGATTGGCACGTGCGAGTGTTCGCGGATCTCGCGGCACACGTCGAAGCCGCTCTTGCCCGGCAGCATCAAATCGAGCACGACCGCGTCGAACTCCGGCCGCAGCGCCTCGCGCGTCGCCGCCGTGCCGTCGCTCACCAGCGTGACGTCGAAGCCGTGCTGTTCCAGGTAATCACGGGTGAGACGCGCGATCTTTGCGTCGTCCTCGACCACCAAAACCTTGAGACGCGCGCCTTCCATGTTGCGGATAAGCGTACACGAGCGCCCCAATCGACGCCGTGCCAAACACAATCCGACACAAAAAAGATATGGTTCCGCAGCGTGCCGGCCCTAGGCTAAATCTACCATTAATGAGTGCGAGACCCGACGCAGCCGCCATCCTGGCAGAGACCAAATCACGACGGCGCCGCGCGCGAATCTATCAAATCATCGGCGTATTGCTGGTTGCTGCAATCGGCGGCGGAGTCTTTTTCTGGCGCAAGAAGAGCAGCACGACCAAGGGCGTTCGTTACCTGAGCGCGGTCGCGCAAGTGGGCGATCTGAAAGAGACAGTGACGGCCACGGGCACCCTGAAAGGGCTCGATTCGGTCGACGTCGGCGCGCAAATATCGGGCAAAATTACGAAAATTAATGTGGATTTCAACGATCACGTGACGGTCGGTCAGGTGCTCGCAGAAATCGACACAGCGCAGCTGCAATCGCGCGTCGAGCAATCGAAGGCACAGGTGAACGCGGCTGATGCTTCGCTCGTCTTGGCGAAAGCGACTCAAGCCCAAACAAAAGCGCAATACCTGCGCTCGGTGGACCTCTCGCAGAAGGGTCTGATCTCGAGCAAGGATCTGGACAGCGCCAAGGCCGACGCGGACCGCGCGAGCGCGAGCATCACTTCTGCGACGGCGCAGGCCACGCTCGCTCGCGCCTCGTTGAAGGACGCGCAGACCCAGCTCTCGTACGCGGTGATTCGCTCACCTATCGACGGCATGGTCCTGTCGCGCTTGGTCGAACCCGGACAGACCGTGGCCGCCACCATGTCCGCGCCGATTCTGTTCACACTCGCGCGCGACCTCACGCAACTCCGCTTGTACGTGGACGTGGACGAAGCGGACGTCGGCAAAGTCAAAGAAGGACAGGCGGCGAGCTTCTTGGTCGACGCTTGGAACGGCCACAGCTTCGCGTCCAAAGTCGTCTCCGTTCACAATTTGCCGACGACGGGGCAAACCGTCGTCACGTATCAAGCCGTCCTTTCGGTCGACAATAGCGAGCGACTGCTGCGCCCGGGCATGACCGCCACTGCGACGGTCACGACCGACGAACGCAAAGGCGTGCTGCTGGTGCCCAATGCCTCATTGCGCTTCAGCCCGCCGGCGTCTGCCAAAGGCAGCGGCGGACCGCCCGGCGGAATTCCGTTTCTCGGCGGTGGCATGCCGGGCGGAACGCGCACCGGCGGTACCGGAGCGGCGACGCGCTCCAGGACCGGCAAGAAAGTGATCACCGCAGCCGACTCACAGGGACAAGTCTTCCTGCTCGAGAATGGCCAGCCGAAACGCGTGGTCGTCGAGATCGCCGGTACGGACGGCGAGCGCACCGAAATCAAGAGTGGTCTCAGCGCCGGCGCACAAGTGATCACCGAAATCGACTTGAGGAAAGCCGAGTGACGAGCGCCGTCAGCAGTAATGGCTCCGGCGGATCCGGCGAAGTCATCATTGAGATGCGCGGCATCCAAAAGGTTTACGGCGAGGGCGAGTCGGAAGTCCGCGCCTTGGCCGGCATCGACTTCGACATCGCCCGCGGTGATTTCGTGGCCATCATGGGCACCAGCGGCTCCGGCAAGTCGACCTGCATGAACATCCTCGGTTGTTTGGACGCGCCGACCGCGGGCACCTACCACCTCGCCGGAGTCGCGACGACCGATCTGCACGGCGATGGTCTAACGTTGCTTCGTCGTCACTACATCGGCTTCGTGTTCCAAGGGTTCAACTTGCTCGCACGCACCAGTGCGCTCGAGAACGTCGAGCTACCGCTGGTGTACCGACGCGTGGGAGCCAAAGCACGGCGCGACGCCGCGCTGCGCTCACTCACTCTGGTCGGCCTCGCCGATCGCGCCGATCACACCCCTCAAGAGCTCTCGGGCGGACAACAGCAGCGCGTCGCCATCGCGCGCGCACTGGTCACCGATCCCGAACTGCTCTTGGCCGACGAGCCCACGGGAAATCTCGATTCCGCGCGCACGGAAGAGATCATGAAGTTGCTCGTGGACTTGAATCGCACCCGCGGCATCACCATCGTCATGGTCACGCACGAGCCAGACGTGGCCGCTTTCGCCAATCGCGTGGTCGTCTTCAAAGACGGTCACATCGTCGAAGACACGCGACCCGAGCGAGTGCACTGATGTTCCTACAAACAGTGCTAATGGCGCTGCGCGAAATCCGCAGGAACACGCTGCGCTCCGTGCTCACCATGCTCGGCGTGGTGATCGGCGTCGGCGCGGTGATCGCGCTGGTCTCGGTCGGACGCGGCGCGACGCAGAAGGTGACGGAAGACATCGGCAAGCTCGGCAAGAATTTGCTGATGGTGAGCGCCGGTGCACGCGTTCGCGGCGGCGCGTCTTCGGCCGCTCAGTCGCTGAAGATGGCCGACATGAAGGCGATCGAACAGGAAATCTCCGGCGTGCACGCGGTCGCGCCCGGTTCATCGAGCCAGCAGCAAGTCATCTACGGCAACAAGAACGCCAGCACCTCGGTAACGGGCACGGACAATAACTTCTTGGAGGTTCGCGGCTACACCATCGACAAGGGTCGAAGCTTCACCCAGCAAGAGGCGACCGCGGGGATCTCCGTGTGCGTGTTGGGCGCGACCGTGAAGACTACGCTCTTCGGCACTCAAGATCCGATCGGCCAGCAGGTGCGCGTCGGCAAACTCTCGTGCCAAATCATCGGCACGCTCGTGTCGAAAGGCACCGCCGGCATGGGTCAAGATCAAGATGACCTGCTGCTCATCCCGCTAGCCGCGTTTCAAAGACGGATCACCGGCAACAACGACATCTCGCTGATCTTGGTGTCGGCAGAAGAGGGTCTCGACACCACGGTCATCGCCGAGAGCATTCGCGCGCTGTTGCGTCAACGCCGGCACCGCCCGCTCGGCTCGGAGGACGACTTCAACGTGCGCGACATGGCCGAGATCGCCGACACGGTGACCAGCACGACCAACGCCATGACCGCGCTGCTCGGCGCCATCGCCGCGGTTAGCTTGGTCGTCGGTGGCATCGGCATCATGAACATCATGCTCGTGTCCGTCACCGAGCGGACGCGCGAAATCGGAATTCGCTTGGCCATCGGCGCGTTCGCCAGCGAAGTGATGATGCAATTTTTGCTCGAAGCCATCGTGCTCTCGACCTTCGGCGGCATCATCGGCGTCATTTTAGGGCTGATCGGCTCGTTTTTCGCCGCGCGTTCGCTGTCCTTGCCGTTCGTGATCCCGCCGGAAATCGTGCTCTTGGCGTTCGCCTTTTCGGCGCTCGTCGGAGTACTTTTCGGCTACTTGCCCGCGCGCAAAGCGGCGCAGTTGAATCCCATCGAGGCGCTTCGCCATGAGTAACCCGTTTCGAACGATCGCCACGCTGGCGATCTGTGCCGCAATCGCTCACCCAGCGCGGGCACAAGACTCGAACGGCGGACTGACCACGCAGGGCGCGGTCGAGATCGCCGTCAAGAACAACCCGAGTCTACACATCGCGCTCTTGCAACAAGAGCAGGCGCGCTATTCCGTGCTCGCCGAAGAGGCCTTGTACGATCCGATCTTCAACGCCAACGCGAGTTACGCGCACAACGGTAGTCCGACCCTGCGCGGCACGGATGGCACCGTGGTCAGCGTCAGCGACATCATGGTGCTCGGCGCCGGTTTGAATAAGACCTTCACGACCGGCACCACCGTCGGCGCGAGCGTCACGAGCCAGCGCCGCGTGACCCGCTCGCCTCCGATTGGCAATGTCGGCGGTAGCACGGCAACCGGCCCCGCATACTCCTTAGTCGGCACCCTTACCCTCTCGCAGCCGTTCTTGCGGGGCGCGTGGAACACCGTCGGCTTGGCTAGCCTGCGCGTGGCACGCCTCAATCGCACCGCGGCACAGCTTTCTGCGCTCCAAACCGGAAGCCAAGTCTTGCACGACGTGCTGACCGACTATTGGGAGCTCTGGTATTCGGCTGAAGCCGTAAAAATCATCGAAGCCTCGCGTGATTTGGCGAAGACGTTGGAGGAGCAAGCGCACGAACAAGTCAAGAGCGGCACCTTGGCCAATGTGGACGCTTTGCCGTTCGCCACGCAGCTTGCCGAACAAGAGGAGTCGATGGTGCAACAGGCCACCGACCGTCGTCAGCGTTCGCTCGCGCTCGCCCAAGCCATCGGACAAGCGGGACGTAGCGGACCCGAATTGTCTTCGTCCGACACGCCACCCGACGTCGAGGTCGACGACCGAAGCACACAATTCGTCGAAGACGCACTTTTAGCCTCCTACGAATTGAAGCAACTGCAGGCCCAGCTCGAGGTCGCGCAATATCAAGCGAAGATCGCCGGTGATTCGCTGCGTCCAAGCCTCAACCTCGACGCTTCGCTCTCGGCCCAAGGCCTCGGTAATCGCGCCGTCGCCCCGGCTTTCGAGCAGTTCGGCAAGATGGACGCGGTCAGCGCTCAGGTGGGTCTCACATTCGAAACTCCGGTCACGAACTCACGCCGGAATGCGCAGATCCAGAATGCGCTGCTCACGGCACACATCACCGAAAAGCAAATCGAGAGCGCGCGGCAGCAACTACGCACCGACGTACAGTCCGCGATCGCGCGGCGCAACGCGGCCAAGAGTCGCTTCGAGTTGGCGCAGGTCACCGAGCGCGTCGCAGGGCAACTCGCAGACGGACAGCGCGGCAAGTTCTTGGCCGGCACTGCGCTCGCGATCGAAGTGCAGAAGGCCGACGACTCGCATCGCCAAGCACAGCTGCGCGTGCAACGCGCGCGCGTGGATCTCGTCGAAGGCGAGCTCGACTTGCTCCATTTGCGCGGCAAGTTGCTGGAACGTTACGCGGACGTTTTGAAGCAGCTCAAGCCGAACGCGTTGATGCTGGAAGACGCGCGCGAGCCGATGTGATCGAACAATCAGCGGATCAGACTGAGACTGTCGAGATCCGTCGAATTACGTACAACGACATTCGACTACATGTGTGAATAAGCGCCCGGTCGCAGGAAAAGCAGGCGATCGTGAAACCTGCGAAATGGGTCAGGAATATCGCCTGTAGCGGTGGAGTGTCGCAGTGCGAGAAAACGCGATTCATTGGGCGGTACTCGCCACCCCGAGTTACAATCGCTGCCAATGACTCGCTTGCCCGAGACTGGAAAGAGCCCTGGTGGCCTATCCACGCCTCCGTCGTTTGGCGAAGAGGGTCGCACCACGAGCATTCGCACCTTGAGTGAGCCTTCACCGCAACGCTTCGTAAGCGCGCCCGAATTCACGCTCGATGAGCCGGGGTCCGGCCCGCTCTCGGGTCGGCGCGTGTCGCCCTACGTCCCGGGTCTGATTGTCGCCGAGAAGTACGAGCTGCTGCGCCCACTGGGCGCAGGTGGGATGGGCGAGGTGTGGGTCGCACATCACCTCGGCCTCGACATCGACGTGGCGGTCAAGTTCATCGGCAGCGTGGGCGCGACCGAAGACGGCCTGCCCGAACGCTTGCTCGAAGAAGCTCGCAATACGGCTCGCCTCGGTCACCCGGCGATCGTGCGCGCGCTCGACTTCGGGCACACCGATCGTGGCGATCCGTTCATCGTGCTCGAGCTGCTCGCGGGCGAGGATTTGGCCACACGCATCGAGCTGCACGGGCCGTTCGCACCGGAACAAGCGGTCGCGACCTTACTGCCGATCGTGCACGCTCTGAGCGCGGTACACGAGAGTGGCATCGTCCACCGCGACATCAAGCCCGAGAACGTGTTCCTCGCGCAGGTCGAGCTTGGGCTGCAAGCGAAGCTGCTCGACTTTGGCATTTCACACAAAACCGATCGCGTGCGCCGCCTCACGTTGCGCAACACCGCCCTCGGCACACCGGACTACATGTCGCCCGAGCAAGCTCGCGGCCAAACCAGCGACGCGCGCACCGATCAGTGGAGCTTTTGCATCGTCTTGTTCGAGGCCGTCACTTGCTACCGCCCGTTCGAGGCCGACAACTACAACGCCCTCTTGCGCACGATCACCGACGATGCACCGAAGTCGCTCGCGTCGTTCGGCGTCGATCAGCCCGAGCTGTGGAGCATCCTGACCCGCGGGCTCGCCAAAGCCGCCGATGATCGCTACCCGAGCATGCGTGAATTGGGCGAAGCGCTCGCGCGCTGGCTGCTCGAACGCGGCATCACCGAAGACGCCGTCGGCACCTCGTTGCGCCGAGCCTGGGGCAACGAAGTCAGCTCCGTCATCTCCGTCAAAGACCTGCTGAGCCCAGGCGAACTCATGCCCGCAGTCGGCGCACTCGAACGCGCCTCCACACAAGCGGTCAGCACGAACTCCGCAGGTGAAGCACCGGTTTCTGTGCGCGTTCGCCCTTCGCCCTCTGACGCTCACGCGCCGGTCATGCTCGCGCTCGAGGAAGCGCTCAAACCCTCGCACCACTCGGTGCCCGACTTGGAAGCGCTCGCCGAATTGCACCGCGGCGGCGACCCCGAGATTCGCCTGCGCCGCGACGCACAGCGACGAGTCGTCGTCACGGTTGCGGTGATCGTGCTGGTCGTCGCTGGCACGGCATTGTCGATTTTGATCGGCACGGGTGTGATCGCGCTGTAGGCGCGGCGATATTTTCGAGAGGGGGCGGACGCGAGCCAGCAGCGCACCTCGCAGCCGCGCCGTGTTCCTTCCGCGTCGCGGCTCGCGAAGCGCGGTCCTGCGACGCCGAAGGCTATGACGGGCCGCGTGGTGACGCGTGACCATCAACAAAATCACGACTCCGCTCGAGGAATCGAGCCGTGCTGCGGAGCGTTTGAGTTGAATGCCTCACTGGCCGGCTTGGCTCCTAGCAATATTTGCTGGTGGACTCTTGGTGGCTGCTTCAGCAATCGAATATCGACAGCGGTCTGAAGCTGGTCCAGTCGCGCTCGTGCCAACACTACCGTATGCTCTCGCTGCCGCCATGCTCGCGGGAATGGTGCCCATGTATCTGCGCGCGGCTCGTGGTTCCGGCGTTGCGTGGTGGAACGCACCGCTCACCTTCGTCGTCGTTCTAGTCGTGGGCGTCTTGCTGATCCTCGCCGCGGGCAATCGCGGAGAGAGCGATCGCGACGAATAGTGCGGCGGCAATCTGCGCACGGGAGGCGCACAGTCTTGGGCTGGACAACGGCGGGATGACCAGATATCCCGGTCGCATGACAACGGGGGTGGCACGTCAAACCGACGACACGGCGCCATTCGCTGTTTGGCCCCCGTTGATTGGCGGAGCGATCGGCGCGCTGATCGCTTTCTTTGGCGCTCGTTGGCTCACGTAAAGCGTTACAGCGATAGGTTGCGCGGAGGAGTTACGTAGTGGATCCAAAGAGAAGCGATATCGGTGCCCCCTTGCTCACGCGATGCCCCAGGGAATACCGCTGTGATTGAGCTTCGGGGTTTTGGCATAGGAGTTACGATTTCGATTGTCACTGCGTGCAGCGCCAACGCGCAACACGCAGACGTACCCGCTGCGAGTAGCGGTGGAGCTAGGCATGTGGCTGAACGCCTGCCACCAGCGGTGATCCAGTCCGTGGTGCGACAGCATTATCCGCAATTCGTGACTTGCTACACTTCATTTTCCCGAACCCGCTGGCGGTATCGTTACCGTCGTCTATCCGATCATGCTGAAGCCATGATGACGCATGCGTTTGCGTCATATCGGTATCATGAGCTCAGGGAGGAACGTCCAATCGTACCGCCGTGGGTCGGGAAGTTCACTCGATTCAATCAATCCGAAGCGTCGCCGTGCGTGGGACAAGCGTCGTCCGTGCAGCGCCCGGTGAACCTCAGGCGATTTTTGGCGAATGCTCGGTAAGACAAGCCGAGCAACTCGCTGACTACGGGCAGACGGGTCAGCGCGACGAGCGAACGGTAGCCGACGGCCGCGTACAAGCGCCGAAAGACTTCCACACCCTCGATCAAGGTGCCGTCTGGCAGACGACCATGGATACGCGCCATGAGAGTGGCCCAAGTGAGGCCAACCGAGGCCGGCTCGAACTTCGGTTCGGCGATGTCGGTGAACCGAATGCGGTGCTGCTCGTCTTTGCGTCGCAACATTTCGATCTCGCGCCGACAAAGCGGGCACGCGCCGTCGTAGAAGACTTCGACGTCGAAGGGAGGCCGACGATCAGGAACGCCCATGCCCGAGACATATGAGTCCGTTTGGCTCTAACAACAAGTTAGACAACG
>Ga0164309_10001344_pt1 | contig 12143 bp, 9 predicted proteins | sample Whisoiple_247_MG_FD_109984 | JGI IMG/M metagenome (GOLD analysis project Ga0164309, IMG submission 109984) | Soil microbial communities amended with fresh organic matter from upstate New York, USA - Whitman soil sample_247_MG | ecosystem: Environmental > Terrestrial > Soil > Unclassified >... | reverse complement strand
TGACGTCGGCGAAGGAGCGGATCGGCCTGACGCTGTTGTAGATCGATCGTGCCCCGGAATCGTAAAACGCCAGGCCGACGAATCCGTAAGCCTCGAAGCTGCCGAGTATCTCATTGCCGATCGGGCCGTCCAGCACCTTCTGCAAATGGTCAATGGAACGAAACAAAAACGGCATCGCGAGCACATTCATCGCCGGCACGAAAGTTCCAACCAGCGCCACATTGGTGCGATTGAGATCGATGGCGCCGACGCGGGTCTGTTCAATGGTTTCCTTTTCCTCGCCGAGCTGACGCGAATGAAAAACCCGGAGCTGGTGACGTCCTCCGCTGCGCTCCTCGATCAGGCGGCCCATGTACCGAAGCGCCTGTACGGTTGGATAGTCTTCGCTCTGGGTGTCGGCGACGCGAAACTCACGCGCGACGGCGGCCGCCGAGACCGCCGCCGAACCCAGCGCGACAATGATGGCGACAATTGTTAAGTTCCGCGAAAGATCGGCGCGGCTATACACGGGCAACTTCATCCCCTTCTGATGATGTCGATGGGCGGGAAAAAAGGTTCAACGCTTTCTGCCAGAAGCCGGCGGGAGACAGCTATTTTGCCTGCGCCCGCGACATCGTCAATGGTGCGGTGCGAGGCCCTTTGCGGAGTGGCGACAGCAGGCATGCCGGTCATCCATCGGAATGACTCTCTGAGGCAACTAACATACCCATTGCCGTCCCGCTTTCGCGGGGGCGGCGTTGCAGATATCCTTAACAGGCGCGTGGCGTGAGAATCGCGTTTTGGCCACGGGGATAGGATTGGTTTTATCGTGAAGCCCGCTTTTGGACTTTTGCGGCTGGCTGCCGCCGCGGCAGTGGTCGCCTTCGCCTCTCCGGCTCAGGCGGTCACCGACATCATGTGGTGGCACGCCATGTCGGGCGAGCTCGGCCGCCAGCTGGACAAGCTCGCTGCGGATTTCAACGCATCGCAATCCGAATACCGGATCGTGCCGAGCTACAAGGGCAGCTACACCGAAACCGTGACCGCGGCGATCTTTGCATTTCGCTCGCGAAGCCAGCCGGCGATCGTTCAGGTCAACGAAATCGCGACCGCGACCATGATGGCCGCGAAGGGCGCGATCTATCCTGTGTTCGAATTGATGCGGGACGAACAGGAGCCATTTTCGCCGGCTGCCTATCTTCCGGCTGTCACCGGTTATTATGCCGATGTCGCCGGCAACATGCTGTCGTTCCCTTTCAATGCTTCGACGCCGATCCTTTACTACAACAAGAATTTGTTTCGCAGCGCCGGCCTCGATCCCGAAAGCGCGCCGAAGACCTGGCCGGAGGTGGGCGCGGCGGCGAAGAAACTGCGCGCCTCAGGGGCGGTTTGCGGCTTCACCACGTCGTGGCCTTCATGGATCAATGTCGAGAATTTCTCCGCATTCCACAATCTGGCGGTCTCGACCAAGGCCAATGGCTTCGACGGCCTCGACGCGGTGCTGGTTTTCAACAATCCGGTGATGGTGCATCACATTGCGCAACTCGTGGAGTGGCAGGCCGGCAAGGTTTTCGACTACAGCGGCCGAGCGACCTCCGCGGAGCCACGGTTTCAGAATGGCGAATGCGGAATTTTTATCGGCTCGTCGGCGACGCGCGCCGATATCAGGGCCAATTCGAAATTCGAGGTCGGCTACGGCATCCTGCCGTACTGGCCCGATGTCGAAAGCGCGCCGCAAAACTCCATTATCGGCGGCGCGACATTGTGGGTGCTGCGGGAGCGGCCGCGCGCCGAATACAAGGGTGTCGCAAAATTTTTTGGATACCTTTCACGGCCGGAGGTTCAAGCCGCCTGGCATCAGAACACCGGCTATCTGCCGATCACCCGCGCAGCCTTCGATCTGACTCGCGCCCAAGGTTTTTACGACCGCAATCCCGGCACCGCGATCTCGATCGAGCAGATCACGCTGAAACCGCCGACCGATAATTCGAGGGGTGTTCGGCTTGGATCGTTCGCGCTGATCCGCAACGTGATCGAAGACGAACTGGAGCAGGCGTTTGCCGGCAAAAAATCCGCCCAGGACGCACTTGATTCGGCTGTCGTGCGCGGCAACCGCCTGCTGCGCCAGTTTGAGCAGGCTAACCCGGACCGGTAGCAGCCACTGCTCTGTCTCGTCCAAGGAAGAAGCGGTCAGAATATTTGCACTCACAATAGGCAAAGGCGCCTCTTTGTATGCAATCCCTGCGCGGCCGTGTAACCGCCGGAAGCCAAAGATTCGGCCGCCTAATCATGCGCTTAGGGTGCCATTAGGCTTGCGTTAAGATTTGGCACGAACCTTGCGATGTTGCTCCAAAGCCAATCCCTCGTGCGTTTGGAGCATCACATGAAGCGCCGCGATTTCCTGAAATCCGTCTCCGGATTGGCCGCGGGCGCCATGGTGCCCGCGCCCGCGATCTGGTCCGCCGCCAGGGCCGATGCCCGCTCCGAGACGTTGCTGATTGTCTCGGAGGGCGGTCCCAACAATCTCGACATTCACGGCGTCGGCACCAACGTGCCTGGCTATGAAGTGTCGTGGAATTGCTACGACCGCCTGATCAGCCACGAGATGAAAAGTGGTCCCGGCGGCGTGCCGTATTACGACCGTGACAAGTTCAAGCCCGAGCTCGCCGAAGACATGAATGTCGGCGACATGTCGGTGACCTTCAAACTGAAGAAGAACGCAAAATTTCACGACGGCGCGCCGGTGACGGCCAAGGACGTCAAATGGTCGCTGGACCGTGCCGTCAGCGTCGGCGGATTCCCGACCTTCCAGATGAGCGCAGGGTCGCTGACAAAACCCGAGCAGTTCGTCATCGTCGACGACAACACGGTGCGGGTGGACTTTGCCAGGAAGGATCGCCTGACCATTCCCGATCTCGCGGTGATCGTGCCCTGCGTGGTCAATTCCGAACTGGTGAAGAAGAACGCTTCCGAGAAGGACCCGTGGGGCCTTGAATATACCAAACAGCAGACCGCGGGCTCCGGCGCCTACAAGGTGACAAAATGGACCGCCGGCACCGAAGTCGTCATGGAGCGCAATGACGATTGGGTCAGCGGGCCGATGCCGAAGATCAAGCGCGTGATTTGGCGCATGGTGCCGCAGGCCGGCAACCGCCGTGCGCTGCTCGAACGCGGCGACGCCGATATCTCCTATGAACTGCCGTACAAGGATTTTCAGGAGCTCAAATCGGCTGGCAAGCTCGACATCGTGTCGCTGCCGTTCTCCAACGGCATCCAGTACATCGGCATGAACGTGACAAAACCGCCGTTCGACAATCTGAAGGTGCGCCAGGCAGTAGCCTACGCGATCCCCTATCAGAAGATTATGGATGCGGTGCTGTTTGGGCTGGCTAATCCGATGTTCGGCGCGCCGCCGGCGAAGACGACCGAAATCGCCTGGCCGCAGCCGACCAAGTATTTTACCGACATCGACAAGGCCAGGGCGCTACTGGCGGAGGCCGGTTATCCGAACGGCTTCGAGACCACGCTTTCGTTCGACCTCAACTTTGCGGGAGTCAACGAGCCGCTCTGCGTGCTGGTGCAGGAGAGCCTCGGCCAGATCGGCATCAGGACGACGATCAACAAGGTGCCCGGCGCCAACTGGCGCACCGAACTGAACAAGAAGGAAATGCCGCTCTACACCAACGTGTTCTCGGGCTGGCTCGATTACCCCGAATACTTCTTCTACTGGTGCTATCACGGCAACAATTCCGTCTTCAACACCATGAGCTACAAGTCGCCGGAGATGGACAAGCTGATCGACGGCGCGCGCAATGCGGCCTCGACCGGCGACAAGTCGACCTACGAGACCGACGTAAAGGGTTTTGTCGACCTGGCCTTCGCCGATATTCCGCGCATTCCGCTCTATCAGCCCTATGTCAACGTCGCGATGCAGAAGAACGTCTCAGGCTATCAATACTGGTTCCACCGCCGCCTCGATTACCGCGCGCTGGTCAAGGCGTAACGCCGCGATGGGTGCGGCGGTGCACAAGTCGGCGACGACATTCCCAAGTGTCGTCCCCGCGAACGCGGGGACCCATACAGCGCGGAGTTGCGTTTTTTGGGCGATGTGGTGGAGGCCTTTTGCAGTTAGGACCGCCGATGGTTATGGGTCCCCGCGTTCGCGGAGACGACCCGCGGGAGCGTCGATGCCATGCTGACCATGATCGGCAAGCGGCTGATGTTTGCGATCCCGAGTCTGATCGGGGTCGTGATCGTCACCTTCCTGTTGACCCGTGCGCTGCCCGGCGATCCCGCGGCGTATTTTGCCGGGCCTGCGGCGACCAAGGAGGCGGTCGAGCAGATCCGCAAAAAACTCGGCTTCGACAAGCCGCTGATCGAGCAGTTCTTCCGCTACACCGCCGATCTCGCGCATGGCGATTTCGGCAATTCGCTCACCACCGGCCAGCCGGTTGCAACTGAAATCCGCAACCGCCTGCCGGCCTCCGCCGAACTGACGCTGCTCGGCCTCGTCATCTCGATTGCGATCGCTTTGCCGCTCGGCGTGCTCGCCGCCACCCGTCCCGGCTCGTGGATCGACCATCTCTGTCGCGTGACGACGACCGCGGGCGTCTCGCTGCCCGTGTTTTTCACCGGCCTGGTGCTGGTCTATATCTTCTATTTCAGGCTGGGATGGTCGCCGGCGCCGCTCGGACGGCTGGATGTATTTTATAGCGCGCCGCCGGCGGTCACCGGCTTCTATCTGATCGATGCGCTGATCGCGCGCGATCTCGAAACCTTCCGCTCCGCCTTCAGCCAGTTGATCCTGCCGGCGCTGACGCTTGCGATCTTCTCGCTGGCGCCCATCGCGCGCATGACGCGCGCCTCGATGCTGGCGGTGCTTTCGTCGGATTTCGTGCGCACCGCGCGCGCCAGCGGTCTTTCGCCGCGTACCGTGATCGTCACCTACGCCTTCCGCAACGCGATGCTGCCGGTGATCACCACACTCAGCATGGTGTTCTCGTTCCTGCTCGGCGCCAATGTGCTGGTCGAAAAAGTGTTCGCCTGGCCCGGCATCGGCTCCTACGCGGTGGAAGCCCTGATCTCGTCGGACTTCGCGCCGGTGCAGGGTTTTGTGCTGACCATGGCGGTCCTGTACGTGCTCCTGAACCTGATGATCGACATTCTCTATGGCGTGATCGACCCACGCGTAAGGCTTGAAGGGTGAGGTAAGCATGAGCAGCGTTGCCCCCGCCGTTGAACCTGTTGTGCCCGGGCGAACCTCGGGCCTGTCAGCGATCTTTGAGCACGCCCGCTATGTGCTCGGCGAGAACCGGGTCACCGCGTTCGCCTTCGCGCTGTTGATCCTCATTGTGTTCGCGGCATTGTTCGGTCCCTACATCGTTCCCCATGATCCGCTCGCCTCCGACACCGCGGCGGCGCTGAAGCCGCCGTCTTCCGCCCACTGGTTCGGCACCGACCAGCTGGGGCGCGACATCTTCAGCCGCGTCATCGTGGCGACGCGGCTCGATACCTTCATCGCGGTGGCCTCGGTGGCGCTGGTGTTTTTGCTGGGCGGTCTCGCCGGCATTGCCGCAGGTTATTTTGGCGGCTGGACCGATCGCATCGTCGGACGCATCGCCGATACCATCATGGCGTTTCCGCTGTTCGTGCTGGCGATGGGGATCGTGGCGGCCCTCGGCAACACCGTGCAGAACATCATCATCGCCACCGCGATCGTGAACTTCCCGCTCTATGCCCGCGTCGCCCGCGCCGAGGCCAACGTCCGCCGCAATGCCGGCTTCGTGCAGGCGGCGCGATTGTCGGGCAATGGCGAGTTTCGCATTTTGCTGGTGCACATCCTGCCGAACATCATGCCGATCATGATCGTGCAGATGTCGTTGACCATGGGTTACGCGATCCTCAACGCCGCAGGGCTGTCGTTCATCGGACTCGGGGTGCGGCCGCCCACGGCCGAATGGGGCATCATGGTCGCGGAAGGTGCGGGCTTCATGGTCTCGGGCGAATGGTGGATCGCGCTGTTTCCGGGGCTGGCGCTGATGGTCGCGGTGTTCTGCTTCAACCTGCTCGGCGACGGCCTGCGCGACATCGTCGATCCGCAGCGAAGGACCTGAGGATGACCGCGCCGCCGCTGCTCGACGTCAGTGATCTCACCGTGGAATTTGCGACCCGCCGCGGCGTCGTCAGGGCGGTGCAGCATGTCGACATCTCGGTCGCAAAAGGCGAGACTCTCGGCATCGTCGGCGAATCCGGCTCCGGCAAATCCGTCACCTCCTACGCGGTGATGCGGATTCTAGACCGCGCCGGCAAGATCGCCGACGGCTCGGTGATATTCTCCGGCATCGATGTCAGGACCGCCAGCGAAGACCAGATGCGTGACCTGCGCGGCCGCGAAATCTCGATGATCTTCCAGAATCCGCGCGCGGCGCTCAATCCGATCCGCAAGGTCGGCGACCAGATCGAAGACGTGCTGCGCCAGCACGTGCAGCAGTCGACGGTGGGTGATCGCGGCGAGAAGGCGATCGAGGCGCTGGAGCAGGTCAGGATCGCCCGTCCCCGCGAGCGCTATCACGCCTATCCGTTCGAACTGTCGGGCGGCATGTGCCAGCGGGTGGTGATCGCGCTGGCGCTGGCGTGCAATCCGCGGCTTCTGATCGCCGACGAGCCGACTACCGGCCTCGACGTCACCACGCAAAAGGCGGTGATGGACCTGATCGTCGAACTGACCAAACGCCGGGGCATGTCGACCATCCTGATTACCCATGATCTTGGACTGGCGGCAGCCTATTGCGACCGTGTCGTGGTGATGGAGAAGGGCCGCGTCGTCGAGACCGCGCTGTCGGCCGATATTTTTGTTAGGCCCGAGCATCCCTATACCCGAAAACTGATGCGCGCGACGCCGCGCCTCGGCGCCTCCTTGCGCGATCTGCTGCCGGAGGAGGAGGCCGCCGCGCTATCTCCGACGTCGCCTTCTTCAACCTCGCCCCGCTTGCGGGGAGAGGTCGGATTGCGCAGCAATCCGGGTGAGGGGGACTCTCCACGAGTCGCGTTCGCGGAGAGCGCCCCTCACCCCGACCCTCTCCCCGCAGGCGGGGAGAGGGAGAAGAGGTCCGGGGGTGACGTTGCTACCCAGAGCGACGCCTCGGCAAAACCGTTGCTGCTCGTCGACAAGCTCGTCAAGGAATATCCGCGCCAGGGCGCAACCGCGGTGCTGACAAAACTGTTCGGCCGCAAGCCGCCGGTTGAAACCGAACAATTCCGCGCAGTCGACGGCATTAGCTTCACGGTGGGACATGGCGAGAGCGTCGGTTTGGTCGGTGAATCCGGCTGCGGCAAGTCCACCACCTCGATGATGGTCATGCGGCTGTTGGACCAGACCTCGGGCCGCATCATGTTCGACGGCGAGGAGATCGGCGCCATACTGCCCAATGCGTTCGCGCGGCTACCGCTGCGCAAGAGCATCCAGATGGTGTTCCAGGATCCGACCGACAGCCTCAATCCGCGCTTCACCGCCGCGCGCGCGATCGCCGACCCGCTTCTGCAACTCGGCGGCATCAAAGGGCGCGACTCGTTGCGCGCCCGCTGCGAGGAATTGGCTGAAATGGTCGGGCTGCCGATCAACCTGCTCGATCGTTTCCCGCATCAATTGTCGGGCGGACAAAAGGCCCGCGTCGGCATCGCGCGCGCCATCGCGTTGCACCCCAAGCTCGTGATTCTCGACGAGCCGACCGCGGCGCTCGATGTCTCGGTGCAGGCGGTGGTGTTGAATCTCCTGCACGATCTCAAGCAATCGATGGGCATGAGCTATCTGTTCGTGTCGCACGATTTGAATGTGGTGCGTCTGTTGTGCGATCGTGTCATTGTGATGCGGACGGGGCGAATCGTCGAACAAGGTCCGTCGGAGCGCGTCCTGGGCGACCCGCAGGATGCCTATACGAGGGAGCTGCTGACGGCGATTCCGCATCCGCCGTTGCCGGTTCACTGAACGTGCCGAGTAGTGAGAGAACCATGGCTGCTGATCCGCTTGATGACTATATCGACTCCGTTTCGAAGGCCTTGGGGCTTCCGGTTCGGGATGCCTGGAGGCCGGCGGTCAAGGCCAATCTCGAGGTGTCGCTAAGGCTGGCGCGGCTGGTGGACGAATTCGCGCTGCCGGATGAAACCGAGCCGGCCAGTGTCTTTGCAGCCTGATCCCGCCATGACTGCCACCCTCGACGGGCTTTCGGCCTCGGAAATCGCGCAAGGAGTGACGGCTCGAAAGATCTCGGCGCTTGCCGTCACCGAGGCGGCGCTGGTGCGAATCGCAAAACACAATCCGGTCCTGAATGCATTCACCGACGTCACCGCGGATCGCGCCCGCGCCAAGGCGCGCGCCGTCGATGCCGCCGTTGCGGCCGGGAAAAATGCCGGGCCGCTTGCCGGCGTGCCGTTTGCCGTCAAAAACCTGTTCGATGTGCAGGGGCTTTCGACCCGCGCCGGCTCGAAGATCAATCGCGATCTCGAGCCGGCCAAGCGCGACGCCACGCTGATCGAGCGCATGGAGGCGGCCGGCGCGGTGCTGGTCGGCGCGCTCAATATGGGTGAATACGCCTACGACTTCACCGGCGAGAACGTGCACGACGGCCCGTCGCGCAATCCGTATGATGTGACGCGGATGACCAGCGGCTCGTCGGGCGGCTCCGGCGGCGCGGTCGGCGGCGGCCTGGTGCCGCTGGCGCTGGGGTCGGACACCAACGGCTCGATCCGGGTGCCATCATCGTTCTGCGGAATCTTTGGACTGAAGCCGACCTACGGCCGGCTGTCGCGTGCACGATCGTTTCCGTTTGTCTTCAGCCTCGATCACTTAGGCCCGTTCGCGCGGAATGTCGGCGATCTCGCGCTGGTCTATGACGCGATGCAGGGCCCTGATCCGGATGACGCGGCGTGCACCACCCGGCCCGCCGAACCGGTGAGCGCACTGCTCGCGCAGGACGTCGGGGCCTTGCGGGTCGCGGTTGCCGGCGGATATTTTCAGAACAACGTTTTTCCTGAAGCCAGCGAGGCCGTCGCCCGGGTTGCGAAGGCGCTTGGCGCCACGCGCACCATTGAAATCCCGGAAGCCGGCCGCGCCCGCGCCGCGGCTTACGTGATCACCACGACCGAAGGCGCTTCGCTGCATCTCGACCGCCTGCGAAAACGCCCGAACGATTTCGATCCGGCGGTCCGCGATCGGTTGCTGGCGGGTGCGATGATCCCGGCGCCGCTGGTCGACCGCGCGCAAAAATTCCGCCGCTGGTATCGCGCGCGGATGCTGGAGATCTTTGCGTCGGTCGATGTGATCATTGCGCCAGCTACGCCCTGCGTCGCGCCGAAAATCGGGCAGGCGACCTTTGTGCTCGACGGCGTCGAACTGCCGGTGCGCGCCAATATCGGCATCCACACCCAGCCGATTTCCTTTATCGGGCTTCCGGTGGTGGCGGTGCCGGTGCCGTTGGAGCCGATGCCGATCGGCGTGCAGATCATCGCGGCCCCCTGGCGCGAGGATATCGCGCTGCGCGTCGCCTTCGCGCTGGAACGCGCCGGCGTCGTTTCCGCACCGTCGCCGAGAGGAATTTGAAAATGCAGGTCGATCTTCCCGACGTGCTCGCTGAAGTGACCGAGCAGTTCGCGCGCTACGAGAAGGCGCTGGTGACCAACGACATCGCCGTGCTCGGCGAGCTGTTCCGCAACGATCCCCGCACGCTGCGCTACGGCGTCGGCGAAAATCTCTATGGCTATGAGGCGATCGCAGCGTTTCGCGCCGCGCGCTCGCCGATCGGCCTCGGGCGCCGGACCGACAAGACGGTGATCACGACCTATGGCCGCGACACCGCGGTTGCCTCGACATTGTTTTATCGCGACTCGCTGCCGGGCCGGGTGGGACGGCAGATGCAGACCTGGGTGCGATTCCCCGAAGGCTGGAGGATCGTCGCCGCGCATGTCAGCATCATCGACCCGGATCGCCCAAGGACATGGACCAAAAGACATGAGTCTTGACGATCTTCCGGTGGGCGCCCCGCCACGCCACGCGCCTGAGAGGGTGGTCCGGCGCGTCGACCGCGCTTCACCCTACCCAGACAAGGTCACGCGCGCGGAAGAACTGCGCCTGCAGCTCGCCGACGACATCGTCCGCGGCGTGCTGCCGCCCGGAGCTTCTCTCGACGAGACCGACATCGCGCGGCGTTTCAACGTGTCGCGCACGCCGGTGCGCGAGGCGCTGCGCCAGCTCGTGGTCAGCGGGCTGGTCGATGCCCGCGCGCATCGCGGCGCGGTGGTGGCGCGGCCCTCGATCAAGCGGCTGACCGGGATGTTCGAGGCGATGGCGGAGCTGGAAGCGTTGTGTGCGGGGCTTGCCGCGGAGCGAATGTCGCCGGCCGAGCGGCATCGGCTGGAGGCGATCCACGAAGAGCTGCGGCTGTTGAGCTACGCCGGCAATCCGGACCGGTTTCACGAGGTCAACGAACGCTTTCACAACGCGATATATGCCGGTTCGCAGAACGGCTATATCGCCGAAATCGCGCTGGCGACGCGGGTGCGGGTGCAGCCGTTCCGCCGCGCCCAGTTTCGCAACCTCGGGCGTCTGGCAAAATCACACGCCGAGCACGACCGCGTCGTGGTCGCGATCATGCGCGGCGATCGCCCCGGCGCCGCCGCCGCGATGCGCGCCCACATCGAGCTGGTGCGCGACGAATATGAGATTTACGCGGTGTCGGTGTGATTCTTTATCTTGGGCATCGTCCGCTTCACCTCGCCCCGCTTGCGGGGAGAGGTCGGATCGCATCGATGATGCGATCCGAGTGAGGGGGACTCAGCGCGCCTTCGGTGTTCGTGGAAGCAGCCCCTCACCCCGACCCTCTCCCGCAAGAGCGGGGCGAGGGAGTCCTTCACCCCGCCACAGCTTCCGCGACAAACGCGCGCCAGCCGTTGAAGGCGGAGATGTCGCGGGCGCCGGCGATGTCGGCGGGTTCGACGATAAAGCCTTTGACGCCGCGGCCGTCGGCGAGGCGGACGGTGCCGATCGACAGCGGCGGGGGGATCGCGGCGACGAATTTCCCGAATGCCGCCGCGGCCAGCGCCCAGACCTCGAGCTCGATCGACGATCCCGCACCGGCGTCGACACGCAGCATGCCGGGTTTCGGCGGCGTGGTGGGAAGCGCATAGAGCTTGTAGTCCGGCGCGGTCCTGGTTAGCTCCAGCAATCGGCCGCCGAGCGCCTGCAATTCGCTATTGAGCACCATGCCAGAGAGATGCGCGCCGACCACCGCGATCGCGATCTCGTCGCCGCGCAGGCCCGCTGGCACATTCGCAAGCGGCGGCTGCGGCACCCCCATCGCGCCCATCGTCAGTTGGGTGTCGGCATGGAAGACGCGGCCGATGTTTGCAAGCTGCGCGTCGTTTCCACCGGGCGCCAATAGCGTGATACCGAACGGAATTCCGTCGCTGCGGATCTCCGCCGGCAGCGCGAGGCCGCAAAGGTCGAGCAGATTGACGAAATTGGTGTAGGTGCCAAGCCTGGAGTTGAGTTCGACGGGATTGGCCAGCACCTGCGCGGTGGAATAAACGGTCGGCGCGGTCGGCAGCACCAGCGCGTCGATGCCTGCGAAGGCCCTCCCAGCGATCTTGCGCAATTCCTGCAGCCGGTAGAGCGCGGCAAACGTGTCGGCGGCGCTGAGCCGCGAGCCGGCAACGATGATATCGCGCGTGACCGGATGGATCGCCTCCGGCGAGGACGCCAGCAAATCCCGGATCACGAGATATCGCTCGGCGACCCAGGGTCCTTCATAGAGCAGCCGCGCGGTTTCATAGAACGGTTCGAGGTCGAAGCCGACCAGCGTGGCGCCGAGCGCGGTCCAGCGCTTGAGCGCGTCGCCATAGGCTTTCTCCGCCGCCTTGTCGCCGAAGAAGATCAATTGCCCGTCGCGCGGCACGCCCAGCTTGAGATTGGCGGGAAAGCCCGACATCTCCGCCAGCGGCTGGTTGCGCGAATAGGCGTCGGCGCCATCGGGGCCGGCCATCGCGGCCAGCGCCGTCATCGCGTCGTCAACGTCGAGCGAGAACAGCGAGACGCAATCGAGCGTCCGGCACGCCGGCACCACGCCTGCGGTCGAGATCAATCCGAGGCTCGGCTTCAGTCCGACGATATTGTT
>Ga0164309_10001343_pt1 | contig 12150 bp, 12 predicted proteins | sample Whisoiple_247_MG_FD_109984 | JGI IMG/M metagenome (GOLD analysis project Ga0164309, IMG submission 109984) | Soil microbial communities amended with fresh organic matter from upstate New York, USA - Whitman soil sample_247_MG | ecosystem: Environmental > Terrestrial > Soil > Unclassified >... | reverse complement strand
CTTTCGTCCCGGGTCAAGCAAAAGTTGCTCCGGGTTTGTCCGAGTTACCCGATCGTGACGAACACAAGTGGGGGGACTTTCTGGTTCACTAGGCGCCATGCAGGACGTCGTGAAGCTCCCACCACGGAACTCAGGGGCCGGAGACCTCTTCCAGCTCCTCCGCGACGGGCGGCCGCGCACCCGCGCCGACCTGGCGGCCGCGACCGGCCAGGGACGCTCCACGATCACCGCGCGCGTCGAGGCCCTCATGTCCGCCGGGCTCATCGCCCCCGCCGGCGAGGCCTCCTCCACCGGCGGCCGCCCGCCCGCGACCTTCGCCTTCGAGCCCAGCGCGCGCGTCGTGCTCGCCGTCGACCTCGGCGCCACCCACGTCCGCCTCGCCATCACCGACCTCGCCTCGCGGGTGCTGGTCGAGGGCGAGGCGCCGCTGGCCATCGCCGACGGGCCGGACGTCGTCCTGCCCTGGGTCGCCGAGCACGGGCGCAAGCTCGTCGCGGAGGCCGGGCGCTCCCTCGACGAGCTCGTGTCCGTCGGCGTGGGCCTGCCCGGCCCCGTCGAGCACGCCACCGGGCGGCCCATCAACCCGCCGATCATGCCGTCCTGGGACGACGCCGACGTCCGCGGCATCCTCTCGGCCGAGCTCGGGGGCGCCGAGGTCCTCGTCGACAACGACGTGAACCTCATGGCCCTCGGCGAGCACCGCTCCGCCTGGCCCGACGTGGACGACATGCTGTTCGTCAAGGTCGCCACCGGCATCGGCTCCGGCATCATCTCCGACGGCGAGCTGCGGCGGGGCGCCCAGGGCGCGGCCGGCGACATCGGCCACATCGCCGTGCCCGGCGCCGAGGACGTCCCGTGCCGGTGCGGCAACCTCGGCTGCCTCGAGGCCGTGGCGTCCGGCCGGGCGCTCGCCGAGCAGCTCAGCCGGGACGGCGCCGAGGCCCGCGGGGGCGCCGACGTGGTCGCGCTCGTGCGGGCCGGCGACCTCGCCGCCGGCCGGGCCGTCCGGCAGGCCGGGCGCGAGATCGGCGGCGTGCTCGCCGCCTGCGTCAGCCTGCTGAACCCGTCGCTGGTCGTGATCGGCGGCGTCGTCGCCGAGGCCGGCGAGCACCTCATCGCCGGCATCCGCGAGGTCGTCTACCAGCGGTCGCTGCCGCTGGCCACGCAGCACCTGCGGATCGTCACGTCCCAGGCGCGCTCGGAGGTCGGGATCCTCGGGGCGTCGGCGATGGCCGTGGACCACGTGCTGTCGCCGGTGGCGATCGACGCGCTGCTGGAGGCGCGGATCGCCTGAGGCGGGGCTCGTCGCGCTCGGCTGGCGGGGCGGCTCCCCGGCGACGGCAGGGCGCCGAGTCCTCCACAGGCGACGGGGACGTACGTCGTCCCCAGGACCGGCGACGCGGACCGCTGCGGTGCCGTGGACCCGATCTAGCGTCCGGGCATGCCTCCGGTGTTCCACAGCGACCCGCACCACCCGTCGCTCCGTACCTTCGTCCGCGATCCGTCGCGCGTCACCCACCCGCCCTTGTGGGGGATGCGCGCCGGGCTCGACCTCCAGCGCAGCGCGCGGGTCGCGACCCGCTCGGCACGGACCGTCGACGAGCGGCGGGCCGCGTGGCTGCCGTACCGCCTGGTCGACGATCTGCTGCGCGGGCACTGGGCGGCGGACGCGCGCCGGGCCGGCGACTCGGCGCCGCCGACGACGGGGCGGGCGCACCGTGCCTGAGACCTGGGGGCAGGCGGCGGTCACACTCACACTGGTCGTCCCGGGCTTCGTCTACCGCGCGTCGTGGCAGAGCGTCGCGGGGCCCGACCCCGCGCGACCAGACTTCGGCACGCGGGTGCTGCACGCGATGGTCGCCACCGGGGTGTTCGCCGGGGCGTACGCGGCGGCCTTCGGTCCGGTGCTGGCGGCCTACGCGCGCGAGCCGGCCCAGGCCCTCGGGAACGCGCGGGCCGTCGGCCTCGGGTTCGTCGTGCTCGCGATAGCGCTCCCCTGGCTGGCTGCGCGGCTGTGCTTCTGGGTCGTCCGCAGCGACCGGTTCGTGCTCCTCACGGCGCGGACGCCGCCCGCGCTCCGCCGGGGTCGACCGCTGGATCACCCACCGAGCGCGTGGGACCGCGCGTTCGGTGGTGCGCCGCGTGGCTGGGTGCGCGTGCGGTTCGCCGACGGCCGGTGGCTCGGGGGCTGGTACGGGGACCACTCGTTCGCCACCACCCACCCCCATCCTCCCGAACTCTTCGTCGAGGAGGGTTGGGTCGTGGGCGACGACGGGACGTTCAGCGACGTCGTCCACGCCCCGGGCGGCATGGTGATCCGGTGCGCGGACGCGGTCGCCGTGGACTTCCTCCCCTGCCGGCGAGAGGATCGGACCGGGGGTCGCGACGACGACGTGAGGACGGTGCAGCCCCGTGGCTGACGACAACCGACGACGCCCGCCCCTGGTCCGACGCTGGTTCGCCCCCGACGGCGGCTTCTACCGGGGAGTCGGCCCGAACGGCGAGGTCGGGCCCCGCACCGGCCTGCCGCCGAAGACACCGGCGACCGAGGCGGGCATCCGCCGTCAGGAGCGTGAGGCCCGGGAGCGCGCCGAGGCGGAGCGCGCGGCGCAGGCGGACCGCGGCACCGGCTGACCGGCCCGCGGCACGGCGGTCAGGCACCGGCGGACACGGCCGTCAGCAGCCCGCGGTCACCCGTCGCCGGCGGTCGTCCTGCCCTACGCGGCCTCGCCCAGCACCGCCTCGCACACCGCCACCAGCCGCACCCGGAGCGCCTGCGACGCCTCCGCGAACCCGCGTTGCCGCCGCACGTACTCGGCCTTGCCCTCGGGTGTCTCGATCGCGATCGGCGCCAGGCCGTAGGACGACACGTCGTAGGGCGACGCCTGCATGTCGACGGTGCGGATCTCCCGCGCCAGCGCGAACGCGTCCAGCAGCAGGTCGCCCGGGACCGCGGGGCCGAGCTTGAGCGCCCACTTGTACAGGTCCATGTTCGCGTGCAGGCAGCCCGGCTGCTCCATCGCCACCTGGGTCTCGCGGGTCGGCTGCAGGGTGTTCCGCGACACCGCGTCCGGCGTGAAGAACCGGAAGGCGTCGATGTGGGTGCACCGGATCCGGTGCCGCTCGACCACCTCGTCGGTGCCCGCGCCGCCGAGCCGCAGCGGCAGCGGGTGCCGGTGCTCGCCGTCGCCCTCGCGGTAGACCATCGCCCACTCGTGCAGCCCGAAGCAGCCGGTGGCGGCGGGGCGGGAGGCCGTGGCGGACAGCAGCGTGCGGACGTACCGGACCGTGTCGCCGCGGTCGGCGAGGAACGCCGCGGCGTCGAGGCCGACGGTGCCGTCCGAGTCCGCGCGGTACCACCGCCAGCCGGCGTGCGGTGCGTCGGCGGCGTCCCCCAGGACGTTGCCGGCGCCCGGGTGCCAGCGACGGAGCTGAGCGGGCTTGGCCGGGTAGTACTCGAAGAGGAAGTCCTCGATGGCGTGCCGCTCGCCGCCGCGGGCCCGGCGGTCGCGGTGGCCGGCGGTGAGGTCGTCCGCGCGGGCGGCGTGCGCCTCGGAGCGGGCGCGCCAGGTGGCCGCGTCGAGCAGCAGGTGGCCCGGCGCCGTCGCGTCGACACCCGGCCCGTCGGCGGGCGCGGCCGCGCGGGGCGCGGCACCGGCGGTGACGGTCATGGCGTCCAGGGTAGGCGGCGGCGGGCGCGCAGCCGCCGCTCGGCCCGGCCGGCCGACCTCGCCGGCACGGACAGCACGGCCAGGCAGACCACGACCAGCCCCACCCCGGCCCAGCCGGCGGAGGGCAGCCGCTCGCCCACGACCAGCACCGCGAGCACGGCCGCGACCGCCGGCTCGAGGAGGGTCAGGGTGGTGGCGGTGCTGACCGGCACGCGGGCGAGCCCCCAGCCGAACAGCACGTACCCGGTGAACATCGGGACCAGCGCCATGTACGCGCCCACCCCCGCGTTCCCCCACGACGCGACGAGCGCCCCGCCGGTGACCGCCAGCACCGGGAGGAGCAGCACGCCGCCCACGCCGAACACGGCACCCATCGCCGCGCGCGACGGCACGCCACCCTGCATCAGCCGGTGCGCGACCCACGAGTACAGCGCGTAGGTGGCGCCCGCGAGCAGCCCGAGCAGCACCCCGCCGAGCGCGCCGGCGGGCGAGGCGGCGCCCGGGAGGTCCGCCCCGTGCCCGCCGCCGAGCGTCTGCGCCGCGCACAGCAGCACCATGCCGAGCAGCCCGACCGCCGCGCCGGCGAGCCAGCGCCGCGACAGCCGGCGCCGGTCGACCAGGCTCTCGACGAGCGCGGCCGCGAGCGGCGCCGACCCCAGCGAGACGACGGTGCCGACCGCGACCCCCGCGAGCCGCATCGACGTGTAGAACGCGAGCGGGTAGACGGCCACGGCCGCGGCCCCGAGCAGCACGAGCCCGGCCCGGGCCCGGAGCGCGGCGGCGTGCGCGGCGATCACCCGGCCGGCGACGGCCGCCTGCAGCAGCCCCCCGATCCCCATCGCCGCGGCGCCGATCGCCAGGGGGCCGACCTCCGGGGCGAACGTCGCCGCCGTGCCGGTCGTGCCCCACAGGACCGACGCGGCCAGGACGGCCATCGTCCCGACCCCGGCGCCCCGCACCGCCGCGGACGGCCGGGCGACCGCGCGGTGCACGGTCGCGTCGGGCTCGGCGGTCGCATCGGGCTCGACGGTCGCGCCGGGCTCGGCGCCGGCATGTCCCGCGGTGTCGGCTCGTGGCGCAGCGTCAGCGGCCGCCGCGTCGGCGACGCCGCCTGCAGGCCTCGCGGTCGCCGCAGCAGCCGCGCCCGGCGCGGTGCTCCCGGCGGTCACACCGCGTCCAGCAGGTCGGCGGCGAGCGCGCGGGCGCGCCGCAGGCGGCTGTCGTCCCCCTCGAGCCCCGCGCGCGCCATGGACCCCTCCAGCAGGAACGCCAGGTGCTCGGCGAGCGCCGCGGCCCGCGCCGCGTCCCCGGGCAGGAGGTCGGCGAGGTGGCCGGCGACGATCGCCTCGACCTCCTCCTTGTGACCGCGGACGACCGCGCGGCCCGGGTCGTCGGCGGGCAGCTCGGCGGCGGCGTTGAGCAGGCCGCAGCCGCGGAAGCCGTGGGCGTAGCCGGCGTTGGCGTGGTCGGTGTACGCGTCGAAGACGGCGAGCACCCGTGCCCGGGGGTCGTCGCCGGCCGCGGCGAGCCGCGCGGCGTACAGCCCGAGCCACTCGTCGTGCCGGCTGGCGAGGTACGCCGTCACGAGGTCGGCCTTGGACGCGAAGTTGTTGTAGAGGCTCATCCTGGCGACGCCGGCGTCGGCGGTGATGGTGTCGATGCCGGTCCCGGCGATGCCGTCGGCGTAGAACCGCGCCGCGGCGGCCGCCAGCAGCCGGTCGCGCGCCGGTCGCTGTCGCCCGGCCGCGCCGCCGGACCTCGCTCCCCCGGACCTCGCACCACCGGGACCCGCACCGTCGCCCCTCGCGCCGCCGGTCCTCGGGTCCCGCGCCTCGGCCACGTCCGCTCCCGCTCGCTCGACTAGGTAGGTCGGTCTACCTACTGGGCTGCAGCATCACACGGCGTCGGCGTAGCTGTCCACCACCGAGACGTCGAGCGCGAACTCCACCGGCGTGGCCCCGAACAGCAGCCGACCCGCCTCGACCGCCGACTCCCGGACGGCCTCGGCGACCCGGTCGGCGACGTCGGCGGGCGTGTGCACCACGATCTCGTCGTGCAGGAAGAAGGCCAGGTGCGGCCGCCCCGGCAGGTCCAGCAGCCGGCGGCGCAGGACGGCCATCCAGCACAGCGCCCACTCGGCCGCGGTCCCCTGGACGACGAAGTTGCGGGTGAACCGCCCCCAGTCGCGGGACCGGCGGCGGGCGTCGCGGGCGTCCTCCGGGGCGGCGCCCTCGGCGGAGGCCGCCTGCCGGGCGGCGAGCCACGCCGCGCTCGGCGCGGGCGAGGACCGGCCCAGCCAGGTCGTCACCTGCTCGCCGCGCTCCCCCGCCCGCGCAGCCTCCTCGACGAGCGCCACGGCCCGTGGGTAGGCGCGCCCGAGCTGCGGCATGAGGACGGCGCTGGCGCCGGTGGTCGCCCCGTAGATCGCGCCGAGCATGGCGTACTTGGCCTGCTGCCGGTCGGCGACGATGCCGGCCGCGACGACGGCGGCGTACAGGTCGGCCTGCCGTCCCGCGGCGGCCATGGCGCCGTCGCCGGACATGGCGGCGAGCACGCGGGGCTCGAGCTGCGCGGCGTCCGCGACGACCAGCCGCCGGCCCGGATCGGCCCGCACGGCGTCGCGGACGACCCCGGGGAGCTGCAGCGCGCCGCCCCCGCTGCTGGCCCACCGCCCCGTGACGACCCCGCCCGGGACGTAGTCGGGCCGGAACCGGCCCTCGTGCACCCAGCGGTCCATCCACGCCCAGCCGTTGGCGGACAGCAGCCGGGAGAGCTTCTTGTACTCGAGCAGCGGCTCGCGCACGGGGTGGTCGAGGGCGCGGATCTCGGACGTCCGGGTCGAGGTCACCTCGAGGCCGGCGGCACGCAGGGCCCGCAGGAGCTCGGGCTGGGAGTCCGGGTTGAGACCCGGCCGGTCCAGCGCCGCCGCCACGCGCTCGGCCAGCGCCGCCAGCCGCTCGGGACGGGCGCCCTCGCGCGGACGCGGGCCGAGCAGCCCGGTCAGCAGCGCGTCGTGCAGGTCGGGCCGGAACGGCAGCCCGTCGTGCCGCATCTCGGCGGCGATGAGGGCGCCGGTGGACTCCGCGGCGAGCAGCAGCCGGAGCCTGCCGTCGTCGCCCGCCTCGGTCAGGGCGGCGAGCTGGCGCGCGAGCTCGGCGGCGACGTCGGGGGCGGCGTCCGGCACCGCCGCCGGGAGTTCGTCGAACAGGCTCGGCGCGTCGGCCTCGTGCGGACCGGTCCCGCCCGCGGCGGACGCGCGGTCCCACGGCCCCTCCGGCTCGCGCGCGAGGGCGGTCCCGGCGCACCGGGTGGACCCGCGCAGGATGGTCCGGCAGAGCCGGAGGTCGTGGGCGCGCTCGACCCGGACGCCCGCGACGAGCAGGTCGGGGTACCAGTGCTCGGTGTCGTCCCAGACCCACCGCGGGTGGTCGGCGGCCTCGCGCTCCGCGACGGCGCGCGCCAGGTCGTCCCCGGCGACCGGTACCGCCGGGCCGACGTCCCCGGCCTCGGCGGCGGCCGCGTCGCGGGCCTCGCGCAGCAGGACACCGCCCGGTCGCTCCGGGTCGACGGCGACGAGGACGAGCGGCACGCGTCCCATTCTCCCCGCCGGGTCCGACATCGGACGCCGCGGCGTCCTACGCTGGCCCGATGACCGAGCAGGCAGACGCACCGGCAGGGCTCCCGGAGCGCGAGACGATCCTCCTGGCGGCCTTCGAGGGCTGGAACGACGCCGGGTCGGCGGCCAGCCAGGCGCTGGAGCACCTGCACGAGGCCTGGGGCGCGGAGCAGGTCGACGAGCTGGACCCGGAGGAGTACCACGACTTCCAGGTGAACCGCCCCGTGGTCGGCGCGGGCGACGACGGGCGCCGCGAGATCACCTGGCCGACGACGGCCGTCGCGGTCGCCACGACGCCGAACGCGCGCCGCCAGGTGGTGCTGGTGCACGGCATCGAGCCGTCGATGCGCTGGCGCCGGTACTGCGGCGAGCTGCTGGACATCGCCGCGGGCCTGCGGGTGACGACCGTGGTGACGCTGGGCGCCCTGCTGGCCGACGTGCCGCACACCCGGCCGATCCCGGTCACCGCGACCAGCGAGGACGAGGCGGTGCGCGAGGCCCTCGACGTGGAGCCGAACTCCTACGAGGGCCCGACGGGCATCGTCGGCGTGCTCCAGCACGAGGCGGCCGCGCGCGGGCTGCGGACGGTGTCGCTGTGGGCCGCGGTGCCGCACTACGTGGCGCACCCGCCGTCGCCCAAGGCCACCCTCGCGCTGCTGCACCGGATCGAGGCGCTCACGGGCGAGCCGATCCCCCTGGGCGACCTGCCCGAGGACGCCGCGGCCTGGCAGGACGGCGTCGACGAGCTCGCGAGCGAGGACTCGGAGATCGCCGAGTACGTGCACCAGCTCGAGGAGGCGAAGGACACCGCCGAGCTGCCGGAGGCGTCCGGCGAGGCGATCGCGCAGGAGTTCGAGCGCTACCTGCGCCGGCGGGACAAGGGCACCGGCGGCTGACGGGCGCTGTGCCGCCCGAACCGGCACCCGGCGGGCGTCCACCCCGCTAGCATCCGCGCATGCGAGCGAGACGGTGGGCGACCACGCTGGTCACGGCGGTGCTGGGTGTCGCGGTCCTGGGGGCCTGCGGCACCCGGGCCGACGGCGGGGACGCGAGCCGCGCCGAGGAGCCCGGAGCGACCGCCGCCGCCCGGCCGTCGTCCCCGGCGACCCCGCAAGACGGGGCCGCGCACGCGGCCGCCGACGACGACGCAGCGGACGACGCCGCCGCCTGCACCGCCTTCGGCGACGTGCTGACGATCGTGGAGAACGCCGACGTGGCCCTGGCGGAGGGCCGGATGGCAGCACAGGAGCAGCACGGCTGGTACCAGCTGGCGACGCGCGTGCTCGACCGCCTGCCCTCCGGCGGCGGCACCGCCGTGCAGACCGCGGTCGGCGCGCTGCAGGAGGCCGCGCCGGCCGTCCCGTCCGGGGCGTCGGCGGAGTCGACCGGTGTGCGCTCCCCCGCCTGGTCGGCGGCCGAGGTCGACCTGGCCGCCGCGTGCGAGGAGATCGGCTCGCCGCCGGCGATCAGCGCGTTCACCGGCGGGTGACGCGACCGGACGCTACAGCCGCACGCCCAGCAGCGCGTTGACCGCGCGGGCCACGATCCCCGGCGCGCCCTCCTCCACCTCGGCCGCGGCGCCGCCCGCCAGCGACGCGTCCGCCCAGGCGTCCACGGCACGCAGCGCGCGGGGGGCGTCGAGGTCGTCGGCGAGGGAGGCGCGCACCTCGGCCAGCAGGGCGGCGGACGCCGGCCCGCCGTTGCCGGAGACGGCGGAGCGCCACCGGTCGAGCCGGGCCTGCGCGGTGCGCAGCACCTCGTCGGTCCACTCCCAGTCGGCCGCGTAGTGGTGGTCGAGGATGGCGAGCCGGACGGCCATGGCGTCGACGCCGTCGGCGCGCAGCTGCGACACGAGCACGAGGTTGCCGAGGGACTTGCTCATCTTCTGCCCGTGCAGCCCGACCATGCCGGTGTGCACGTGGGTGCGGGCGCCCTCGCCGGCGTCGAGCAGCCGGGCGTGCGAGGTGCTCATCTCGTGGTGCGGGAACCGCAGGTCGGAGCCGCCGCCCTGGACGTCGAAGGGCAGGCCGATCCCGTCGCGGGCGATGACGGCGCACTCGATGTGCCAGCCGGGGCGCCCCGCGCCGAGCGCGTTGCCGTCCCACGACGGCTCGCCGGGGCGCGCGGCGCGCCACAGCAGCGGGTCGAGGGCGTCGCGCTTGCCGGGGCGGGCGGGGTCGCCGCCGCGCTCGCCGAACAGCGCGAGCATCTCGGCGCGGTCGAGGCGGGCGACCTGCCCGAACGCCGGGTCCGCGGACAGGTCGGCGTAGACGTCTCCGGCGCCCTGGCCGTGGGCGTCCGGCGCGCCGACGACGTAGGCGGTCCCGGCGGCCAGCATCGCCTCGACGGCCTCGACGACGTCCGGGACGGCCTCGACGGCGCCCGTGTACACGTCCGGCGGCACGACGCCCAGGGCGGTCATGTCCTCGAGGTAGAGCGCGGTCTGGTCGGCCGCGAGCTCGCGCCAGTCGACGCCGGTGGCCTCGGCGCGCTCGAGCAGCGGGTCGTCGACGTCGGTGACGTTCGACGCGTACCGGACGCGCTTGCCCTCGTCGAGCCAGCCGCGGACCAGCAGGTCGAACGCGACGTAGGTCGCGGCGTGGCCCATGTGCGTCGCGTCGTACGGGGTGATGCCGCAGACGTAGACGGTGGCGTCCGGCCCCGGTGCCGCCACGACGAGCTCGCCGGTGGAGGTGTCGCGGACGCGGACCGGACCCCCCTGGCCGGGGAGCTGCGGGATCTGCGGGGCGGGCCAGGTGAGCACGGCGTCGAGCGTACCGGCCGCCGCGGGGGCGGGCGCCCCGCGCCGGCGCCGGGGTGACGGACGCCACCGGTCCCCCGTCCGGGTCGCCGGAGGGCCGCGGCGGCGCGTCGGACGCCCGGCCCGCCCGCGGCCCCGGGACAATGCCCGCGTGGAGAGAGCGTGGGTGCACCAGGGCGGCGGCTGGGCCGAGACGGACCCCGACGGGCTGCTGGCCCTGCTGGCGGCGCCGGAGCCGCCGGTCGCGTGGGTGCACGTCGACTCGCTCGACCTGCTGGCCGACGCGGCGCGGCAGGCGGGCGTCCCGGAGTCTGTCGTGCACCGCGCGGTGGCGGACCACGGTCCGGCCGCGCCGGGCGACCCCCGGCGCCCGCAGCTGCGCCGGCTCCCGGGCGGCGGCCGGTACCTGGTGAGCCCGACGCTGGCCTACGACGGGGCCACCCGGGACGTCACCACCGGCGTCTGGGCCGCGCTCGAGGTCGAGGGCGTCACGATCACCGCCGAGGAGGGCCCGGGCGGCCTGCTCGACGAGGTCCGGGACCACCTGTCCGAGGGCGACCACCTGCCGCAGGACCGCGAGAGCCACGTGTTCGCCGCGGTGCTCATGGCCCTCGTGCGGCGGGCCGGGGACGTCGAGATGGGGATCGGCGAGGCGGTCGCCGACGTCGAGCAGCTGGTGTTCAGCCCGCAGGCCGACGATCCCGCCGAGGTGGTCTACGACCTCAAGCGCGAGATCGGCGAGGCGCGTCGCGCGCTGGTGCCGCTGCTGTCGGCGTTCCCGGACCTGGTCGCGGAGCAGGAGGACGCGCAGCGGGAGACGCGCACGATGCGCTGGCTGCGCCGCCTCGACACCGTCCTGACGAAGGTCGACCGGCACCTCGACGCCCACGACGCGCTGCTGGGCGACATGCTGTCCGTGCACCTGTCCCGGGTGTCGGTGCGGCAGAACGAGGACATGCGGAAGATCTCCGCGTGGGCGGCGATCATCGCGGTGCCGACGCTCATCGCCGGGGTGTACGGCATGAACTTCGACCACATGCCCGAGCTGCACTGGCTGCTCGGCTACCCGGCCTCGCTCGTCCTCATGGGCGCGGCCGCGGGCCTGCTGTTCCGGCTCTTCAAGCGCTCCGACTGGCTGTAGGGCCGGGCCGGCCGCCGTCAGGCCCCGGCGAGCGGGTCCAGCACGCCCGTGAGCAGCAGCAGCGACACGACCACCGCGAGCCCGATCCGGTAGATCACGAACGGCCGGTACGAGTACGTCGAGACGATCTTCAGGAACCCGATGATCACGACGTAGCCCACGACGAACGCGATCACGGTCGCGATCAGGGTCGGCAGGACCCCGGGGGTGCCGGCCTCGCCGAAGGTCCCGACGCTCTTGCCGAGCTGGTAGAGCCCCGAGCCGAGCACGGCCGGGATGGCGAGCAGGAACGAGTACCGGGCGGCCGCCGTCCGGCTGTAGCCCATGAGGCGGCCGGCGGTGATCGTGCCGCCCGAGCGGGACACGCCCGGGACGAGCGCCATCGCCTGCGCGAGCCCGAAGTACAGCGCGTGCCGCGGGGTCAGGTCGGTCAGCTCCCGGCGGCTGCTCGACCGCCGGTCGGCCCAGTCCAGGATCAGCGCGAACACGGTGAGCGTCAGCACGATCAGCCACAGGTTGCGGAACGGCGCCTCGATCGCGTCCTGGAACAGCAGGCCCAGCACGACGATCGGCACCGAGCCGAGCGCGATGAACCACGCCATCTGCGCGTCGCGGTCCGGAGTGCCGCCCACGGGGGCGCCCGCGCGGGACCGCCAGTCGGTGCCGAGGTCGCCGCGCACCGCGCGCCACCAGTGGGTGCAGATCCGGGCGATGTCCCGCCGGAAGTACAGCAGGACGGCGGTCTCGGTCCCGATCTGCGTGATCGCGGTGAACGCCGCGCCCGGGTCGCCGGAGCCGATCAGCTCGCCCACGATCCGCAGGTGCGCGCTCGACGACACGGGCAGGAACTCGGTGAGGCCCTGGACGAGGCCGAGGACGATCGCCTCCCAGACGCTCATGCGCCGGTGCCGATCGGGGACGGGGTGCTCGGGTGCGCTGCCACGAGGCGCCACGATAGCCG
>Ga0164309_10001342_pt1 | contig 12161 bp, 9 predicted proteins | sample Whisoiple_247_MG_FD_109984 | JGI IMG/M metagenome (GOLD analysis project Ga0164309, IMG submission 109984) | Soil microbial communities amended with fresh organic matter from upstate New York, USA - Whitman soil sample_247_MG | ecosystem: Environmental > Terrestrial > Soil > Unclassified >... | reverse complement strand
GCCGCCGCAACGGTCTGTACGTTTGTTGAGGCTTCTTCCGTCGCCGCCGCAACCGCGGTTGCTTGATTGCTGGTTTCCTCGGCCGTTGCCGTCATCGACGACGCTGTCGCCTGAAGTTCGGTTGAAGCTGCCGCCACCGACCTCAGCACCGACGACACGTCCGCATCGAACGCCTGGGTGAGTTCGTTGACCCGTGAGGCGCGCGCCATCCGCGCACTGATAGCTTCCGCTTCCTTGGCGGCAAGCTCCTTTGCCTTGATCATGCTTTCCTTGAAGATCAGCACAGTTCGCGCCATCAAGCCGATTTCATCTTTCTTGTCGGTGGAGGGAACCACCACCGAGTGGTCGCCACCGGCGAGTTGCTGCATCACTCCCGCCATTTTGAGAATCGGTGGCACGATCGAGCGATTGGTCAGATAGACGACCGCAGAGGCGACGCCGATGCCGACACCCAGCAGCACCCAGAGCAAGGTCGTGAGAAAACCGGTTTCCGCGAGAACCGCGGCACCATCTTTTTTCAGGCTGTCCCGTTGCCGTGCAACCATTCCGCCGGAACGCGAGCCGCCCTCGTTCCTGGTGCCCGCGAAGATATCGAGCAGCCTGTTGGCGCGGGGGGCAGCCTCGTTGGTCAGAAACCACTGCGCCATGTTCCAGCGGTCCGAGGCGCGGATATCGAACATCTTCTGCGGCAGCGGCGCAAACTTGGTACGGGCTCCCACGAGAGCGTCGAACGCCTTCTGCTGATCGACCGTCATCTCCGATCGTCGCTTCTCGAGCGCGTCGAACTTCTTCTGATTGAGCGCCCAAAGTTCAGCGAACTCGGTTTTGAAAGCCTCGTCCCCTGTCAGCAGGTAGGCGCGGATCGCGCCGACCGCCATCGCCATGCTGCCGCGCATGTCGGCAAGGTCAATCAACAGACTCTTGCGCGCATCCGTGGAGGCTATGCCGCCCTCCTCGTCGATGATCGAGGTTGACTTCTGCAGCATGAGTTTGGCGAGCGGAGCTGCCTCGGTTGCAAGAATCTTTGCCGCGGGCTGCTCGTCGATGGTATGGGCGATCGCTTCGGCCTTGTCCTGTGCGCTTCGCAGGTCATCCAGCAACGGCTTGGCCTGTTTCCAGTCCGACCTGTTCTGCTCGGTGGTCCATTGGCCCGAAAGACGATCCATCTCGGAGCCGCGCGCCTGGATGTCTTTCCAGAGCATCGCGCGTTCGTCCTTGAAGACATCCTTACCCGTTATCAGCCAGCCACGGAGCGACGCAAGCGAAGCGTAGACGTCCGCCACCAATTCGCCTGCGTTCATGGCGGTCGGAACCCGCAGGTTGACCGTTCGATCGGTGGATTCGTTGACCGTGCTCACCTTGATGATCGTGGTGCCGACCACGGCGGCCAGCAGGATGCAAAGCAGGCTAAAGCCCAGGATCAGTCGCCCACGAATGTTCAGTTGCAAGAATGCCACGTGAATCCCCCAAGATGCAGGTCGTCCCCGGGTAGCTATTCATTAACAGTAAAAAAACAGTAAAAATCGAATGAAAATAACAACCAGTAGTAGTGCTGGCATGCCTCCCGCAATAACACGATTTCCGGTTGAGTAAGACGGCCCGCCAGTTCGTTTGGCGCCGAGTTCAATTCCGCCACGGTGCTCACACACGTCTATCAGGGCCCTGATTGTTGCTGCCGTCTTTATGGAGCTCAGGCATAAAGGGGAGCCCTCGTTCACCGAGGGGCTGTCCCGGCTTGCCGCATGCTTTGGCTGAGACGATGGATTTTCTCACGCGAACCTGAGAAGCAGCAGGTCAATTCGTTTCAGCCGCGAGCCTGGAGCGGGCTTTCTGCACATCGGCCTCGCTGACGGACGGTGCTTTCCTCCAAACTCGGTACGGACGTAGGTCGCAAGCGGGGCAATCTGCGTATTGTCGAGCTGCCATCCGAACGCCCCATCGCCGGGCCGGTCGGCTCGCGATCCGTCGCAACGCTTTGAGCCCCTTGCAGGATGACGCGCAGAACCGTAGTCGGATCCGTTGCGGGAACGGTTGCGGTTTCCCGAAGGTTTGGGAAAACGCAAGACGAAATGGCTTTGCCCGCCCTTCAGATAGACGGCGATTGCCTTTCCAACCGGCGCAATACCGAGGCCGAGCCATTTCCGTCAACGCATAACGCGCCGCCATCCCAACGTCGCCATCGTCCCAAGATCAATGCATCCGGCTCAAGTGAGATCGACATGCGTATAGCTTGCTTCCGAGAACGGCTTCGCTGGGAGCAGGTCCAGGTTTTCGGCTGACAGGCCGGTCAGCCGTAACAAGCGCTATTTCGGATCGGGATCGAGGAGACCATTGCCTGGATTTTCCAGCTTGCCGGAGCGATGAAGTTTGACCGCATTGCCAAGCGCTTGCGCCACGTTCCGGACTTCCTGCTGGAACGCTTCGTCCTGATCCAGGGCCTGATGCGACGTCGCATACGGCTCCATATAGCCGATGTATCCGTCGCTCTCAGCCATCCCGCCGGCGGATATCAAGCCCATATCGGTCAGCCAGTCGGCCAGCGAGCGGCGCAGCGTCTCGGCGCCGACGCTGTCGCCGTGAACCACAATGCCGAAATGCCGTCCCGCCAAATGCCGCGGGTATGGCCAGCCGCTCAGCTCAAGCGCCTTGGCTTCCGCGGCCGCCTTACCATGGGTCGAGGACGGATCGGGATTACCACCGTCCGCGCAGACCAGCCGGTCGATCATGGCTTTCAACGCAGTCGGCGCGTGATACCAATGGACGGGGGTTACGATCATAACGCCATGGGCCGCGACCCAAAGCGGATAGATCTCGTTCATCCAATCATCGGTCTGACCAAGCGAATAGTTCGGATAGCAGCTGCAAGGCCAGTGACAGAGCGCCATCGAGGTCGAAACGCAGGACTTGCACGGATGGATTTGCTTGCCGAATTCCGACGTCAGCCTTGACAGATCGAGTATCTCGACCGCGATACCCATTTCAACGAGAAGCGGTTCCGCGAGCTTGACCAACCGCCAGGTCTTGGACATTTCACCCGGGCAGGTATGTTCGCTCCGGGCTGAACCGTTGATGATCAGAATACGAGGCGTTTCGCCGGTGTCATCATGACGTCGCTGCGCCTGCAGGATAGCTTCTCGGGCAGCCAACCAATCCACCGCGATCTCGTAGTCAGGATCGGAGAAACCAGGTCCCGCCCGTCGCGTCAATGGAGCCTTGCGCGAATGGCTGTAAGCATCCCATGCAGCCGCAACAATCAAGGATAGTTCTTGTTTAAGGGGCGCAAAAACGGGATCGACAAACCTGCTGCGATAGCGTCGCTCAAATTCATCGCGCGCCAGTTTGACGGGCGGCATCCCCTTGCGAATGTCGAACTCGGTCATCTCCCTCGCCTCCCTGAGGCTATGCGGGGCGAGGGCAAAAATGCGCAGTGCGGTTGCCGCAACAGCAAAATCAGCTCCGCTTCTTGTCCATTCAAAGTGATGCTGCAAGGCCGGCAGCGTGTTGCGAGCTCAGTCCTTGAGCTTGGCATTGTCGCCTGATTTCGAGTACCGCTCGAACAGCGACACCGCGCCCCAACCAAAGGGCAGCGGCTGCGACCGAGCTTACAAAGCTTTAATCCGAAGCCGTTGGCTTCGTTCCTGTGAGGTCCTGCGACTCGGTCAAAGTTGGAACCTGTTCGCTTCTGACCTGGCAACGAGTTCCTGGGCCGCGGAACCAATTCGGCAACCGTCGCACCAGCAAGCGCTGCTCGCGGGAAAAAATTGATAGCTCGGTAGCCCTAGCAACCTTCGCGCTCTCGGAGCGTTTCGGATTCGCCGTTTGCTAATCCGGCGGCGCGGGTGCGTGTCGTTCTTTCCAACGGCGGCGGAGGCCGTCATGACCAACCAAAAAGATTTTCGGGCAAGCCCCGGTTTCAATCGGCGCTATCGCGTGCGTCCGAGAAGGGAATGCCAGGGCCCGTGCGGTTGGAGAAACTGGAGATATAGGAGATATAGTCGTCTGCCGTAAAACAGCGCATCGTTACCTGTTTTCGGGGGCGAGCGGACGGCCGAGCATGCGTGCGGTGAAAATAATCATGTGTTCGTACGGCCACACTTTCCCTGGTTTCGCTTTTGGGACCGGTATTGGTCTTCAATAGTGTCGTTGGACCGCGTATGGTCGGAGACGCCGGCCCTTGGAAGTCATGATTTCATCTCGGACAGACTTTAAGCCGGATGGCCGCTGAGCAGATTATTGAGCGGTCTTTTTGTTGAGATGAACATAGATCGGCGGAGACCAATAGGCCGCGGGCTAGGAGCCTGCGGCCTATTTACTGATTGCACCGCACGCACCGGTCGACGCTCGAAGATCCGGCCGACGACCTTACAGCAAACGGTAGCGTCCTGAGGCTCCTGATCAGCGTCCCGTTAGCCGCGCACAAACAATCGATTGGATGAACAGCCGAAGGCGCCAATTGAATGGTGCCATCGATTCGGGAACTTTCGGCAATCACCTTCATTGATGCTTGCGAAACAGGCAAACCCCTACGACCGTGATTAGGCCTCGCCCAGCCCGCCAAGAAAGAAATGATGATGGAATTCGCAGCAAGACCGTCGTCCACGATCGGGGCTAGTAAACGACAGGTCCCGAAACAATCGAGGCCCTCTTCGCGGACATTAGCTTCGGCGGTGGCGGCCAACTTCACGCGCAAGGTGCACGTTTTTTCGTCCATCATGATACTGGCATTGAGTATTTCGGTAGCTCACGCGTCAGAACGACTGGACGAACAGACTATCGAAAAGGCCACGTTCTCGGGAAAGCGGCCAGCGCGGCACGGCACATCACCGCTCCTTGTCAAGGTTGAGGTTCTGCTGGACCGGGCGCATTTCTCGCCGGGGGAAATCGACGGCAATCCCGGTGAGAACGTGAACAAGGCGCTATCCGCTTACGCCGAAGCGCAAGGTCTGCCTGCGGACCCACCCCTCACAAACGAGATCGTTTCGTCGCTCTCAGCCGATACACGGCCCATCCTCACTCAATATGTTCTGACCGAATCCGATCTGAAGGGTCCCTTCACTGAGCACATTCCAGCAAAGATGGAAGAAATGAAGGGGATGAAACGTGTTGGTTACCGGAACGCGAAAGAGGCCATTGCCGAAAAGTTCCACCTGAGCGAACGATTGCTCGGAATGCTTAATCCCGGGCTTTCGTTCAACCAAGTCGGCCAGCAAATCGTGGTACCGAACGTTGTCCTCGACGAAAGCAAAGGACTGGTGACGAAGGTAGAGGTCGATAAGGATCGGCAGACTGTAAAAGCCTATGGTCCGTCAGGCGAACTGGTTGCGTTTTATCCCGCAACGGTTGGCAGCAAGGAAAAGCCCTCCCCGGTCGGCACGTTCAAGATCATCTCGATAGATCGAAATCCGACCTATCGTTATGATCCTAAATATCAGTTCAAGGGAATCAAGACAGACAAACCGTTCGTTATCGGTCCTGGACCCAACAATCCCGTCGGCCTTGTCTGGATCGGCCTTTCGACGGAAGGCTACGGAATACATGGCACGCCCGATCCTTCCCGGGTGAGCAAATCAGAATCCCATGGCTGCGTCAGGTTGACGAATTGGGACGTATTGGCGCTCGCATCTATGGTGAAGAAAGGGGTGCCGGTGCAGTTTACCGACTCGTCGGTGAAAACCTCATCCGAGACGAACTAATGCCGATTGGCCCTTCGCCTCGCTTGACTGCGAAAGCGCAGCGTCTGGTTTTGAAGGGTTCGCCCTCCATTAAGCCGGATACTTGCGGCCCTCGTTAGCCCAGCGACCTGCATGGGGCGGCAGTCACGATCGGCCAAAAACCTGATAAACCGGTCAAACTTGACCGAGGGTCGAAATCAGAAGAAAAACTCTAATGATTTCTGGTCGGAGTGGCAGGATTCGAACCTGCGACCCCTGCGTCCCGAACGCAGTGCTCTACCGGGCTGAGCCACACTCCGACAAGAACGCGGCTTATAGCCTTGGGTTTTGCGCACCGCAAGAACCCGAATCGAGGATACTGACCTGGTGAATGTGGGTCTGAAGACACAGGTTTTGCCCGCTGGGCAAGCCGCCACGGGTGCGGCGGCGCGCGTGCTCGCCGATGGCGGCCTGGTCGGGTTCCCGACTGAGACCGTTTATGGGCTCGGCGCCGATGCCACCAATCCCCGCGCCGTCGCCAGGCTCTATCAGGCCAAGGGGCGTCCCTCGTTCAATCCGCTGATTACCCATGTCGTCGACTTTGCAGCTACCCGGAAAATTGCTCGTTTTGACCCGCAGGCCGCGCGGCTTGCGGAAGCGTTCTGGCCGGGACCGCTGACGCTGGTGCTGCCCAAGGCCAATGGCTGCGCGGTGGCCGATCTCGCGACCGCCGGTCTCGATACCGTTGCAATCCGGATTCCTGCCCACCCGGTCGCGCGGGAGATCCTGAATGCCTTCGGCGGCCCAGTGGTGGCGCCGTCGGCCAATCTGTCAGGCCATGTGTCGCCCACCATTGCGGCCCATGTACAAGGCGATCTGGCCGGGCGGATCGACCTGATCGTCGATGGCGGCGCGGTCGAGGTCGGCCTCGAATCTACTATCGTCGGATGTTTCGCAGTGCCGACGCTGCTGCGTCCCGGCGGTCTGCCGCGCGAGGCGATCGAGCGCGTGCTTGGCCACGCGCTGTCGGGGCCGCCCGAGCCCTCGGCCGGCGACACCACGACACCTCTGGCGCCAGGCATGCTGGTCTCGCATTACGCGCCTCGCAGCAAGGTCCGGCTCGAAATCGAGCGAGTCGAGGCTGGCGAAGCGCTGCTGGCGTTCGGCCCGCAGACGGCAGCAGGGACGGAAACCGCGGTCACGGTGATGAATCTTTCGGTGCGCGGCGATCTGGCGGAAGCAGCCGCCAATCTTTTCGGTTACCTTCGTAGCCTCGACGCCAAAGGCGCCCGCGGCATCGCCGTGATGCCGGTGCCAGATCACGGCCTGGGCGAGGCTATCAACGACCGGCTCCGCCGCGCCGCGATCGGCCGCAGCTGAAGTCCGAAGGAGAAAAGAAGACAATAATAAACGAGCCGCAACCATGAATATCGTCAAGCCCGCCGCTGTCGCGCCGCTGCTTTCGCCTGAGCTGATCGCCCGCTTTCGCGCCATCGTCGGTGACAAATATGCCGTGACGGATGCCGCCGACATCGCGCCCTACCTCACCGAGGAGCGCGACCTGTTTCACGGGCGCTCGCCGCTGGTGCTGCGCCCGGGCTCGACCGTGGAAGTATCCGCGATCTGCAAGCTTGCCAGTGAACATAAAATCGCGCTGGTGCCGCAGGGCGGCAATACCGGTCTGGTCGGCGGCCAGACCCCGCATGGTGAGGTGGTGGTTTCGATGCGGCGGCTCGACAAGATTCGCGAGATCGACGCCGCCTCCAACACCATGACCTGCGAGGCCGGCGTGGTGCTGCTGGTCGCACAGCAAAAAGCAGCCAGCATCGACCGGCTGTTTCCGCTGTCGCTTGCCGCAGAAGGAAGCTGCACGATCGGCGGCAATCTTTCCACCAATGCCGGCGGTACAGCTGCATTGGCCTATGGCGCGGCACGCGAGATGGCGCTGGGGCTCGAAGTGGTACTGGCCGACGGCCGGATCCTGAACCTGCTGTCGAAATTGAAAAAGGACAACACCGGCTACGATCTGCGCAACTTGTTCATCGGAGCCGAGGGCACACTCGGTTTTATTACCGCGGCAACGCTGAAACTGTTTCCAAGGCCGCGCGCGATCGAGACCGCCTTTGTCGGCCTGAAATCGCCGGCGCAAGCCTTGAAGCTGCTGACGCTATCGCAGAGCATCGCGGCCGGCAGCCTGACCAGCTTCGAACTGCTCGCCGACATCGCCGTCGATTTCAGCGTTCGCCATGGCATCGACGTCCGCAATCCCATGGCAAGCCGACATCCATGGTATGTGCTGATGGAGCTATCGTCGTCGCACGATGACGCCCGGTCCGCGCTGGAATCGATTCTCGCACAGGGGCTGGAGGACGGCATCCTCGATGACGCCGTGATCGCGGCAAGCCTGAGCCAGCGCCAGGCGTTCTGGAAGCTGCGCGACGAGATGTCGGCGGCGCAGAAGCCGGAAGGCGGCTCGATCAAGCACGACATTTCGGTGCCGGTCGCAGCCGTGCCCGATTTCATCGCCGAAGCCGATGCCGCGGTGGCAAAGCTGATCCCGGGGGCGCGTCCGGTGCCGTTCGGTCATCTCGGTGATGGCAACATCCACTACAATGTCAGTCAACCCGTCGGTGGCAATGCCGCGGACTTCCTCGCGCGCTGGCACGAGGTCAACGCGGTGGTGTTCGAAATCGTGATGCGGATGGGCGGATCGATTTCAGCCGAGCACGGCATCGGCGTTCTCAAGCGCGATGAATTGCCCGACGTCAAAGACAAGATCGCGATCGAGTTGATGCGCGGCATCAAGGCGATGCTCGATCCGCTCGGCATCATGAATCCCGGCAAGGTGCTGTGATGCGCCGGCCTCCGGCCCGACGTTGACCCTCGCCGAGATCGACGACGGCGACGTCGCCGATGTCATCGCGCTGTGGCGGCGCGCCGGCCCGTCGATCCCGAGCGTCGCGACAGGGGGTACGGCCGCGCGATCATGCAGGCGGCGGAAGACTGCGCGGCCGTGGCATCCGGAAAACTTCAGTTGATATCCGCAGAACGCTAACGCTTGCTATGACGATTCAAACACGAGCCCTTTTCAAAACAAGGAGCCTTGTCCGTCATTGCCGGTCGGCGGGGCTGGCTTGCGCGGCATGACGCGCTTCGCCGCTGCGGCTTTCTCCGCCGCGCGCTGCTCGTCCGTAATTGGCAGCAGCAACTGCGCATCATCGTTGGCGACGCGATTGACCCTGGTTGAAATCTCGTGCCAGGCAAATTCGCCTTCGTGCGGTGCGATCAACAGCGCCATCGCCGTGTCCATACCATAGGCGCGGCCGTCAAGCCAGCGATCGAAATCGACAGGTCTGATGGTCACGGGCACACGATGATGCAACACCGCCAGATCGCGGCTTGCGGCTGTCGTGACAATTGCCACCGTGTCGAGTTCCTCGCCGTTCGGGCCGAGCCAGGTTTCGGCGAGCGCCGCAAAACCTACCGGCTGGCCGTCGCGGCGATGGATGAAGTAAGGCCGCTTGCGATTTTCGGAATTATGCCACTCATAATAGCCATCGGCCGGGATCAGGCAGCGCCGGCGCTTGATCGCATGTTTGAACGCCGGTTTTTCCAGCAAGGTTTCCGACCGCGCATTGATTACCAGCGAGAACTGCCGCGGGTCCTTGACCCAGGCCGGCAGCAGCCCCCAGCGCATCAGCCGAAACTGCCGGACGCCGTTTTCAATGATGATCACGGGCACCGGCTGGGTGGGTGCCACATTAAACCGCGGCGGGAAATTCGGCTGTTCCGCATAGCCAAATACCCGCCGCAAGGCCTCCGGGGGCGTGGTAATTACGAAGCGTCCGCACATTCTGAAGCCCAAATAGCTATCCGTTCAGCACCTTTTAACCTCAACCAGTAAAGACTGGATCGGATGACCTCAATGACCGCGCCACCGGTGCGATCCGATCGCCAGCCCCCAAACCTGCCGGGCCTCACCGAAGAGTCGCGGGCCGAACAGCTGCGCGCCGCCAACATCAATCCGCGTACCGGGCTCGCCACCGATTATCTGAACCATTTCAACGAGGCCATCATGCTGCTGGAAATGATTCCGGATATGCCGGAATGCGCGGAGGATTTCCTCGGTTGGCAGCCGCTGTCCTACTGCGAACATTTCACGGCTTCCAATTTCAAGGCGCGTGATCTCGCGATCGAAGCCTATGGTGCGGCGGATACCGGGGTCCGTGCCGAGTTCGACAATCTCACCACCGCGATGACCTCAATCCTGACCGCGGTCGGCGTGGCGATGCGCGAGGCCACGCAGGACAAGACCCGCGCGAGGTTGGCGGAACAGGCCACCATCTGGGTCAAGCCGCTGGTGGCGCTGGCCGGCGGCGTCATCAACGGCGGCGCCGAGGCCGATGTCGAAACCATCATGAAAAGCAACTAACGCCCGCAAGTCCGGCTGTGCCGGATTAGACCTGCGCGCGGGGGTCTGGCATGATCCCTTAATCTGCCAGCCCGTCGCACGCATCGATGTGCGAGGCCGCCCTTTCGGAAATCGCGCCTTGGCCGCATTTAACCCGCCGCAGCATCCCCAGCTTGCCGTCAGTGCTGCGATCTTCCGTGACGACAGGGTCCTGCTGGTGCGGCGCGCGAAATCTCCAGCCAACGGGTTTTATTCGCTGCCCGGCGGCCGGGTCGAATTTGGCGAATCCCTGCACACCGCGCTGCATCGTGAGGTTGACGAGGAAACCGGGCTCAGAATCGAGATCGCAGGTCTGGCCGGCTGGCGCGAGGTGTTGCCGGAAAATGGCCGCGGGCACTATCTCATTATGTCATTTGCCGCGCGCTGGATCGGACAGGAGCCGCATCTCAACAGCGAACATGACGACTTCAAATGGCTCGCGCCGAACAGGCTCGGCGACCTTAGAGTCACTGTCGGCCTGCAGGAGGTCATCGATGCGGCCGGACGCCTGATCGGGGCGTCGAGCTGCCTTTGAGGGGCTCGAAAAACGCTATCCCCCGCGCCTTGCTTCCTGCGAGTTGAGAAGGCATACCGCTAGCCATGCGAGCCCCTCGGCATCAGGGGTTCCGGACCCATTCATGTCGAAACGTTTCCTGGCCGCCCTTCTCCTGATCACGGTGTGCAATCTCGGCTTGGCGCGGGCCGAGGATGCCCCGGCGCCTTTCGACGGCGACCTGCAGCGGCTGGCCGAAATCCTCGGCGCACTGCATTATCTGCGCGGCATCTGCGGTACCAATGAAGGGCCAAAATGGCGCAACGAGATGCAGGCGCTGCTCGATGCCGAAACCCCCTCTGGCGACCGCCGGACCCGGATGATCGCGGGATTTAACCGCGGCTATAACGGCTTCCAGCAGACCTACCGGACCTGCACGCCCGCGGCCAGCGTCGCGATCCGCCGCTATGTCGAGGAGGGCGCCAGGATTTCGCGCGACCTCACGGCGCGCTACGCCAATTAGCCCCCCTTTGCAGGGCTTTTTTCCTTTTGGGTCGTCGTGCCAAATCGGGAGCATCGGATTGGAGTTTTCTGGCGCCGTTAACCTTTCCTAAAGAACTGGTCTAGGCGGCCCCGCGCCGCATGCTAAACCACACTGGTTCGAGGCGCTCCGCCTGGATCGCGCAACGCCAAGCCTGTTGAGCTTCATGAGCCATCCAGTGACCTTCACAACCGCCTGCGACCCCCTGCCCGATCATGAGCAGAAGAAGGCCGCGCTGAGCTATCTCAACGAGGCCTGGGCCGAAGCACGGCACGACGGCGTTGATGGCGATTGCCTCGCACAAGCCAGCCTGTTCGCCGCATTCGCCGAACTCGTCGGCACCTATGGCGAAGATGCCGTGGCGAAATTCGTCGAAGGCCTCGCCGCGCGCATCCGCAACGGCGAATTTTCGATCACACTGTCGAAACAATAAACAATCGTCCCGGCTCGAAGGGCGGCCTTCGCCGATAGCGTCAGTATTTGCCCTACGCCGTCAATGTTTCCAGGAACCGCACCGTCTCGCCGCTCGAGGGTGTGATTAATTCGCCCTGCCACATCACGCGGCGGCCGCGCACGAAGGTTCCCACCGGCCAGCCCGTGACCCTGACGCCGGCATAGGGCGTCCAGCCGGCCTTCGAGGCCACCCATTCGTCGGTGATGATTTCGCTGCGCTTGAGATCGACCACAGTAAAATCGGCGTCATAGCCTGCGGCGATGCGGCCCTTGCAGGCGATGTTGTAGAGCCGCGCAGGGCCGGCGCTGGTAAGGTCGACAAACCGCGCCAGCGACAATCGCCCGGCATTGACGTGGTCAAGCATCACCGGCACCAGCGTCTGCACGCCGGTCATTCCCGATGGTGAGGCCGGATAGATCTTTGCCTTCTCCTCCAGCGTATGCGGCGCGTGGTCGGAGCCGAGCACGTCGACGATGCCCTGCTCGATGCCGCGCCAGATGCCGTCGCGGTGATCGGCCGAGCGCACCGGCGGATTCATCTGCGCCAGCGTGCCGAGCCGCTCGTAGCATTCG
>Ga0164309_10001339_pt1 | contig 12179 bp, 8 predicted proteins | sample Whisoiple_247_MG_FD_109984 | JGI IMG/M metagenome (GOLD analysis project Ga0164309, IMG submission 109984) | Soil microbial communities amended with fresh organic matter from upstate New York, USA - Whitman soil sample_247_MG | ecosystem: Environmental > Terrestrial > Soil > Unclassified >... | reverse complement strand
ATTCCAGTCGTTCTATACCTTCATGGACGCCTATAACGTCAAGCTGGTCGACGACAACGGCAAGCTGCTGGTCGACGATCCCAAGGTCAGGGAAGGATTGATCGGGGCGCTCAAGGACTACACCGACACCTATATCAAAGGCTGCACGCCGCCATCCTCAACGACCTGGAAGGATCCGGACAACAACGTCGCCTTCCACAACAAGACGATCGTGATGACCCACAATTTCACGATCTCGATCGCGGCGAAGTGGTTCGAGGATTCGACCAATCCGGCGCTGACGCCGGAACAGCGCGCCGCCGGCAAGAAAGCCTACGAACAGGATATCATCACCGCGGGCTTCCCCAGCAAGCCGGACGGGTCGCCGATGAAATACCGCTCCGACGTCAAGACCGGCGTGATCTTCACGGCTTCGAAGAACAAGGCGCAGGGCAAGGAATTCGTGAAATTCCTGCTCCAGGAGGAAAATCTGCGACCCTACGTCGAAGGCGGCCTCGGCCGCTGGTTCCCGGTCACCTCAGCCGGGCAGAAGAGCCCGTTCTGGCAGTCCGACCGCCATCGCAAGACGGTCTACAACCAGTTCACCGGCGGCACGCTGCCGTTCGATTTCACCAAGAACTACAAGTTCACCATCCTGAACAACGAGAACGTCTGGGCCAAGGCGATGAACCGGGTGGTGAGCGAAAAGGTCCCGGTCGACAAGGCGGTCGACGAACTGATCGCCCGCATCAAGCAGGTCGCGGGGTAACACTAACGATGCCGGCCGCCGCTACACCAACTTCCTTGTCGTCCCGGCGAACGCCGGGACCCATAACCACAAGATCGTGTTGTAGTACGACAGCCGGCGAACGACGTCGGACAAAACCTCCGCCGCGGCGTATAGGTCCCTGCTTTCGCAGGGACGACGGCGTCGCGGTGACCGGCGTCTCTCTTCAAGAGTAGCGAATGGCAATCACGCTTTCGAGCTCCGATCAGGCGATACCGGGTGCGCCGCTGTCGGCGCGCCTGACGACGCCGCAGGTCTGGGGCATCGTGCTGCTGGCGCCCTATTTCCTCGTGTTCGTGGCGTTCGTTGTCTATCCGGTGTGCTACGGGCTGTGGCTGGCCCGGCATCCGTCGAGCTATGTCGCGCTCTACAACGATCCGATCTTTGCCCGCGCGGCGGTGAACACGCTGATCTTCCTGGTGGTCGGCATCAATTTCAAGATGATGGTGGCGCTGTTCCTGTCGGGCTTCTTCATCCAGGAGCGCTCGTGGATCAAGTGGCTGTCGGTGCTGTTCATCCTGCCGTGGGCGGTGCCCTCGATCCCGACCATCCTGTCGGTGCGTTTCATGTTCAATCCCGAATGGGGCATGATCAATCAGATCATCTTCAAGCTGACCGGCGAGGACGGGCCGAACTGGCTCAACGATCCGATCGTCGCGCTTACCATGGCGATCATGGTGCACATCTGGAAATCGCTGCCGTTCTGGACCCTGATCCTGATGACCGGGCGGCTTGCGATCTCGCACGATCTGTTCGAGGCGGCCGACGTCGACGGCGCCAGCTGGTGGCAGAAATTCCGCTTCATCACCTGGCCCTCGATGCAGATGCTCTACGTCACCTGCACGCTGCTCTCGATGATCTGGACGCTCGGCGACTTCAACAGCGTCTACCTGTTGACCGGCGGCGGGCCCGCCGACCTCACCCATGTGCTCGCAACCCTGGGCATCCGCTATCTTCGCCTCGACCTGCTCGATCTGTCGATGGCAGCGATCGTCTGCGCGCTGCCGCTAGTGCTGCCGCTGGTCTATTTCATGATGAAACGGCTGTCGCGATGAAGCTCCCCTCCTTGCGCGATGTCGGTACCGAGGCGCGCCTGCTGCTGATCGGCATTCCGGTGCTGATCTGGACCATGCTGCCGATCTATCACATGTTCCTGTTCGCGATCTCGCCGAAGGAAGACGCGTTTTCCGGAAAACTGTGGCCCGCGCATCCGACGCTGCACAATTTCCACATCGTGTTTTACCAGCAGCATTATTTCCTGCGGGATTTCTGGATTCAGTTCTGGAATTCGGTGGTGATCGCGGTCGCGGTCGGCGCGCTGACCCTTCTGATTGCCACCGCTGCGGCATTCTCGATCTCGAGGCTGCGCGTTCCCGGCGGCCGCTGGGTGATGAATCTCGCGCTGTTCACCTATTTCATCCCCGCGGCGTTCCTTGCCGTGCCGATGTACCGGACCATGGGCATCTACGGGCTGCTCAACAATCACTGGGCGCTGATCCTGGCCATGGTGACGATCGCCTCGCCCTACGCGATCTGGGTGCTGAAGCAGGCCTCCGACAAATTGCCGGTCGAACTCGACGAGGCCGCGATCATGGACGGCGCGACGACCCTGCAATTGTTCCGGCTGGTCTATGTCCCCCTGATGATGCCCTCGCTGGTCGCGATCGGCACCTACGCGCTGCTGCTGGCCTGGAACGAATATCTCTACGCCTTCCTGCTGCTCTCGAAGGACACCGAGATCACGCTGCCGGTCGCGCTCGGCAACTTCCTCGCCGCCGACGATTCTCCCTGGGAATTACTGATGACCACCGGCTTCATCTACGCCCTGCCGCCGGCGGCGATCTACTACGCCTTCAAGCGCTACATGGTCGGCGGCCTGACCGCGGGCGCGGTGAAGTCCTGACCGAACAGAGTTTGACGTCATTGCGAGGAGCGGTAGCGACGAAGCAATCCATTCTCTCTTCATATGGGGACATGGATAGCTTCGCGTAATGCTCGGAATGACGGGCTATAGCGGTGCCGCGCTCTCGCCGCGTGCATTGGTGAGCTTCGAAACCAGCGATGCGACCACGATCACCACCGCAATCAATCCGATCACCAGCGTGCAGATCGCGTTGATCTCCGGCTTCACGCCGAGCCGGACCTCCGAATAGATCCGCATCGGCAGCGTGGTCGCGCCCGGGCCGGTCGTGAAGCTCGCGATCACGAGATCGTCGAGCGATAGCGTGAAGGCCAGCATCCAGCCCGCCGCGATCGCAGGTGCGATCAGCGGCAACGTCACCGCGACAAATGCCCGCGCCGGATCGCAGCCGAGATCCATCGCCGCTTCCTCGAGGCTGCGATCGAGCGCGCCGAGCCGCGACTGCACCACCACGGCCACGAAGCACATAGTCAGCGTGGTGTGCGCGATCGTCACCGTCCAGAAGCCGCGCTCAGCGTTCAGCGCCACGAACAGCAGCAGCAGCGACAGCCCAGTGATGACTTCGGGCATCACCATCGGCGCATAGAGCATGCCGGAAAACAGCGCGCGGCCCTTGAAACGGTCGCCGCGCGACAGCGCCACCGCAGCGAGCGTGCCGAGCAGCGTCGCTGAAGTGGCCGAGGCGACAGCCACCCGAAGGCTCATCCAGGCCGCTTCCAGCATGGCGCGGTCGTTGAAAAATTCGCTATACCAGCGCAGCGACCAGCCGCCCCATACCGTGACCAGCCTTGAAGCGTTGAACGAATAGATCACGAGGATCACGATCGGCAGGTACAGGAACGTCAGGCCGAGTGCCAGCGCGGTGATGTTGAAAGCGGAAAGTCCGTTCTGCGCGCGGGCCATCAGCCATTGGCCTCCAGCTCCCGGCGCTGCAGCCGGTCGTACAACACCAGCGGTCCGACCAGCAGCACCAGCAACACCACCGCGACCGCCGAGGCCACCGGCCAGTCCTTGTTGGTGAAGAATTCCAGCCACAGGGTCTGGCCAATCATAAGCGAGTTAGAGCCCGTCAGCAGGTCGGGAATCACGAACTCCCCCATGATCGGAATGAAGCACAGCAAGGCACCAGCGGCGCCGCCCGGCAGCGATAGCGGAAACGTCACCAGCCAGAACGCCCGCCGCGGCGCCGCGCCGAGATCGCTTGCCGCCTCCAGCAGCGCCGGGTCCATCCTGACGAGGGTCACATAGAGCGGCAGGATCATGAACGGCAGATAGGAGTAAACGATGCCGAGATACATCGCGCTGTCGGTGGACAGCCACACCAACGGTGCCGAGACCAGATGCAGCGCGAGCAGGATTTTGTTGAGCAGGCCGTCATGCTGCAGGATGTTGATCCAGGCATAGATGCGGATCAGGAACGAGGTCCAGAACGGGACGATCACCAGCATCATCGCGATCCCCTGCCAGCGCCGCGGCAGTCGCGCCATGCCGTAGGCGATGGGGTAGCCGATGACCAGCAGGATCGAGGTGGAGACGACGGCGACGATGAGGCTGCGCAAATAGGAAAACACATAGAGATTGTCGGAGACGAGCAGGCGGAAATTATCCAGCGACAGCTCCGCCAACGCCGCCTTGATTGCTGCAAACCCCTGGGTCGGTTCGAACACCGGCAGATAAGGCGGCTGCGCGATCGCGGTCTGCGACAGGCTGATCTTGAGCACGAAGCCGAACGGGACCAGGAAAAACAGCACCATCCAAAAATAGGGCGCGACGGCGGCAAGCCGCGCCGGACGCGTGAAGATGTTGCGCCCGCTCATTGCTCCAGCACCACGCAGTCGTCGGGGGTGAACCATGCCACCACGCGCTGGCTTTCGTTGTAGGCATCGAGATCGATCCGCGCGGTGTTGGCCATCGACGAACGCACCACCGCGCCGCTGTCGAGCCTCACCTTGTAGGTCGTGATACCGCCGAGATAACTGACGCCGGTCACGACGCCCTCCAGCCGGTTGATGGAACGCGCATTGACTTCGTCCTGCGCGAGGCCGCGGCGCGACAGCTTGACCTTTTCGGGCCGGATCGCCACCGCGACGGTGGTTTTGGTGATCGGCTGGCGCGGCTCCGCGACCATGATCGTTCCTGCAACCCGAGTCCAAACCGCCAGCCGACCCGCCTCACGCGACTCGATTTGTCCCTCGAAAAGATTGACGTCGCCGACGAACTCGGCGATCCAGCGCGAAGCGGGCGCCTCGTAAAGCTCGCGCGGGGTTGCAACCTGTTCGAGACGGCCGGCATCCATCACGCCGATCCGGCTCGCCATCGTCATCGCCTCCTCCTGATCGTGGGTGACGATGATGAAGGTCATACCGAGCCGCCGCTGCAGCTCCATCAGTTCGAGCTGGGTGCCTTCGCGCAGCTTCTTGTCGAGCGCTGCCAGCGGCTCGTCGAGCAGCAACACCTTCGGGCGGCGCGCCAGGGAGCGGGCCAGTGCTACGCGCTGTTTTTGACCGCCGGAGAGCTGATCGGGCTTGCGCTGCGCGAGGCCCTCGAGCTTGACCAGCGCGATCATCTCGGCGACGCGGGTATCGATCGCCGAGCGCGGCATGCCGGCCCGCTTCAAACCGAAAGCGATGTTGTCCCGTACCGTGAGATGGGGAAACAACGCATAATTCTGGAACATCATGTTGATCGGGCGCTGGTGCGGCAGAACCTGCGCAATGTTCTTGCCGCCGAGCAAAATCCGGCCTTCGTCGGGCATCTCAAAGCCGGCGAGCATCCGCAATAGCGTGGTCTTGCCGCAGCCGCTTGGACCGAGCAGGGCGAAAAACTCCCCTGCCCTGATGTCGAGCGACAGCCGATCCACCGCGCGGAAGCCGCCGAATTTTTTCACCACCGCGTCGATGCGCAATAGGGGAATCTCGGCCACGTTTGCGCCCGCTTCGGGTGTCGAAAATTCCTCAGCCATCTTCGTCGCCAGCCCATTCGCGGCTGCACGCTAGCGGCGGATCGGCATTGGCTCAACCGCGACACTGCGCGTAGCAACACAATATTATCGGTAGAACCTCCACAATCCGCTGGTTTCATGGTGCAATGGAGTTCATCCTGATTTGGCGGGAGAGGACCATGAACCGGGACCGGTACGATCTGCCGCTTACCACCGTGTCGGACCGGGCTGCGGCGCTATATCGCGACGGTGCCGACCGCATTCTTTCGGCCTGGAACGGAGCCGGCGACGCTTTCGATGCCGCAATCGCCGAAGATCCGGCTTTCGCACTCGCTCACATCGCGCGTGCCCGCGTCCATCAGCTCAACATGGAATTTGCCGAGGCACGAGCCAGCGCAGCGCGGGCGCGCCAGTTGGCTGTTACCGCAACCCGGCGCGAACGCCAGCACATCGAGATCGCGGCCGCCGCCATCGAGGGACAACCGGGCGCGGCTTTGACCGGCGCCGAACGGCATCTCGACGAGTTTCCTCGCGATGCGCTCGTCCTTTCGCTGTTGCTCGGGGCCTTCGGCCTCTATGCATTTTCCGGCCGCGCGGACCACGATGCGGCGCGGGTCGCGATCTGCGAGCACCACGCGAAGCAATATGGCGAGGATTGGTGGTTCCTGACCTATCTGGGCTGGTCACATACCGAGGCAGGGAATGTCGGCGTGGGCCGAAGGCTAACCGAGCAGGCCATTGCGATACGACATGAGAACGCAAATGCCGCACATGCACTCTCGCATGCGCTGTTTGAGCAAGGCGATGCGGTGACAGGTCGAATATTTCTTTCCGATTGGCTCCCCGCGCATGACCAGGCCAGCTTTTTGCACGGACACCTTTCCTGGCACATCGCCCTGACAGCCGTCGAAGCCGGTGATTTGGACGGCGCACTCAAAATCTACGAGCAGCAAATCAGGCCATCTGATTCCCGGTATCCGCCGATGATCGTCTTCACCGACTCAGCCTCGCTCATGTGGCGGCTTTCGCTCGCCGGCAAGACCGGTCTGGAGCCCTATTGGCAGGAAGTCGCCGCTTATGGCGATCGGTTCTTCCCGCAGGCGGGCCCCCATTTTGCCGATGTCCATTACGCCCTGGTCGCAGCGGCAAGCGGCAACGGGGTGCTGGCAACCAGATTGGCGCAAATGCAAGCCCGTGACGCCGACGGCAAGCTCGCCCCGGGTTCTTCCGCCATCGAGCTTTGTCGCGGCATTCGAGCGTTCGCCGAGGGCGACAACGAAAACGCGATCCGCATCCTCGAGCCGCTGATGCCTGCGGTTGTGCGGATCGGCGGCAGCCATGCCCAGCGTGAGCTGTGGGAGGATACCCTGATCGTTGCCTGTCTGCGCGCCGGACACCGCGACAAGGCGATGAAGATGATCTCCGACCGCCTGCGCCGCAGGCCTTCGGTCCGTGACGAGGCCTGGTCGCGGGAAGCTCGGCAGGGCGCGGAGAAGCGGGCGTGAGGCCGAGAAAGCAGCACCTTTAATTCAGGAGCCCGCCGTCGCCATGAACACGGCCAGCGAGTCGCGGTCACGCGGCGGCATGGTCAAGCCCAGTTTCGACCGCCGCCACAGAATGTCGTCCGGAAAGCGCGCCCATTCTTTTGTCATGAGGTAGCGAACCTCGGCGGCCGTCAGTTCCGGTCCGAAGGCAGGCCCAAGATCAGCACGGTCGTTGGCGTTGCCAAGTACGGCATCAAGGCGCGAGCCATAGGCGGCGACCAGCCGCTGGGCCTGAGCCTCGCTCAGAAACTGCCAGCGCTCGCGCGCGCTATCGACCTGATCGTCGAACTGCATCCAGGCGAAGTCGCCGCCCGGGAGCGGCTTCTTGGCGGTCCAGCGCGGCGACATCGGATAGAACGGGGTTAGGCCTGAGACAGCCCGCTCCGCGCGCAGCCGCGAGGTCGTGACGTCACCGCCGAAGATCGTCAGCAGCGGTGCCTTGCCGCGCCCGATATCTAGCGTCATCGAGCCGTCGCGCCCGGCGCGCCTGCTTTGCGGGCCCATAACCGCGTTGGCCCCGGAAACCGTCCGGATCACATCCGATGCTTCGATCCGCTCGCGAAAATACCGGTTAGCCGCGTCGCACAAATAGGCGATATCGCCAGCCGGCACTGAGACGATCGCGGGATCGCCCTTGAAGGCGCGCCCCACGGTGCCGATCAGCGTGAAATCGCGCTCATAGGGGCTTGCGAAGACCAGCCGCCGGTCGCTGTTCTGGAACACATAGACGCTGTCGGTATCGAACAGGCGCCGGACGATAATCTGGCTGATCTGGGCGGTCCCGACGTGCGGCGGCAGTGTGCGCAACACGGTTTCGGCGACCGAGGCGGTCCAGGCGCCGGTGGCATTGGCCAAGGCGCGCGCAGTGATCACCTGACGATGGCCGCGATCGATCACGGCCAGCCGCCAGACGTCGTGCCGGTCGGCGCGAACGCAACGCGCGCCGGTGCGGATCACCGCGCCCCGCTCCGCGGCATCGACGGCATTGGCGACCACCAGCCGCGAATCGTCCACCACGCAATCGGTATATTCGAACGCGGTGCCGAATGGCCGCTTCAGCGCGTTGCCGACGGGATGGTGGGTGACGTCGATGGTCGCTGATGCCGGGAGCGTCGCGGACGAGGCCAGCCGGTCGTAAAGCAGCAGCCCCGAGCGCAGCAACCATGATGGACGCTCGTCGGAATGCGCGGGGATCGCAAAGCGCATCGGGCGCACCAGATGCGGCGCGATCCGCAGCCAGACGTCGCGCTCGGCAAGTGCGGCGCGTACCCGCAGAAAGGCCCGGCGCTCCAGCAGGGCGGGATCGCCATGGATTAGTCGCGGCGAGGCCGAGGACGCGCCCCCGCCGAGGTCGCCCTGTTCCAGAAGAATTACCCGCAGGCCGCGTCCGGCGGCGTCGCGCGCCACGCTGACGCCGTTCAGCCCACCGCCGATGATTGCTAGATCGTAGTCCGCCATGCGCGGACCATAGCGTTTTCGAGCGCAGTCGGTACCGGTTCGCGTGAAGAAAACGCGTCAGGCAAAAAAGGAGGTTCGGCTCTGAGCCGAACTCTAGCCGGTCTTGCGCGCGGTCTCCGCCGTATTGCCGCCGCCGCGACCGACCACCGCCGCATACTGTCCGATCGGCTGAGGTCTGCCGATAAAATAACCCTGCACCGCATCGCAGCCCTCGTCCGAGAGGAAGGAGAGTTGCTCCTGGGTTTCCACGCCTTCGGCGACGATCGACATCTCCAGGCCGTGACCAAGACCGATCACGGCCCGAACGATCGCTTCCGATTGCGGATTGCGGCCGAGATTCATGACGAAAGCGCGGTCGACCTTGATCTTGTCGAATGGGAACGCCTGAAGGTAGCTCAGTGAGGAATAACCGCTGCCGAAATCATCCATGGAAATGCGCACGCCGAGCGCCTTCAGCCGCCGCAGCAGCGCCAAGCCGCGATCGAAATCCTCGATCAGCACGCCTTCGGTGATTTCCAGCTCAAGCCGGCCCGGCGTGAGGCCGGTTTCGAGAAGTATCGAATGCAACAGGCTGACCATATCGCCGTGCATGAACTGCGCCGGCGACAGGTTGACAGCGATCTGCAGCGGCATCGGCCGCGACGCGGCCTCCCGGCAGGCTTCGCGCAGGATCCATTCCCCCATTTCGACGATCAAGCCGCTTTCTTCCGCGAGCGGAATGAACTCGCCGGGCGGCACGAAGCCGCGCAAGGGATGGTGCCACCGCGCCAGCGCCTCGAACCCGATGACTTCGCTGGAGGCGGCAGTCTGGCGCGACACCGCCTGCGGCTGATAATGCAGCGACAATTCGCCGTTCTTGATCGCCAGCGAGAGATCCTGATGCAATACGCGGCGATCGCGAATCTGCTCATCCATTTCCGGGTCATAGATGCTGATGGAGCCGCGCGATGCCGCCTTGGCGCGGAACAAGGCCGCGCCGGCGTTGACCAGCAACGATGCGGCGTCTGCACCGTTGCGCGGGAATACCGAGATGCCGGTGGTGACCCCGGTGCGCACCGATTTGCCGTCGATCTGGAACTCGTTGGCCAGCGCTTCGGCAAGCTGTTCGGCGAGTGCCACGCCGGCGGCGGGTTGCGTGCCGTCAATGATCAAACCGAACTCGTCGCCTGACAGCCGGGCCACGACGCCGCCACGCACCAGGCTCTGGAGCAGGCGCGCCACCTCGATCAGCAGCTTGTCGCCGATCGCATGGCCGAATACGTCGTTGACTTCCTTCAGGCCGTCGAGGTCGACGGACAGCACCGCAAATTCCTCATCGGTGCCCTCGCAGGCATCGATCATCTGCGCCAGTGCCTGCAGGAACGCGGCGCGGTTCGGCAGATCGGTCAGGCCGTCGTGATAGGCCATATGGGCCATGCGCGATTCGGTCTGGCGGCGGTCGGTGACGTCCTCGTGGGTCTTGATCAGATATTGCGGCTCGCCGGCGTCGTTGAACACCGTCATGCGCCGGGTCAGGAATAGCCGCAGCCCGTCCTTGGTGCTGATCGGATGTTCTTCGGTGAGCAGGCCGTGCTTCCTGATCGCGGCCTCGTCGCGCGCGATGATCAGGTTGGCCTCTCTCGGATTGAAGATATCCGCAGCCGTCAATCCGGTAGCGTCCTCGCGCCGGCGATTGAGGATGGTCTCGGCGCTACGATTGGCGAGAAGATATCGTCCGTCGCTGACACGCTCGACCGTCAGCGAGACCGGAATATTATCGACCACCAGCTCGAGAAATTTCTTGGTGCTTTCCAGCTCCTCGGAAAGCGATTTGCGGTCGGTGACGTCATCGAACAGCGCGATCAGGAATTCCGGCTCGTTCTTTTCGTTGCGCGCGATCACGCGGTTGGAGGCAAGAACGCGCTTTTCCGAACCGCGCTCGACCACGAATTCGTTGCGGAACTGGCCATCGGGAGAATTGAGCGCTGCCTGATCCGCCGCTTCTATTCTTGCCGCCGTGGCGGTCTTGAATATTGCATCGGCACGGCTGCCGACAATTATGTCGCGGGAAAAACGCGAGAAGCGTTCGAACGCTTTATTGGCAAAAATATAGCGGCCGTCCTCGATGCTCTTGGCGGCCACGCATACCGGCACGTTGTCGAGTACTGATTCCAGGAACTGCTTGGTCGATGCCAGCTCCCTCGAAAGCTTGCGCTGCTCGCTGTAATCCTCGTGCGTCGCCACCGAACCGCCGTTCGCCAGCGCAAAATACTTGACCAGAACCGACCGCCCGCCGGGCAGTTCGGTAATGAGGCCTTCCGGTGTGCCGGCGCGTGCATAGAAGTCCTCGACGCTGACGTCGAGAACGCCGCGCTTGCGCCGCATCTCCAGCAGTTCCGGTCCGGTCATGTTTCCGGAAATATCCGACCGAGCCAGGCCATAGATCTCGAGATAGCGGTCGTTGCAGAACACGATCCGGTTCTGCGCATCCGTCATCACCACGCCGTGGCTGAGCTGGTTCAGCGCGGGAGCTGACAAATGCATTTCTGCGCAGCTGCAAACGCCTCACCTTGCGCAACGCGGAGTGTACCCACAGTGCGACAGCCGCGAGAAAGGCGAAAACCACGACGCCGGCAATCAGCATCTCCCAAACCATGTTGGCTCGGGAGAGCCGAGATAGCTTGTCGGCGCAAAATCAGTAGATCCGCCCCAGACGACCCCGGAGGGCGCAATCGTGGCGATCACGCAGGCGATGGCCTGCGCTGGAATCAGAATCTTGCCGCCTGCCCGCTAATTCTTGTCAGCCATCAGTCACCCGCCGATTTTCGCGGCGGAGTGTCTGGCCCCACGGGTTTGGATCGGGTAAACGCGTACCCTCGCAACTTGTAAATGTGTCTTAAATTATGGCAATTGCCCTGACATGATTAATGCTTCCCTAATCGCAAACCGGCCCGGAAAACCCTTATAAATGGGGGATTTTCGGCGGAGCGATAGTGTGCGAAGGCGATTGATCTTCAAAGAACCCAACTCAGGCGACGCGCCCCGAGTTGAATAGCCGGATCCGAACCGCGAATGGACAAAGTTGAGTGTGTGGTTGCCGGTGCGGGGGTGATCGGCCTTGCGGTCGCGCGGCGCTTGGCGCAGGCAGGCCGCGAGGTGATCGTCCTGGAGGCGGCGGAAGGTATCGGCACCGCAACATCGTCGCGCAACAGCGAGGTGATCCACGCCGGCATCTATTACCCCGCGGGCAGCCTGATGGCGCGGATGTGCGTCAGCGGCAAGCGCGCGCTCTATCAATATTGCAGCGACCACGGCATCCCGCATCGCAACTGCGGCAAGCTGATCGTCGCGACGACGGCGAATGAGGCTGCGAAACTGCAGTCGATCCGGGCTCATGCCGAGGCCAATGGTGTGCTCGATCTGCAAACCCTGTCTGGCGATGCCGCCCGCGCATTGGAGCCGGCGCTGAATTGCGACGCCGCCCTGCTCTCGCCTTCCACCGGCATCATCGACAGCCACGCCTTCATGCTGGCGCTGCGCGGTGACGCGGAAGACGCCGGCGCAGCCTTT
>Ga0164309_10001334_pt1 | contig 12207 bp, 14 predicted proteins | sample Whisoiple_247_MG_FD_109984 | JGI IMG/M metagenome (GOLD analysis project Ga0164309, IMG submission 109984) | Soil microbial communities amended with fresh organic matter from upstate New York, USA - Whitman soil sample_247_MG | ecosystem: Environmental > Terrestrial > Soil > Unclassified >... | reverse complement strand
TCGAGGGGGCGGCGGAGGAAGGCTTCGAGCCACCGGCGGGAGAGCTTCATCGGCGGCTCAAAGACTGAACTGGGTCAGGAAGCGCATGTCGCCCGAATAGAGGAGGCGGATGTCATTGATGCCGTACCGCTGCAGCGCGATGCGCTGCGGCCCCATCCCGAAGGCGAAGCCGGTGTACTTCTCGGGATCGATGTTCACGTTCTTGAGCACCTGCTCGTGCACCATCCCGCACCCCATGATCTCCATCCACCCCGTCTGTTTGCAAGCCGGGCACCAGGAGCCGCCGCAGAGCTGGCACTGCACGTCCATCTCGGCCGAGGGTTCGGTGAACGGGAAGTAGGAGGGGCGGAAGCGGACCTGGGTGCGCGCCGAGAAGAAGCGGCGCGCGAAGTGCTGCAGCGTCCCCTTCAGGTCGACGAAGGAGATCCCCTCGTCGACCGCGAGCCCCTCGATCTGGAGGAAGGCGGGGGCGTGCGACGGATCGAACGGGTCCTTCCGGTAGACGACGCCGGGCATGACCGCGCGGATCGGCGGCTGCATCTCCTGCATCAGGCGCACCTGCACCGGCGAGGTGTGGGTGCGAAGGAGGGTGCGGCCGTCCTGCGGGCGCCGGCGGTCGGACTCGCTCTGGCGCCGTTCGTTGGTCGGGAAGAGGCCGGAGGTGCGGCCGCGACGCCGGTCGATCTCGGCACTGCGGCGGTCGCCGGTGTCGAGATAGAAGGTGTCGTGCTGGTCCATCGCCGGGTGGTTCTCCGGGAAATTCAGCGCCCGGAAGTTGTTCCACTCGGTCTCGGCCTCAGGGCCGACCGCGCGGACGAAGCCGAGCTCCTTGAAGATCCCGAGGATCTCGTCGACCACCTGGGTGACCGGGTGGATGGAGCCGGTGAAGCGGCGGCGCCCCGGCATCGAACTGTCGACCGCGGCCTCCACCTTGGCACGGGCCGCGTGCACCAGGGCAACGCGCCGCTCGGCGATGGCGGCCTCGAAGCGGGCCTTGAGCTCGTTGGCGGCCGCGCCGACGCGACGCCGCTCGTCAGGATCGAGCTGCGGCAGTTCCTTGAGGAGGTTGGTCAGCGCCCCGGCCTTGCGGCCGAGGACGGCGATCTCCTCCGCGTCGAGCTGGACCTGGTCCAGCGTCGGGATGCGCGCGAGCCGCGGGGTGAGTGCCGCGAGCGCGGGATGGTCGCTCATCGGGTCTCTGCAGGTAGGGCCGGGCGACCCGCCCGGCTGGAACACGCGCGCGGGGCCGGACGCCTGCCGGCACCGACCCCGCTCGTTGGTAGGTCAGGCGTCCCGCCTGACGTTGGTCAGGCGAGACGCCTGACCCACCATCAGACCTTAATGGCCTTCGCGGCCGCTTCGGCCACCTTGGTGAAGGCGTCCATGTCCTTGACCGCCAGATCCGCGAGGGCCTTGCGATCGAGCTCGATGCCGGCCGCCTTGAGGCCCTGCATGAAGCGCGAGTAGCTCAGGCCGTGCATCCGGGCCGCCGCGTTGATGCGGGTGATCCAGAGGGTCCGGAAGTCGGACTTCTTCTTCTTGCGATCGCGGTAGGCGTACGCCATGCCGCGTTCGACGTTCTCCTTGGCGGCCTTGTACAGCTTGCTGCGGGCCTGGAAGCCGCCCTTGGCGGCCTTCATGATCTTCTTCTTGCGCGCGTGATGCGCGACGCCGCTCTTTACGCGAGGCATCGGTTTGGCTCCTTAAGCCTGGAGGAGACGAGAGACACGCGGATAGTCGGCCGAGCTCACCGTCGACGCCTTCTTGAGCTTGTTCTTCCGCTTCCGGGTCTTCTTCGTCAGAATGTGGCTGTGGTTCGCGCTCCAGTGCTTCAGCTCACCGTTCCCGGTCTTCTTGAAGCGCTTCATCGCGGCGCGCTTGGTCTTCTGCTTCGGCATCTCTGCTTCTCCTGTTCACCGCCCGCGCACCTGGCGGGCCATCAAGTGCCCGCGATGAACTCGCGGGCCTGCGTTATTTCGGGGCCAGCACCATGGTCATGTTGCGCCCCTCGAGCTTCGCTTCCATCTCGACCTTGCCGATGTCGGCGAGTTCGGTCGCCAACCGGTCGAGCACCGCCTTGCCGAACTCGAGGTGCGCCATCTGGCGTCCCCGGTACATCATCGTGGCCTTGACCTTGTTCCCCTCGAGGAGGAACTCGCGCGCATGACGGGCCTTGAAGTCGTAGTCATGGTCGTCGATGCCGGGCCGGAACTTCACTTCCTTCAGCTGGATCACGTGCTGCTTCTTGCGGGCGGCGCGGGCCGCCTTGGCCTCCTCGAACTTGTACTTCCCGTAGTCCATGATCTTGACCACGGGGGGCCGGGCCATCGGCGCCACCTCGACCAGGTCGAGGCCCGCCGCTTCGGCCGCCGCCAACGCTTCATCCACCGGGATGACACCCATCTGGCTCCCATCCGCGCCGATGCACCGGACGGGGGAGATGCGGATCTGACGGTTGATGCGCGTACGGCGCTCTCGCTCGAAGGTGTTCAGTCTCTGTACTCCCAGATGAAGAACGTTCAACGTCTCGTTGAACGGAAAAAGGCACCCCGGAACCGGGGTGCCCGACGACGCCACGCCCCACGACTGGGGCCGATGGACTTCGCTGGGACCCGGTGCCAACCCATACCTCGGGCGGCGGAGGGTGGAGGGCGACAAACAGCCCTCGCTTGAGTGGGCTAAGAGTAGTCGGGGGGCCCGTTTAGGTCAAGTTCCGGGAGGTTTGGCCGAGGGTCGCGCCTCTGGCGCGACCTTAAGGGGACCCTTTTGCCCTCCAAGGTCGCGCCAGAGGCGCGACCCTCGATCAAGCGCCCCGACACGCCACCTCCGCTCGTGCGATACCACCTCACCCCCAGACCCAATCGCCTTTACGAGTGAGGGAGAGCCGATTCGCTATGATCGCTCAGCCCCCGCGAGGACGGCGCGGATGGATTCGGCATCACCGGGCATGAGAATTCCGATACGCGCGAAACGGACGACTCCATTCCGATCCGTTGCAAGTGTGACGGGGTACGCGGGCGAGCCGAATGCGCGGACGATCGTCGCGAGATCCCGAGTGACAAGGGTGGAGGCATCGGGCGCAACGGTCCCCGGGACCAATCGCGCAGAATCCGGACTGACGATGACAAACGCTCCTCCGAGTCGATGTTCCACAGCAATCGCGCTCCACCCGGGGAGCGAATAGACGCATGCCACACAACCGCTCTCGCCCGCGACAATGAGTCGTGGCCCCGAGGCCCCGAGGTCGACCCTCCCGACCCCGATCGGGACGACTGGGGCGGGTTTGTCCACCATCGCCCGCTCATATCGCTCGACATCCTGGCGAGGGCGCTGCTCAGCGTTAGCGCTGGGGGATCGGGGACCAAGGCCTTTGATCCCCACTATGACGGCGACCACCAGGAGTGCCGCGGAAATCAAGTCAAGCCATCGACTCAGTATCCAATCGAGCGCAGTCCTGGGAATCATTCGATCGCAACCAGCGTGATCACCTGTTCCGACGTGCTCGCGGCCTCACCAACAAGTGCGATCCACCTGCCATTCACAGCGATCCGGTCGGCAGGTACCTCAAGACTCCCATCGAACAGAACCTTGCCATCGCTCCCAAAGGCCACAAGGCGCGTAGCCTGCCCCACTGGAACGGTTGGACGCACCCAGAGTCTCCCTGACGCATCCGCACCCATAGACTCGACCGACAGTCCTGGCTTTGGCCGAGTCAGGTATTCTGGCGCCGGCGCGTTCGACCCCATTCGCCGTGCCCAGTGTTCTCTCGCATCGGCGATCTCGGACGCGCTATATGACACCGCCTGATACCCAGGGATCGTGAGGAGTCTTACGGTGCGGCCATCTCGGTCGACCAGACGGATCTTCGCGTCTGGGCCAGTCAGGCCCAGTGCCATCAAACCACGCGTCAGGGGTACAGCTGCGCAGTACCAGCAGAACTCGCCGTCGATCGGTGCCTCGACACCTTCCTTCCACTCCACACGAAACCGTGCCGACTGCGCCACCGGCATGGTGTCGAGACCTCTCACGTACATCGAGGCGCGCCAGTAACCATCACTTGGCTCCCCGGGAAGCATCGGTGGCCTCGTCCGCAGGAACACCCCGACAGGGCTCCAAGAAAAAAAGTGCCAACTCGCGTCGACCGGCACAGCACCAATGAGGCGCCCATCTGCACTCCATCGTTGTATCCGCCTCGTCCCGATGTCGGCCACGAGCATCGTGCCATCAGTGTCCACTGCGAGGTCAAATCCGCGCTGAATCTCCCCGGGACCGCTTCCTTGGCCGCCGAAACTCGCCGTCAAATGACCTTCAGAGTCAAGAATCCGCACTCGCTGGTCTCCGCCATCGAGAACCGCGAGTCGGCCATCGGGTAGCACCGCGAGGTCAGCCAGCGTGCCACCGGAATACAGCTGATCGATCGATCGCGTCCAGAGAACACGCAGTCGCAATGGATGCGCCACCTGCGCCGACGTCTCGAGCGCGGTCAACCCGCCAAAGGCAAGCGCGATGGCTAGCCCAGCGGTGAAGTTCCTGGGTGCGAAACGCATTCCCATCTCAGTATGGACAGTTCCAGCCGCAATCGTAGTAGAAGTTGCAAAGAGTGAGCGCCCAACACATGTCTCCGGTACACCACAGGTCGCTGCCCCCCTGCTCAACACACCGCCCGTAGATCCTCACAGAGTTCTCGAAGCAGCCGATGCAAGTCGCTGGCTGGGCACTGACGGGACGGACCGCAAAGGCGAACGACAATGCAGAAAGCGCGAGCGCGAACCTGAAGCGGGCGGCAGGAGAACGCATTCAGAATCTCCTTGTTGGAGGGGGTCTTCAGACGATTCGATAACTTGCCCCCCCCCCCATTTCAAATTGTCAAGCGCAGATCTCGGAACGGCCAAGGAGGACCCACAGCACCAGCCACGCCTCTCTCCCTCGCGGGATCCCAACTACTTCGCGCTCACCGTCTCCCCCCATACAAACCCCTTCTCGGAGTTCACTACCCTCCCCCGCACCGTCGTCGGGTCGTGCTCCAACACGATCCACCACCCCTCGGCCGCCGCACGCCCGAATAGCGACCGCTTCGACTCCAGGGTACGCAGGGGCTCCACGTCATACCCCATGATCCAGGGGAGTGGCAGGTGATGCACCGTGGGGCAGAGGTCGGCGAGGAAGCAGGCGGTCTCTCCCCCGCTCTGCACCAGGATCGCCTGGTGGTTGGGGACGTGACCCGGGGTGACGAGCGAGCGTATCCCGGGGAGGATCTCGACGTCCCCCTCGATCAACTTCCATTTCCCCGCCGCATCGACGGGATCGAAGTTGTGCGGGAGGTAGCTCGCGCGGGTCCGCTCGTTGGTGTGGCGGGCGTAGTGGAGCTCACCCTTCTGGACGACATACGTCGCGTTGGGGAAAGCGACCTCACTTGCCGCCTTGCCGTCTTGCCGCCGCGTGTTACCACCGGCATGGTCAAAGTGCAGGTGGGTGTCCACCATCCACTTCACGTCGGCCGGGGTGAAGCCGAGTTCCTTGAGCGAATCTTCGAGGAGCGTCGAGCCGGAGGCGCTCCCCGCGTTCTCGATCCCGTAGATGTCGTGGAACTTGGAATCCTCTTTGTTGCCGAGCCCGTTGTCGATGAGGACGAGGCCGTCGGGGTGCTCCACGAGCATCGGGCGCATCGCGAGGGGGATGCGGTTCCGCTGGTCGGGAGGGATCCGCTTTTCCCAGAGGGGCTTCGGGACGACGCCGAACATCGCTCCACCATCAAGGCGCTGGAGCCCGGCCTCGAGGGTGTGGCAGCGGAGGGAGCCGATCTGGAAGGTGGTGGTGAGTGCCATGGTTGAATTCTACACTCGCTTTCGCACGCTGTGCCCGCGGCGAAACCGCGGCCTTCATACTATGAACGCCGCCGAGGGACCGCCCTCCGGGCGGTCCGTAGCTGTGACATTTGGATGCCCTGAACGGACCGCCCTCCGGGCGGTCCCTCGGCGGGCATCGCAAACAGGACGGCGGGGCTGAAGCCCCGCCAGGGTCCGTGGCCGAGGTATCGGGATCTCGTGGGCGGACCGCCCTCTGGGCGGTCCGTAGCTGTGACGTTTGGATCCCCTGAACGGACCGCCCGGAGGGCGGTCCCTCGGCGGGCATCACCAACACGACGGCGGGGCTAAAGCCCCGTCGGCTCAGACGAAGCTCTTCTCGAACCCCTCCCGCGTCACCGCATACACCACACTCGGCCTTCCCGTGTGGTTCTCCCGCTCGCCGAGGAGGGTGCCGCCGATCTTCTCCATCGCGCGACGGGAGCGGAAGTTGGAGGTGCCCACAAAGAACTCGACGGTGTCGACGTGCTGGAAGGCGTGCGTCAACATCAACCGCTTCATCTCACGGTTGTAGACCCCGCCCCAGAACTTCCGGGCCAGGAACGACCACCCGATCTCGACGGTCCGCGCCACCGGGTCGTGGGCGTAGTAGCGCGACGACCCGATCACCGTCCCGGTCTCGCGCTCGATCACGACCATCGCCCCACCCGACGCCATCGACTCGGCGAAGAGCTCCCGGAAGACCGGCTCCTGCCACCGGTCGCGCGCGGGGTGCTGCTCCCAGATGAGGGGATCCGAGGCGACGGCGAAAAGCGCGTCGAAGTCCCCTTCCCCCATCGGCCGGATCTCGAGGAGCTCACCCTCAAGCCGCGGCTGCCACTCCACTCCAACTCGCGTCCCCACCGGCATCACTTGCTGCGCTTCGCCATGTTGGCGAGGGCCTCGACGTCGGCGAGCGTACGGCAGTTCCGCTCGCGAGCCATGTCGAGCAACCGGCAGAGGAGGTCGGCGGTCGCGAGCGCGTCGCCCCGGGCGCGGTGCCGAGCCTGGTTCGGGATGTTGAAGTATTCCTGCAGGTGGTCCAGCCCGCGGCTCGGCAGCTCAGGAAGGAGCGCCCGCGCCAGCTTCACGGTGCACATCCGCGTCCCCATCAGCGCCAACCCCCGCGCCCGCTTCACCTCGGCGTCGACGAATCCCCAATCGAACCGCGCGTTGTGAGCGGTGAAGACACGACCGGAGAGGACCTGGAGAAGGTCGTCGGCGATCTGGTCGAAGGTCGGCGCTTCCTTCACCATCGCATCGCTGATCCCGGTCATCGTCGTGATGAAGAAGGGGATCGGCCGCCCGGGGTTCACCAGCGACTCATACACCAGCTCGCGCCGCATCCCCTGCACCAGGACGACGGCCACATCGGTGATCCGGTCATCTTCCGCCGCACGGGTGCCGGTGGTCTCGACGTCGAGCACCGCAAAGGCGACTTCATCGAGCATCGGGGAACTGCTCGCCGCGGCGACGCCGGCCCAGCGGCCATCCTCGAGCTTCCGAACCCTGGGATCTGCACCAAGGAGGGCTGAGGCGAGGCGATCGGCCACGACTTCGGGGGCGTTCGGCATCCCCATGACGTCGCGGGCGAGCTCACGCGCGGTGCGTGGCCCGCCCACGAGGAGTTCAAGCGCCCGGTCGACCAGGGTGCGGTCGGGGACCGCGGCGAGCCCCGTCACGACGCCGAGCGGCGGAGGGGCATCGTCATGCAGCGGGGACCGCCGCCACCACGTACCAGTTCACCGCCAGGGAAGGTGATGACCATCTTGCCGCTCGCCTTCGCCTTGGGGCGGGTCAGGAAGTCGTCGCTCTCGACGATCTTGAACCCCGCCTTGGCGAGCTCGCCCAAGGTCGCCTCGTTGCGGGCGTAGCTCAGGATCACCCCGGGCCGCACCGCGAGGAAATTGCAGGCGCTCGCCCACTGCTCCCGGTCCTGGGTGTGGCGGTGTTCCCCGCCGGCGAAGACCGGCTCGACCGGGAGCCCCACGGCGCGGAGGGCGGCGAAGAAATTCGGCATCTCCTTCACCCCTTCCTTCCCCTTCTTCCGGTGGAGCACGCTGAAACGCTCCGGCCCCACGAAGCAGGGGGGATACACCATGCAGAGCTCGTGGTCGATCTGCGAGAAGACCATGTCGAGGTGGATCGCGGTGTCGACCTTCGGCATCACGACCACGATCACGTCCTTCACCTTCGTCTTCGCGAACGCCTCGTCGCAGAGGGCGTCGATCGCCGCGGGACTGGAGCGCTCGCTGAAGCCGACGACGAGGAGGTCCTCGCGGAGGACGTGGACGTCGCCACCTTCGAGGGTGAAGTTGCTCCGCCGCTCCTCCGAGCCGTCGTAGAGGATCCCCTCGTTCGACAGGGCGTCGTGGAAGGTGAAGAGCGACTTGATGAGAAGCTCCTCGGTCCAGCGGATCCCGTAGCGCATCGAGCCGACGACCGAGTGGCCCCCGATCACCATCCCGATGTCGCGGGGGAAGAAGAGGTTCGGGAGGGGCGGGAGGGTGTAGTCGATCTCGTTCAGCGCCTTGGCGATCGGCCCCGCGCCCCCTTCGTCCCCCTCGATCAGCATCTCGACCAGCTCCGCGCTCGGCAGCTTCGCCAGCCGCTTGGCGAGGTCGTCGCTCGGCACCACGTCCATCGTCTTCTGGATCAGGAAGTCGCGCGCCTCCTGCTTCTCCGCCACTTCGCGGAGGAGGTCGGCGATCTGGTGGACCTTGGAGAAGCGCTCGAGCACCGCGACGAAGCGGGCATGCTCCCGCGCGGCGATCTCGACGCCGATGATGTCGTCGTAGAGATAGTCTTCGCGGGTGCGCGGTGTCACCGCCTCGATCTCCCGTCCGGGGGTATGGACGAGGACCGCTTCGAGGGCGTTGACTTCGGAGGTGATGTGGAGGCCGGGCATGGGGAGAAAGGTAACCATCGGCCCTTCGTTGAACCTCTCCCCCCTGCCCCCGTCAGACCTCACCCCCCGGGCCCCCTCTCCCTTACGGGAGAGGGGGAGCGTCTCCCCTCGATCCGCGGCGCGTAGGGGCGGGGCTTGCCCCGCCCGTTGAGCGCCAGAACCATCCCTGCTGAAGGCCGGGGCAAGCCCCGCCCCTACGGCTTCCCGCACGGGAGAGGTACGCCCGCGGCCCCGCCGCGGGCGCCAGCGCCGCGAAGGGTCCGTTCGCTATCGCCCGCCGCGGGGCGGCGGGCGTACGGGGCCGAGCTGGAAAAAAGAAGCCCGCGGCGTAGCCGCGGGCTGGAACAACGGGGCACCTACCTCCTACGCATCCCCATTCCTATGCGCCAGCGCATAGCTCAACGTCTCCAACTCCAGCGCCAGGTTCACGTTCTTCACCGACACATCCTCCGGCACCGAGAGCTGGATCGGCGCGAAGTTGAGGATCGCCTTCACCCCCGCCTGCACCATCACCTCGGTCACGCTCTGCGCCGACTCGGCCGGGGTCACGAGGACCGCGATGTCGACCGGGTCCTTGGCGAGGGCGGCGGGGAGCGCCTTCACATCCTGGACCGGGAGGCCGTTCCAGTTCTTCCCGATCTTGCCGGCGTCGGCGTCGAAGATCGAGACGATGTCGAACCCGCGCTGCTTGAAGCCGCGGTACTGGGCGAGGGCGGAGCCGATCTTGCCGGCACCCACAAGGGCAACGCGGTAGCGCCGACCGAGGCCGAGGATGTCGCGGAGGGTGGTGGCGAGCTCGTGGACGTCGTAGCCGAGTCCGCGCTTGCCGAAGGAGCCGAAGAAGGAGAGGTCCTTCCGCACCTGGGCCGACGTGGTGCCACCGCGCTGGGCGAGGGCGTCGGAGCTGACCGTGCCGACGCCGCGACCCTCGAACTCCTCAAGGAACCGGAGATAGAGAGAAAGGCGGCGAACTGTGGAGTCGGCGATCTTGCGCATGCGGTCGGGCGGTAAGGCGGTAAGGCGGTCGGTCACTCCGACCAGCACTATCGAGCCTTGTGATTTCTTTCACAAAGATAGCCGCCTTGTACTAATTGGTGCAAACCTCTCCCCCCGGCCCCCTCTCCACCCTGACGGGCGGAGAGGGGGAGCAGATCCCAACAATGACGTTCCCCCTCTCCGTCGCGTGAGCGATGGAGAGAGGGCCAGGGGGAGAGGCAGAACTAGCGAGACGCTTGAAAAAGCCGGACGAACTCCGCCGGACTCAGCTCCTCCCCCCGCACCGTCGCCTTGAACCCCGCCTTCTCGACCACCGCCATCCCCTGCTCCGCGTCGAGCCCCAGGTGCTCCCGGAGTGCCCGCACCAACTGCTTCCGCCGATAGCCGAAGAGCCCCACGACAAATCGCCGGAACGGCTCGACCTCGGCGTCGGAGATCAGCGGTTCCGCGAGCGGCGTCATCTTGAGCACCGCGCTATCGACCTTGGGGACCGGAAAGAAGGCTCCCTTCGGCACGGTGAAGAGCCGCTCCGGCTTGCTCACTGCTTGCACTCCGACGGAGAGCGCCCCGTACTCCTTGCTCCCCGGTCCCGCCGCGACCCGCTCGGCGACTTCCTTCTGCACCAGGTAGACGACCCGTGCGGGGCGCGGCGGGGTGAGTGCCTTGTCGATAAGGGGGCTCGTGATGTTGTACGGGATATTCCCCGCCACGATGAACGGCCCGCCGACCAGCGCGTGCCAATCGAGCTCCAGCGCATCCCCTTCGGCGAGGAGCATCTCCGGGAACTTCGACTTGAGCCGGGGGATCATCTCCCGGTCCTTCTCGATCGCGATGACGCGCCCCGCCCTCTCGATCAGCTGGCCGGTGAGGCCACCGGGGCCGGGACCGATCTCGAGGACGGTATCGCTCTGGATCGCCCCGACGGCGTCGGCGATGCGGCCGAGTATGCGGGGGTCGGAGAGGAAGTTCTGGGAGAGGGAGCGCTTGGGAGCAGGCACGGATGGAAGATAGCGGTGGCTCAGAACTGGTCACCGTCGCCGTCTCGGCTCACCCTTCGCCAGTCGCGCTCCTCCATCACCTTCGCCCAATCCACGCCGGCCAGCGTGGGTGGTGCCTCCGCAGCCTTTCGCCGGCAGAAGGTGGCCGCGCTCAGGACCCACTGTTCGCTGATGATCCCGATGTCGCGCTCATCGTGCTGCCCCCGCCGGAAGAAGTCGCTCCCGATCAGGGCCTTTGCGAGCTCCACGAATGTCGTCGAATCGATGGTCCCCGCGCTGTAAGACTCAAGTGTTCCGCCCACCAGTTCCTGGCGGTAAGCGCGTCCGTCCCGGCGCAGGGTCACGAGGGCCCGCTTGCATTTGTCCGCGGTGCACTTGAGATGGTCGACCGTGATCTCGGTCACCTCGTCGGGCCGGGGGAGCGGAGCGTCACCCCACGGCGGTTCCTGGTACTGCTGGATAGTGGGGGCGCAGGCGGAGAGTGCGAGGGAAAGGAGGAGGAGTGCGCGGCGCATCGGGGTCTCCGTGGAGGGGCTTATCCAATGATGCGGAGATGCGCGAATGGGTCGCTTTGGCACAGCCGGCCGAGGCGGTCGCGCGCTGAGGCGCCGGCGAAGCCGCGGGGGTCGGAGAGGAAGTTCTGGGAGAGGTGCTTCTTGGGGACGGTCACGGGCGGAATTCTACACCCTCACCACGACCAACGTCCTGTCATCCCCCGGCTTTGGACTGAACTCATCCTGCGCCGCGAAGACCTTCGCCACGATCTCCTCTACGGCGAGCTTCCGGTGCTCGACCAGGAGCTCGAGGAGGCGGTGTTCGCCGAACATCTCACCGGCCGGGGAGCGGCACTCGACCAATCCGTCTGTCCAGAGGGCGAGGAGGTCGCTCTTCGAGTTCCACTCGATGCTCTTCCGGGAGACGACGGCATCGTTCCCGAGTCCCATCGGAGGAGCGGTGGCCTCGAGACGTGTCGTGGTCCCGTCCCCGGCGACCTTGAAGGCGTACGGATGCCCCGCGCTCCCGTAGTCGAGCTGGCCGCGGTGCGGGTCGAGCATCCCGTAGAAAACGGAGAAGTACATGTCGGCCCGCTGCAGCTCAGGCGCCACGCTCTCCGCCATCAGCATCAGGGTCTCGTCGGGAGTGTTGACCGCGGCCGAGTGAATGCCAGCCGCACTCATCACCATCGCCTGCACCAGGGCGGCGCTGAAGCCGTGACTCGAGACGTCCCCGATCATCACCCCGACCCGGCCCCGGCCCAAGCGGGTGAAGGTGTAGAAGTCTCCCCCCACCGACTCCACCGGGCGGCAGCGCGCCGCGACCTCGGCGTCCCCCTGCAGCACCGAGGGCGAGGGGAGGAGCCGGAGCTGCAGGTCGTGCGCGAGCTCCAGCTCCCTCGCCACCCGCTGCTGCCTCAAGTCCTTGGCGACGAGCCGAGCGTTCGCGATCGCAGCGCCAGCCTGGC
>Ga0164309_10001333_pt1 | contig 12211 bp, 14 predicted proteins | sample Whisoiple_247_MG_FD_109984 | JGI IMG/M metagenome (GOLD analysis project Ga0164309, IMG submission 109984) | Soil microbial communities amended with fresh organic matter from upstate New York, USA - Whitman soil sample_247_MG | ecosystem: Environmental > Terrestrial > Soil > Unclassified >... | reverse complement strand
GTCGCCGGCACCACCGCCTCAAGACCGACGGCGGCTTCCGGCTGCGCCAGACCGGACCCGGCCTGTTCGAGTGGGTCACCCCGACCGGGCACCGCTACCTCACCCGACCCGGCACCGGGCAGTGTCACGACGCCACTGCCGACCCCCACGACGCACCACCCCCGTTCTGAGGCGCTCCCCGGGGCAGCGCGTGCCCCGCGTCACCTCGCCCGGGGCACGCGCCGCGCGTCGCGTGCACGGCGCAGCGCCGCGTCCTCCGACCCGCTCAGGGCGTCTCCCGCTCGTTCAGGGACATCGCCGCCGCCGCGGCACGGTCAGGGGTACCGCTCGAGTCCGGGCAGGTTCGCCCACGTGGTCATCGCGATCTGGCCCTGGGTCACGTCGATGCCGGCGCCCGTCGGGCAGGTGACGGTCGTGACCTGCTGGGCGCCGAGCGCCGTGAACGCCCGGGCGGTCACGAGTCGCCAGCCGCCGTCGTCCTCCTGGCCGAGCGCCCGGGCGACGGCGTACGTGGGGCCGCCCTCGCCGAGCCCCTCGCCGAGCCCGAGGACGTTCTGCGCGGGACCTGCCACGAGGTCGGCGCCTGCGAGGTGCTCGTCGACGAGGGCCATCGAGGCCGCCTCGTCGTCGCCGGGTCCGCCCGTGTAGGGCGCGCGCTCGTCGAGCACCTGGCAACCGCTGCCGGGGTCCGTCAGCTCCAGCGTGACCGGTGCCGAGGCGTCGGTCGTCGTGGCGTCGGGAGACCCGACGAGCTCCCAGTCCCGGATCTCGCCGAGACCGTTGACGAAGAGGACCTCGGTCCCCGCCGGCAGGGCCAGCCCGTCCGCGAACGTGACCGTGACGTCCACGGCGCCGCTGCCGGTCCAGGACGGCGGGGCGCCCGGGTCGCCGGGGGTCGGGTCCGCCGGCCCCGTGGACTGCGGCGACGGTCCCTGGAACTCGGTCGACGGTCCCTGGAACTCGGTCGACGGGGCGGTGGTGCCCGCGCATCCCGATGCGACCGTTCCCGCTGCGAGCAGCAGAACCAGCGCGTGGACCTGCGTGCTCACCCGTCGACTCCTCACGGCGTCACCGTAGCGGCGCGGCCACGGGTTGCGGGCGGGTTCGGGCGGGAGGATGCGCGATCAGTCGTCGCCGGCGAGGAGCGCGTCCCTGCTCGCCACGAGCGCGTCCCGCAGCGCCGCCCGCCCCGCGGCGTCGAGCCCGCCGAGCATCCGCTCCATCACCCCGGCCACCCGCACCTCCGCCTCCGCCAGCACCGCGGTGCCGGCGCGCGTCGGGGCCACCGCCCGCTCCCGCCGGGGCCCCGGTTCCGCGGCGCGCTCGACCAGCCCCTGGCGCTCCATGCCCTGGACGAGCACGTTCATCGACTGCCGGGAGACGAACGTGCGCCGCGCGAGCTCGGACCCGGTGATGCCCGGCTCCGCGCGCAGGGTGCTCAGGCAGGCGTACTGGGACACGGTGAGTCCGAGCGGCCGCAGCGCCTCGTCCATGCGGTGGTGCAGCGCGGCCTGCGTGGCCTTCAGCAGGATGCCGAGCTCCTTGGCGAGAGCGGCGTCGGCGGCGTCGTTCATGTCAGCATCTTGACACACACCCCCGTGACAGTGTCAGGATGTTGACATGAACTCCGCCCCCACCGGCACGACCGGCCCCGACTTCGTCTCTTTCCAGGTGCGCGACCTGGCCGCCTCCGCCGACTTCTACGAGCGCCTCGTCGGTCTCACCCGGCTCCCGGTGCCGAACCCCCAGGCCGTGGTCTTCTCCACCGGCGGCGCCGGAGCGACGGCGTTCGCGGTGCGGGTGCCCTTCCCGGGCGTCGACCTCGACGCCGCCCGGCAGCTCGGGGCCGGGGTCGGGGTGTGGTTCCACCACCCGGACGCGGCGGGACTGCACACCCGGCTCGTCGAGGCCGGCGTGCCGATCGTGCAGGAGCCGTTCGAGAGCCCGTTCGGGACGACCTTCTCGCTCCGTGACCCCGACGGCTACGTCGTCACCATCCACTCGAAGGCCTGATCCGGGCGGCGCCGCGGTCCGTGGCCCCGGCCGTCAGCCGAGGGGGATCTGGTAGTGGATCATCCCGGACCGCGTCGCCACCCGGTCGTAGAGGGCCCGGGCCGTGGCGTTCGACTCGGCGGTGAGCCAGTAGACCTTGGCGGACCCGTTCCGCTCGGCCCACGCGCGCACGTGCTCGACGAGCGACCGGCCCGCGCCGGCCCCGCGCCCGTCCGGCGCGACGAACAGGTCCTCGAGGTAGCAGTAGCTCGTCGTGGTCCAGGTCGCGGCGTGGGTCAGCCAGTGCACGAGGCCGACCGCCGCGCCGGAGTCGTCCCGGGCGAGCGCCCCGTGCAGGCCGGAGCCCGGGTCCACGAGCCGGGCGAACGTGGCGGCCGTCGTCGCCTCGTCGAGGGTGGTCTCGTAGAACGCGAGGTACCCGTCCCACAGCGCGCGCCACGCGGCGCCGTCGTCCGGGGCGAGCGGGGTGACGGTGGCCATCCGCGCAGCGTAGTCAGCGGTCCGGGGCGTCCGCGGCGACGTCCGTCAGCGACGCGAGCACGCCGTCCAGCGCGCTCGGGTCCTGCACGAGCCGGAGCATCGCCGCGCTCCACGCCGACTGGACCTCGGCGGGCATCGCGTCCCCGGCGCCGGACCGCACGACCTCGGCGCCGGTCAGGTGCTCCGCGACCGACCGGGCCACCGCGTCGGGGTAGGCCGAGGCCGGCACGCCGCGGTTGACGGAGGTGTACCCGCCGAGCTCGGCCCACCGAGCCTGCGCGTCGGCGCCGGTCAGGTAGGTCAGGAACGACCGGGTCGCCGGGGTGTCGCGCAGGGCGACCACGAGGTCCGCCCCGACCGTCACGGAGCCCGCGAGCGCGGGGTCGACGGCGGGGAACGGGAACCAGTCGTATCCGGTACCCGGGGCCAGGTCGGGAAAGGCATCCGTGATGAACGCCTGCGCGAACGACGCCATCGGGTACGCGTAGGCCGCCGGCGGGTCCGCGAACACCGGGCGCACGCCCTCGGCGTCGCCGGTGGTGAGGATCGCCCGGGTTCCGCCGACGACCCGGCCGGGCGCCGCCACGAGAGTCAGGAACCGGTCGAACGCTCGCCGGACGCAGCCGTCGGTCCACGGGATCTCGCCGGCGACCCACGCGTCGTAGGTGCCGGGGCCGCAGCCGCCCAGCACGAGGGACGCCACCCAGTCCGTCAGCGCCCACCCGCTGCCGGGGCCGCGGGGCGCGACCACGGAGAGCGGCGTGCGGCCCTCCGCGGCCACCTCGTCGGCCCACGCGACGAGCTCGTCCCAGGTCACGGGGACCGCGTACCCGGCTGCGTCGAACGCCGCGGGGGAGAACCAGACGGTCGACCGGTCGGTGGCCTTGACCGGGAGCGCGTAGAGCGCCGCGTCGACGGTGCCGAGTTCGGTCCACGCGTCGGGGTAGTCGCGGGTGACGGCCGTCGGGTCGAGCAGGTCGTCCAGAGGGACCAGGACTCCCTCGGCGACCAGGTCGCGCAGGAGCCCCGGGTTCGGCAGGACGGCGACGTCCGGCAGGTCTCCGGCGGCCGCCGCGGCCGCGAGGTCACCCGCCAGGTCCTGGGACCCCGTCCAGTCGACGGTCGCCCCGGTGGCGTCCTCCCAGGCCCCGGTCACGGTGGTGAAGGCGTCGCGCTCGGGACCGCTCCACAGCCCGAGGACGGTCACCGAGGCGCCGTCGAGCGCGGTGGTCGCGGTGCCCCCGGACGGGGTCCCGGTCGGGTCGGGGCTCTCCGGGGCGGTGCACGCCGCGGCGCACAGGGCGAGCGCGGCGACCGCGACGACGGCCGTCCGACGCAGCGCCATCGTCGCCTCCCGCCCCGCCTCGCCCCGCCCCGGCGCCGGGGCCCGGCCCGCCGAGCCGTCCCGACGTCGCGCACGCTACGCGCCGGGCTCGCGCCGGCCGCGGTCGCCGACCGGGCCGCAGGTCAGCGCAGGTCCTGCGCCGCGTCCTCGTACCAGCGCAGCCACGCCCTCCCGGCCTCCCCGGTCCGCCGTCGCAGGGCCGAGCGCCGCAGCTCCACCGGGCGCAGGTCCACCCACCCGCGCTTCTCCAGCCCAGGCAGTGTCCCGGGCGACCGCGCGTAGCCGCCCCGCCCGTCCTGGTCCTGGGAGGTCAGCCGCACGACGGTGCACCGCCGACCGCGTGACGACAGCACCACGACGGGCCGGTCCTTCGCGCCCGTCCCGTCACGGAACGGCACCATCGCGAACCACACGTCGCCCCGGCGTGCTCGCGGCGCCCCCGCCCGCCCGAGCAGCCGCAGCACGAGCACCACGGCGCCGACGACGAGGACCAGCAGCCAGGGGCGGTCCGCGACGAGGTCGGCGAGGACTCCGGGCACGATCTGGTCGGTCATGCAGGGGAGTGTCGCAGGCCGGCGCCCCGGTGGGCGTGCGGGTGCGACCGCGGCGCGTGCCGGTCCGGGCGGCGCCCGCGTTGACGGCCACCCGTCGCGGTCGCTTCGTTCTCAGGAACCGGTTTCCCGCCGTCTTCGACGCGATCGCCGCACACCGGGTCCCGGCACGACGACGACGTCGAAGGAGCACGTGTGCGCGCCCGTCCCCGCCCCGCCCCACTCGTCCTCGGAGCCGCGGTGCTCGCGCCCGCGCTCGCCTGCGCGCCGGCCGTCTCCGCGACGCCGGCGCCCGAGACGCCCCCGCTCGCCCCGGCAGCCCCGGATGCGCCCGAGCCCGGGCCCGAGGCGCCCGGGCCGGGTGCGGGCGGTCCCGGCGGCCTCGGCGACGCGGTGGACGCGGTGGACGCGGGAGCCTCGGGCCCGCTCGCGGCGACCGGCGCGCGTGCCGGCGCGACCGTCGTGGTCGGGGCACTGCTGATCGCGCTCGGCGCCGGGCTGGTGGCTCGACGGCGGGCCGCGCCGTGACACGGGAACGGTCCGGTCCCGGGCCACCTCGCCGTGCGGGGGATCCGCGAGCCGGCGTCGATCACGCCCGGTAGTGCACCGCCGGCGGGTACCCCGGCCCCTCGACGACGGTGGCCCGCGTCGCGGACACGTCCGACAGCACCGCGTCCGTCAGCACCTCCCGCGGTGTCCCCACGTGCCGCACCCGGCCCTCGGTCATCGCCCCGAACCGGTCGGCGTACGCCGACGCGCAGCTCGTCCGCGCCCGTGGTGGTCACTGCCGCGCCATCGCCACCCGCATCCGCTCCTCGGCGCTCACGACGTGGTCCGGGTGGAGCGGCCCCACGTCCAGCTGCACCCGGTGGATCCGGCCGGTGAACCGGCTGGTGGCGGTGGCGTAGCCCGAGCCGACCGGGGTGCCGGTGTCCCGCCCGACGTCGGTGGTCTCGTCCGCCGAGAACACCAGGGGCTGGGTCGCCCCGACCCGGCCGGTCCCGACCGGCGACCCGTCGACGAAGAGCGTCACGTGGCCGCCGCGGCCCAGCCCGCCGCCGTCGTAGGCGAGCTCGACGCGCAGCTGGTGCCGACCCTCCGGCGCGGGGGAGTCCGCGGTGACCACGAACTCCTGGATGCCGAGCACGTTGTAGACGAACGCGAGCCGGCCGTCGGCGCAGTACGCCGCCCAGCCGCCGAACCGCCCGCCCTGCGCGATCAGCACGCCGCGCGCCCCGCCGGCGGGGACGTCGACCTCGGCCGTCACGGCGAACGACCGGTTCTTGACGGACACGACGCTGTTCTCCGACAGCCGGCCCATCCCCGGGTAGAAGACCTGGGAGTCGCCCCGCACGAGGGTCGGCCGCCCGGCCGTGGCGGGGTCGAGGCGCTCGGCCGTCCGGTCGTCCATCGGCAGCACGCGGTGCCGGACCGCCTCGACGAGCCAGAGCCGCTGCAGCCGCGCGAGGACGTCGGGGTGCTCGGCCGCGAGGTCGCGGGCCTGGCTGAAGTCGCTGCGGCCGTCGTACAGCTCCCACACGTCGTCGTCGAACGCCGGGACGGTGCCGCCGACCATGACCCACGGGGTCCGGTGCTTCGTGACCGCGCTCCAGCCCCGGTGGTAGATGCCGCGGTTGCCGAACATCTCGAAGTACTGCAGGTCGTGCCGCTCGGGCGCCGCGGCGTCCCCGAAGGCGTACAGCATCGACGTGCCCTCGATCGGCGCCTGCTGGACGCCGTCGACGAAGACCGGCTCGGGGAGGCCCGCCGCCTCCAGGATCGTGGGCGCGATGTCGATGACGTGCGTGAACTGGGACCGCAGGCCGCCGGGCTCGGCGATCCCGTCCGGCCAGTGCACGACCGTGCCGGTGCGGGTGCCGCCCCAGTGCGACGCCACCTGCTTCGTCCACTGGTACGGGGTGTCCATCGCCCAGGCCCAGCCCACCGCGTAGTGGTTGTACGAGCTGGGGGAGCCCAGCTCGGCCATCCGGCTGCGCAGGAACTCGGGCGTCTCGAGCGTGGCCATCCCGTTGAAGTTCGCCATCTCGTTGAACGCGCCGTTGACCGTGCCCTCCGCCGACGCGCCGTTGTCGCCGAGGACGTAGTAGACGATCGTCCGGTCCAGCTCGCCCAGCTCCTCGAGGGTGTCGACCAGGCGGCCCACCTGGGCGTCGGTGTGCTCGAGGAACCCCGCGTACGTCTCCATCTGGCGGGCCAGCACGGGCTTGAGCTCGTCCGGCATCGCGTCCCACGCGGGGATCTCGTCGTGCCGGGGCGTCAGCTCCGCGTCGGGCGGCACCACGCCGAGCTCGCACTGGCGCGCGAAGGTCCGCTCGCGCTGGGCGTCCCAGCCGTCGTCGAACTGCCCGGCGTAGCCCTCGATCCACTCGCCGGGGACGTGGTGCGGCGCGTGGGTGGCGCCGGGGGCGAAGTAGACGAAGAACGGGCGGTCCGGCGTCAGCGCGCGCTGCATGCGGATCCACGCGGTCGCGCGGTCGGCCAGGTCCTCGGTCAGGTGGTATCCCTCCTCGGGAGTCGCCGGCGGGTCGACGGCCGTCGTGCCCTCGTACAGCGCGGGGTCCCACTGGTTGTTCTCGCCGCCGATGAACCCGTAGAACGTCTCGAACCCGCCTCCGCCCGTCGGCCACGCGTCGAACGGCCCGACCGGCGAGGTCTGCCACACCGGCACCTCGTGGCACTTGCCGAACTGCGCCGTCGCGTACCCGTTGAGCCGCAAGGTCTTGGCCAGCGGGGCCATCGAGCTCGGGCGGACCGACGAGTTGCCGGGCGCCGACGTCGCCGTCTCCGTGATGCTGCCCATGCCGACCGAGTGGTGGTTGCGGCCGGTCAGCAGCGCCTGCCGCGTCGGCGCGCACAGCGCCGTGGTGTGGAACCGGTTGAACCGCAGCCCGCCGGCCGCCAGCCGGTCGGCCGTGGGGGTCCGGCACGGCCCGCCGAAGGTGCTCGACGCCCCGAACCCGACGTCGTCCAGCAGCACCACCAGCACGTTCGGCGCGCCCTCCGGCGGCAGCAGCGGCTCGATGGGCGGGAACGCCGTCTCGGGGTCCTTGGCGTCGTAGGTGACCAGACCCGTCGGAGGGCGGTCGGGGATCGGCAGGACCGTGCGGGCGTGCGGGTCGGGTCGCATGGCGGGACCTCCGGGTCGGGGCACGTGCTCGACACGCTACGGAGGGTCCGGCGCGGGGCGCCTCACCCGCGACGGGCGGCGCGTGCCGGTCCCGGGCCGGGCGTCAGGCGTCCGCGGCGCACCGGAAGCCGACGTTGCCCGCCGCCGAGTCCGGCGTGCTGGAGCTGCGGGAGTCCACCCGGTACCGGAAGCAGTACGACGCGTGGCACAGGTACGACCCGCCGCGCAGCACCCGCCGGGCGCCGTTCGCGGGGCCGCGCGGGTCGGTACGCGGCCCGGCGCGGTAGGTGTCCGCGGCGAACCAGTCGCCGCACCACTCCCAGACGTTGCCGGTGGTCCCGGACAACCCGAACCCGTTGGGCGGGTACGCGTCGACCGGCGCCGTGCCGGCGTAGCCGTCCTCGGCGGTGTCGTGCGCGGGGAAGTCGCCCTGCCAGACGTTCATCCGGTGCCGGCCGCCCGGCTCCCGCTCCGCGCCCCACGGGTAGTGCACGCCGGTCAGGCCGCCGCGCGCCGCGTACTCCCACTCCGCCTCCGTCGGCAGCCGCCCGCCCGCCCAGGCGGCGAACCGCGCCGCGTCGTCCCAGGTCACGTGCACGACCGGGTGGTCGGCGATCCCGTCGAGGTCCGACCGCGGGCCGCGGGGGTGCCGCCAGTCGGCGCCCTCGACCTGCCGCCACCAGGGCGCGCCGACCACGCCGCGGGTCGGCGGGAAGTCGTCGGGGAGCAGGCCGGCGAACACGAACGACCAGCCGTCGCGCTCGGCCTGCGTCACGTGGCCGGTCGCGGCGACGAACTCGGTGAACCGCGCGTTCGTCACCGCGGTGGCGTCGATCCGGAACGGGGCGAGCCGGACGCGGTGCGCCGGGCCCTCGCCGTCCTCCGGGTAGCCGTCGGGACCGTGGTGGCCCATGACGAACTCGCCGCCGGGGAGGGCGAGGAGGTCGGCGGCGGTGCCAGAGGTGCGGGCGGCCACGGGTCCCGGTGGCGACGAGGCGTCGACGGTGGTGCGCGGTGCGGATCCGGGCGCGCAGCAGGCGTGCGGGCGCTCGTGGCCGGGGTGCGGGTGCGCGGTCATGCGCCGATCCCACCGCGCGGGCGCCCGGCCGGGCCTCGCCCGGCCGGGGTGAGGCGCGGTCCGGGCCTCCGTAGGCTCGGGCGCGTGACGACCTCCGCGCTGCACGTCGGCCTCGACCTCGCGTGGTCCACGGGCGTCACCGGTCTCGCGGTCGTCGACGACGCCGGCCGCCTGCTCGACTCGGGGTCGTGCCGCGCCGACGACGAGATCGCCGCCTGGCTCGGCGGCCTCGACGGCCCGGTCGCGGTGGTCGGCGTCGACGCGCCGCTGGTGGTGCCGAACGCGACGGGGCAGCGGGAGGCGGAGCGGGCGATCGGCCGCGCGTTCGGCGCCTACGGCGCCTCGGCGCACACGGCGAACCGCGGCACCTTCGGGGGAGCGGACCCGCGCGCGTGGCGGCTGGCCGCGCGGTTCGGCTGGGCGGTCGACCCGGCGACGCCGGTCGGTGCGGGCCGCACGGTGTGCCTCGAGGTGTACCCGCACCCCGCGCTGGTCGCCCTGTTCGGGCTGCCGTACCGGCTGGACTACAAGAAGGGTCCGCGGGAGCGGCGGCGGGCCGGGTTCGCGGCGCTCGTCGGGCACCTCGAGTCGGTGCCGGAGCTGCGGGCGGGGGAGAGCCCGCGGTGGCCCGGGCTGCGCGCGGTCGTGGCGGACCCGGGGCCCGGGGACCTCGACCGGGTGGAGGACGAGCTCGACGCGGTGCTGTGCGCGCACCTCGCGTGGCTGTGGCACCACCGCCCGGGGGCGCTCGTGGTCTACGGGTCCGCGGGTGCCGGGTACGTGGTCGCGCCGCCGCCGCCCGCGCACCCGGCGGTGCGCCCGCCGCGCCCCGTCACCGGGTGATCGTCACGACGGGGTCGAGGTCGAGGAACACCGCCATCCGCGTCGCCTCCACCCGCACGTCGCCCTCGGCCCCGGCCGGGAGGGGCGCGAGGGGGTGCACGGCGAGCGCGCCGTCGTCGACCGTCCACGTCGCGGCGACGAACCCGCGCCTCGACCGCCGCCGCGAGCACCGCGGCCCGCCGACCGGGCCAGCGGGCGGCCAGCGCGACCCCGAGGTCGCGCCGCGGCACGAGGTCGTCGCCCAGGACCTCCCGGGCGGCGGCGACCAGCTCCGCCGGGTCGATCCCGCCGGTCTGGTCGCGGTAGTACGCCGCCCGGGACAGGCGGTCGACGCGAGGCCGGCGACCCGCGACCACAGCGCGGCGAACACCCAGTTCGGCTCCTGCGCCTGCACCGCCAGCAGCCGTGCGACGGCCTCGGCGACGGGGACGTCGGCGCGCGCGTCGAGCAGCTGGCGCCGCAGCAGGGTGCGGTTGAGCGCGCGCAGGGAGAGGGCGCTCACCCGGCCGGCGGCACGTTCTGGTTCCGGCGGAACAGGTTCGCGGGGTCGTAGACCGCCTTGACCGCCGCCAGCCGGTCCCAGGTCGCACCGGGGTAGGCCGCCCGCACCCGGTCCGGCCCCTCGTCGCCGAGGAAGTTCACGTACGCGCCCCCGTCGCCCTGGTCGAGCAGCGCGACCGTGCCGTCGACCCACGCGGTGCGGGCCGCCCGGTCCTCGGGGCCGGTGACGAACGCGGCGACGTTCCCCATCAGGCGGCTCGACCGGTGCGCGAAGGCGGTGGCGTCCGCCGGCACCCGCCCGATCGCCCCGCCCAGCGCGCGCAGCTGCACGACCCGCATCCCGTCGAGCTGCCCGAGCCGCTCGACGACGGCCTCCGCCAGCGGCAGGTCGACGTCGTCCAGCAGCAGCGTGCGGGCCACGGCGGTCGGGTGGTACTCCGGGTCGCCGGGCGGGAACAGCTCGGGGTAGGCGACCGGCCGGACCAGGTCGGCGATCGGCTCGGCGAGCGCGCGGACCGGCGCGAGCGCGGCGTCGGCGGCCTCGGCGGGTCCGGACCAGCAGACCAGCGCCATCACCGACAGCACGCCGTGCCGCTCCGCGGGGACGAACGGCAGCGGCGGGCACGGCATCACGTTCACGATCGCGGTGAGCTCGTCCGGCCCGTCCCGCAGCGCCGCGACGAACCCGGCGAGCACCGCCGGCGTCGCGGGGAGCAGCAGCATGCCGCCGGTCACGCCGTCGAGCGGGTGCAGCCGGAACCGCAGCCGGGTCACGACCCCGAAGTTCCCGCCACCCCCGCGCAGCGCCCAGAACAGGTCGGGGTGCTGCTCCGCGTCCGCGCGCACCACCCGGCCGTCGGCGAGCACGACGTCCGCGGCGAGCAGGTTGTCGACCGTGAGCCCGTGCGCCCGGGACAGGAACCCGACCCCGCCGCCCAGCGTGATGCCCGAGACGCCGACGGAGCCCGTGTCGCCGAACCCGACCGCGAGCCCGTGCGCCGCCGTCGCGGCCGTCGTCTCGCCGGCGGTCGCGCCCGCCTCGACCCACGCGGTGCGGTCCTCGGGGTCGACGTCGACCGCGCGCAGGTCGCGGAGGTCGATCACGACGCCGTCGTCCACGGTGCCGTGGCCCGCGCCGCTGTGCCCGCCGCTGCGGACGGCGAGCGGCAGCCCCGCGTCCCGGGCGAACGCGACCGCGGCGGCCACGTCGGCGTCGTCCAGCGGTCGGACGATCACGGCCGGACGGGGGTCGGCGCCGCCGAGGACGACCACCCGGAGGGCGTCGTACTCGGGGTCGTCCGGCTGCACGACGCGGCCCGAGAACCGGGTCCGGAGGTCGTCGAGGTCCTGGGTGCTCACCGATGCGGTCATGCGGGCGCTCCTTCGCGCGGCGGCTGGTGCGGCGGCGGGGACGCCTCCCAGCGTTCTCCCGGTCGTGGGGCCGCAGCAAGGGGTTTGCGGACGCAGATCGGGGCCGGGGTCTGCCGCGCGGGGGAGGGCGTCCGTACGCTGGCGCGATGGACCTGCGGTTCCGGGGCGAGATCATCCACTGGCGGGGTCCCTCGCCCTACCACTACGTCGCCGTGCCCGAGCCGGAGGCGGACGAGCTCCGCGCCGCGTCGTCGCTGGTCTCGTACGGCTGGGGTGTGATCCCGGTGGCGGTGACGCTCGGGCGGACCCGGTGGGAGACGTCGCTGTTCCCGAAGGACGGCGGGTACCTGGTGCCGATCAAGGACGCGGTACGGCGGGCCGAGGGCGTCGACCTGGGGGATGAGGTGGACCTGCGCGTCTCCGTCGCGGTGCGCTGACGCCCAGGTACCCGGTACCCGGTGCGCCCCGGCACCGGGCGGACCCGCCACGCGACCGCCGACGCGCACGACGACCCACCGCGGTTCTAGGCTCGGTCCGAGCGCCGCGGCTCCGGCCGGGCCTCGTCGTCACCGCCGACCCGAGGGACCAGCATGAAGACGTTCACCCTGCCCGGAACCGACATCGTCGCGCCGAACGTGATCCTCGGCCTGATGCGCATCCAGCAGAAGTCCGACGACGAGGTCCGCGAGCTCGTCCGCACCGCGCGGGACGCGGGGATCGCGTTCGTCGACCACGCCGCCGTCTACGGCGACGAGAAGCACGGCTGCGAGGCGCGGTTCGCCGAGGCGCTCGACCTGACGCCCTCCCAGCGCGACGAGTTCGTCATCCAGACCAAGGCCGGGATCATCAAGGACGGCCCGTACTTCGACTTCTCGTACGAG
>Ga0164309_10001331_pt1 | contig 12217 bp, 9 predicted proteins | sample Whisoiple_247_MG_FD_109984 | JGI IMG/M metagenome (GOLD analysis project Ga0164309, IMG submission 109984) | Soil microbial communities amended with fresh organic matter from upstate New York, USA - Whitman soil sample_247_MG | ecosystem: Environmental > Terrestrial > Soil > Unclassified >... | reverse complement strand
GAATATTTCGATGATTATTTTCCTTGTAGAAAAAGTAAATGTAAATTGCAACACATACAAAAATGGTTGGATCTATTTGTTAGTCATCATAACAATAATTTGTTATCTTAACTTTACAGAGCCTCTGCTGCCCAGTACATACTATAAATACTATCAAAAAACTGCTTTATGGATAGGTTCTGTTTAAAGCAAAATACTTCCAGGCTTACTATCAAGGACTCCATTTTCTTTTCACTTTCTTGGTCTAGATCGTAGATATCATCTTTTTCTCCTCCTCCTCTTCCGGTCTAACATCTAACACCTATTCCTTTTCTTCAAGAATTTCTCTCAGCCTAATCAAGGCTGCAAATGATTCTACCTTCATACCTCTGTTTACGAGGTTTAGGCCAACTTCCCTTAGCTTGACGGATGTTTGACGACGATTTGACAGGCATTTGACTGACACTTGACGATATTTGAAGCATTTCAGAATAGATTCAATTGAATTTAATATATAGTAATATGGCATCTTCCTTACATTAGATATCCTTTCACAATCCATATTCCTGGAATTCAGATGATGACATAAAGTGTATCTTACTGGGAGTTACTTAGCCTTGGTATGAAACTAACCTCATGTTAGGATGATATCGGTCACGCTGATATCTATATAGATGGCGTAGTTCAATATGTTCAATAAGAAATACTTGGATAAAGCAAATAAGAGGACAACGACTTTCAATTATTGTTTATGAATAAATTAATAACATTGATCATGTCTATTTCTGGGACTTGGCTTCTCGTTTCAAGCATTATTTTATTATCCATAAACGCTGCAACCATAGAAGCTGCAGTCGCATCGATATCCAAGACAAATACTTCCATTAAACATCTTGTAGTTATATTCCAAGAAAATGTATCCTTTGATCATTACTTTGCCACTTATCCTAATGCTACAAATCCCTCAGGAGAACCAAAGTTTACGTCTAGTCCTGCTACACCATCTGTGAACGGATTGTCCTCCCATCTTCTGGTAAATAATCCTAATGGCAACTATTCAGTGAATCCATTTCGATTAGACAGATCTCAGGCAATAACCTGCGATATGGATCATGAATATCCCGCAGAACAACAAGCTTACCATGGTGGACTGTTAGACAAATTTATAGAATTTGCTAGCTCAACTGATTCAGGTTGTACCGATGCAGCTCACAAGAAGCAGGTTATGGGTTACTTCGATGGAAATACTGTTACAGCTTTGTGGAATTATGCACAACATTTTGCCATGAGCGATAATTCTTTTGCTACCACATTTGGCCCATCTACTCCTGGAGCTTTAAATCTCATATCTGGTCAAACTCACGGCGCAACCCCTGCCAATATAGCTGATACTGTAGCTAATGGGACGGTAATAGCTGATCCAGATCCTCGTTTTGATGATTGTTCAAGTGGTACAAAAATAGCTATGAGTGGAAGAAATATCGGTACTATTCTTAACTCGAAAGATATAACTTGGGGATGGTTCCAAGGAGGATTTAAACCAACTAGCAAGACTGCCGATGGTAGGGCAGTATGTGGCTCTGTACATAAGAACATAAATGGCACTGAAGAGAAAGATTATGTTCCACATCATGAACCATTTATGTATTATAGCATGACAGCTAATCCTCATCATTTGCCTCCAACTAAGGTTGCGATGATAGGAAATACAGATCAAGCACATCACCAATATGATTTGAGCGATTTCTGGAACGCAGCTGAAAATGGAAACCTACCTGCGGTAAGTTTCCTAAAAGCACCCAAGTACCAAAATGGGCATGCGGGATACTCTGACCCAATAGACGAACAACATTTTCTTGTCTCAACAATCAATCGTATCGAGCAGCTTCCGGAATGGAGTGATATTGCAATCATAATCTCATATGATGATTCTGATGGGTGGTACGATCATGTGATGCCGCCAATAATTAGTCAATCTAACGATCCGAAATATGATAAACTATTAGGATCTGACCTATGTGGACATGTTTCTCGAGATGCGTATCAAGATCGTTGCGGATACGGTCCACGTCTTCCATTGTTAGTAATTTCACCATACTCAAAGACAACCTTTGTAGATCATTCTATTACTGACCAGACATCTATTATACGGTTTATTGAAGACAACTGGGGATTAGGTAGACTTGGAAATCTATCATTTGATGCAAAGGCTGGAAAAATTGATAACATGATGGATTTCAGCGATGGCGCTCATGCTAGTAAACTATTCCTAGATCCTAATACAGGTATGCAAACGTTGGCTTCAAATGGATGAAGAAAGTTAATCTGGTTAATTTAATCAAATTTTGACAGCCAATCCTACAAATGCCTTCTTGGAAGCAGATTAATGTTAAAAGTTTACGAATAGAACTAGATGTCTTCTAAATGCTACTTGACATTCCTATAATTCGATTTTGCGGATGCCTACACTTACAAATATGAGATTCATCTCCATGTACCGAAAATTTGTGATGGCATCCAAGGTAGTTGCAAGTCGGTTCTGACACTTTCCCAAATACATCGACTACTGTTATTTTTTCGTAATGATTCTCGTTTCCTAATCGATCTGTATCCTCTAACTCGTCGTACCGCAAATGGTAAGATATCGGAGATAAATCTCTAATTGTAAATAACTTTTTCAGCCACTGTCTTTCTGATTGCTCTTTCTGGTAATGACAGCTCCAACAATAACCACATCTTGTGCAACCAAACTGAGTCCTATATTTGCAATTTTCACATTCCGTATACTTGAATGTCAAGGTGCTCCGCAGATATTCGTGTACGTGTTTATTGACCTTCATGTAAATTCTTTTACATCATGATGCACAAAAGTAAGAATAAAACCTGTTCGTCACGAACTAATGTTATCCTATGATCACAATATAGCGCACTAGATCTCCATAATGTGCATAAAAAGTAAATCTTTTGTATTATATTATAGTCAAATCAAATCAAATCAAATCAAATTATATATGATATTATATTCCAGTTATGCAAAAGAGATAGAGTTCTGACAGATAGTTACAATATCGTATCAAAGGTTTGATTAATTTTTGGCAGCATCTGTTATTTTATACGTTTAATTTTTCAAACACGCATCATTAACCTATATCTGTCAGGAAAGAAGAAAAATTCGATAATAGCATAAAGTTAAGTCAGAAAGTATTATCAGTATTAACAGCTAAAGTGATATTATTGGCAACGAATATTGAAAATATTGAATCAAGAGGTATCAAGCATGCAAATAGCAAGTTGCTAGAAGAGCGGCGCCGTGATAACCATACTAAAATCATTGAGGATTTTACAGACATAGCGGCAGTTGATGGAAAGACGACTATAAAACTTACAAAAGCCTTTAAGAATAACAAAACAAAATTAAAAAATAATAACCCAATTCTTATTGCGGGATTTCCTGGACCTGGCTTTGTAGGCTCAATTGCTACCAGTTACATTATTGACAAACTAAATATGCAACAAATAGCGTGCGTTGAATCCCAATTCATTTCGCCTGGTGTGATCTATGTTGATGGAAAATTAAGACACCCATTCCGTTTATATGCTAATGTTCACCACAATGTTTGTGTACTAGTATGTGAAGCGCCAATACTTATACACGGCATATATTCCCTATTGGATACTGTTATTAGATGGTCTATAAATAATCATGTCAAGGAAGTGCTAGTCCTCGAAGGTATCCCTGTTCAAGGCTTGCCGAATTCGGATAGAGAACCAATAGTATTATCTGGTAATGAAGAAGATGAAAATGTGACTAGTGCCAGAGTTGATGACAATAATAATGGTGATATTAGTGGTAACACGATTCAATTCCAAGATCAACAAGTAGGCAAAGGTAATAAAATTACTAACGGAAAAACCAATGAACATACTGCATTCATCGGAGGAATTTCAGGCGGATTGTTATCATCATGTTTATCAAACGGGATCCAGTGTACAGCGGTACTTATTCCTGCTCCCAGTGGGATCCCTGATCCAGAAGGGGCTGCGATTATGATTGAAGCAATTAGTAAGATCACTGATAATGAGGATTTGAAAATAGATGTAAAGAAGCTTAGAGATGAAGGTGCTTCATTAAAGCTCCGTATGCAAGAGATCATAAGATCTGTACAAGATCAGCAACAGCAAGCAGATCATCAAGTTAACCAAGAACAACAAGAGCAGCAAAAATCGATTTACGGCTGACTAATCGATCAGCTTGATCTAATCAAAAACTAAAGTGAGAATGCTTTGATTATGACTGGATAAATCATCCGAAAAGAAAGATGTTTATAGACCGATTAATACGTCAGGTAGGTTTATGGTGTATTTGTTGCTGTAAGTGCGGGCTATTACACATAATATCAAGGCTACTATAAAAAAATACACTGTATCATATCATAGTCAAAGTATAGTATTATAATATAAATAAAGAGAAACAGAATCTCTAACTTTAGTAAAGGGCTGAATAAAAGATTGTTTGGTTGTCCAAAATGCCAAAGTTCAAATTATCTAGTACTTACAAAAAGTATTATGAAGAGATATTATCCTTCACGTGAATTGTACTGTCATTTTTGCAATATCGTATTTTCTAGGATACAGGCGGTATCCCCTACAAGAGAATGTTAACGGTAAGTTAACTGCTATTATAGTGTACACATTTTCGAATTTCTATTTTGATTCATGACACTATAAAAAGAAGTCGCAGAGACGCATATCACGCGACTGGAGTATTTTGTACTTTTAGTAGTAGAAACGGATGATTGACTGATGTACAATAGTGATCGATATTGTTGTGTATTTTTTGATGATTTTGATTACAGAATCTAAATGTGTCAGAATACACACATCTACTCTCAGATAGATTTACTTCTATATTATTTTGAATCTAGCACTTATCTTGTGATATCTTTTGTTCCTTTATATGTATGTACACCGACACAACATTTAAGGTAAATTAAGACATGCCATTTGTGAGCAATAAAGTTAAGATTATCTACGTATATTTACCATACCTGAGTACCAAATTGGTTGGTTAACAATAGTACAACGAACATCATCATCAGCCAACCAATTAGGACTTTTCTATTCTGTTAAGTACAGTACAAAAATCTTGCCAATTATCTGAATTGGTTACTCCCCATTGCTCTAAACAGATAACGTCAGATAAACCCAATCTAGATATCCAGCCTAATACTTCTAAGTCTGGTTTCGATGAAAATTTTTCAACATACCCTAGACATAGGTATGCTATTGGTCTGATATGCTTTGGTATTCCCAGAATTTGATGTAGGTCTTCATTTGCAAGTATGCTGACCCAACCAACTCCTATACCTTCAACTCTAGCAGCTAACCATAGATTTTGAATGGCGCAGCATACACTATATACTCCGGTTTCCTCTATCGATGTCCTGCCAAGAACAAAAGGCCCAAACCTTGTTGGATCATATGTGACACATATGTTTACGGATGACTCCATTATTCCTTCCAATCTTAATGAAATGTATTTATCCTGTCTTTGTTTATCGTTATCAAGCATGGAAACAGACTTCTTATATTCTTTTAAGAACGACTTCTTAACTTGCTCTTTTATTGAGCTATTTCTTATGAGGATAAAATTCCAAGGTTGTGAAAAACCTACTGATGGTGCATGATGTGCAGCATTAAGGATTCTTAAAAGAACCTCATTTGGAATGGCTTTATCGCTCATAAAATGAGAGCGAACATCTCGTCTTGAGAATATTGCCTTATAAACAGCCTTCATTTCGTGATCTGAAAAAAGAAATTCGTTGTCATTGTCGTGTCGATTTTCAGAAATCATAATTACTGCATATGTAATAATCCTCCTATAATAATTGAGCTATTTGATTAAGTCAGGCATGCAATTATTTGATAACGGCTAATAAAACTGAAAAATAGATTATGCGGATACATTTTATCATGATTAAATCTATTGAATGCTAGTATAATATAGTACGTTTAGTAAAGTTGAGTAATTGACATCGCCGGCATCGTGAGTCTCAGTTTACAAATGTGCAGAGAACATCCCAATAATGGATTTCTATAAATTGTAGATTTTGATTGATAATAAGTAATAATTTGATGTCAGGCCGGCGATGATTGTATATCAAGTCATAGACTTTCCTATCTATCTATACTATCTTGAGAATTAGTAAGAGTCAGTTTGTATTGAATAAATTTTAGTATAATATATGGCTGCAAGTACGTATATATCCTTACTCTGAACTGCATAGTAAATATTACGACTGTATATTGGTTAAAAATTTCTAGCTGATTTGTGCAGATAGACTTTCTCTATCGATAAATACCTTGATTACCTATTTCATTTATGATGCGCACCATAACATGCAAAAGATTGGAGATAAAATAGCCTATAATACTATTGAAGAAATCCTAGATCCTTTGCATACAGCATTGGTAGTATGAGATGTACAACGCGCATTTATTAATTGATTATTAATAAAGAAGAATTTAGTAGGAATCTGAATTCAGTTGTAGAATTAGCACGCCAATCAAAAATCCCAATATTCTTTACAATTCAAATATCATTAAAACGATTTGAATCTTCAGCAACCGAATACACTCTTAATAAACTAGGGTTTGACCGCCTATTCGAGCGGTTTACGGCTGAAGATTGGATTTTACAATAAAACCCAAACAAAATGAATTAGTAATAAACAAACATAAAGCAAGTATATTCATAGGCACAGATTTTGAGCGCATGCTTAGAAATGCTGGTATTATTACGATAGTGTTTACAAGTACTGCTACAGAATTTGGAATAGAGTCTAGTGCTAGGGATGCCTTCAACAGAGGATTCTATTCTGTAGTAGTTTCAGATTGTGTATCTTAGCCATATAAAGATGGACATGACAGATTACTTGAATACATGAAGAATTTCATAACCATTATAAATTCAAAGGGGATTGAGAATCTTTGGTTAAAACCCTAGAAGAGGAATATATCGATAATGTCCAGTTTATTCTAACATCAGTAGATAGGGTTATTATTTGCTATCTCGATAAGTATAGCAATTATATTTAATATCCCTTTATTAGCATAGACTAGAGTTGTTTATCAATACCTATGTAATCACTACGAATACACCATTGCCATCATACATTCACTAGGAGCAATACGGCGAGGATAAACAATAACTCTACTACTGTCATTATATCGTATATCGTTACCTCTCAGGTGTCTATTGCCACATTATAATGTGGACCAATCATTATCATTTCTTCCGTATAAGGAATATTATAGAGACCAGACCGAATTCGATCCATAGTGTTATTGTTACTAACTATCTATCAGCGTGTACATCATACTTTTTCTATTTATTTGCCGCGCCACTATTTAGCTAGTTAGTCGTCTATTGATAAAAGAAAGTCTGGTTAATAAATAAAAAATAGTTATGGATGACGACTGTCGCCATCGTTCAGGTGATCCTTATCTTGTGCGCAGCCGCTCCGTCAGCACCCACAACAACGATATATTTGTCTGGCACTTCATTTGCCTTATCTCTAAATATATTATGTGACAGATTTTTGAGGTAGGGGAGGAGTGGACATAGACAAGTTTACTCCTGTTTTAGCGACGCTATCAGGTTCAGAATCTGAGGTACAACTTCTTTATCTGCCGCTTCTTGGTCAAATACTTTAATTACTTTTGCCTGCAGTTTATCAAGTTCTACAATTGCCTCGTCTAACTGATCTGTTTTGAGCAGCTGCGCTATGTGAGTTGTATCAAACATTCCTCTTGGCTCATCCATCATAGCCTTTGGTTCTGACTTGATAAGTCTCAGGATAGCATTATCGATACCTTCAAGAAGCACTAATCGGGCTTGCCTTACATCATTAATCGTCATTTCATGTGATACATGGAATGTTCGTGCGGCTAGTGTCTGCGGCTGATCTGTGTTTACCAGCGCATTCCAGTCATTAAAACCATTCAATGCTGCTGCAGAGTGTGCTGCCTGTGTTCCTACCGTAATTACTAATCCTAATCCACCGACAATAAGAGCCACACTCATGGCTAGTAATTTCTTTGCCATTGTATAGCAACACTGCGTATATTATATATGGCTTGACAAAAAGACCAACACATTTTTACCAATAATCAAGTTCATCACCTGTCCTACTCTTATCATTCTACATCATAAGCCGATCCTACTACTTTCAGAGGGGACAAGAAAGGATGGACCAAGAAACCATGATAGTCTAATTCTATGCACGTTAGAAAAAGAGTTTAATTGATAACTGTATCTGTATTTGATATATTATAATCTATGCTTTTGGAAAAAAGTACTGAACGTAAGAAATATTGGTCCTTGAAAATACGAATTCTATAAGAAAATTCTGAATGTAACTCACAGACAAATAATTGGTTATTGTAATAGTAATCGGAATATTGGATTAGATTATAACATGTGGTTTTGCAGGTAGTAGTAATAATAATAAAGATAATAATAATAATAATAATGGCAGAGCAACTTCGGCTAACCTTTACTTTTATTAATAACCCAGCTCAAAACTGGAGTGTTCTTTCAACTGTGTAACTAGTCTCGAATTCGGTGCAGTGATTCTTTTCATTGGTAGGATCCGAATCATTAACCATGCGAATTCTTACTTCTGATTTAATAATTATGAAATCTTTGTTATCAGATCCTAGAATGCCAGTTGATGATATTGCAAAAGAATCTTTACTATCATCAAAGACTGTTAGCGATAGAATATACTATCTTTAAATCCCTCGGTCATGCTGGTATTGGAAGCGAGGAAATGATAGGTCAACGGCAAGAACAAGAAAATCATTTCTCTTGAGGTAACAAGTGAAGAGGTACATGATGGTAGGATGTTAAACAAGTTAGTAGATAATGCTTTTGAAAATAATAGTGTAAAGGGGGCGTTAGCAGATGGTATGTATGACAGTAATAAGAATTTAGATACCTATCAAAAAACCATATTAAACCAGATATAAAGACAAGAAGCAATTCCAAAGTCAGGTCAACTAACTGTCATGCTAGGAATATATCTGTAACAAGACAACAAAAAAATCTCAAAAGATCGAAATGTAGCGTGAGCTATGGGTACAGGTGGATAGTAGAAACTGTCTTTTCATCCATTAAAAGAACGTTTGGTGAACATATAGCCGATAGAAAATTTCCCAACATGAACAAGGAATTGATTCTAAAAGCGTCACTGTATAACATGTTTGCTACCATGATGTAGAGAGATACAGATAATGTACTAGAGAGATAAAATGATTTATACAACAGAGCTATAACTATTAAAAGTTCTTTTATATGTAATTATAATCTCAACCAACTATGAACAAAAAGATACTAATAATTATCACTATATTAATAGCTGCAATAGTAATCCCTCTTGGTCTATACGCTATTTCTCCATTATTTACAAGCAACACGGTAAATGAATCCTTACCATCGACTGCCGCTAATATAAGTAATAATACAGCATTACACGACTATCAAAAATTTGTTTCAATGAATGATCAAGATAGAAGTAATGCTGCTAAGCAGATGAGCCAAAGGGAGAAAAATATGGTTATGATTGGAGCGGGTCAAATAAACAATACTATCAATGAAAGCACTATTACCCTAGATACTATAAAACAAAGGCAACAACAACAAAGCAATGCGATTACAGCACCTCGAATAATGATAGGTTCTTTCATTGGAGCTGGTGATGGATTTCATAATGCTGAAGGATTGGTAAGAGTAATTCCATTAGGAGATGGACATACTATCCTCAGATTAGAAAACTTCAAATCAACTAATGGGCCTAATGTTCATCTCTACCTTGCTACTGATAAAGCTGCATCTAATTTCATAGATCTTGGAAGGTTGAAAGCAAACAACGGAAATCAAAATTATAATATACCTTATGGATCTAACCTGGCAAAATACAATATGGCCTTGATATGGTGTAAGGATTTTTCTGTACTATTTGGAAGTGCACAGCTAAAGACATGATAAAACCATTCTTCAAAACTTAGTTATAATAATCAGATGTTTATGTTTAAGTACAAACGCAATATGACTAATTACAATGAGTAAACACGTTCCAGTATATGGACTCTTTGAGACGCACCTAACCGTAAGTAATCTGCAGCGATCTATCGCATTCTATCGAGAGGTCATGGGTCTTCAACTAGCGTTTGAGGTTCCTGAGCATAATGCCGCGTTCTTCTGGATAGGTGATCATTCCTGTTATTCTTCTAGACACTCTATGCTGGGATTATGGTCAGTTGGTACTATACCACTAGGTCTTAATCTTCACGTTGCATTTGAAGTGGGAGCAATTAAAGACCTTTTAGATGCGCCAAAACGACTTAAAGACCAGGGGATCGTACCGCTATCTTTCTTTGGTACAGAATCAATGGAACCTAGTGTTATTGAATGGATGCCAGCTGCTGCTATTTATTTTAAAGATCCTGACGGGAATCTAATTGAGTATCTAACAATGCTAGATGATAATTTGAGAAGACCAGAGACAGGAATTATTAGCTGGTCAGAATGGATAGCTCGCAACAGATAAAGCATACGTATTATTCAAATTGTCGATTGTCTTTAGCGCATAAATCACTATTCTCAAATCAAAAAGGTGATTCAAGTCGAGATCGAATCTCTAACATAGTAGTAAATTGAATCATCCTGAAAGTCTTGGTTATTTCATACCAATTGGGAGACTTTTACTCGTAATCGAGGTAGGAGCTCTAACAAGTAGACCTATCTTAGAAATCTTATATAAGATAAATACTGCAACTAGACATGAGAACAAAACAGTCTCCAGTTTTCTCATGTAGTAAAAAGCCAACATACAAATAAATCTCCATGATTTCTTTTATACTGCCATTTTACGACACTCCGAAGCACAAGCACGACATACCTGGACGCATTGTTTACACATATCCATGTCAAATTTATCGCATTCTACAGCACATGCATCACAAATATCAGCGCATTGTCCACATATCTTATAACTAAACTCGCTATTCCTTGACATATACTGTGAAGAGAGGACACATATATCCGCGCAGTCACGACAAAGTTGAATACATTTTACCATACTCTTGACATCATCTGCACGTAGACAGCATTCACTAACACAATATTCACATGCTTCGAAGCATGCATTCGATGCGTCTATACAGCTTTGGTATTTTTTATTTTGTAATACTGTAGCCATATACAGCTAATAAGTGTAGAAGATTATATATCTGCTGTTGTATCATCTAATAGTAAAGCCGTAGTATATAGGACAAGATTAGTTACAACCGACCCTGACATACCTATTACATACATACCTGTTACTCAATACTTGTCTATAATAAACACATTCAGGTGACATGGAATGATGTTAAAGTGCCTCAAACTGAAAGAGTATCTCATAATACATTATCGAGAAACAGTAGGAAAGTCAACTCGGAAGTATTCGATAGATGCTCCCGTCATATGTAAGTATGTATAAATAACCGTCCCCTGCTCCTACTTTGATATCTGTTATTACACCGAATCCTTGTCCAAATATAATTGGATGGAGTTCTTCTCTAGTATCCGCAATCTTGTCTGAAAGGGCCCCAGCGAGCTGCAAACCATTTCTATCTGCATTCAGTTTGAAATTGTAAAGATTACCTGTATTGACATCTCCAGTAAAAATCGTGTTTTCATACTGCTTTCCCAGTTTATCTGAGTTCAAGAACTTTAAAGCTGTTGGGCCAATTGTTTGTCTCCATACAAACTGAGCATCATGGTACTTGCCCTTATCACCAAAGGTTACTAATTCAGTATTTGGATCAAAGTTTGGAGGTGCCATCCCCTGCATTTTCAGCCATCCACTGTTAAAGCCCGGTGCCACCAAGTTTACTTCATCGTTATCATCTGCTCCATTTTCTGTATCCCAGATATTGCCTGTTATAGGATCGAAATCAAAACCAAAACTATTCCTGATTCCATATGCATAATATGTCCTAGTAGGATCTTCTCGTCCTAATGGGTCAGGTATTACTGGTTGACCATCTTTTGTAACTCTTAATATCCCGCTTGTTCCGTCTAGTCTTGCACCGTCCTTATCGTTCTGTGCTTGACCTCTATGTCCTCCTACGTCACCAATTGCAGTGTAAATATTGTGATCTGGTCCAATCATTACTTTACCTCCATCAT
>Ga0164309_10001330_pt1 | contig 12235 bp, 12 predicted proteins | sample Whisoiple_247_MG_FD_109984 | JGI IMG/M metagenome (GOLD analysis project Ga0164309, IMG submission 109984) | Soil microbial communities amended with fresh organic matter from upstate New York, USA - Whitman soil sample_247_MG | ecosystem: Environmental > Terrestrial > Soil > Unclassified >... | reverse complement strand
GTCGTCGTTCCTGCACAACGGCACACGGGCGATGTTCGAGAAGGCCGGGTTCACCTTCGAGCGTCACATCGGCACGAGCAAGACCGTGATGCGGATCACCGTTCCGCCCGCCACCTGACGCGCCGAGCTGCTGCCGAAAGACTCCGCCCGCGCCGGAAGCTCCGAGGCCGAGAGGCCATCGGCACCGCCGGGGCAGCCGCAGCTCACTCGTGCTCCGGAAGGACCGGCGTCGACCAGCCGGCATCGCGCCCGAGGTGGACTGCCCGGGCGACGGCTTCCGTGCCGAAGCGGTCTCGCACGGCATCCAGAACCGTATCGAGGCGTGCCCCGTCGTCCCAGTCGAGGGGCAGCTCGGGTGGGGCGCTCTCGGCCGTCCCCAGTTGGGAGAGCGAGACGCCGATGAGGGTGATGCCGCGATTCTCGATGTCGGGCATGGCGGCGGCGAGGAGGGCCTGCGCGAGCGACAGCACCACCGCCGTGCGCCGTGTTGCGAACCGCAGCGTGCGCGACCGGGTGGCCTTGGTGTAGTCGCCGTAGCGGAGCCGCAGCACGACCGTGCGGCACACCCGGTCGTGGTCCCGGAGGCGCCGTGCGAGCCGGTCGACGATCTGCGTCAGGATGACGTCGAGCTCCTCGGCCGTCCGCGGCCGGTTGCCCAGCGCTCGCTGCGACCCGATCGATCCGCGGCGGCGGGTGCTGTCGACAGGACGCGGGTCGCGCAGCCGCGCGAGGGCGTGCAGATGAGCCCCTGTCGCCTTTCCGAGCAGCCTCTCGGTGGTCGCTTCTTCGAGTTCGGCCAGTTCTCCGACGGTGTGGATGCCGAGGCCGTGCAGTTTCGCGGCGGTGACGGCGCCGACGCCCCACAGCCGTTCGACGGGAAGGGGGAGGAGGAACTCCTGCTCCCGCTCCGGTTCGACGATGAGGAGGCCGTCGGGCTTGCTCACGGCGCTCGCGACCTTGGCGAGGAACTTCGTACGGGCGACGCCGACCGAGATGGCCAGGCCCACCTCGGCGCGGACGCGTTCGCGCAGGCGCACGGCGATCTGCTCGGGGCTGCCGGCGATGCGCCGGAGGCCGCCGACCTCGAGGAACGCCTCGTCGATCGAGATCCCTTCGACCAGCGGCGTCGTGTCGCGGAAGATGGCGAACACGTCCTTGCTCGCGGCGGAGTACGCGGCCATCCGCGGCGGGACGACGACGGCGTGCGGGCAGAGGTCGCGGGCCTGCCGGCCACCCATCGCGGTGCGCACGCCGAACGCCTTCGCCTCGTAGCTCGCCGCCAGCACGACGCCGCCGCCGACGATGACCGGCCGGCCGCGGAGCTCGGGCGCATCCCGCTGCTCGACGGACGCGTAGAACGAGTCGAGATCGGCGTGCAGCACGGTGGCCTCGCCCCGCATCGCGTCCTCCCGTCGACCCGTGGTCCTGGGGATCGTCGCACGCACCACCGACATGGATCGGCCGCGTCTGCACGCGCCCGCCACGGATCGGGCGTGCTTTTCACCCGCCGCGGGTGACCACTCTGTCGCGCGCGCCGGAGGGTGGAGAGAATCGCACCGTTCGGGGGTTCGCGCGGACAGCGAACGCCCGGCGGGTCACACATCGGGCCGCACGTGCACCCTTCGAGTGCCGCAGGGCCGCACAGGACACGAATCGAAGGAGAACGCAATGAGCACGAAGAACCTCGCGCTGGTGGTCGGCTCGTACGACGACACCGAGGCGGCGTCGCACGACTACAAGGCGCTGCGCAACGGGCAGGACTCGGGCGGGTACGAGGTCATCGGTGCCGTCGTGCTCGTGCGAGACGAGAACGGCAAAGTCGAGGTCAAGGAGCACGGCGACAAGTCGGTCGGCCACGGTGCAGCGTGGGGCGCCGGTGCCGGCGTGGTGGTCGGGCTCTTCGCCCCGCCGCTTCTGGCTGCCACGGCCGTCGGCGCGGGTATCGGTGCGATCCTCGGCAAGATCAAGAAGGGGCGCGAGGAGAAGAAGCTCTCGGACGACCTCGACGACTACCTCGCACCCGGAACCTCCGCGGTCGTGGCCGTCGTGGACGACAAGTGGGCAGACCGGGTCGAGAAGGCGCTCGATCGCGCCGACAAGCGCATCACCCAGGCGATCGACGCCGATGACTACGAGAAGCTGCAGCAGGCCATCGCGAAGTCGGCCGACGACATCGTGGAGCAGATCAACTCCTGAGGTCGTCAACCGTTCGGGGAGATCCCGCGTCGCGGATCGCGGCGCGGGATCTGGGGATTTCGGATGCCGCGCCGAAGCGCCTCGGTCGCCTGCGGGTTCCTAGGCTGGGGGTGTGAGCCCACGCGCCGCCGACCTGCGACACTGCCCGACGTGCGGCGAGCCGCTCAGATTCGAGATCCTCGACGACGAACGGTTCCTCGTGGCATGGTCGTGCGTCGACTGCGGCCTGGTGCGGACCACAGAGCCCGGGTGATGCCCTTCATCGAGGCGCGCATCCCGGGCGCACGCCGAGCCTCGCCGCCCCCAGGGCGGGGGCCGCGACGCGGCTCGGTTCCTGATCGCCTCGGATAATGAGGAGGTGGAGTCCTGGGAGATGCGCGCGTGGTTCGAGGACTACCTCGACGCCTGCAACCGCCACGATCTCGACGCGATCCGGTCGTTCGTCGACCCCGCGGTGCGCCGGTCGCATCTTCCCGGAGGAGCGGATGCCTGGATCTCGGACGTCGATGATCGCTTCCGCGCTTTCCCGGACTGGCGTTGGCGTCGCATCCAGCTCGTCATCGAGGACGACCGCATCGCCGCGCATCTGCGGGGAAGCGGTACTCACGTCGGCGCCTTCCGTGGCATCGCCGCCACGCGCCGCCACGCCAACATCGCAGAGTTCGGGATGTACCGGGTGACTGCCGGACGCATCACGGAGTTCTCGGGCGCGAGCTTCGAGTTCGAGCTGATTGCCCAGCTGCAGGGCGCGGCGCTCTAGGCCGCGCCGCCCCCCGCACCGCGCACCGGCCGCCGGGTCCTAAGAGTCGAAGCCCATCCCGATGGCGTCCATGGTCTTCAGGAACAGCCCGCGCCGCCCCTCGCGGTGATCGGCCCGGTCCATCGCGGTCTTCATGAGCGCGACCCCGATCGAGGCGGCCGGCTCCGGCGGGAAGGGGATGGGGGTCTCGCGCACCATCCTCAGCTCGGTGCGCTCGGTCTTCTCTCCCGAGAGCAGGTCGAGCATGACGTCGGCCCCGAATCGGGATGCCCCGACCCCGAGGCCCGTGAAGCCCGCGGCGTACGCGACCCGGCCCTTGCGTGCGCGCCCGTAGAACGCGCAGAAGCGCGAGCACGTGTCGATCGCACCGGCCCACTTGTGGGTGAAGCGCAGCCCCTCCAGCTGCGGGAAGGTCGTGAAGAAGTGGCTCGCGAGCCGCGCGAACGACTCGGGGCGGTCCTCGTAGCGCGCCCGGATGCGGCCGCCGGGGTGGTACACCGCGTCGTAGCCTCCGAAGAGGATCCGGCCGTCTGCGGTCTGGCGGTAATAGTGGAACTGATTGGCGAGATCGGCGATCCCCTGCCGCTCCTCCCAGCCGATGGCGGCGCGCTGCGAGGCCGTGAGGGGCTCGGTCATCAGGACGTAGTCGTAGACGGGCACGGTCAGAAGCCGCGTGCGCGCGAGCAGCGACGGGAAGACGTTCGTCGCGAGGGCGACGCTGCCTGCCCGCACCGATCCGGCAGCCGTCCGGACGACCACAGCCCCCTCGCCGCCGTCTTCGAGACGGGTCACCCGCGAGTGCTCGAAGATCTCGACGCCGAGGCTCACGGCGACGCGGGCGAGCTCCATCGCGAGCTTGGCGGGGTGGACGAGCGCCGTCTCGTCGCGCTCCCACGCGCCGGCCAGATACGTGGGGGAGTCGACGAGCGCGCGGGTGGCCGCGGCATCCAGGAATCCCTCCTCTTCTGCCAGCCACTCGACCTGATGCGGCTCGACGGCGACGGAGAGCGTGCCGGTGCGTTCGAACTCGGCGTCCATGCCGTACCGCTGGACGGTCTCGCCGATCTCGTCGAGGTTCCGGCGCCCGAGCGCGTCGAGCGCCGCGAGCTCTTCGGGCCAGCGGCGGAGGCCGTTCTCTTGGCCGTGCGTGAGGCTCGCCTCGCAGAAGCCGCCGTTGCGTCCCGACGCGGCCCAGCCGACGCGTCCCGCGTCGAGGACGACGACCGTGCGCCCCGGGTCGCGTTCCTTCGCGCGCAGCGCCGTCCACAGGCCGGTGTAGCCGGCACCGACGACCACCAGGTCGGCGGCATGCGATCCCGTGAGGGACGGATGCCGCGGCCGGGCGACATCGTCGAGCCAGAACACGCTCTGCCTCGTCGTGGCGAGGGAATGCGCCACGACGCTCGGCCGCGGGGCGCGTCGCTCGAAGACGGTCTGCATGGCGGGCGGCCTTCCGGATGCCTCGGCGGCGGTCGCTCGAGGATTGCGGCGAGTTTAGGGCAGATCACACCAACCGCGCGGGCGCCGGACGGCTCCGCGGGTCTAGCGTGGCGCCATGCAGCACGACTCGGCTCGGCGGCCGGCGAGCGCGACGCGGGAACGCGTGCTCGACCTCGTCTTCCTGCTCGGCGTGCTGTTCAAAGGGATCGACGGGGCCTTCGAGCTGGTCGCGGGCGTCGCACTGCTCTTCCTCTCTCCCGTGCAGCTGCAGGACGTGGCGCGGTCGCTGACCGCGCATGAGCTCGCGCAGGATCCGCACGACCTTCTTGCGAACCTGCTGTTGGCCGGGGCCGGCAGCCTCGATCCGGCCTCCGCGACGTTCCTCGCGCTCTATCTGCTGCTGCACGGGGTCGTGAAGCTCGCGATCGTGGCAGCGCTCCTCCTCGGCTCGCGCCGCATCTACCCCTGGGCGATCGGTGCGCTGACGCTCTTCCTCGTCTACCAGGTCTACGAACTGGTGGTCGCGCCGAGCGTCTTCGTGCTCGTCCTCACCCTCTTCGACGCCGTGATCATCGCACTGACGTGGCGCGAGTGGCGGCACGGGCGAACCCTCCGCGAGACGATGCGCACCACGGTGGACTGGGTGTTCCGGCGTTCGGCGCCCAGGCCGTGACGAGGCATCCGGAACTCCTCCCGCGTGCCGCAGGCGGCCCCGGAGGTTTTCTGAGAGCCCTCTGAGGATCGGCGCTCACACTGGAGTCATGACGGCTGTCGCAGAACGGGTGCTCCAGGCACCGCTGAGGTCGCCGCGACCCGTCGGCGCGCTCCGGCCGCTGGCATGGACCGCGGTGCTCGTCGGCCTGTTCGCGACCGCCGTGAGCGTCGCGGGCTCGTGGATCCCGTCGCTGTGGGGCGACGAGGCGGCGAGCGTCCTGTCGGCGCTGCGGCCGCCGGAGTCGCTCGTGGCGATGCTCGCCCACGTCGATGCCGTGCACGGGGCGTACTACTTCTTCCTGCAGGGATGGGTCGGGGTGTTCGGTGCCGAGCCGTTCACGGTGCGCTTCCCGTCGGCTGTCGCCGTCGGCGTGGCTGCGGGGGCCGTCACCTGGCTGTGCGGACGCTTCGGATCGCTGCGCTTCGCCGCGGTCGCGGGACTGTTCGTGGCGATCCTGCCCCGCATGACCTACGCGGGGGAGGAGGCGCGGGCGTACGCGTTCGATGCGGCGATCGCCGCGCTCCTGTGCGTCGTGGTCGTCGAGATCATGAGACAGGATGCCCCGTCCCGCCGCTGGTGGATCGCGTACGGCGTCGTGCTGGCCGCCGGCATCTACACCTTCCTGTACCTGGGGCTCATGATCGCCGTCGTCGGCGTCGTGCTCGCCCTCGACCCGCGGAGCCGCTCGCAACTGCGCCGCTGGGCGATCGCGTCGGGCATCGCCATCGTCGCGGCCTCACCCGTGATCGTCCTGGCGCTCATGCAGCGCCAGCAGATCGCCTTCCTCGAGCACCGCGACCGCGTCACGCCGACGACGGTGCTCGTGGGGATGTGGTTCGGCGCTCTTCCGTTCGCGATCATCGCGTGGGCGCTCATCGTCATCGCGATCGTCGGCCTCGCCAGGCGCGGCCGTCGCCGGGTCGGCGGCAGCCTCGAGATCCTCGCGGTCCTCTGGCTGATCCTTCCCATGGGACTCCTGATCGCGGTCGGCCCGATCACGGCGATCTACACGCCGCGCTACGGCACATTCTCGGCGCCGGCGGCGGCGATCCTCATGGCGTGCGGCGTCCGCGAGCTCGCGCGCAACCGGTGGGCAGCGGCGCTCGTCGTCGCCGCCACGGTCGCCCTCGCCGTCCCCGTGTGGGCGGGGCAGCGCGAGCCGTTCGCGAAGAACAAGTCCGACTGGAACGAGATCGCCGCCACGATCGACGCGCACGCGCGCCCGGGCGACGCCATCGTGTTCGACGACTCCGTGCGGCCGTCCCGGCGTCCGCGGCTGGCGCTCGACACCGACCCCGACGCGTTCCAGGGCCTGACCGATGCGACCCTCAAGACCCCGTACAGCGACAGCTCGTCGTGGCATTCGTCCGACTACTCGGTCGCCGAGGCCGCCGAGCTCGGCCGCTTCACCGGCGTAGACCGAGTATGGGTCGTGGAGTACATGACCAAGGGCGAGCCGAATTCGTACGGCATCGCCGACCTCGAGGCGCTGGGCTACCAGCAGACCGACGAGGTGCGGCTGCACAGCACCACGGTGCTGCTCTTCACGCGGCCGTAGCGCCGACGGGTGCTGCCGCCGGCGCGGCGGGCGCCGAGGCGCGGAACGACGGCTGGTGCGTCGAGGCGCTACCGGCGGTGCTCGTTGGAGCCGGCGGCGATCGGCACCCCGATAGCGCTCACGGCCATGAGCAGGCCGATGATGTACACGAGGGCCTGGAGCTCAGGCAGCGAGAACGAGATGCCCATCACGACCATGCCACCGACCAGCAGGATCGCGTAAACGATGAACAGCATCCGTCACCTCCGGGAGCGGGCGGTTGCCGGCGCCTCATGCGCCGCCGCCGTCTCTCCCATGGTACGCAAACGGCGAGGGAGTCCGCAGGACCCCCTCGCCGCAGAGCGAGCCGTCAGGCGCCTCGCCTGATGTAGCGGAGGAGGCCGATGATGATCGCCACGACCAGGATGACGATCCCGATCCATAGCAGGAACTTGGCGGCCTCGACGAAGAGCCCGAAGAGGAGGAGGACGACGCCGACGATGAGCAGAATCACAGCGAGTGCGGTCATGCACCGACTTTCCCACGACCGCGAGGCGGGCGAAACCCCTTGAACGCGCGGCGCTCTTATGCAAGACGCGCCGAGCGGATCACGGCAGTGGTGTCACGCGCAGCCAGACGAATCCGTGGGCCGCGAGGGTGAGTCCCTCACGCAGATCGCGGGGCGCTCCGTTGAGGAGATCGGATGCCTCTGCCCCGAGCCCCGAGAGGGTCAGTGCATCGATCTGCACCGGCTCGTCGGCGACGTTCGCGAGCACGAGCACGCGGTCGGCCGCCGCGTCGCGCCCCGGCCGCTGGTAGCCGACGACCGACGCGTGCGGAGTGTGGAACGGGATGAGCTCGTTGCCGGCGAACTCCGCAGTGCCGCGACGGACGTCGATGAGCTGCGTCAGCCTCGAGAAGACGCGGCCGGCGGGGGTCGAGGCATCCGTACTCTGCTCGTACGCCCCCGCAGGACGACGCGGGCGATGCACCCAGCGGCTGTCGCCCGCGGTATCGGGGTCGTCGGCGTAGGAGTAGTCGTTGAGCTGCGCGACCTCGTCTCCGAGGTAGAGGAGGGGGATGCCGCCCGTCGACAGGGCGAGGGCATGGGCGAGGATGACGCGGTCTTCCCCGCCGTCGTCGCCGGCTTCGATGCCCGCCAGCGACGCCGTCGTGCCCGTGACGCGGGCGTCGCCCGTCTTCGGGTTCTCCTGGAAGGGCACGCCTCGCGCGAAGGTTCCCGGGACGCGTCCGACGTAGAAGTCGTTGAGGAAGCGCCGGTGGCTGTAGGCGTCGATGCCGAGGGCCGCGGCATCCTCGTCGGCGAACGTCCATCCGATGTCGTCGTGGCTGCGGACGTAGTTGACCCACGCCGTGCCTTCAGGCAGCGCGTGCCGCTCGTCGAGCGCCTTCTGCAGCAGTCGTGCGTCGCGCGTCGCGAGCGCCTCCCATGTCAGCGCCATCTGCAGCGGGTTGTACGACAGCTGGCACTCGGCGGGTGAGATGTACTGCACGACCTCGTCGGGGTGGACGATCGCCTCCGACTTGAAGAGCAGTCCCGGCGCGGCCATCCGCAGCACGGCGTTGAACGCCCGCAGGAGGAGGTGCGCCTCGGGGAGGGACTCGCAGGCGGTGCCCAGGCGCTTCCAGATGAAGGCCACGGCATCCATCCGCAGGATCTCGACGCCCTGGTTCGCGAGGAAGAGCATCTCACCGGCCATCGCGCGGAAGACGGCGGGATTGGCGTAGTTGAGATCCCACTGGAAGTGGTAGAACGTCGCCCAGATCCACCGGCCGTCTTCGAGCTGCACGAACGCGCCGGGGTGGTCGTCGGGGAAGATCTCGCGGACCGTCTGCTCGTACGCGTCGGGCATCGTGCGGTCGGGGAAGATCAGGTAGAAGTCCTCGTACCCCGGCTCGCCGGCGACGGCCTTTCGCGCCCACTCGTGCTCGTCGCTGGTGTGGTTGAAGATGAAGTCCACGACGAGCGAGATGCCCGCGAGGCGCATGTCGGCGGCGAGCGCGGCGAGCTCTTCCATCGTCCCGAGCGCGGGGTTCACGCGGCGGTAGCTCGAGACGGCATAACCGCCGTCGCTGTTGCCCTCGGGGCTCTCGAAGAGCGGCATGAGGTGCAGATAGGTGAGGCCGAGGTCCTGGAAGTACGGGATCTGCGCGCGGATGCCCGCGAGCCCGCCCGCGTAGCGGTCGACGTAGCAGACGCCGCCGAGCATCTGCGGCGCCTCGAACCATGCCGGTTCGGATTCGCGCAGATCGTCGCGTGCGCGCAGCTCGAGCGGGCGGGAGTGCCAGGATGCCGCGGCCAGCGCCACCACCTCGGCGAGCGCCTCGCTCCCGTCGGCGCGCTCGCCGTACAGCGTGCGGAACAGCCCATGAAGGGTCGGGAAGTGCTCCTCGAACCGGCGTGCGAAAGCGGCGTCGAACGGGCCTGCCGCCTGCTCGGCGCGGGTGCGTGCGACCTCCCGATCGATCGAGACGTCGTCAGCCAGTACGGTCATGTCACCTCCGTGCCCGCGATGCTAGCGTGAGCGGCGGCCGGCGTGGCGCCGCCCGCGCTCGCCGCCCGCACGCCGCCGACCGGCGGGTGCGCGTCCGTTCGTCCGGAGGTGTCATGCAACTCGTCCAGATCGCCCAGCACGCCGAAGACCTCGAACGTGCGGCGGCGTTCTATCGCCTCCTGCTCGATGCCGAGCCGACGGCCCTGTTCGACCCTCCGGGGCTCCTCTTCTTCGACCTCGACGGCGTGCGGCTGCTGCTCGATCGCAATGCGCCCTCGTCGCTGATCTACCTGCGCGTCGACAACGTGCACGAAGCGATCGAGCGCCTGGGTGCCGACATCCACGTCGTGACGCGTCCGCACCTGATCTTCACGCATGAGGACGACGTCCTCGGACCGGCCGACCACGAGGAGTGGCAGGCGTTCATCCGAGACTCCGAGGGCAACCTGCTCGGGCTCATCGCCTTCCAGCCGCGCTGACCGGTGTCGGGCCGGCCGGGCGGTCGCGTGGCCGGACCCGCCGGATTCGCGGCGGCCGGCCCGGCCTGCTCGATGCGCGGCGGCCGGCCCGGCCCGCTTTCGTGTGGCCGCCCGGCTGAACGATCGGTCAGTAAACTGGGCCGGATGAGCGCTTACGTTTCGGCGTTCGAGCTGTTCTCCATCGGTGTAGGACCCTCGAGCTCCCACACGGTCGGCCCCATGCGGGCCGCCCGCGACTTCGCCACGCGGCTGCGAGAGGCGGGCGTGATGCCCCGCACCGCCCGCGTCGCCTGCACCCTCTACGGCTCCCTCGGCGCGACCGGAATCGGCCACGGCACTCCCGACGCGGTCGTCGCGGGTCTGCGCGGTGAAGACCCCGCGACGGTCTCGCCCGATGCCGTTCGGCGCGCCTGGAGCGACTGGCCCGGCGGCACGCTGCTCCTCGCCGGCTCGCACGAGGTCGGGTTCTCGAAGGACGACATCGTCTTCGCGCCGCGGACACGGCTGCCGGGGCATCCGAATGCCATGACACTCGTCGCCTTCGACGCCGACGGCGGCGCGCTCGCCGAAGAGACCTACTACTCGATCGGCGGAGGCTTCATCCGGCGCGACGGCGAGGAGGTGCGCGTCGCTGCCCGGTCGTTCCCCTTCGCCTTCGACACGGCCGAGGAGCTGCTCGCGCTGTGCGCCGAGCGCGGGCTCACGATCGCCGAGGCCGCGCGCCGCAACGAGGAGGCGTTGCGCAGCGAAGCGGAGGTCGCGGCGGGGCTCGACGAGATCTGGGATGCGATGGCATCGTGCATCGAGGCTGGGCTCGCCGCCGACGGCGAGCTTCCGGGCATGCTGCGGGTCAAGCGCCGTGCCGCCGCCATTCGCGAGCAGCTGGAGGATGCCGAGGCCGCCGGACACCGCGAGCTTCCCGGGGAGTGGCTCGGCGCCTTCGCCCTGGCCGTCAACGAAGAGAACGCGTCGGGCGGACGCGTCGTGACCGCGCCGACCAACGGCGCGGCGGGCATCCTCCCGGCCGTGGCGATGTACTGGTGGCGCTTCCTCGCCGACTCCGGCCTCGGCGTCGGCAACGCCGTCACGCCGCACGGCGAGCTCGTCGGGAGCGCGCTGCTGGGGTTCGCGGCGTCGCCGCGGCGGGGGCCGGGGGCGGCCCTGGTGGCCGGTGCAGCGCTGCCGGACGACGCGGTGCGCGATGCCGAGTCGGTGCCCGGCGACCCCGCGCTCGACGAGGAGGCCGTCGCCGAGGCGAACCGCCGCCGAGGCATCCGTCGCTTTCTGCTCACCGCGACCGCGCTGGGGTCTCTCTTCAAGGCGAACGCCTCGATCTCGGGGGCCGAGGGTGGGTGCCAGGCCGAGGTCGGGTCGGCGTGCGCGATGGCGGCCGGCGGCCTGACCGCGGTGATGGGCGGCACGAACCGGCAGATCGAGAACGCGGCCGAGATCGCAATGGAGCACCACCTCGGCCTCACGTGCGACCCGGTCGGTGGGCTCGTGCAGATCCCGTGCATCGAACGCAACGCGATCGCGGCCTCGACGGCGGTGACGGCCGCGCGCCTCGCGCTGCGCGGTGACGGGTCGCACTACGTCTCGCTCGACGCCGTCGTCGAGACGATGCGGCAGACCGGGATCGACATGTCGCACAAGTACAAGGAGACGAGCGAAGGCGGCCTCGCGGTCAACGTCATCGAGTGCTGACGAGGGTCCTTGGCGCTCTCGGGGCCGTCTCGCACGGGGGTGTTCGCCGTGCGCGAAGCGTTGGCACTCTCTGGGGCCGAGTGCTAATCTGAGGGTAGTTGAGCCGCGACGACTCAACTTCAACGACCAACCGAATATCCGATCCAGAAGGAGAGAACAATGGCCCAGTACGACCCGTTCCGCGAACTCGACCGCCTCGCTTCGAGCCTTCTCGACACGCGCCGCGGACCCCGCCGCATGCCGATGGACCTCTACCGCGACGGCGACCACTATGTGCTGACCGCCGACATGCCCGGCATCGATCCGGGCTCGGTCGACATCGACGTCGACGGGCAGCTGCTCACGATCCGCGCCGAGCGCACGCTCGCGACCGGCGACGGCGTCAAGTGGATCACGCGTGAGCGCGAGGCGGCGAGCTTCCTCCGCCAGCTCAACCTCGGGCAGGGCATCGACACCGAGCGCATCACGGCGAACTACGCCAACGGCGTGCTCAGCGTCATGATCCCCGTGAGCGAGAAGGCCAAGCCCCGCAGGATCGAGGTCACCTCCGACGCGGAGCAGCCGACGATCACGGCGCACGAGAACCGCGACGACCCGCAGCCGGTCGAGCAGTGATCTGATCGCGGGTCGCGGGAGCTCGCCTCCGCGCTCCCGCGCGCCCTCACGCCCTCACCCCCGACAGCCCCGGGCCTTTCGGCCCGGGGCTGTCGTCGTCCCCGTGCCCGGGCTTCGCCCGGCGCTGCCCGGCGCGTCCCGGAAATCGGGGTCGCTTGTGGCTGCTCAGCCCGGCCGGTGCCAGCCGCACGCGTCCCCGAACTTCGAGCCGGGGAAGTCGGGGTCGCTTGTGGCTGCTCAGCCCGGCCGGTGCCGACCACACGCCTCCCCGAT
>Ga0164309_10001329_pt1 | contig 12240 bp, 8 predicted proteins | sample Whisoiple_247_MG_FD_109984 | JGI IMG/M metagenome (GOLD analysis project Ga0164309, IMG submission 109984) | Soil microbial communities amended with fresh organic matter from upstate New York, USA - Whitman soil sample_247_MG | ecosystem: Environmental > Terrestrial > Soil > Unclassified >... | reverse complement strand
GCACCAGGTCTTCGGCGAGGACCAGATCTTCCGCATCGACCACTTCCTCGGCAAGGAGGCGGCGCAGAACATTCTCGCGTTCCGCTTCGCCAACGGACTGTTCGAGCCGATCTGGAAGCGGGACTTCATCGACCACGTCCAGATCGACATCCCCGAGACGCTCGGCCTCGACCGGCGGGCGGCCTTCTACGAGCAGACCGGCGCCTTCAAGGACATGGTCGTGACCCACCTGCTCCAGGTGCTCGCGTTCGTGGCGATGGAGCCGCCGACCGCACTGGAGCCGAGGGCCATCAGCGAGGAGAAGAACAAGGTCTTCCGCTCGCTGATGCCGATCCACCCGAACGACGTCGTCCGCGGGCAGTACTCCGGCTACACGCAGGAGGAGGGCGTCCCGATCGACAGCGACACCGAGACGTTCATCGCCCTCAAGTGCGGGATCGACAACTGGCGCTGGGCGGGCGTGCCGTTCTACCTGCGCACCGGGAAGAAGATGGCCGAGGGCCAGCGGATCATCTCGATCGCCTTCAAGGAGGCGCCGAAGTCGATGTTCCCGTCCGACTCGGGAGTCGGCAAGCAGGGCCCGGACCACCTGACCTTCGACCTGTCCGAGGACTCCAAGGTCTCGTTGTCCTTCTACGGCAAGCGTCCCGGGCCGGGCATGAAGATGGACAAGCTGTCGATGCAGTTCGCCACGCAGGAGGGCGAGCACTACGGGGACGTGCTCGAGGCCTACGAGCGGCTCATCCTCGACACCATGCGCGGCGACCACACCCTGTTCACCACCGCCGACGGCATCGAGTCGCTCTGGGAGCGCGCCCAGCCGCTGCTCGATGACCCGCCGCCGGCCAAGCCGTATGCGCCGGGCAGCTGGGGTCCGAACGCCGTGCACCAGCTCATCGCCCCGCACGCGTGGCGACTGCCCTTCGAGCGGGCCTGGCGCGCCAAGAAGTAGCGCTCAGCCCTCGGCCGACTCCGGGCCGCCCGGGTTGCACCGTGCATCGACCATCTGCGACTCACTGACGACCGGACGCCACGGTTCGATGTTCCACGACGGCTTGGCGGGCTGGACGAGCCGGGCGAAGGTCCAGTGACAGTCGAACTGCGCGCGCATGCCGGGCTGGTCGGCGTCCGGCGCCAGCCGGAGCACCTCGGACCACGCCTCGTCGTCGTCGGCCGCTCCCTGGGCCGAGCGGCCGGAGGCGGTCGGGACGATGTGCAGGCTTCGACCACCGGATCCCCGCACCCACTGGACACGCGCGATGAACGGCGGCGCGGCCGTCGGCGTGGGTGACGAGGTGGGCACCGACGTGGTGGCCGTCGACGAGGTGGCCGTGCTCGAGCCGGCCGTGGCCGGCGGGCCCGTCGGAGTTGCCGTCGGGCTTGCCGTCATGGCGGCCGGCGGCTCCGGCGCCGGGGTGGAGCAGCCGGCAAGAACGGCGGCGAGGCACGCGCATACCGTCACCGCGAGCGCGGCCCGCGGAACCCGGGCGAGCGGTGAAGCCGTCATGCCCGCCATCATCACAAACCAGCGGGGGCCAGGCCGGTCACTCCTGCCAGACAGCGAAAAGGAAGGGAGTCGCGCTCCCTTCCACTCTCAACGTATAGCGCACTGGGGGGCTTGCGGCAAGGCCCCCGTCGTGGCGCAGAATCGCCGGCCGAGGCCAACGCCGAGATCGGAGACATGAGTGACGAGCGTGACCACCAGCGCATTCGACCTTCCCCCCACCCTTGCCGCCAAGGACGACCCCACCCTGATCGGCGGCGACGAGCAGCACTTCGCGACCCTCGCCACATCGCTCGAGGAGTCCATCGACCACTTGTCCGCCCGACTCGCCGAGCAGCGACTGGCGGCCGGTGGCGGTGGCCAGCAAGCCCTGGAGCGGGACCTGGAGATCCACCGGCTGACCGCTCGGTTGCGGGCGCTGCGCCGGTTCGGGCTGGACCTGTGCCTCGGTCGGATCGTCCGCGCGGACGGTTCCGAGCCGGTCTACGTGGGGCGCCTCGGCCTCACCGACAACACCGGCCGTCAGCTGCTCGTCGACTGGCGCTCCCCCGCCGCCGAGCCGTTCTTCGGAGCCACGCACGCCAACCCGATGGGTCTGGTCAGCCGCCGACGCTACCGCTGGACCCGTGGCCGGATCGGCGACTACTGGGACGAGGTGTTCACCGCGGACGGGTTCGAGGGGCACGCAGCCGCCCTCGACGACGAGTCGGCGTTCATCGCCAGCCTCGGGAGCAGCCGGTCGGCGCAGATGCGGGACGTGCTCGGCACGATCCAGGCCGACCAGGACGCCATCATCCGCGCCGGGTCCCGCGGCGGGCTCGTCGTCGATGGTGGGCCCGGAACCGGCAAGACCGTCGTGGCTCTGCACCGGACCGCATACCTGTTGTACTCCGACCCGCGGCTCGGTCACCGCCGTGGCGGCGTACTCGTCGTCGGACCCCACCGCCCCTACCTGAGCTACGTCGCAGACGTGCTCCCGAGCCTCGGCGAGGAGGGTGTGCAGACCTGCACGGTTCGGGACCTCGTCCCGGAGGGTGCGACGGCCGGAGTCGAGGCGGACCTCGAGGTGGCGCGGCTCAAGTCGTCGGCGCAGATGGTGAGCGCGATCGAGCCGGCGGTCCGGCTGTACGAGGAGCCGCCGGCCCAGGGCATGGAAGTCGAAACGCCTTACGGGGACCTGTGGCTCAGCGCCATCGACTGGTCCGAGGCGTTCGCGTCGGCCTCCGGCACACCGCACAACGAGGCCCGGGACGACATCCTCGAGGAGCTGGTCACGATCCTCGTCGACAAGCACGAGGACGAGGAGGTCCCACCGGAGCCGCTGCGGCGGTCGCTGGCCCAGAACCCGGAGCTGCTCACCACTCTCCACACCGCGTGGCCGCTGGTGGAGGCGACCGACCTGGTGGCCGACCTGTGGTCGGTGCCCGCATACCTGCGTCGGTGTGCGCCCTGGCTCGCGGTCGACGAGGTCCGGGCGCTGCAGCGCGAGGACCCACAGGCCTGGACGGTCTCCGACCTGCCGCTCCTCGACGCGGCCCGGCAGCGGCTCGGCGACCCGGAGGCGTCGCGGCGCAGGCGCCGGCGTGACGCGACCCTCGCGGCCGAACGGGAGGAGATGGCGAAGGTCGTCGACCACCTCATCGAGACCGACGACTCGGAGATGCACCTCATGTCGATGCTGCGGGTCCACGACCTGCAGGGCGCCCTGGTCGACGAGTCGGGGCTGCCCGCTGCCGACCCCGACCTGCTCGCCGGTCCGTTCGCGCACATCGTCGTGGACGAGGCTCAGGAGCTGACCGACGCCGAGTGGCAGATGCTGCTGCTGCGATGCCCCCCGCACAGCTTCACCATCGTCGGGGACCGCGCCCAGGCCCGGCACGGGTTCGCCGAGTCGTGGGAGGAACGGCTGAACCGCATCGGGCTCGACCGGGTCCGGCTGGCTTCGCTCACCATCAACTACCGGACGCCGGTCGAGGTCATGGCCGAGGCGGAGCCGGTCATCCTCACGGTGCTCCCCGACGCCAACGTGCCGACGTCGATCCGCCACAGCGGCATCCCCGTCGTCCACGGGTCCGTTGCGGACCTCCGCTCGATCCTCGACACCTGGCTGGCCGAGCACGCCACCGGGGTCGCCTGCGTCATCGGCGATCCCACGTTCGAGGCGACGTCCCGGATCCAGTCGCTGCCGCCCGAGGAGTCGAAGGGGCTCGAGTTCGACCTGGTCGTGCTCGTCGACCCGGAGGAGTTCGGCACCGGCATCGAGGGAGCGGTCGACCGCTACGTCGCGATGACCCGGGCGACGCAGCAGCTGGTCATCCTCCGGAGCTCCTGAGCTCGAGAAGCTCGGTGAGCACGTCCTCGAGGTCGTTGACCACGGTGATGTGTCCTGCGTCGTCATCGAGGTGGGCGATGGCTCCCGGCACGTGTGTCGCCAGCCACCGGCCGTGTGCGTAGGGCACGGTCACGTCCTGCCCACCGGCCCAGATGGCCGTTGGCACCCGGATGCTGCGCACGTCGAACCCCCATGGCGCCGCGAGCGCCAACCCGTCGTCGCGCACGCCGATCACACCCTGCGCACCAGCCCGGTGCATCGTCTCGGCCAGCCATTGAGCCAGGTCTGCCGTTGAGGTCACCTCGTCGGTCGGCGTCAGTAGCTGGCCCAACCCCGCCGCGACGTCGGCCGCGCTGGCCGACGTCATGGGCAGAAAGTACTTCTCCTGGAACGCGGCGTATGCCTCTGGTCCCTGACGCGCGGCGGTGAAGTCCGCGACGTTCGCGGGACCCATCCCCGCCATCCAGTCCAGACCGGCGGCGTCGACCGGGGCGAGGCCCGCGAGCGTCGCCGCGGCCCGGCACCGGTCCGACAGGACAGCCGCACAGGCCAGCGCTCGCGGTCCGCCACCGGACCAGCCCACCACCACGAACTCGTCCATCCCGAGCGCGTCCACAATGGCCTCGATGTCAGGGACGTCGTCGACGATGCGGGGTCCGTCAGGCGGAAGCGGTCGCGCCGAGGAGTCGCCGTAACCGGGCCGCGACCACGACACCAACCGCAGGTCGAGCCGTGTCGCCATGTCGTCGAGCCGCGGATAGTCGACCGCCGCCGACGGTGTGCCAGGGACCCACAGCCAGGGATAGCCGCCCGGGTTGCCCGCGACGAGAACCTCCAGCGTCCGGCCGTCGGCCGTCGTCACCATGCGCCGTTCGCTTCCCATACCGACCATCGTGACGCGACACGGGGCGTGCGCACCCAGATTCGCCCGTGCCGATCAGTGGCCAATCACGCTGACGAGTCCGTCGGTCCGCTGGACGGTCGGCTAGGACCAGCGGAACTCCATGGCGTCATCGTGCTTGTCCGTGTCGCGCATGGCGTCCAGAACGGCGAGGTCGGCGTCGGAGATCACGAAGTCCAGCTCGGCGTTCTGCGCGATGTGAGCGGTCGTGGTCGCCTTGGGCAGCACCACCGCTCCCCGTTGCAGCAGGTAGCGGATGCACAGCTGGGGCGCGCTGACGTCGTAGCTCGCCGCGATGTCGCCGATCTCGGGATGGTTGACGATCAGTCCGTGCGCGAACGGGGAGTACGCCTCCACGACGATGTCGTTCTCGGCACACGTCGCGACGGTCGCTGACGGGTCCAGGCCGATGAACCACCGGATCTGGTTGACCATCGGGAGGGTCTCGCACGCCGGCAGAAGGCTGTTCAGGTCGTCGGTCTCGAAGTTCGACACGCCGATCGCCCTGACCCGGCCGCTGGCGAGGAACTCCTCCATCGCCTTCCAGATCTGCTGGTTCTCGAGCCGGCAGTCCTTGCCGATCTCGTCCCACGGCCACGGCGCATGGATGAGGTACAGGTCGAGGTAGTCCAGGCCGATCTGGTCCATGGTGATCTCGAACTCCTCGAGCGCTCGGTCGTAGGCCTTCGCCTGCGCCGGCAGCTTCGAGGTGATGTAGAGCTGCTCACGCGGGATACCGGAGTCGCGTACTGCTCGTCCCACCGAGGCCTCGTTGCCGTAGGCCCGGGCCGTGTCGATGTGGCGGTAGCCGAGCCGCAACGCGTCGGCGACGGCGTCGTAGCACTCGTCGCCCTCCTCGAGCAGCCAGGTACCGAACCCGACCTGGGGGATCTGAGTTCCGTTCCGGAGGGTGTACGCCTCGGTCAGCACGCTCATCGACGCTCCTTCTCGTGTGGGGACCTCGCCACCCTAGACAGGCACCCGCCGGACCCGGAGCGGGGGCCGTCGCCGGCCGGAACGCCAGTCAGGCTCGGGCGGTCGTGGTGTGGTCGATGTCGGTGACCTCGCTGGAGGGCTCCTCGACGGTGCGCGAGTCGGTCAGTGAGAGAGCTCCCCAGGCGGTCACGATGCCGACGACGACGGCGAGCAGGGCATACGTGAGGCGCTCGCCGCGGAAGAAGGACGCGACGAGACTGTCGCTCCACGTTCCCGACGGCAGCTGGGTCGTCACGAGCACCGCGACCAGAGTCCCGACGACGGCGGTCCCCACGCTGGTGCCGACCTCCTGCGCGGTGTCGTTGAGGGCTGTGCCGATGGAGGTGCGGTTGGCGGGCATGGCGTCGACGAGGGCAACCGCACAGATCGTCATGACCGTGCGCAACCCGATCGTCATGACGACCATGGACACGGCAATGGCCAGGTAGCCGTGCTCGACGCCCCACGCCAGCCCGCCCAGAGAAACGGCCATGAGGGCCGCTCCGAGGAGACAGGCGACGCGATGGCCGAAGCGTCGGCCCAGCCACTCCGTAAGGGGTGTCGCCAGCACCATCGTGACGATGATGGGGAGGTTGGCCAAGCCGGCGCGCACCGGGCTCCATCCGAAGGCGTACTGGAAGTGCAGGATCAGCCCGAACATGACGCCGGCCATGGCGATCGAGCTCCCGATCTGGGCGATGGCGGCACCGCGTACGGTGCCGACCGAGAAGAGACGCAGGTCGAGCATCGGTGACGGCGTTCGGCGCTCGTGCCGGACGAACGCGACGAGGGCGATGACGGCTCCGACGGCGGAGGCGATGGTCAGCGCCGACAGCCAGCCGTGCTCCACGCCGCTGGTGAGGACGTAGCAGCCGAGCCCGATCGCGGCGATGCTCAGGACCGCGCCAGGCAGGTCGAGGCGGTCGTGGGTCAGTCCCTCCGGGCGGTCGGCCGGCACGCCGAGCCGCACGCCGACCCAGGCGATCAGGGCGATCGGGGCGTTGACCAGCAGCAGCCACTCCCACCGGACGTGCGCCAGCGCGGTGCCACCGAGCAACGGGCCGAGGACGAATCCCGACATGCCGACGACGATCATCACCGTCATGGCCCGCCTGCGCAGGGCCTGGTCGTCGAAGAGCCGGAAGACCAGCGAGTTGGTGATCGGGGCCATGGCTGCCGCCGCGATGCCGAGAGCGGCGCGCAGGGCGATGAGCTCGCCGGTGGTGGAGACGGCCGCGACACCCAGGCTGAGGATGCCGAAGACGGCGAGTCCGACGAGCAGTACCCGGCGGCGTCCGAGACGGTCGGCCGCGGAGCCCGCCGTCAGCAGCAGACCACCGAACGTCAGCGAGTACGCGCCGGTGACCCACTGCAGAGCGGTGGTGCCGCCACCGAGGTCGCGCCCGATGGTGGGCAGCGCGATCGTCAGCAGGGTGTTGTCGACCATTTCGACGAAGAAGGCGAGACACAGGGCGGCCAGCGGGATCCAGGCGGCTTTCAGCGTCGGGTAGGTGCGCGGGGGTGCTGCGCTGTCCGTGGTGGTCATGCCCGCTCCTCTCTATCGAACGACGTTCGGTTATCGAATGTTGTTCGATAGTAGAACAACGTTCGATAGGATGGCAACTTCACCAGGAGAGGAGTGGTCACATGGCTGCCAAGCCGCCCCGCGCGCGTCCCGACGCCCGCGCGGCAGGACGCGCCGAGGCTCACCGCGAGGAGCGCCGCCGGCGAGGCCCAGCGCGTCGACGGGCATCCCACTCCCTCGAGTCGGTGCTCTCGGAAGCAGTCGCCCTGCTCGACGAGTCCGGTGAGCAGGCACTGACGTTTCGAGCCCTGGCGGACCGGCTGGGCGGCGGAGTCGCCAGCATCTATTGGTACGTCGCCAGCAAGGACGAGCTGCTTGACCGAGCCGCCGACCACGTGCTCGAAGATGTGCTCGAGGCCGTCGTCGGGATCGGGGGTGGCACGAGCCGAGGGCCGATCGAGGACGCCCTCAGCGACCTGCGCACCATCGCGGTCACCCTGTTCGACGCCATCGTCGAGCGCCCCTGGCTCGGCGCCTACTTCATGCGCGACACCGACGTGCAGCCCCATGCCCTCCGGCTCTACGAGCTCATGGGACAGCAGGTCCTTCGACTGCCCCTCACCACCCGCCAGGCGTTTCACGCCGTGTCGGCGGTCGTCGGCTTCGTCGTCGGCACCGCGGCCGACATGGGCCAGGAGGCTCCCGAAGCGGTCATGTCCGGCGAGGTGGGACGCGAGGAGTACCTGGCTCGGTACGCCGAGCGGTGGAGGGCGCTCGATGCGAGCGAGTTCCCCTTCGTGCACCGCATCGTCGACGAGTTCGCCGGACACGACGACGCCGACCAGTTCCGGGCCGGGCTCGACCTGCTCCTCGCCGGACTCCGACTTCAGGCCGAGAGCTGATGTGGCGACAACCCGCTCAGGGTCGACTCGGCGATCGCCTCGGCCATCCTTCGATGTGCTCGGGAGACAGGAAGAGCCCCTCCTCACGTCTCCGCAGGTCAGGGGCCCCTTCGCGCTGGTGGCGGCAGGTGAAGGATTCGAGCCTTTGGAGCTTTCGCGACGGATTTACAGTCGGACGGCGGTGCGCCTGTGACCTGCGGTTACACCGCGATCCGCGAAACCTGGCCACAAATGGGCCACAGACACTCGACGCCAATCGGTGCCCGCCGGACACATCCGGATACCCAAACTTCTTGGCCAACCGGGCACCGCCACCTGACGGGCACTCGACGGTCCGCCACGAGATTCCTCCAGAGCCCTGTCCAGCCGCGGAGTGTCCTCGTGGGCGCCAGCAGTCGAGCCACGAGACCCCCCTCCTTCGTCTAGCGCCCCCGCGTACGAGGTGCTGCACACCGCCCAGAATGACCCCGCGCTGCCGGGCCGGTGGGCGGCGCTTTCGGGAACGTAGTCCGCGTCGGCCGGGTGTCAAGTGTCGGGCTTTGGCGAAAGAGTCGCCCTCCGGATCACAGGCCGGTCTGGGCGGTGATGCGGCCGGACTGGACGGCGTCGAGGAGGGTTTGGAAGTCGCGTTCGTTCTGGTCGGCGTAGGCGGCCGAGAAGTCGGCGATGGCTTTGTCGAAGACGTCACTGGTGCCCAGGTAGGAGGCGATAGCGATCCGATCGCCGGACCGGGCGTGGGCACGGGCCAGGGTGGCGCCGCACCATCGGGCGTACACCGCCATCGCCGTGGCGGTCATGGTGTCGACGTCGGCCGAGCCTTTCCAGTCCCGCAGCTGCCGTATGTAGAAGTCCCGGGACTGTCCGTCGTACCCCGGCACGCGCTGCCAGCCGAGGAAGATGTCGCTGGCCGCCTGCATGAGGCGTTGACCCGCGACGACGCGCTGTCCGCAGTTTTGGTACCGGCTGCGTCCGACGAAGCGTTCCAGCACGGACTCTTGGGCTTCCTTGGCCTGCAGGAACAGCGGGTCCTGCCCGTCCCGCCCGAGCAGCAGCAGGATCCAGGCCCGGGTACCGACGCTGCCGACGCCCACTACCTTCCGGGCCATGTGGACGAACTCGTACTCCTCCAACAGATGCCGGCGGTCGGTCTCCAGGGTCCGCCGGTAGGACCGGATCAGCCCCCGCAGCTGCGCCTCAACCTCACCACGCTGCTGGCCCTCCGGCAGCAGGTCCTCCACCGGGACGATCAACGGCGGGTCGGCGATGATCCGCCGTTCACCGTCGACCTCGCGGGTGAGCTTGGAGAACGCCTGCATGGTGTCGCGGGTCCTGGCCTTCGCCGCGGTCGACTTGGCCTTGGCCAGCTGCTTGCCGCTGACGCTCGTCTTGGACAGCTCGAACAGCCGCTCAACCTCGATGTGCGTGTACCAGACATCCAGGTTCCGCATCCCGGCCGCCTGCTGCATCCGGGTTCGGTACTCCGCGGCTCCGGTGAGCACCACCTTGCGGCGCTCAGCGGCGGAGTACCCGCGGTCCCGGCCGGCGACCTCCAGGCTGGCGCCCAGCCGTTTCAGGTCCCACTCCCACGGGCCGGGAAGGGTCTCGTCGAAGTCGTTGATGTCGAACATCAGCCGCCGCTCCGGTGAGGCGAACACCCCGAAGTTGGACAGGTGCGCGTCCCCGCAGGACTGTACGTTCAGACCGGAACGGGCGGTGGCGGCCAGGTCGGTCGCCATGATCAACGCGGCGCCACGGAAGAACGTGAACGGCGACACCAGCATCCGCCCGTATCGGATCGGCACCAGCTCAGGCACCCGGCTGTTGCCTTGCTCCTCCAGCAACGCCACCGGATCCGGCCGATCCTGCGCCGGCGCCCAGCGGCCGTGGCTTGAGCGGGGCACCTCGTTGCGGGCCGCCTTCCCCCTGGCCATCCGCTCGTCCGGCGTCAGGTGCGCCACCCTGCGGGCAGCCGGCGCCGGCGCCGCGGCAGCACCACCGTCTCGCCTCCGCCCGTCCGTGCTAATGGCTCGATCCTTCGCAGTCTTTGCAGCCATGGCACGGGCTCCTCACGTCGACTCCGGCCTCGCTCGGTTATGAGTCCAGACATTAGTGGCCAGGGCCGGGTCATCTTCTCGATCAGCTAACACGCCGACTGCGTTCCTCGGCGCTTCACCGTGCCTGTCGGGTTCGGGTGTTGCACTCGGACTCGTCAAGTCGTTCGTGTCCACTAGACCTGGGACCCACCCCGCGGCCGCCAGCACCAGGCCGATCATCATCATGACCCACGCGGTGACCTTCAGCGCGCTTCGGGACAACCTCGCACGCCAGGTCACCAGCCGCGGCTCCATGGAGTGTGGCGAAACGAGCCTGCACACAATCGGTACTGCCACCGTCGAAGCGGACAGGGCTACGTTCAACGCGATGGTGAGCGCGCTTCTGTCTGATATCGGCGACTCAGCACCGAGGGCCAGTCCCGCTGCGATGCCGAGCAGCATCGACCGCCGCCGGCCGCAGCCAACAGTCCACGGCGGCGTCACCGCAATCGACGCCCGACCGGTCATGGCGGTCCACATCGATCCGCTCGAAACCGGACGGCATCCACAACCCCGCGGTCTCCCAGCCCGCTTCCGCCAGGGATCGAACCCCTGGACCCTCCGGCCCGCCCCAACCTGTCATGACCGATCCGACAAGCGCCTCCCCCTCCCCCAAGGGGACGTCATAGTGCTGCTGCACTTCGCCCACATAGGGCGTGGTCCGGCATGCACTGCCCATGCCGCGACGGCATGTTGGCCGAGGGGCTAGACCCCGCTCCTGAGCCGAACGGCGTGGCCTCTTCCGGCGAATGCTTGGATTAGTTGCGTCATCCTCCGTCGACTACCGCGAATACGTGTCGTGGAGATGCGATGCCTTTGAGTTGGTGGACGCCCCGGTCCTGATAGGAAAGAGCCAATCCCCCGGACAATTCTCTTGTGGTACTCGATACGAGGATCTCACCCGCGCCGCCCAGCGCCATGATGCGGGCGGTCTCGTGAACCGCAACTCCTCTGATCCCTCCTGGGACTACCTCCACCTCACCGGTGTGTATTCCGGCTCGGATCTCTAGCCCAATTGCTCGGACTGCAGTGCGCATGTCGATGGCAGCGCGCACGGTTCGCGCGGCACCATCGAACATCGTGAGGAACCCGTCACCGGCGGTGTCTATCTCGGTTCCACGGTAACGCTGGAGAACCTCACGGACCGCGGCGTGGTGACGATCGAGCAGTCGGTCCCAGGCTGCGTCGCCGAGGGCGACGGCACGGTCCGTTGATCCAGCAATGTCGGTCATGAGGATGGTGGTCAAGATGCGTTCACCTACGGACGGCCTGCCCCATCCGCGCCAGCCACCCCAGATGAAGGACACGGCAGGTTCGTCACCGAGGACCCAGGTGTCGTGTCCCGGTGGGATGTCGAAGACGTCGCCGGCCCGGACGTCAAATTCGGTTCCGTCGTCCATTCGGAAGCGTGCTGCGCCGGAGATGCCTAGGCCGATGTGGTGGAACTGGCAGCTTGCGGTTCCCGCTGTGGGGCCGTGTTCCGAATATCGGTAGCCGGGTTCCAACACCAGGCGGCCGACGACGAGCTCTCCGATCCTGACCGTGGCTGCTGAACCCTTTGTCAGGGTGAGCGTTTCGTCGGGATCTGAAAAATTCTTGGTCTGGGGGCGAGGCGTATCCACGGTTTGCATCACTCCGTTCACTCATGAGCCGACCCCCGGGCCGCCGTGGGGGAGGGCTCATTTTATGGCTGCTAACGCGCGCCGCCTCGCAGCAGATTCGTCGCCCCCACGTGTGCCGAGCCTTCGCTGTCGTCCCCACCACCGACGTCGGATGCGAACACTTGCGCGACCGGTGGGACCAATCCGATCCCCGACCGCGCGATGCTCTCGCGGAGAGAATGCGCTGTACCGCGGCCTGTAGGCGCAAGGGTCCTGCCGGAGTCGAGAAGAGCGCTGACTGATGACACAGGCTCAACGTCGCATTGACCTGACGGGATTCGCGTTCGATTGTGCCGGCCCTGGCTTGGTCCCATCGCGGGAGCGTGGTCACGATGCCTGTGAGGCAG
>Ga0164309_10001328_pt1 | contig 12242 bp, 11 predicted proteins | sample Whisoiple_247_MG_FD_109984 | JGI IMG/M metagenome (GOLD analysis project Ga0164309, IMG submission 109984) | Soil microbial communities amended with fresh organic matter from upstate New York, USA - Whitman soil sample_247_MG | ecosystem: Environmental > Terrestrial > Soil > Unclassified >... | reverse complement strand
GCGCGGGCTGGTGCTCGTCACCGGCCCGACCGGCTCCGGCAAGTCCATGACCCTCGCCGGCATCCTCGACCTGGCCAACCGCACCCGCCCCGACCACATCCTCACGGTCGAGGACCCCATCGAGTACCGGCACCGGTCGCACCGGTGCCTCATCACCCAGCGCGAGATCGGCGACGACACCGACTCGTTCGCGGCCTCGCTGCGGCACGCGCTGCGGCAGGACCCCGACATCATCCTCATCGGCGAGATGCGCGACCCGGAGACGATCCAGACCGCGCTGACCGCCGCCGAGACCGGGCACCTCGTGTTCGCGACCCTGCACACCCAGGACGCCGCCCGCAGCGTCGAGCGCATCGTCGACTCGTTCCCCGCCGACGGCCGGGAGCTGGTCCGCACGCAGCTCGCCGGCACCCTGCGCGGGATCGTCTCGCAGACCCTGTGCCGCCGCGCCGACGGCGGCGGCCGGGTGCCCGCCGTCGAGGTCCTCATCACCACGCCCGCCGTCCGCGCGCTCATCCGCGAGGGCCGGCAGCACCAGCTCTACTCGACCATCCACTCCGGCGGCGACGTCGGCATGCAGACGCTCGACCAGGCGCTGGCCGCACTCGTGCTGCAGGGGGTCATCACCTACGAGACCGGGCTCGACAAGGCGCGCGACGTCGAGGCGTACGAGCGCCTCTGCGGCCGGGCCGCCGGCTACGGCACCGGGGCGGGGGTGCGCTGATGGCCGGCGGGATGAAGACGTTCGAGTACGCCGTCGTCGGGCCGGACGGCCGCCAGGTCACCGGGCGCATCGAGGCCTCGACCGAGCGGGCCGTGGCCACCCGGCTGCGCGAGCTGGACCTCGTGCCGACCTCGATCGCCGAGGTCGCGAGCACCGGGATGAACAAGGAGCTCTCGCTCGGCGGCAAGAAGATCAAGCCGGCCGACGTCGCCGTGGTCATCCGGCAGCTCGCCACGATGGTGCGCGCCGGGCTCCCGCTGCCGCGGGCGCTGAACGTGCTGGTCGACCAGTCCGAGAAGCCCGCGCTGACCGAGGTGCTCCGCGACCTGAACGCCGAGGTGGGCGGGGGTGCCTCGCTCGGCGAGGCCGTCGACCGGCACGCGAACGTGTTCCCGCCGGTGGCGCGGGCGCTCATCGCGGCGGGCGAGGTCGGCGGTTTCCTCGACGAGGCGCTGGCATCGGCGGCCGCGGGCATGGAGTCGGACCTGAAGCTCCGGCGGACGATCAAGGGCGCGATGGTCTACCCGATCGTGGTGCTCGGCATCGCGGTATTGGCTGCCACCGTGATGCTGCTGTTCATCGTCCCGGTGTTCGCGAGCATCTTCGAGGGCCTCGACTCCGAGCTCCCGGCGCCGACGCAGGCGCTGGTCGTGATGTCCGACGTGCTCAAGGTGGCGGCGCTCCCGCTGGCCGCCGCGATCGCGCTGTTCATGTGGTGGTTCCGGCGGCACCGGCGCGACCTGAAGGTCCGGGAGTTCCTCGAGCCACGGCTGCTGCGCGCCCCCCTGGTCGGATCGCTGATGCGCAAGCTCGCGATCGCCCGGTTCACGCGGAGCCTGTCGACGATGGTCAGCTGCGGTGTCGCCCTCGCCCGCGCGCTGGAGGTCGTCGGACCCACCAGCGGCAACATCGTGATCGAGAAGGCGGCGGCGCAGGCGGGGGAGTCGGTGCGCGGCGGCGAGTCGTTCGCAGACAGCCTCGCCGCGACCGGCGTCCTGCCGTCCCTGGTCGTGCAGATGGTCACCGTCGGTGAGGACGCCGGTGACCTCGACGGGATGCTCAAGCACGTCGCGGACTTCTACGACGACGAGGTCATGAAGGGCACCGAGGCCCTGACCAGCGCGCTGGAGCCGCTCCTGCTCGTGCTCATCGGGGGGATCGTCGGCGGAATGCTGCTGGCGCTGTACATGCCCATTTTGACCGTGACGAGCGAGATGTAGGTCGTCGTGTCTGGAGAAAGAACCGGTGAAGCGATCCCGCACAGCCGTGCGGTCGATCCGTGCCGCCGTTCCGCACCGGGGGGACCGAGCCACCACCGGAAAACGGTGGTGTTTGTTGAGCAGTTTGAAGCAGAAAGCAGGTAGTCATGAACGCCATCCTCAGGACGAGGCGGTGGTCGCGCGAAGCGGATGAGCAGGACCGGGGTTTCACCCTGACCGAGCTGCTCGTCGTCATCGTGATCATCGGCATCCTCGCGGCCATCGCGATCCCGCTGTACATCAATCAGCAGGCGCGCGCCCGGGACTCGGCCGCGCAGTCCGACGTCTCCGGCATCGGCCGGGAGATCCAGGCGCAGCTCGTGAACATCGGCGTGGACGACATCCGCATCGGCGTGAACGCGGCGAAGTCGAACTACACCCTGTCCGACAAGGCCGGCGCCAACGATTCGTTCGAATACCTCGGTGGCATGTCGGCCACGGTCGACCTCCTCACCGAGACCGGCGCCAAGGTGACGTCGGAGAGCCCGGCCCAAGGCGTGAAGCTGATCGCCCGAGGCGGCGGGGAGCTCACCGAGCAGAACTGGTGCATCAACGTCGGCACCGAGTCGGGCAAGGAGAAGATCTGGCGCTACTCCGCGGCGGGCGGGCTCCAGCCCGGTCTCTGCACCGCGGCGGACGCCGGTGGTGAGGGCGAAGACGAGTGACACGCAGCAGAGGAGCAGAGTTCATCGTGCGACGCCGTCTGACTCGACCGGACCGGGACCAGGGCTTCACCCTGACCGAGCTGCTCGTGGTCATCGTCATCATCGGGATCCTGGCGGCCATCGCCATCCCGCTGTACATCAACCAGCAGGCGCGGGCCCGGGACGCGGCCGCGCAGTCCGACGTCTCGGGCCTCGGCCGCGAGGTGCAGGCGCTCCTGGTCAACGCCGGTCCGGAGAAGATCTTCCTCGGGATGAGCACCGCCCGGGAGAACTACACGATCTCGACCGACGGCGCCGCGACCCGCGACTACGTCGGGGGCGTCTCCCAGGGCGTCACGCTGCTCAAGGCGAACGGCGCGGCGCCGGACGTCGGCGCGAACGCCGAGTACGTGCCGCTGCTGGTGCACGACCCGGAGAACGGGGCCGGCAGCCCGACGCTCACCGAGCACAACTGGTGCATCCAGGTCCGGGCGGAGAGCGGCAAGGAGAAGGAGTGGCGCTACTCCGCGCAGGGCGGGCTCCAGCCCGGTCTGTGCGGTGTGTACGCCGCCGCCGAGGAGGAGTGACACGGGTCGGCGGCGTGCCGGGCCGACCACCTCTGTGCGGGTCTCCGCGTGGAGCAGCGGTTCCGGGACGTCCCGAGACCGTCAGCCGCCATCACCTGAGTTCGAAGGGAAAGGACGACAGACATGTGTGCGCGCATCCGACGACTGCGTGAGGAGCGGGAGCGGGGCTTCACCCTGACCGAGCTGCTCGTGGTCATCGTCATCATCGGGATCCTGGCGGCCATCGCCATCCCGCTGTACATCAACCAGCAGGCGCGGGCCCGGGACTCGGCCGCGCAGTCCGACGTCTCCGGCATCGGCCGCGAGATCCAGGCACAGCTGGTCACGGGCGGCGTCAACAACATCGAGGTGGGCATCGCGCCCGGGGGCGCGAACTACATGCTCAAGGTGGGCTCCGAACCCGAGAACCTCGGCGGCATCTCGGCGACCAACGTGATGCCGAGGGACGCCGGCAACCTGGTCGGCGCCGGCAACACCGTCGGCCTCATGGTGCGGCCGAAGCTGGCGAGCAACAACGTGGCGGCGGACGGCACGTACTCGTCCGAGCTCTCCGAGCAGACCTGGTGCGTCCACGTCTACACCCCCTCGGGCAAGGTCAAGGGCTGGCGGTACTCGGCCCAGGGCGGCCTGGAGGAGGGGCTGTGCGCCGCGCCCGGCACGGAGAACCCGATCGCCTACGGCGACGTGAACGTGTCGGAAGAGGAGGGGTGATCCCCGCCTGAGCACGACACCCGACCCCGCCCCTCGGACGAGGGGCGGGGTCGGACCCCCCCAGCAGCGACGAGAGGTACCTCCACGTGACACAGCGACGGATCGGCGTCGACCTGGGCTGCACCGCGGTCCGGGTGGCCGAGGTCGACGGCGCCCCCGGCAAGCGGCTGCGGCTGCTGCGGTTCGGCGAGCAGGCCCTGCCCCCGGGCTGCGTCGAGCGCGCCGAGGTGATCGACCCCCGGCGGGTCACCGCCGCGGTGCGCCGCGCCTGCAAGGCCGCCGGCGTGCGCGGGCGGGACGTGGTGCTGGGCGTCGCCGGGGAGCACGCGATCGTGCGCCCGATGACCCTGCCCGCCGCGACCCGCGAGCAGATGCGCGCCTCCCTGCCGTTCCTCGTGCAGGAGAGCTTGCCGGTGCCGGTGGCGGACTGCGTGCTGGACTTCTACCCGATCCGCGCGGACGGCGAGCAGGTCGACGGCCTCCTCGTCGCCGTCCCCGACGCGGCGACGGCCGCCGCCGTGGAGGCCGTCGAGCGGGCCGGGATGCGCGTCGTCGGCGTGGATCTCGCGGCGTTCGCGCTGGTTCGCGCCGTGATCGCCCCGGGGGCCGGCCAGGCGGTGACCGCGGTGGTGGACGTCGGGGCCGACGGGATGCAGATCGTGGTCGCCGAGCGCGGGGTCCCGCAGCTCGTGCGGTTCGCCGGCATCGCCGGGTCGGCCCTGGTGGCGGAGATCGCGCGGATCATGCAGGTGGACCTCGACACCGCCGAGCGGGCGCTGCGCGACGAGCGGGCCCTGAGCGGCGACCTCGCGTCGGTCGTCGCGGCGCACACCGAGCGCATGGCCGCGACGGTGGCGGAGACGCTCGCCTTCCACGCCCAGAGCGGGAACCGGCCGGCCGAGGCCGTCCTGCTGACCGGCCGCGGCTCGGGCCTGCCGGGCTTCGGCCAGTACCTCGCGACGTTCGCGCGGGTGCCGGTGTCACTGCCGCGCGCCGACGGCGTCTTCGTCGTCGACGGCAAGGCTGCCCGCTCCTGCGAGGGCAGTCTGCCCGCCTGGGCGGTGGCCGCGGGACTCGCGGTCGGGGCCGCGGCATGAGCCCGCTGCTGCAGCGCGACCGCGCGTCCGCGCCGCCGACCCGATCGGGTGCCGTCGCGGGCTCGGCGCCGACCGTCGACCTGCTGCCGAGCATCGTCCGCGGACGACGCGCGATGCGCGCGCTCCGGGTGAAGTGCGTCGCGGCGCTCGTGGCCGTGCTGCTGCTGCTCGTCGCGGCCCTCGCCTGGGGGATGAACGAGCGCTCGGCTGCGAAGTCCCGGCACACCGCCGCCCAGGTGGAGTCGGACCGGCTCGCGGCGGAGATCGCCACCTACGCGGACGTGGCCCGCGTGCGCAACGACATCACGGTGGTGCGCGCGGCGATCACGGACGGCATGAAGAACGAGGTGCTCTGGGCCGACCTGGTCCGGCACTTCGAGGCGACCCTGCCGACCTACGCGGAGATCGAGAACCTGTCGATCTCGATCGTCTTCGACGCCGAGTACCTGGCCGGCGGCGACAGCCCGTTCGACCCGACCGAGGTGATCGGGGAGGTCGCGTGGGTCATCGACGTCCCCACGCTGGAGCAGAGCGGGTCGCTGATCGCGGCGCTGAACGCCGCGGACGGATTCGTGAGTGCGACGTTCACGAATGTCGACTACGTCACGGAGTCGGGGAAGCACCGGGTGACGGGCACCGTGCACCTGGACGCATCGGTCCGGTCGAACCGGTACGTGCCCGAGGACGCCGCGGCCGAGCCGGCCCCCGAGGTCGATGAGGAGGCGGTGACGCCGTGAAGGGCTCCCGCACGCTGTGGTTCGCCGGCACGGCCGTGGCTTCGCTGCTGGCGGTCGCCGCCGGATGGTTCCTCGCCCTGTCCCCGATGCTCGACGAGGTGGCGACGGCGACCACCCAGGCCGACGCGGTCGAGGCCACCAACGAGACGCGTCGGCTCGAGGTCGCACGGCTCGCCGCGGAGCGCGAGAACCTGCCGGCGCTGGAGGCCGAGCTGGACGGGCTGCGCCGGCAGTTCCCGACCGACCTGGAGCTCGAGTCCTTCGTCCAGCGGCTCGCCGACCTCTCCGCGCGCTCCGGCGCGAAGGTCACGTCGGTGTCCCGGTCCGCGCCGAGCGCCAGCGACGCCGGGGGAACCGGGCGGTCGTACCAGGTCGCGGTGAACCTGACCGTCGAGGGCAGCTTCGACCAGCTCCTGCAGTACATGGCCGATCTGCAGGCGGAGGACGACCGGTTGTTCCTGGTGACGGCCGCCACCAACCTCAGCCGCCGAGACACCGACTCGATGACCATCACCGGGTACACGTTCGTCCTGGTCGACGCCGACCGGCTGCCGAGCGCGGCCGACGACTCCGCCGAGGAGGACTCCGACTCCGAGGACTCCGCGTGACCCTCCGACGCGCGCTCACCCGACTCCGCCGTGCTCGCGACGAGGGGTTCACCCTCGTCGAGTCGGTCGTCGCCACCACGCTGTTCGGCATCTTCGCCGCGACCCTGCTCACCTTCGTCATGGGCACGTTCCGGATGTCGGTGGAGACGCAGCGCCGGCTGACCGCCACCCACCTCGCGTCGAGCGCGGTGGCGGAGGCCCGAGAGCTCGCGGCCCGGTCGGGCGCCGGGGCCGGGGGCGTGGGGACGCCCGCGATCGACCCCACCTTCCTGGACGACGACAGCACCGTCGACGTCGGCGGCGTCCCGTTCCGGGTGTCCCGCACGGCCCGGGTCGTGACCGCCGAGGGCGACGACCTGTGCGACGCCGGGCTGTCCGCCGCCGGATCGGCGGCCGCGCTGGTCGAGGTGGCCGCGGAGGTGTCCTGGGAGACCGGGTCCGCCCCGGTGCGGCTGGTCGAGAGCGCGACGCTCGCGGGGCGCGCGTTCGTCGTGGTGCGGGTGCACGAGGAGCAGGTGCCGGTCGCCGGCCTGACGGTGCAGCTGCTGCACGCCACCCAGCGCACGGGCAGCACGCCGCTGACGTCCTCGGCGACCACGACCGCTACGGGGTGCGCACTGTTCGAGGTGGACCCCGCGGCCGATCCGGAGCCGTACTACTGGTACGCGGTCCAGACGGGGGACGCTGCGGCGGGCTCGGCCCAGTACGTCACTCCGGACGGCCGGTTCAGCAGCGGGACGCAGTACCTGGGCCGGGTCGATGCGGGTTCGGTGCGGTCGGCCGTCGTGGAGGTGCGGCGCGAGGCGACGCTGCGGTTCACGGTGCTGGACGAGGTGGGGGAGGTGCTCGTCGGCCCTGAGTTGGACGACCTGCCCGTCACGCTGGTGCCGACCGACGGTGCCGCGCCCGAGCAGCTCCGGAGCACCGCCGAGATCGATGCCCCGGTGGTCGCGGACGACCGGGCGCTGACGTCGTGGCGGTACCCGATGCGGCACCAGGACCTGGCGGCGGACGCCGTCTGGTGGGACGGCACGCCCGGCATGGTCCCCGATCAGGCGGTCATCACGCTCAACCCCGACGACGAGGAGATCGCGCACGACGGGTCCGCGACGCTCGAGGTGGGCGCCAGCGGTGACGGGCCGCTGCAGGTGCTGTGGCAGGCCTCGAGCACCGGTGGTCTCGACTGGGGCGACGTCGCCGAGGGCGAGGAGCTGTTCGAGCTGGAGGTCGTCGCCGGGACGGTACTCCCCGGGAACTACCCGGTGCGGGACGGCCTGATGATCCGCGCCGTCGTGTCGAACGCGATCGGGTTCGACGTCTCCCGGGCTGCGCGGATCCGCGTGCTCACCGAGGCCGGCGAGCTGCCGGAGTACGCGGTCCCGTGGCCCGAGATCACGGTCCCACCCATGAGCCAGTCCGCCTCGGTCGGCGACCGCCTGACGTTCGAGGTCCAGGGCACCGTCGAGGGGGATCCGGTGTGGATGGTCTGGCAGCGGTCGACCGACCGCGGGCGGACCTGGGAGGACCTGGTCATGGAACGGGACCTGTGGACCTGGCAGACCCCCGCCCTCACGGCGCAGGACCACGGCGCCTGGTACCGCGTCGTCGTGGTCGGCGGAGGGAGCATGCACAACAACGTGGTCGCGAGCCAGCACGCGGTCGTCTCGCTGTTCCAGGACACCCGTGAGTTCACCCTGCGCGCGTTGTGGCCGGCCGACTACGCGCTGTGGCTCGGGTCCCGTCCCGGCTCGCTGGCAACGGTGAGCCTGCCGCCTGGCGGGACCGTCGACGTCGCGCTCTCCGTGACCGGCGAGGTCCTGGCGGTGCGCGGCGCCGACGGGGTCGTGACGATCGCGCGCGGGGGTGCGGGGTGACCGCCCGGTCGTCCGGCGCCGACCCGCGACGCGCGACCGCGCCCCGCGACGCCGGGGTGACGCTCACCGAGCTCATCGTGGCGATGGCGGTGTTCGCGATCGTCCTGGTCGGCGTCGCCGCGCTGACCGCGGGCATCCAGCGCTCGGACCGCGCCGCGTGGGACCGGGTCGACGACACCGAGGAGGGCCGGTACGCCCTCCTGCAGCTGTCGAGGGTCGTCGGGCGCGCGGTCGTGCCGGCGACGGTCGGCGGGCGGGAGCGCTCGGCGTTCGCCGACCTGGCCCCGGACGGGCTGACCGTGTACGCGGACCTCGACAACGCGGGGGGTGCGGCCGGGCCGTCCCGGGTGGAGTACGCGCTGGCCGACGGCGAGCTGACCCAGACCACCCGCCGGCCCGTCGAGGGCGACCGGGCCACCTACTGCGCGGACGACGACGCCACCCCGGAGTGCGAGGGGCGCGTGCAGCGCGTGACCCTCGCCCGCGCCGTGCTGGATGACGGGCCGCTGTTCACCTACCTCGACGCCGACGGGGACGAGACCGACGCGCCGCACCGCGTCCGCACCGTGCTGATCTCGCTGGTCGTCCAGCAGGACCCGTCCACCGGCGACGAGCCGAGCCGGTTCACCGACCGCCTGACACCCTCGGGGCTGATCCCATGAGCCACCCGCGCCGGCGCGACGCCGGCCTGTCCAGCATCGCCGTGCTGTTCACGTTCCTCGCGCTCACGGCCGTGGCGATGGTCACCGCCCTGTACGCGGCGAACGCCGTGCGGCCCGCCGCCCGCCAGGCGCACTGGACCCAGGCGGGCGCCGCGGCCGAGGCGGGTGCCGCCGACTACCAGCAGCGCCTGCTCGACGACCCGGGCTCGTGGCTCGAGGTCGACTGCGACGACCCGGCCCTGGTCGGCCAGGACCCCGCGGTGCTGCCGCACACCTGCCCGTGGGCCGCGGGTGAGACGGGGTGGGCCCCGGTCGCGGACGGCGACGACCCGGACGCGTCGCCGGCCTACCACTACGAGGTGACGACCGCTCCGGACGAGCTCGACGACCTGTGGGCCTCGTCCCTCACCCTGACGGTCACCGGCCGGTCCGGCTCGGTGGAGCGGGTGCTGGAGGTGCGGTTCGCCCGCGGGTCGACCGCCGACTACGCCCTGCACCAGGAGACCGACCTGGTGCAGCCGACGGCCTGGGCCGAGGGGCGGCGGGCGGCCGGCCTGCCGACCGACCTCGCGGACGGCTGCGGCGCCGGCGCCCTGCTGCTCGCTGTCGACCGCCCCGACGACTGCGCGAACGTCGCGACCCTCACGGCCGGCGACTCGGTCACCGGCAGCGTCCTGACCCGGGACCGGCTGGTCGTCGTCGGCACCGACCCGACGGCCGACGGGCCGCTGGTCGACGGCGAGTACGCGACCGCCGACAGCGCCTGCGAGGCCGTCGACGACGACCCGGCCTCCTGGGCGTCCTGCGTCGGCGCGGCCGCCGGAGGGGAGGCCACCGCGGCGGAGGCCGAGGCGCTGCTCGGCGGCTGGGCCCCGGTGCAGCGGGCCTGGACCGCGCTGCCGACCAGCACCGCGACCCTGTACGCCGGCGTGCCGGGCTGCCACTACTACGGCGCCACCCGCATCGTCGGCGAGGGGACGTCCATGCGCGTGTGGTCGCCGGGCACCGCGGCCGCCGCCGCGCGGGGCGCCACGGTCGCGGTCGCCGGACCCGACGGGGTCACCCCGACCTGCGGCACGGGCACCGTCGACGTCCCCGACGGGCTGGCGGTCGTCGTGTGGACCACGCCCGCCGAGTACGCCGGCGTCGCCGGGTCCTGGACCGTGGACGCGCCGCTGAACACGGTCGACCGCGAGATCGGCGGCGACTCCCGGTACGGGTCGCTGCCGATCGGTGACCACGGGGCGACCCCCGACCCCGCGGACGGCGTCGGCTGGCTCACCGGCACCGTCGACCCTGAGACGACCCGGACCACCAAGTGGGCCCGGTACGGCAACCTCTACCTGGAGGGCCAGTTCTCCCCCGGGGCCGACGACGGGGGCGGCGGGCTGACGTTCGTCGCGCAGGAGTCCGTCGTCGTCACCGGCGACGTGCTGCGCTCCGGCGCCGGGCCCGGCGACCGGTGCGCCGAGGTCGGCACCGAGTGCCTGCTCGGCATCGTCGCCGGCCGGGACGTCGAGGTGATGAATCCTGTGGTCGCCGACCTGACCGGGACGGGCACTGACGCCGCCGACGCGCGATGGGACTACAACGTGGACATCGGCGGGGCGCTCGTGCGGGCGCCCACCGAGGCCGAGGCCCGCGTCGGGTCGTGGTTCGACGGCTGGCCGCACCGGTACAGCGACTACAGCACCGGCGTGCCGTACCCCGACAAGGACGCCGGCCCGGGGGTGCAGATCCAGGCGGCGGTGCAGGCGCTGTGCGGGACGCTGCGGGTGCAGCAGCACGCGGCGGCGGACGTCGACGTCGTGGTGCACGGGTCGCTCGCGCAGCGGTACGCCGGGGCGTTCGGGAGCGCGGCGGTCGACGGCGACGGCGGGAACTACCCGACGATCGTGCACGACCCCGCCCTGGCGAACGCCGCGCCGCCGTACCTCGCGCCGCTGCTCGGCGAGCCCTGGCGGGTCCGGGCGATCACGGAGCTCGCCGCGGGGTGACGGCCCGGCTGGTGGTCGCCGGCGGTCCGGGCACCGGCGGCGGACCTGGGGGGACCGGGCCGCCGGGTTTGCGTGCGACACGTCGAGCGTGCATCCGCCGACTACTCACTCGACGAGTCACGTGCACAGTCGTGAGTCACGTCGGACGTTCGTGAGTGGCGAATCCGAATGCGAGACCGTCGCTACGTCAGCAGGCCCAGGTACCAGTCGCCCACCTGCTCGCCGACGGCGATGCCGAGCCACGCCCCGGCGAGCATCCACGGGCCGAACGGGATCCCCGACTTCCTGCCTGCGCGGCGCGCCACCACGAGTCCGACGGCGTACAGCCCGCCGAGCAGGAACGCCGCGAACCCGCCGACGGCCAGGACGCTCCAGCCGAACCAGGCCAGGCACAGGCCGAGGACGCCCGCGAGCTTGACGTCCCCGAGCCCCATCCCGCCGGGGTAGACCAGCGCCGCCGCCAGGTAGAGCGCCAGCAGCCCGGCGCCACCGATCGCGGCGCGCCCCAGCGCGCCCCACGACGGCTCGCCCCCGGGGTTCCAGGAGGCGAGGGCGAGCAGGGCCGCGCAGACCGGGTAGGCGGGCAGCACGATCGCGTCCGGCAGCCGGTGCACGTCCAGGTCGATGAGCGCGAGCGCCAGCGAGATCGCCGCCAGGTACAGCAGCACGGGCAGGGACCACGTGGGGCCGGCGATCGCGGCGACGAGGGCGAACAGCACCGCCGTCCCGGCCTCGACCAGCGGGTACCGGGCGGCGATCGGCTCGGCGCAGTCGCGGCACCGCCCCCGGAGCAGCAGCCAGGACAGCACGGGGATGTTGTCCCGAGCCCGGATGCGGTGCCCGCAGCGAGGGCAGGCACTGGGCGGGCTCGCGACCGACGCGCCGCGCGGGACGCGCCACACGACGACGTTGAGGAACGAGCCGATCGCCAGGCCGAGGACGGCGGCGACGAGGACGAGGGGGGCGGTGGGCACGGGACTCCTCGGCGAGAGCGGTCGGTCGGGGCGAGGTGGTCGGGGCGGCCAGCCTCACCGCCCGCGGTGCTGGCGGGTCGTCAGGCGTGCGGGTGGGCGGCGAGGTAGGCGGTCACGATCGCGGCGGGGAGGCGGCCCCGGTCGGCGACGCCCAGGCCACGCTCGCGTGCCCAGGCGCGGACCTGGACCGGGTCCACCGACGGGCGGCAATGGGGGCACGCCTGGTCGGCGGGATCGGGCGCGGGGCCTGGTCCGGGATCGGGCGCGGTGCCGGCTCCGGGGTCGGCCGGCGATCCGGGTGCGGCGTCGTCCGCGCGTGCTGCGTCGTGCGGACTGCCGGACGCGCACACGAGCGTTCCGCCCGAGCG
>Ga0164309_10001326_pt1 | contig 12247 bp, 8 predicted proteins | sample Whisoiple_247_MG_FD_109984 | JGI IMG/M metagenome (GOLD analysis project Ga0164309, IMG submission 109984) | Soil microbial communities amended with fresh organic matter from upstate New York, USA - Whitman soil sample_247_MG | ecosystem: Environmental > Terrestrial > Soil > Unclassified >... | reverse complement strand
GGTGCAGCCACGCGAACAAGTCGGCAAGATCCCGCCCGAGTGGCTACCACGCCAGTACTACGCCAAGGTCGGGGGCGAGAGCGTCGTCGTCACGCCGCCAGTGCCCGCGGGTCCGGGCAAGGTGATGGTCAAGGAGTGGTTCTTGTCGAAATACGCGGGCCGCGAGCCGCGCGTGTTCTATCTCGATCCGAGCGCCGTCGAGCGCAAAATTTCGCCGGTTTTGGGCAACTATCCCGAGGCGATCCGCGCACTGACGGCGAGCGAGAAAGACAAAGCGCGCCCCATCGCCGAGCTCCTGGGCCATTCGGCTTTGCCTTGGACTCCCAAGAGCGATCGCGACAAAACCATCACCTTCGTCACCTACCTGAGCAACACGCTACTCGTCGCGTTGCTGTCGGTGATCGGGACGCTCAGCTCGAGCTCACTCGTGGCTTATGGCCTCTCGCGCATTCAATGGCGAGGGCGAGCCACGCTGTTCAGCGTCACGCTCGCGACGATGATGGTGCCATTCCCGGTACTCATGGTGCCGCTGTACGGCGTATTCCGCAGTTTGGGTTGGATTGGCACACTACTACCACTCTGGGTGCCAAGCTTCTTCGGTAGCGCCTTCAACATCTTCCTGCTGCGCCAGTTCTTCCTGACCATTCCCAGCGAACTCTCCGATGCCGCGCGCATCGATGGTTGCAGCGAATTTGCCATCTTTTGGCGCGTGATTTTGCCCCTCTCGCGCCCGGCGCTCTCGGTCGTCGCGCTGTTCACGTTCCTCAACGCTTGGAACGAGTTCCTCGCTCCGCTCATCTTCCTGACCGAACCACAGACGTTCACGATGGCGCTCGGCCTGCAGCAGTATCAATCGGGGTTCGGCGGCAGTGAATGGCACCTACTGATGGCCGCCTCTGCCCTACTTGTCCTGCCCATCGTTGCGCTGTTCTTCTTCGCGCAAAAGACCTTCATTCAGGGCATCAGCACCACCGGCATGGGCGGTCGCTAGTCTTCGGCCGTGCTTGCACGACACACGACGAACCAATCGTCACCACCGAAGTCTTCAACCCCGCCAGCTCCGGCTCCAGCAACATCACAGTCTGGTAAACCCCGGCTTCTCGAGAGTGGGGGCTCGCAACCCAGCCACGCACCTCACAGCGCGCCTTGTTCCTGACTCATCGAGAAGGGACTAACCGCCGAGCCGCAGAGGCCGCAGAGATCAGAAGGGAGGTTGGGGGCGTGCCGTGCGTCGCGCCTTCATATTGTTCACGACATAGACACGCGCGCCCAGCTCGTATCGACACCGAGCTACGAACTCAATGCGACGCGAATTACTGAACCTCGGGAACCCCAATCTTCTCTCCCTCAGATCTCTGCGGCCTCTGCGGCTCGGCGGTTCAAACTCCGGGAGCCCTCTCGCGACGGGAACAACGCGCCCTTTGAGGTGCGTTGCTGGAGCGCGGGCGCCCCATTCTCCTTACGTTACTCGTGGCTTCCTTGCGTCGCGCCGGGGGCTAGGCCGAAGTCGCTCGTACCGTCGATGTGTTTGCCGGCGATGAAGCCCTCGACGACGGGTGTGAGCTCTTTTTCGTACACTTCGCCGGCCCAGAAGTAGCGCAATTTGCCGGTTCCATCGAACAGGAACGAGACGGGGATCATGCCGGGCCACTTGGGCGTCATGGCGAGTTTGAAGGCTTGGAGTGGTGGCGCTGCGGCGAAGGCGGGCAGATCGATGTGCAGCGATTCGAGCACACCCTTGGCCGCTGCATAGCTCTCGGGATCGTCGACCGACACGAGCCAGATCGGCACGCCTTGGGCCGCGAATTTCGGCGCCACGCGCGCGAGCATCGGCAGCTCTTCGCGGCACGGATCGCACCAGCTGGCCCATGCGTTGACGACCACGCCTTTGTGCCCGCTTTGACGGATCTTCTCGATCAGCGCGGGGCCGTCTACCACAGGTAGCGCGGTATTCTGCGCCAAGTCCGCGCGTGGACCAAAGGCGGCCACGCTGTCAGCAGGCGCGCTCGGCGTCTTTCGTTCACTCTTGCTGCGCGAACAACCGGCAACCGAGAAAGCGCTCAGCCACAGACTTGAGAGCAGTAAACAGCGCGGAACGCGCGACGATCGAAACTTCACAGCCAGAGAATATCAGGCACCGTGGCTTCGGCATCATCGATGATGCGTTCCATGGTGCGTTCACTCAGGTTGAGCTCCGATTTGCTGACCTCGAGATCGAAATCGTCTACCGCGTCGCCCGGCAAGAGCACGCCCTGGTCGTCCACGGGGCCGACCACGCTCGCACCAAAGCGTTCACTCAAGCGGTCGGCGATGTGAATCGCGGCGGTCACGCGAGAGGTTTCACCCGTGTGCAGGTGGTGGTGATGTCCGACCATTTCTTGCAACTCGACCGGCAGATTCCAGAGCTTGGTGACCAAGCGCGACGCTTGCTCGTGCAACTCGTCAATCTCCCCCCACAACTGAATCAAGGGCGGGCTTGCCTCGGCTTCGATGTTGGAGACCGCGAACAGTAACCCGGCAAATCCGATGTCGTGGAGCAGCCCGCACAGGAACGCATGCTCTTCATCGATCTTGGCGTGTTTGCACACGATGCGCGCGATGTACGCGGTGACGGTACTGTGGCGCCGGATCTGCTCGATGGTTTCGCCGTATTCGGCGAGCTTGAACACGCCTTGATGGAGCGCAGTCTCGAACACCAGATCGCGCACCGTCCGCACGCCGAGCCGCACCACTGCCTCTTTCAGCGAGCGAATGCGGCTCCGGCCGGCGTACAACGGCGAGCCGATCAGGCGCATGACACCGCCGGCGAGCATTTCGTCCTGCTCGAGCAGGCGCACGACGCGATCGATGGTCGCATCACTGCGGTTAGACAGACTGAGCAACTCGAGTGCCACGCCGGGCAACGGCGGCGGGCGATATTCGGGGTTGTCGAAGGTGGCGATCAGCTGGGCGCCAAGCGTGGCGGCGATCAGTGACTCAGCCATGATTGCCTCGCGTCATTCACGGAACCTCGTACAGCTCGACGCCCTCCACCGAGGGCGTTTTGGACCCATCCTTCAAGTATGCCGGATTGTCGAAGGCCACGCCGCCTGCCTTTGCACGAAGCCCACACACCCAAACGTGTTCGAGCCCGTCCGAACTCGCGTTGCAGAACGGCGCGCCACGCCACTCCGCGCTCACCCGATGTGGGCTGGGCAGCGTAATTTTGAGCTCGTATTTGGCTGGTTCGAGTGAAAAATACAGTTTCTTGTTCTGCTCGATGGGCAGCGCCTCGACGACCACCTTGCGCACTACGTCCACCTTGAACTCAGCTGAAGCGCCGCCGGCACGCGCCACCAAATTGGCGGTTCCCACCGATTTGGGCACCAACTGGCCGTCCTTCGGAAACGCCACGCCGGAGTTCTTGGAGAAAAATGTCACATCTACATCGCTGAGTTCCGCGCCGGATTTGTCGAGCGCTCTGACCTTTGGAGTGAACGGCCCAGCAGCAAACTCCACGCGACCGACATTCGGCGCCTCGATGCGATCGACGATTCGACAGCGAACAGGCGCCGAGCGGCTCACTCCGGCAATCGACACGTTCACCTTGCCATCACCGGAGCGCTCGCACTTCAGCATTCCTGCTTTGCTCAGTGAACCGAGATCGGCCGGCTCGAGCGCGTAGTCGGCGCCCTCCGTCACGATCTTGCGCACGCCTTGGGCGTTGCTGGCTTGCACCGAGACCGCAACCGGATCCTTCGACGCGATCACGCTCGGCACTTCCACGCGCAGTTCGCTCGGGGCTTCACGCTGCTCGCAGCCCAGCACGCCGCCTGTCACAAGTAAGCCGAAGCCCAATCGCAGCGCGTCGCGCCGTGCGCCCTGGTGCCAGAGAAACGACATGGTTCTGAGCACTCTTACTATGGCGGTGCACCCAGACGCTAGAGCGCCGAAAGGTGGACCCATTAGCCCACAGCGGTCGATACGGGGCGAACTCCGCGTGCCGCAAACGCGGCCTTCGCGCGCAAGATCCAGTACAGACTCACCGGCAGGACCAGCAGCGTCAAAATAGCCGCGGAAATCGTGCCGCCCACGACCACCACCGCAATCGGGCGCTGGGTCTCGCTACCGATCGCATGTGAGAGCGCGGCAGGCACGAGTCCGAGACTGGCCAAGAGCGCGGTCATGAGCACGGCGCGAAGCCGCTCGATAGTGCCACCAGTCACGGCTCGGTAGGGGCTCTCTCCGAGCGCCAGGCGAGCGCGGACGGCCGAGACGACTAGCACGCCGTTCAACACCGCCTGCCCGAGCAGCGCGATGAAGCCGACCGCAGCGGACACGGACAGCGTCATCCCCGCGACGCCCAGTGCCGCCACACCGCCGACCAGCGCGAGCGGCGTATGAAGCAAGATCAAGAGCGCATCTTCGATGCTCTTGAATGCCGAAAACAACAAGAAGAACGTGAGCACGAGCGCCAGGGGAATCACCACACCCAGGCGCTTGATCGCGCGCTGCTGGTTCTCGAATTCACCACCCCAGGTCATCTCGTAGCCGGGAGGCATGATCACTTTGGCCGCCACTCGCTGCCGCGCTTCGAGCACGAATGAGCCCATGTCGCGAGCGCGCACGTTCATGCGCACGCCGATGTAGCGCCGGCCATTTTCGCGCGTGATGGCCGCCCGTCCCGTGCCGACGGTGACGTCTGCAACTGCGGAAAGCGGCACGACCAAGCCGGTCTTCAAGGGCAAGCGGATGTTGCGAATCGAATCCAGATCCTCACGCGTGGCGCGCGGCAAGCGCACCGTTACATCGACGCGTTTTTCGCCGTCCCACAGCTCGCTGGCGACGTGACCCGCCATCGCGGTTTCGATGTAGTCCTGCACGTCGTTCAGATCGAGATCGAAGCGACCGAGGGCCTCGCGGTCGAGTCTGACGGCAATCTGCGGACTTTCGGATGCTTTGACGATGCCTAAGTCGGCGACACCGGGTACTCCAGCTAGGACGTCCTTCGCGTGCTCGGCGGCGCGCTGCAACTCCCCCAAGTCTTCACCATAGATCTTCAACGCGATCTGCCCAAATTGGCCGGAGATATTTTCGGCCACGTTGTCGCGAATGGGTTGGGAGAAATTGGCCTCCAACCCCGGAACTTGGCTCAGGTTGTGCGCCATCTCGGCGATCAGGTCGTTCAATACCGGCTTGGTTTTGCGCCACTCTTCAGGCGGCGCGAGCTTCACGAACGCCTCCAAGTTGTTCGGCAACGAGGGATCGGTGCCATCTTCCGGGCGACCCAGTTGCGTGAGCACGGCTTTCGCCTCGGGCGTACGGAGGATGAGCTTCTTCAATTTCGGCGTGAGCTTCTGCGCCTCCGCCAGCGACAGATTACCCGGCAGAGTGAAGGTCACGTACAAGGCGCCCTCGTTCAGCTCGGGTAGGAACTCCGAACCCAACCGCGGTACCAGCACAGCCGCCGAGAACAACATGCCCAGAGCAACGATGAACACCGGCACCGGACGGCTGAGCACGAAATCGAGCGCCGGAACGTAAGCCTTGCGCGCCCAGCGCGTGAGTGGGGACTCGCGTTCGAGCCCCGCACCACGCAGGCCGAAAAATGCCAGCGCCGGGATCAGCGTGAAGCTCACCATCAATGCGCCCACCAGTGCGCTGACCACCGTGTTGGCCATGGGCGAGAAAATGCGGCCCTCCACCCGCTGCATCGAGAAGATCGGAATGTACGCGGCGATGATGATCAAGAGCGAATACAAGGTAGGACGCGCCACCTCGTGCATCGCTTGAGCGATGTGCTCCATCAACGACTCTGCCGAATCGGAACGCCGCTGGGGCACTTCGTGAAATAGATGTTCGACCAAGATCACCGCGCCGTCCACGATGATGCCGAAATCGATCGCCCCCATGGACAGCAAGTTCGCGCTCATGCCGCGCGCCCGCAGGTACGCAAACGACGCCGCGAGTGAAAGCGGAATCACGGTGGCTACGATCAGCGAGGCCCGCCAAGAAAGCGTGAACGCAAACAGCACCAGTACGACAGCAGCGCGCCCTCGAGCAGGTTGTGGAAGACGGTGTGTAACGTGGTGTGGACGAGCTCAGTGCGGTCGTAAAAGGGAGTGATTTTGATCTTGTTCGGTAAAATTCGCTCGATGTCGGCCATCCGCGCGCGGAGGCCCTCGAGCACCACGGACGGGTTTTCGCCGCGGCGCATCAGCACGATGCCCTCGACGGCTTCTTCGTTCTCGCCGCGCGTCACCACGCCTTGCCGCGGCGCGTACCCCTCGCTCACGTGAGCGACGTCGCTGATGCGCACTGGTACGCCGTTGTGCGTCGCCACGCGCGTTCTTTCGATGTCCCGCAGATCGGCGAAGATGCCCAAGCTGCGGATCACGAACATCTCGGAGCCACGCTCGACGTAGCCACCGCTGGCGTTGCTACTCGCTTTACTCAACGCCTGAAACACGTCGTTCAGCCCGACCCCCAATGAGGCCATGCGCGATGGATCGGGTTCCACATGCACCTCGCGCACTAGGCCGCCATAGGAGACGACATCGGCCACGCCGGGAGAGCGCAGGATCCCCGGTCTGACGACCCAATCCTGCAGCGTGCGGAGCTCCATCGGATCGGCCCCCGGTCCCTCCAAGGTGTAGCGATACACTTCGCCAATCGGTGTCGCCATGGGGCCCAAGTCCGGCTGGATCCCCTCGGGCAGCTCCGCTTCGCGCAAACGCTCGAGCACGCGCTGACGCGCTTGCAACAACTCCACGCCGTCTTCGAAGGTGAGCGTGACGAAGGACAAGCCGAACAGCGAGATACTGCGCAGACGAAACAACCCGGGCGTTCCGTTCAGCGCACGTTCGAGCGGAATCGAAAGCCGACGCTCCACCTCCTCCGTCGGTTGCCCGGGTAGCAAGGTGATGACCTGTACTTGCGTGTCGGTCGGGTCCGGAAATGCCTCGACCGTCAAGTCGCTAAAGGCCAGGTAGCCGGCAATCGCGAGCGTGATCGCAAATAAGAACGCGGCGATCCGATTATTCAGCGCATAGCGAACCAGGGAATCGAGCATCAGCCACCACCGCGGGTGACTGTATTCGAGGTCTTGGCCTCAAGCGAGCAGCGCTAGCAAGTCCTCGCGGGTGATTCCGGCTGCGTCCCCCGCGCCTTCGAGCGCGGCGTCTGCCAAGGCTCGCTTTTTGGCCTGGAGCGCCAAAATGCCCTCTTCAACCGTATCCTTCGCGATCAGGCGATAGACCAGCACGGGGCGATTCTGCCCAATACGGTGCGCGCGATCCGCAGCTTGATCTTCCGCGGCGGGGTTCCACCACGGGTCCATCAAAAACACGTGATCCGCCGCCGTCAGGTTGAGCCCGGTGCCACCCGCCTTGAGCGACGTGAGCAGGACCGGCGGTCCGTCCTCGGCTTGAAACTCGTTCACCACCCCAGCCCGATCGCGGGTTCGACCGTCCAAGCGCACGAAGCGCATGCCCGCGCGGGTCAGGTGGGGTTCCACCAAATCCAAGAGGCCGGTCCACTGCGAGAACACGAGCGCCTTGTGCCCTTCAGCCTGCACCTGCTCGAGGCTCTCGAGCAATGCTTCGATCTTGCTCGAGGTCTCCGCTTGCTGCCCGGGGACGAGCGCTGGGTGACACGCAGCTTGGCGCAAGCGCAGGAGCGCCTCGAGCGCCTGCAGCACGTTGCCGCCCTTCTGCAGCTTCTCCAGTAGATCGCGCTGAGTGGCGGCGCGTACGGCGTTGTACAAATCTCGCTCGCTCGCCTCGAGCTCGATCTCGAGCACCATGTCCGTGCGCGGCGGAAGCTCGGGCGCCACTTCACGCTTGAGGCGACGCAGGATGAACGGCTTGGTCTTCTCGCGCAGCTCAGCGAGCTTCTTCTTATTTCCCTGCTCGATCGGCAAGCTGTAGCGATCGCGAAACTGCGAGCGTCCGGAGAGCAGCCCGCGATGCGAGAAGTGGAACATGCTCCACAGCTCTTCCAGGCGATTTTCCAGCGGAGTACCGCTGAGCGCGACGGGGAAATTGGCTTTCAGCGAGTACGCCGCGCGCGACACTTGGCTGTCCGGGTTCTTGATCGCCTGCGCTTCGTCCAGCACGACGGTGTCCCAGGTTTCAGCGGCGAGCCGCTCCGCGTCGAGCCGCAAGATCGCGTAGGTGGTGATGGTCAGCTCCGCGCGCTTGTCGAGCTCACGGCGCGGGCCCTGATAAATCGCAATCTTGAGGCCGGGACGAAAGCGGCGCGCTTCCGCCTCCCAATTGTGGAGCACGCTCTTCGGACAGACGATCAAGCTGCGACCGCTGACGGCACACAGCGTTTGCAGCGTCTTGCCGAGACCCATGTCGTCGGCGAGGACCGCGCCGAGCCCCGCGTCACGCAAGAAGCACAGCCAATCAACGCCCACCTTTTGATAGGAGCGCAGCGTCGCAGTCAAATCCTTCGGCAGTTCGACCGCGGGCAAGCTTTCGAAGCCGTGGATCAACGGCGCGAGCTTGTCGAACGAGGGCGGGCGCGGCTGATCGAGATCGTCACACAGCGCGGTCAGCGCGGGGATCGAAACGCGCGACACCCGTCCCTCGGCGTCACGAGCAGCGAGCAAGTCCGCCACGCGGTCGCCGAACTTTTCGAGCCAGTCGCTGGGTAGCGGCGCCCAACCGCCACCTTCGAGCGGCACCAGAGACAGGCCATCTTGCCAAGCGCGCAACACGGCTTCCGCGCTAGCTTTCCCGCGACGCGGCTCAGTGCCCTTGTTGGCGTCGTCGTCCGCGGGCACCTCGAACTCGATGTTCAGCGTATCGCCATTGATGCGGATCTTGGCTTCGACGGCCGCGGTGCGCACCAAGGTCGCGCCTGGATCTCCGCCCGAACGACCTTGAAATTCACGCAACTTCGCGGCGAATTTGTTGGCTTCTTGGCCGTCGTAGCCGACTCGTCGCCCGGGCACCAAGAACAACTCGTCACGCAGGCGGCCAACTAAGCGTCGCTCAGCGACCTCATCTCGTTCCGGCACGTCACCTTGCACGTGCACGAGACGGCCCGCCTCGACGCGCACGCAAATGGGATCGCCGTACACGATCATCGGCACGACGCTGAGCGTGTGATCGGCGTGGCTCAGATCGAAGAAGATACGCGGCGCCATGCGTGTCTTTCCACGACGCGGCATGCGGGTCGACTGGATCACGACTTTGATCTTCGACTCGATCTCCGGCATCACCTTGGTCGCCATCTCGCCGACCTCGCTCTGCGGAAAGCGACGGCGCAGCGGCAAGCGCTCCAATTTCAAGCCGGTGAGATCGGTCAAGCCGAGCGGGCGCAGCGTGTTCTGGACTCGGCCGAGGCCAAGCTCTTCGACCGCGCTGAGCTCCGGGTTTTGCTCGACGGCCAGCACGATGTCGTCCCCTTCGTCGTACACGCGGCCGACGGGCAGCAGCGGTTCGGCAGAAATGGAAATCGGCTTGCCGTTGAACTCGACGGTGGCGCCGCTCAACGCCTCGAGCAGGCTCTGCCACACTCCTGGACGGAGCACTCCGCGCGAAGCAGCGGTCAGAATGCGGTCGACCACCAGATCGCCCGGACCTGGTGAGAGCGCGAATTTCCCTTGCACGGAGGCCAGCGTGCCGTCGAGCTTGGTCCGCTGCTCTCCCACCAAAATGAAGCGGTCGAGCGTCAACCCCGACATCGGCAAGCGGCGAAACGCGTACAACAACTGCGCGCCGGATTTCCGGGCGTCCGGTAGCTTTTGACCCGCTTGCGCCACTTTTTGCGCCGCAATGCACGCGGTAACCACATGCACACACGGGTCCGCGGGCCCCGGGCAGTCACACGTCCACTCCAAGTCACGAGTGAACAACGAAACCGTCAAATAGGACGCCCGCGCAGGAACCCGAACCCGTAGGTCGAGCCGACCTTCGCTCTCTTTTTCCAGCGAGACCGAATCCTCGCGGGCCAGCTTGACTGCTTGGGCCCAGATTGCGGGCAGTGCCTGCTTCTTCAGCGTGTCGAGAAGTTCTTTCAAGGACCGACGAAGATACTACCGACCGCTGAGGAGGCAAGGTCGATCCCGTTTTCTTTTTGGTGCTTTGATGTCACGCCTCCCGACGTCTGTCCTCGACGCTCGACGTCCCGCTCATGGTAAACCCGCGCGGATGGCCTTGCGCTCGCGATTGATTGTGTCCGCCTCTGCCCCGCTCCTGGTGAGCGCGTGCGCGACCCTCGCAGCCGTGCTCACGTCCTGCTCGGCCGATAGCTCGGACGGCGGGTCGAGCCCGGGAGGGAGCGGACCAACAGCAAGCAGCGCGGGCGGCTCAACGGTAGCTCAGGAAGAGTCGAGCGGGAGCGCAGGAGTCTCAAAGGAAGACGGCGGGAGCGCGGCGCTCCACGGTCACAGTGCCGGCACGAGTGCGAACGGTGGCTCGAACGCGAACGGTGGCTCGAACGCGAACGGTGGCTCGAACGCAAACGGTGGCTCGAACGCGAACGGCGGCTCGGGTGGCTCAGCGCCGGTCACACACGGTTGCGGCACTAGCGACGCGAGCTGTGGTGGCGACCCTGCCGGCACTTGGCAGACCACTGCCTATTGCGTCTTCATCCCGACGACTTCACTGACCGACGACCCCGCGAGCATCGTCTACCAGTGTGACGGGGTGACGATCGATACCAGCGGCACGAACGCGCAGGTCACCTATGAAGTCGCTCACGACGGCAGCTACACCACCACCGGCACTGCGACTTCCGTGATCACCGTCACGGTACCCAAAGCTTGCCTGGGCACCCAGCCGTGTTCCGCCTTGACCGATAGCCCGACCGCCATCGTTACGGAGGCGGGCAGCTCCTGCATCGTGTCGAAAACCTCCACCAGCGAGATCCAAGGCTCGGGCACGCTCAAAAATGCGCAGCAAAATCTGCACACGACGAAATACCAATACTGCGTCGACGGCGATTCGCTAGTGGAGCAGACGATTCAAACCGACGGTTCCAAGACGCGAATCGAGTTCAAGCGGCTGTAGCTCAATGGTCTTCATTTTGCGTCGGGCATCAAATCGAGCACGACGGACCGAGCTTTTCCCGCTCCGGGCGCAGCTTGTAGCCGACGCCATCAATCCGGGTTACACGGCGAACTGTTTGAAGCGAGGCATATCTTGAGCTTATTGGTTGCAATCCTGCTGGGCATCGTCGAAGGGCTAACGGAGTACCTGCCGGTATCGTCGACCGGGCACCTGATTTTAGTCAGTCAGTTCTTGGGTGAGACGAGTGAGGGCGCGAAGGCGTTCGACATCGTGATTCAGCTCGGCGCGATCCTGGCGGTGGTCGTGCACTATCACCGCTTGCTGGGAGCGCGGGTCGCGGGCCTCTTGCGCCGTGACGTCGCCTCCGTGCGACTGGCCGCGGCGTTGTTGGTCGCGTTCGCCCCAGCCGCCGCGATTGGCTTTTTGCTCCACAAGACGATCAAGGCACACCTGTTCGGGCCTTTGCCGGTGGCGTTCGCGCTGTTCGCGGGCGGCGTATTGATGATCGTCGTCGAGCGAGTGCGCGCCAAGCGCAACGAGCGCGGCCTTGTCGGGCTCGAGCACGTCACACCAGGGCGTGCACTCGTCATCGGGCTCGGTCAATGTTTCTCACTCTGGCCCGGCTCGTCGCGCTCGATGTGCACGATTGTCGCCGGCCAAGCGACGGGCCTATCTACCGCCACTTCCGCCGAGTTTTCGTTCTTGCTCGCGCTCCCCACGCTCGGGGCCGCGACGGTGTACGAGGGCCTCAAAGCGCGCGAAGAGCTCGCCTCTTCCGTGGGCGGAGCGCAGCTCTGGGTCGGGATGTTGGTGTCGTTCTTCGTGGCGTGGGGCGTGATCGCGGTATTCATTCGCTATCTACAGCGGCGCGGCCTCGAGCCCTTTGGCTACTATCGCATCGCGCTGTCTGTGCTGGTCTTCTGGCTCGCGCTCAAGGGCTGAGCTCAGCGTCAGCGATAGAAGTTCTGCACGATCCAGAGCTTGCCGTCGGCGGCGGTGGCAAAGCCGCACGCGACGCCGGTGTATTGGGCTGCGGTCATGTTCAAATAATGCCCGTGGCCGTCAAAGGGTCCCGGCCCTTCGGCGAACATTTGCGCCAAACACTTGTCGACCACTTGTTCGGCTGAGCCCGGCCACCCCGGGCACTCGTTTTGCGCGCCCTCTTGGCAACGCCCGAACGCACCGTGCGCGGCGCCACTCGCGCCGTCGTTCCGCGCCGCTCCATCCGCGCAAGCTTCGCGATC
>Ga0164309_10001324_pt1 | contig 12265 bp, 16 predicted proteins | sample Whisoiple_247_MG_FD_109984 | JGI IMG/M metagenome (GOLD analysis project Ga0164309, IMG submission 109984) | Soil microbial communities amended with fresh organic matter from upstate New York, USA - Whitman soil sample_247_MG | ecosystem: Environmental > Terrestrial > Soil > Unclassified >... | reverse complement strand
GCTGTTTTCACGTTCCTCGAGCAGACCCTCGGCCTGGCTCGAGAGCAGGTGGCGGCGATGACCGTCTTCCAGACCGGCACCCCGACAGCGCCGCTCGACGGCCTTCTGCCGGTGATCGGGAGCACGGCGCCGAGCGAACTCGCCGATGTCACACCAAACGGGCCTGCCGACGACGCAGGCAGCGGAGTGCACGTGCTCGAGGGTACTTTGGAAGTACCGATTCAGCAGGTCGGCACACCACCCTACTTGCCCGCGATCAGCGTTTCGCTCGCCGGGGTCACGATGGCCTTTTCGTCGAGTAGCAAGGACGGTGCTTTTCTGAGCTCCGGCCTGGCGACGGCTCCGGGTGCTGGCGATCCCAGCGCGCCGCGCACCGAGGCGGTCGACTTCGTGCTGACCTTGCCGGATGCCGTCCTCACCGGCTCCAGCATCGAGGATGTGCCGCTCGTCGTCTACGGGCCTGGTACGGGCGGCTCGCGTTACTCCGCCTTGGACGAGGGAATTGCCGCCGATCTGGCGGCACGCGCCATCGCGACGGTGACGATCACCCCGGTGATGCACCAAGAACGGGCGCACGCCGAGAACATCAGTCAAAGCTTGCTCGATCAGCTGGCGCTGGCCGACTCGGTCGGCGGCACGACCTACCAAGCCCAGCTGGTCGACACGGTCGAATCTGGGCAGCTGTTTTTCAACCCGCTGAACCTCGAGGCCGCGCGCGGCAACTCCTTGCAGGCGGCGGTGGATTTCGCCTGGCTCGCGCAGGTGTTTTCCGAAATCGTGCTCGAAGCGAACGTAGGCGGCGCGGCGCGCAGCATTTCCTTCGACGCCGAGCACATCGAGTTCTTCGGCCACTCGCAGGGCGCCAGCACGGGCGGCCTCTTGGCCCTTTGCTCCGACTACAATGGGGCGGTGCTGTCGGGGGTGAGCGGCTATCTGCCGATTGCGCTCTTGAACAAGACGAAACCCGCGGAAAACCTCGGCATCGAGTCCATGCTCGACTACATCGTGTGCGACGACCCCAGCGAACCTCTCGACGAAACGCACCCGTTCCTGGCGCTCCTCGGCCATTTCCTCGAGCCCGCCGACGCGGAGCTCTACATCGGGCGCTTCACGCCCGAGGTTTCGCACACCAAGGACCTTTTCGTCATCACTGGGGTGGGTGACGCCTACGCCCCAGCCCCGGCCAACCATGCAGTGACCACGGCAGCGCGCATCCAAGAGCTCACGGCCCCGGCCGGTGTGACACCGAACACCGTAGGCGGGCAGGCCCTACTCAAGCAGCTGAGCCCGAGTGGAGGGTTTGGTGTCACCCATGCCAGCCTGAGCGCGAATCTCGCCTACGATACGACAGGAGCGTTCCGGCAGTATCACGGGGCGTCCTGTGCAGACGATCACTTCGTCTACCTGTGCAGCGAGGCGGCCCACGCCGACTGGCTCTGGTTCTTCGAGACGTCGCTGACCGGGCCGCCCCTGCTTCCCTGGCAGCCCTAAGAAATCGGCCGAATTTCGCGGGCGGGCCAGCCACTTGACGGCCCCCGACTGGGAGCTAATGTCCGCGTCCGCTCTTGCGTCCCCCCGGGTCGCAGGAGCCCGAAACCCCTAGATATTCCAGCTTAGCTCAGTTGGCAGAGCAGGCGGCTGTTAACCGCCGGGTCCCAGGTTCGAGTCCTGGAGCTGGAGCAGTGCTCGGAGCCCGCATACGCGGGCTCCTCGCGTTTTGTTCCCGGGCCCGAACCCCCGCGGCCGCCAGACAGAGCCGGGTCGGTGCTAGAGTCTTCTCTAGGTCGTTGGATTCCATGAAGACTAGCGAAAGACCGTCCGCGCGCCGTGCACCCAAGCAAGAGCGCTCCCGACAGACGGTCGAAGCCGTTCTCGAGGCGGTGCGGCGCGTTCTCCGCCGTCACGGCGCCGAAGCCATCACCACGAATCGCGTCGCAGAAGCAGCGGGCGTCAGCATCGGCTCGCTCTACCAGTATTTCCCCGACAAGCAGGCCATCTTCATGTCACTGCACGAGCGGCACGTCGACGGAGTCAGGCACGTGATTGAGCGGACGGTGAGCGAGTGCGCTTTGGCATCCCTCGAGGAGTTCACCGGTGAGCTCGTGGAGCGGCTCGCGAACGTGCACGCAGAGGATGCCGAGCTGCACGAGATTGTCTCCGCCGCGGTGCCGAGAAGTGCCGACGGCTTCAAGAGCGCGCTCTGGGCCACCTTCGAGCGGGTGATTTCGCCCGCTCAGCAAGATCGCTACACCGCGGAAGAGAAAGAACGAATGCTCTTCGTTCTTCCGCAGATGGTCGAAGCGTTGGTGCACGGAGTGGCTCACCAGAAGCAGGCGCTCTCGCGGGTGCGCGCGAAAGACGAGGCCATCCGAACCGTCGCCGTCTACCTGAATTCGTACTAGGGCGCCGAACCCAGTCGTTACTCGAAAGCGGCGATGTTCTCCTCTGCCCATCGATCGAAGGAGATGGCCTTTCGCGCAAGAACGCGCTCCACACTGTCCGAGACGGTGGCCAACCGGCCTTCCCGCACTGCGCGCCAGATGTCGACGATCGCGTCTGCGTAGGGGCCCGGGCCCGCCCAACGGATCACGCCCGCGAAGGCCTGCTCGTCCGAGATTTCCTCGAAGCGAACGCGCTTGCCGATGGCGCCACCGATGGCCGCGGCCATCTGGCCGTAACTCAGCGCTTCGGGACCGGTGATGACCAAGGAGTGGCCGTCATAGTCGCGTGTGAGCAGAGCCGCGGTGGCGACAGCGGCGATGTTGTCCGGGTGGATGAACGCGATTTTCCCGTGTCCCGTCGAGGTCCGGACCAATCCCAATTCGCGGATCGAGTCCGACCAACCAAGCGCATTCGACATGAAGCCCGCGGATTGAATGAACGTGAAGGCCACTCCGCTCTCGCGGATCGCGACCTCGCCGCGCGCATGCCACGGCCCCGTCCCCACGCCGTTGTGCACGTCGAGGGTGGAGAGCTTGACGATGTGCCGGACTCCGGCGGATTTCGCGGCGACCGCGACCGCGCGATCTCGCAAATCGAGATCCGGACCATCGGTGACGAGGAAAATACCGTCGATCCCAGCGAGCGCGGGCGTTAAGGACGAATGCGGTTTGTCGAGATCGCCGACATGAACATCGATCTCGTCGCCGAAGAGCGCCTTTGCCTTCTTTCGATCACGCACAAAAACGGCCGGTCGCTGCCCAAGTGCGATGAGGCGTTCGGTGACTCGAGACCCGATATTTCCGGTCGCGCCGAAGATCAGAACCTTCATTGGAACTTGCTCCAACCCTTGAGCACCTCGAGTGAGAGTCGCTTCTGACCCGTTACCGTGAAATGCAATCCGTCGCTCATGAGGTAGTCGGCGGGAGGCGGCGTCCCGAGTGTGGAGAAGAGGTCAATCGCTGCCTCATCGGTGTCGCGAACGATCTTGGCGACGCGCGCTAGGTTCTCGTTCTTGAAGCGAACTCCGAAGCGAGCTAGCCCCGGGTGCTTCGCCACCTGCTCTTCGTTGACCGCGGGCGGGGTGATCCACACGGTGCGCGCCTTGGTTTCGTGGGATACCCGCTCTCGCAGCTCCGCGATGTTGCGCGCGCTCTCCTCATGGTGGACGATCGTTTTCGTAGGATTGGGCCCTTGCGTCCGCGCGTCGTTCGTACCGATGAAAAAGAGGACCCAGTCGGGCTGCCGCGCGATGACTTCGCCGAGCCGGACTAGTCCGTGCGTCGTCGTTTCGCCCCCGACCGCGCTGATGGTAATGGAAATTTCATCGGCGGCGCGACGGGCGTTCACTAGCTCACTCAGGATTACGGCCCACGATTGAGGCTCCGACGTCAGGCTGTCTCCGAACACGACGACCTTGGCGCCTTTGCGCAGAGGAAGCCGGTCGACCATCGAAAGAGCGGCTGGATCGGAGAGCAGCTCGCTCGCAGCTTCCTTGGCCTCGGCTCCCATGCGAGCGAGCTCGCCAGTGTAGACCTCGTGCGGAAGCCCAAGCAGCGCTGCATGAGTTTCCTGGGAGAGACCAGCACCTCCTGGCAGCGACGCCAGAGTCCGAGCGGGTTGGATTAGCTTCAAAAGCCAGCGCATCTGTTCGTTCGACATGGGTTCGATTTCCTTCTCTGCTGGAGAGAGTAAGAAATTAGCGACCGCTGTCGGCTGGGTCAGCTCGCGTTCGTTGTTCCCTAAATCGCTGAAACAACTGGTGAGTTTGGCCGATTCTCGCGGCCTACTCAGATTCCGCGCCCGATCGGGACCGTGGCGTGACGGCCGCTCGGCTATGTAGCCATCATGCTCGGTTCTGACGACGACGGCGGGCGACCACACGGTCCTTTCTCTCTTTCGCCGATTGGTTGGGTAGCCTCTCCCTACCAGCGGCGCTTCGGCACGCCGCAGCAGGCCGCCGCCATCGACTCTGACAGCCCAGCCGTACTCGAACTCGATCCCGCGCGAATCCCGGAGGATGCGCTCAGCGATCTCGTCGGGATTGAGCGCATTTGGGTGCTGACCTTCCTGCATCGCAGCGCGACCTGGGGGCCGTTGGTGCGCCCGCCCCGCGGGCCGCGGGTCCGCCGCGGGCTATTCGCCACGCGCTCGCCGGACCGTCCCAATCCGCTCGGTCTTTCGGCGGTGCAGCTCGTACGCGTCGAAGGCCTGCGCTTGCACGTGCTCGGTGTCGACCTGCTCGATGGGACGCCCATCCTCGACATCAAGCCGTACTTCCCCTCCGTCGACGCCTTTCCGAGCGCACGCGCAGGCTGGATTGACGACGTTCCCCACGACGAGCTGCAGTTCGCCAAACGCCCGCCCAAGGCCTAGGCCTCCGCATTCGGCGCCCCAATCCAGTCGCTCGTTTGCGTCGCGCACCTGAAGGCGTCGCGCCCACTTGACAGCGGAGTGCCGGTGGTTAGTTTGTGGCCATAGACCGAAAAGCTGTATTAATTCATACACTTGGAGACGGAGGATTACCATGCTCGTGAGACGAGTCTGGCCCTCGAGGCCAACGTTCGACGCCCAGTTCACAGACTTCGACAACGCTCGCCGCAAGGTGCTTCGGCTGTTCGATGCGGTCGCCGGGGACGGCCTCGGTGACGTGGCGGCGGGGGTCTTTCCCCCGATGAACATCACCCAGGACGACGACAATTTCTACGTGCGCGCCGAGGTTCCCGGCATCAAGGCGGAAGAGCTCTCGATTTCCGCGCTGCGCAACCGCGTGTCGATCGCCGGCAAGCGCGAGATTGCGCGCGAGCACGATCGCGTGAGCTACCACCGCAAGGAGCGCGCGGAAGGCGCCTTCAACAGGACTGTGACGCTACCCAGCGAGGTGGACGCTGAGCGCGTCGACGCGAGGTACGCGGACGGGATTGTCACCCTGACCCTGCCCAAGGCGGAAGAAACGAAGCCGCGGCAGATCACGGTGCGAACATGAGCACGCTGACGAAGGAGGGAACTGCCATGGACCGGGAAGCCAGAACGGACATCCAGAAGGCGGACAACGCGAACGCTTCGACCGTCCCCGAGCAGACGAGGTCGGGGCCGGTCTACTCGCCGCCCGTGGACATTTTCGAGAACGATAGCGCCATCACGGTCCTGGCGGACATGCCGGGCGTGAAGGCCGAGGACCTCAAGATCGATTTGCACGAGAGCGTGCTGACACTGACGGGTCCTGTTGGCGCCGCAGGCGGTACGAAGGAGTCGGATGTGCTCCGGGAGTACCAGACGGGCACGTTCTTCCGGCAGTTCACGCTGTCGGAGACGATCGACCAAACGAGGATCGACGCGCAGCTCACGGATGGCGTACTGCGACTCGAGCTGCCGAAGGTCGAGCGGGCACGCCCGCGCCGGATCACCGTCAAGACGGCGTAGCCCAGCAGAGTGTTCGTTGATGCCGAGCTCTGATGGGGCAGAAAGGAGCATGAACATGTGGTGGGAATGCAGTGAATGTGGCGGTCACGTCGAGCGCGCTCGTGCTCCCGTCGCGTGCGGCGAGTGTGGGACGGCAGGCGTCATCTTCGTCCCTGTCGACATCGACAGCTCGATCGGTGGCGATCCCGATGCCGATAGCCTGCGGGCCGTTTGGTTGCGCGCCGGACTGGACCAGGCTCGACCGATCCTCGGGGGCGTGAGGTGAGCAAGCGGGGTGCATCTACGGAGGTCGAACAGGCCGAATCGCCCATGGATCTCAGCCATCTGCGCCGCGAGTCGCGGACGGCCTTGGAGCTGGCTGTCGTCGCGATGGCACCGTCTGACCTCGTCGAGCGCCTGGCCACCTCGGCCGGTCTGCTCGAAGCGCTCGTCGAGCTGCCCACGAACAGCGCGCCAGTGATTGCCCTCGTACCGGGGCTGGTGCGTCGCACGCGGAGCGCCTTGGGCGACTGGCAGAAATGGCACCACGACCACCTGGAGAACAAGATTCCTCGCGGTTGAACGTGGCAATGAACCGATGACTCGACTTCGTGATTCGGGAGGCTGAAACGATGAAAGCACCACAGACAGAACTGACGACCAGAATGCAGCGGCCAGCTGAGCTCGATTTGCCGCGGGTCCTGGTCGCGGCACCGTCGGACGCCGCCTCATTCTCCATCGCGCACGCGCTCAGAGATGCGGGCTACGTGGTGAGGACGACGGTCACGGGTGCGGACACTTTCCGCGGCCTGAGAAACCATCGAGCCGTCGAGCTCTTCGTGCTCGACGGCTGCGAGAGACCTCGGAGCGTGGCAGCAACGATCGAGGCCGTCAGGGCCATGAATTGGGCGCTGCCGATCATTCTAATTGCACCGCCTGACCCGGAGCTTCATGCCGAGGCCAACCGCCTCGGGGTCGAGGCGATTCTCGAAGCGCCGGTCGCTCCCGACGAGATCCGTCGCGCTGCGACGAGACTCGTGCCGGTCGTTCCGGAGGCAGAGCTCGATCTTGCAGGATGAGCGCGGGATCTCGCCTACCTAGAAACTAGAGCAGGAGTCGGCCGGTGGTCTGGCGCTACTACAGCACGAGTCGGTCAACCGGATAGCGGAAGACGTCCGCGTGGCGGTCCAGAATGCTGCACAGCTCCACACCAGAGCGCTTTCGCGCATCGTATTGGCAGAGTGTCACGACGGGAAAGCGTCGCGATAGGCGTTGGTAGCCCGCTTCGTACTCGAGGAGCTCGCTGAAGCTACCGAACGGGCCGACCTCGGTGCCGACGACGCGCAGGGACCGGTATCCCTGGCGCAATGCCGCAACGAACAGTCCCTCGAGCATTTCTAGCTGAGCGGCCCCAGTGCTGTGGTACTCCACGACCGCCACGTTGTCGGGTGCCCGCCAGCTTTTCCCGTGCTGGCGGCCCTGCTCGAGTTGCTCCAAGACTTCCCGGGTGGCCTGCGAGGTCCCGATCAGAACTGTGCTGGTGTCTTGGCTCGTACTGTCCGCCAAGAAGCCCACCGCCAGCTTCGTTCGTGCGGCGTCACTGCGATAGAACGCGCACAGGTGAGTCCCGCCCTCGACGGGCAGTCCGCCAATGATCGTGATCTGCTTGGCGCCGCCAGCCGGAGAGACCGTCGCCGGCTCGTTCTCCAAGAACGCGAGCAGATCGACCCGGCGAAAACGGCGTTCACGCCTGGCGCCCACACGGAGGCAGGCGAGGCGCCCTGAGTCGGTCCAGCGCCGCAGTGAGGTCTCGGTCACGTTCAACAGCGCCGCGGCTTGCTTGATGTCGAGCAGATCCTCGGGGTCATTCATGCCCTTCCAGTATCACCGCACCGCTCTTGATGCAACCTACTTATACTTTGTTGACAAGCAAAGTACAGAACTTAGGTTCTGCCTCATGCACGGCAAGCCTTCCTGGACCAGTACCCTCAGCGCCGCCGGCGGCGCCGTAGCAACCCCCCCTGCGACGGAGGTGGAGCTGCTGTCGTCGGCCTCGGCGTTCGACGCTGTCGAGCAGGAAGAGGCAGGGCTCGAGGGCCAGGACGAAGGGGGCGCGGTGCTCAGGGCTCTCGTCGAGAGCGCCCCCGATTTGGTGATCCACGTCGACCAGCAAGGTCGCATTCGCTTCATCAACCGCTTGGCCCAGGGTTTCCGTCGCGAGGACGTGATCGGAACCGAGTGGCTCACCTTCGTCGGCCAGGACCAGCATGCTGCCTTGACCGCTGCGCTGCAGAAGACGCTGGCCACCGGCCAAACCACCGAGGTCGAGGTCTTGGGACCGGGGGATCAAGGGGCGCCGACCTGGTACTGGTCGCGTATCGCCCCGGTGGTGCACCAGGGGCGGATCAGCGGCGCCGTGCTGTTGGCACGAGACATCACCGAAAGGAAGCAAACCGAAACGCAGCTCGTTGCCTCCGAGCGCATGGCGTCACTCGGAATGTTGGCTGCGGGCGTCACCCACGAGCTCAACAATGCGCTGGCGGCCGTGACAATGAATCTGGACGTGGCGATGACCAACGTCGCGCGCTTGAGCGTCGCGCCATCGACGGCGGAACTCACCGAAATCCTCAAGGACGCCCGCGACGGCGCCGAGCGGCTGCAGCACATCGTGCGCGATGTGCGGCTCTTCTCGCAACTGGAAGGTGAGGACTGCGGACCAGTTCAGGTGGAGCGTGTACTCGAATCGACCCTGCGCATGGCCACGGCCGAAATCCGACATCGAGCCCGACTCACTACCAGTTACGCGGGTGTTCCACCCGTGCACGGCAATGAAGGCCGGCTCCGCCAAGTATTCTTGAACCTGATCGTGAATGCAGCTCAAGCGCTTCCGGCAGGCCACTTCGAGACGAATGAGATTCGCGTCGCAACCTCGCTCGACGAGCGCGGTCGCGTGCTGATCAGTTTCGCCGACACCGGGCCAGGCATTCCGGTCGATGTCCAGCGGCGCATGTTCACCCCGTTCTTCACCACCAAACCCGCTGGCGCGGGCACCGGGCTCGGCCTGCACATCTGCCAGCGCATCGTCACATCGATGGGGGGCAAGATTTGGTTCGAAAGCAGGAACGGGCAGGGTACGGTGTTTCACGTGCTTCTGCCGCGAGCGTCCGACACCGAGAGCACGGCGTGCGCGTGCTCGTGCGCACCCTCATGAAGGGAAGGGGCACATGGCATGGTATACGCTCCCGTTCGGCGCACTCTTCGATCTGGGAGGTCCTCATGAAACGCGTTACCGGCATTGGTGGCATCTTCTTTTCGGCCAAAGACCCGAAGGCCCTGCGGGCTTGGTACCAGCGGCACCTCGGCATCGACGTGCAAGCCTGGGGCGGCACGGCCTTCCGCTGGACCGACGCGGACGATAGGCCGCTTTCCGGCACGACGGCTTGGTCGATCCACTCGGCCGAGAGCGACTCGTTCGCGCCGAGCGCGGCCCCGTTCATGGTCAATTACCGCGTTGCCGACCTTCACGCGCTGCTTACCGCGCTCCGGGAGGAAGGTTGCAACGTGCTCGAGAAGGTCGACGATTCGGAGTACGGCAAGTTCGGTTGGGTCGTCGACCCCGAGGGCAACAAGGTCGAACTCTGGGAGCCGCCCGCGGGACGATAGTCGAGCTCGCCGGCCCTCAGGCCCCGCTTTCCCGAAGACGCCATGCCGCGAGGCCACCGATGAGCACGGGCACGCCCCAGATGATTTGGGCAGGGTTGCCGTAGCCCACGACGGCGAACTCGACCGCGAACCAGACGAGGAACCCGGCCATGGCCAGCTGCGCCCACAGGCGTTGGTTCGGTCGGCGCAGGAGAACGACGAAAAAGGCGGCGACGTTGAGCAGGCCGAGGGCGGTGAGCAGCACGCCCGGGACGAGGAAATCCGGGAACGTTCCGCCGAGGATCTCGGTCGGCATGTCCATGACGTGGCCGTCGGGCGCCGCCATCAAGAGGGGCCCGCCGAGGAGCGCGCCGAGGCCTTCGAAAGCGAGGATGGTGAGCATCACGGAACGGGCCCAGCGCGAGGAAGAAGTCGTAGCGCTTGGACTGGGACGGTTGAGGACGAGTTGCATGGGGCACCTGCTGGTGAAGCGTCGCAACGGTCGTGCCCGGCTCTTGCCCGCGCTTTTGCGGGGTTTCTTCGCTCTCTGGTTTGCCCGGCCTCGCAAGAGGTGCGCTTCGACCCTGGCCGCATGCAGGCCTTGCTCCTCCCTCGCAGAACTCGGTGCGTGCTACATCCCCTGCGTGATCGGCGGCGAGAGTCATGGATAGAGCCCCGCGACAGAACCCATCGGAGCCCCCGGGAGAAGGCGACTCGAGGCTCGACTCGGCGGCCTTCCATCGCAATCACGTGCCAATTTGGGAGGTGCTTTCCCGCTTTCTTGGCGACGAGATCGGCAATGTGCTCGAAGTCGGCAGCGGCAGCGGTCAGCATGTCGTCGAATTCGCCCGCCAGGCGCCAGAATTGGTCTTTTGGCCGAGCGATCTCGAGCCACGCAACCTGGACAGCATCGAGGCTTGGCGGCGCCACGCACAGGTGCAGAACGTCGAGCCGGCCCGACGGATTGACCTCGCTGCGCCGGACTGGGGATTGGGCGCAGACGATTCCGCACGGCTGACTGAGCTCACGGCGATCTTCTGCGCCAATGTCCTGCACATCTCGCCTTGGGCGACGACGGTGGGCCTGATGCGCGGGGCCGCGCAGCGCCTGCGTCCCGGCGGACGGCTCTTCCTCTATGGTCCGTTCAAAGAGGACGGCCAGCACACGGCACCGAGCAACGAGGCCTTCGATGCCTCGCTTCGTGCGCGCGACCCGGAGTGGGGCGTTCGGGATCTGGGCGACGTTCGCGACGAGGCACATAAGCAGCACCTGGTACTATTCGACGTGGTGCCGATGCCCGCCAACAACCGGATCGCGATCTTCGAGCCCCTACAGGCCATTCCCTCTGGTCTACCCTCGAGATGGGAGGGCGGGGTACCATGAGCCCATGGGCGCCTGGGGACACAAATCCTTCCAGAACGACTCGGCTCTCGACTGGCTGAGCGACCTCATTCACGACGGCGCTCCGGTGCTCGGAGCCGCTCTCGATGCGGCCAGCGGAGGCGACCTCGAGCTCGACGAGGCGTCAGCCGTGTTGGCGGCCGCGGAGATCGTCGCAGCCGCGCTCGGCAAAGGGGACGACCGCTTGGATGAGGATGCAGCGGTGTGGCTCGCGGAGAACCGCGAGGCGGCGCGGACGGTCGGTGCCATCCGGGCGCGACAGGCGGTCGAGCGCGTGTTTGCGAAGTCCGAGCTGCGCGAGCTCTGGGACGAAAACGGCGACGATACCGAGTGGCACGCCGACGTGCGGGAGCTGCTCGAACGCCTGGCGTAGGCGATAACTGGCGCTCTTATCAGCGAGGAGTCGACATGAAAACCCATCCCTATCTCAACTTTCCGGGCACCACGGAAGCGGCAATGCGTTTTTACGAGAAGTGCTTGGGCGGAAAATTGACGGAGATCCATCGCTTCGGAACCATGCCGGGCGCGGAGCAAATGCCAGAGGCAGCCAGGAACCTCGTGATGCACGTCGGCCTCGAGCTCCCGGGTGGCTTCATGGTCATGGCGAGCGACCGGGTCGAAGGCTTGGGACCGCCCCACGTCCAGGGCACCAATTTGGCGATCTCCGTGCACCCATCGAGCCGAGCGGAAGCCGACCGCGTGTTTGCGGCGCTTGCGGAGGGTGCGGAGGTCACCATGCCGATCGCCGACCAGTTTTGGGGGGACTATTACGGTTCGTTGACCGATCGTTTCGGCGTTCAGTGGATGGTCAATTTCAACGCGAAAGCTTGAGCGGAGGATTCGTCACGCGACGAGGACGAGCTTGCCCTCGATGCCGCCCGCCTCGATGAGCTCGTTGGCGCGTCGCGCCTCCAAGAGCGGCAAGCGTAGGGCGATCCGCGGCTTGATCTGGCCCTTTTCGAGCTGCTGGAGCAGCGCCTTCAGATCGCTCTGGTAGGGCGCTGGGTCCTTCCGGTAACGCATGGTGATGCCGTAGAACGCGCCGCGCCTTCCGGCGAGCAGTGTGCCGACGAACGTGGACCAGAACGTCAGCAGGGTGAGCCAGGTGCTCGGTTTGCCGTTCTTGCTGGCGCCCATGAAGCCGTAGGCGACCACCATGCCGCCGCGCTTCGTCGCCCGAGTCGCCTGGGCGGTTTCACGACCGCCGATGGCATCGAAGGCGACATCGACCCCGTCTGGGGCGACGGCATGCACTGCCTCCGGCAGTGGTACCGAGCGCGCAGGGATCGGTGTGGCTCCGAGCGAGCGCACCCAGTCGTATTTGTCGGGGCGAACGGCCGCGAGCACCCGGACGCCCCGGCTCTGCAAGAGCTCGAGCAGC
>Ga0164309_10001323_pt1 | contig 12273 bp, 13 predicted proteins | sample Whisoiple_247_MG_FD_109984 | JGI IMG/M metagenome (GOLD analysis project Ga0164309, IMG submission 109984) | Soil microbial communities amended with fresh organic matter from upstate New York, USA - Whitman soil sample_247_MG | ecosystem: Environmental > Terrestrial > Soil > Unclassified >... | reverse complement strand
GTCGCTGTTCGATTGGTCGAACTCTGCTGGGGGTGACCGTTCTCAGGGCCTGAGAATTCATCCCGGGAGCGGTCTCGTGTCTCGAAATTGTGGTTCGAGTTCGAACAGTTCGAGTTCGAACATGATTTGCGAAACGAGAATGGTCTCGCCTCCCGCGCGAATCAGTCGCACCAAAAATCGCGGAGGGAAAAGACCGATCCTTCGCTCTTCAATCCTCGCTTTTCGACAGCCGACGTCTGCCCAACGAGGCTCGCGCGGGCGAGGGCACTTGGCCTTTCAACGCTTGTCCGGAAACATGGCTTGTCCGTTCGCGCCGCTGCGCCGGACACACGGCTTTTCCGGACAACAATTGCGACGCGAACGGCACACTCATTGGCACTCGGTCCCGAAATTGGTCCTCCCGCGAAAATCATAGGCGAAATGCGATGGATGCTCGGTTGAAGGGCAACGTTATGGACGCCCCGTTCGTTCTCGGGCGATGTTATCCCCGATGAGTGAGAGCGACACCGACGACCGTGCTGAAGCTCACGCGAATCGTGTCGACAGCGACGACGACAGCGACGACGACAGCGCTGCAAAGAGTAGCGACCTCCGAGAACTAAGTTCGCCAGTACTGGTTTGGTTCGCGATGCCGCTTTGGCGGTTGTGGCTCTTCTCGCTCGTCGGCGGCTTGGTCTTTCATATCTATTGGATGTACCGCAGTTGGGCTGCGTATCGCGCGAGTTGGGGGTACTCGAAGCGGAAGCAATGGCTTGCGGTTCACGAGCGCACGGGCTTTCAGGTCAGCCCCGGCTGGCGGGCAATCGCACAAGTCTACAGTTACCCGCTGCTTGTCGCGATTCGGCGTGAGGCGAGGCTCAAGGGAATTCGTGGCATGGGGCCACCAGCGTTGTGGTTCGGTATCCAGATGCTGGCAACGAGCGCCGCGCTCAACAACCTGGTTTGGTTGGAACTGGGCCTGTTCTCCCTGGTCTTTCTCCCCGCCCAATGGACTGTGAATCGGTTGGCTGAATCCTCGCCACAGGGGCATCGGCGCGAGCCGGTTCGTGGGCTCGAGCTCGTCTGTGTGCTGGTCGGTGCATACCTCATCTGGCGCCAGAACACGCAAGGGGGGCACCCGTGAGTTTGCTGCCGAGCATTACTTGGAACGTCGATCCGATCCTCGCTTCTGGACCCGGCTGGTCGCTGCGTTGGTACAGCGTGTTTTGGTGGAGCGAACTCGCGCTCTGTTATTGGGTTCTTTCGCGGCAGGTTGCGCGAGGTGGCGGTGACGAGGAAGAAGCAAGCGACTTCGCGTTCTACATTTGGTTGGGGATGGTGTTCGGTGCCCGCTTGGGCCATGCGTTGTTCTACGACTTGGACATGTTGCTCGCGCGACCCTCGTGGATTGTCGACTTTGCGCGCAGCGGCGGCGCATCGGGTCATGGAGGCGCGCTCGGCGTCTTGATTGCAGCGCGCTTGTTTGCCAAGCGCCGTGGCATGCCGACCCTCGAGGTGACCGATCGACTGAGCTACTCCGCGGCCATCTCGGCCGTTGTCCACCGCTTGGCAAATCTGTTCAACTCCGAGCTCCTGGGGAAGGAAACCGATGGCACTTGGGGCATGCGATTTCCGCGACTCGATACCTTCGAGCCTCCGTTGCGCCACCCCACGCACTTCTATGAAGTCGGAGTCGGGCTGGCGGTGCTTGGTGTATTGGCTCTCTGCGATCGCCACTGGCAACGGGAAGCACGTCCACGCGGCGCTCTGACCGCGACGCTACTAGTTAGCTATTTTCCCGCTCGCTTTTTGATCGGATTCTTGAAGGAGCCCGAAGGGGAACTCCTGTACGGTTTGGAAGTGGGGCAACTGCTGTGCCTTCCATTCATTGTGGCGGGTGTATGGTTGCTGTGGCGAAGTTTGAAGGCACGGGCGAAGGCGGGCTGGCTCGTGCCGACTCCACAGTGACGGAAGATCTTGGCGTCCGTGAGCGTTGATGGGGTAAGTTCATCGAGATGAGGGGCCGACGAAGTGTTGAATTGGCGACGAAGCTCAGTCGCGTTCGTGGTTGGGCTAGCCGGACTGGCGAGCGGCTGTGGGAGCGCACCGAGCGAACCTGCTCGTGCTCCTGACGAACACAGCGGCCATATTGCTGGACCCTGCGCGCCTTTGAAAGAACAGGGCTCGCGCGGCGTCCCCGTCGCGATAGTGCTCGAAGTGGCGGACGTCGAAGATGCGATCGGTACCCCGATTAAAGATTGGTTGGCGGTGCACCCAGTTCGACTTCACAGCGTCGCCAAGTTCATTCTGCCGCTGAAGCCGACGACACCGCCTGATGGCTCTTCGAACGACTGCCAGGGACGCGCTTGCGGCAAATCGGTGGACGGCACCCTGGAGGTGAGCGTCACCGGTGTCCCCACGGCTGCGTCTGAACCGGTGCAGTTGCACTTGGCGCGCACCTTGGCGGACGGCGCAACGCGCCGGTTGTCCGTGAAGACAACGGATCAAGAGCCAGTTTTGGCGTCGTTCACGACCGTGCCCAAACAGACTTTCGTGCTCATGCCGTACTACCTATTCGAGCCCAAGCAGCAGAGCATGGACCTGCTGTTGCAGTGCGCTGCACGTGAAGCGGGGCCGATCCGAGTGGGCGAGGGGCCAGCGAGCGTGCCGCCGATTGAGCCCGTGCGCTGAGTCGTCGCAGCGGACGATCCCGGATCTGAGTACCAGCGGCCCTTAACACCTTTGCGCGCTCCGCTCGCCAAGGGTGCAGGAGCGGCGGAGCCGGTGGCTATTCGTCGAACCTGCGTGCGGCGAAGCCGCGAAACTCGCGGCTGAGCTTGCGCGATACGATGCTGTTGAGCAGCGGCTTGCCGATCAATGGACCGACCTCGGACAAGAGCTGTCCGGATACCCGCGACGCAAAGGGGAGGCGAGCGAATTGGCTGAACAGACTGGGCACTTGGCCGTCCATTGGCACCCCCAACAGATCGGCCACGAAGTCGCCGTTCAGCCGGCGGATTAGGTACGTTGTCATCGCTGGGTAGAGCAGGTGCTCGTTGATGCGAGTCACCAACGCGTCCATCAGCAGTCGCCCTGCATGGGACGAACGAAAGTGGCGCTGGGAGATGCGCCCGGCGAGCGTTTCGGCCGCGGCGAAGTCAAGCGGAAGCAGCGCATCTTCGACGCCCAACAGTGAACCCACGACGCGCCACAGGTGAAAGAAGTCATCCGCGTCGGCGGGCGATACGGTTACGTCCAAGCGGCGCAGCGCCCGCACTACGACGACCGAAAATGTCAGCAGAGTGCCCAAGAGGTCTTCTTGGTTCAATGGCACCTCCTGTGCGGCGCCGTCGCGCGGGGCGAGCCACGCGCGCACTGCGGCGTGAACCAGACGCACTTGCTGCGTCGCACGGATGCCCAATCCGTAAGGTTCGAACGCGCCGATGGTGAGTACGTCAATCACGAAGCGCGCGGTTTCGTTGACCCGGCGATCGATGTCTTGGGCCATGCGACCCGTGGCGAGGAGCACTTTCGCGCCCTGTTCTGCGGCGTAGGCGGACGGCAGCGACGCGTGGAACAGCGCGACGGTGATGGTCAACAGGTGGTCGGTTGCCCAGCGCTGTGCGGACAGCACTCGGGTGCGCTCGAACCAGGTGGGCAGCCGTGCTTCTTCTTCGAAGAAGCGGCGGGCAACGGGCGACAATTGACTCGGCAATGCTTGAGCATTTCCGCGACAATCACGCATGAGCGCATTGTCGGCCCAGATCTTCGGCCCCAATTGCCGAATGACGGTGTCTGCAATCGGGTCTCCGCGTAGTCGTGCGGCGTCGAGCTCGAAATCAGCTTTCATGCGCCGTTCGAGAGCCGCGCGCGGTAGCGACTGAGTGCGTATAGCGGCAGCGCTTTGGCCGGAAGCTCGTAGACGTAAAAGGAGTCGGGCGGGATCATCGTGTGCAACCAGCCAGCGTTGGACCAAGTGCCGGAAGGCAGTTGGTTCTCGAGTAAATAGTTTGCTGCGCGCTGCTCGGGCTCGCCGATTTGCGCTCGCACCGCGAGCAGTCCTGCGAGCACGAAGCCGGTTACTGGTGGTGTGCTCGGCCCCTGGCCAGCGCGGTTCGGATCGCTGTACGCAAGGTGGCTTTCACCGAAGCCACCATCGGCGTTTTGGCTCTGACACAGAAAACGAATCGCATTTTCGACATAGGCAGTGCGCATGTCTTCGCCGACGGCCGCAAGACCGATCAATGTGGTCGCCGTCTCTACCAAATAGCAAGTCATCCAGCGCCCCCACCAAGCTCCGTTACCGCACTGTTGCTCGCGCAAGAATTGGATCGCGCGGCAAACCAAGGGATCGTCACGTCGCACCCCACACGCGCCCAGACCCCAAAGCACGCGCCCGGTCACGCCTTCCAACGCGGGGTCGCTGAATTCAGCGGGAGGATTGAGAAAAAAGGACAGCACACGACCCGGATCGTCCGGCGTGAACGGGATGTCCGTGAGATACATCGGCCCCGGCCGCTTCGACGGCAAATTCCACACGTACGAGGCAAAGCCGCCCCCTGGATTTTGCATGTCGCGCAGCCAGGCCATGCCTGCCTCGGTGGCGGAAAAGACTTCACGCGTGCCGTGACCTTCACTCAGCGCAGATAGCGTTGCGAGCACGATGCCCGTATCGTCCGAATCGGGCATGGTTTCGTTGCCGCGCTGGAATCCCCAGCCGCCAGTGCGCACCGCGCCTGGCTTGCGCTGGTTTACGACTGGCATGGGACGGCGACATTGCGCGCCGAGCAAGTAGCGGCGTGCAGCGCTCAGCGTTTCGTCGTCGTGAGACTCACCGGCCGCGTGGAGAGCCAACGCGGAAAAAGCAGTACTCCAAACATCGGTCCCCATCGCATCATAGGTCAGCCCGTCTGGGGTGACGCGCCGCTTGCCCTGGAGCCACGACAGTGCACGAGCGATCCGCGGATCGCTCCGGGGCAGGCCTGTAGCGGCCAAGCCCAGCAAGATCAACCACGTGTAGTTGGACTGCCCATTCCAATCCCCGGCATCATTTTGCCATTGAAAGAGCGTGTATTGGATGCGCTGCATTTCCGCTGCGCGTGCCGTTCGCCCCAAAAAGCCCGTGGGCGCTGCGCGAGCGTATTTCGCAACCAACGCGCACATCACCAGGGCCATGACGATGTTGCCGTAGTGCAGCTTGCGGTCGATCAGACGATCGAACGGAGTCAACGCGAGCTCAGGGGGGACCGGCGGCAAGAAGCTGCCGTCGACGACGCCCGCCGAGAGCAAGAACAGACCAGTCAGATCGCCACGCGCGCGCAAGGCGCCGGTCACCGCTGCATGCCCGCCGTGCTGGTCGATGAAGGACTGCGCCTTGACGAGCGCAGGATGCGACGCGGGCAAACCACTCACCAGCAATCCTGCACGACATAAAGCCGTCGCTGCAGGGGTGCCCGCAGTTGCGAAAGGAAAGGGCAGAAACGACCCATCGGGCTGCTGCGCGGCGAGCAGGTACGACGCTCCCGCTGTCTGATCCGAAGCAGACGGACCCCCGAACGCGGATTCGACGATGAAATGCATGGCCGCCGCGCTCGGACCAAGATCGGTGTGATCGTCCCACGAGCCATCCGCGCGCTGCTCGCGTTTGAGCGCTTGCGCCCCGCGTGCGATGGCTGAGGTCAGTCGCGATAACCCAGTTGGGTTATCGATCTCCGCGCCAGGACGTAGCTCGACAACGAGCGCATCAGTCATGGCTTCTACGGGTACGGCAGTGTTCGACGCCGAGCAATGGTCATTGATACGGCAAGAGCTGACTTGAGTAAGCTCAGCCCATGTCAATGTTTCGCGCGGACTGCTAAACTCCCGCGACCAAAGGAGGCTAGCATGAAGAAGCGCACGTTGGGGAACGGACTCGAAGTTTCGGCAATTGGTCTCGGTTGCATGAGCATGACCTCAGCGTACGGCCCCGCCAGCGACAAGCAGCAAGCGATTCAGCTCATTCGTGACGCATTCGAGCGCGGCGTGACCTTTTTCGACACTGCGGAAGCTTATGGCCCGTTCGCAAACGAGGAGCTAGTGGGGGAGGCGCTCGCACCGATCCGCGACCAGGTGGTGATCGCGACCAAGTTTGGCTTCGATATCAACCTGGAAACGGGTCTGCGTCTCGGCGGCACGAATAGCCAGCCTGAACACATCGAGGCCGTCGTGGAAGCAAGTCTGCGGCGCCTGCGCACCGATCGCATCGACCTTTTGTATCAGCATCGCGTCGACGCAAATGTGCCGATCGAGGATGTTGCGGGGACGGTCAAGGATCTGATCGTGGCCGGTAAGGTAAAGCATCTCGGATTGTCGGAGGCGGGTCCGCAAACGATTCGTCGCGCGCATGCGGTGCAGCCGGTGACTGCGCTACAAAGTGAGTACTCGTTGTTTTGGCGCGGGCCAGAGGCGCAGACGTTGCCTCTGCTGAAAGAGCTGGGTATTGGATTCGTACCGTTTAGTCCGCTGGGTGCGGGCTTTTTGACGGGGAAAATCGACGAGAATACTAAGTTCGATGCTTCGGATTTTCGCAATCACGTGCCGCGCTTCTCGGTAGAAGCGCGGAAGGCGAACACGGGCTTGGTGGATCTGCTCAAGAGGGTCGCCGAGCGCAAGCGGGCCACGCCCGCTCAGATCGCCCTCGCGTGGTTGTTGACGCAAGAGCCGTTCATCGTGCCGATACCGGGCACGACCAAGCTTCATCGATTGGAGGAGAACCTGCGCGCCGCGGAGGTCGAGTTAAACAGCGACGACTTGCGCGAGATTGGTACCGCGCTCGAGTCGATCAAGGTTGAAGGCGAACGTTTGCCGGAAGCGATGTTGAAGATGACGGGACTTTGACGAGCCGCTCGTGTACCGTCGTGGCACGGCAGCGTCACGAATGCGGGCTTTGCTTCATTCCGTTCAACCCTGAGCGTGGTTGGCGACGAATCGCACGATCGCCTCGTGAGCCGGCCCGCGCGTGGGCAGCACATGCCCGCCTGGCCAACGAACCACTTCTCGTTGAGGCGCGCTGAAGCACTCGACTAACTCTTCACAATACTGGCCGGTCAAAGTATCGCGTTCGCCCCACACGTGCAGCGAGGGCAAAGCGATCGGTTCGGCGAACGCCGCCTGAAACACAGCCGCGCGAGGCTTGCGCCCTGCGACGAGCACTGCGGCAGTTACGGGGGGCAATTCTCCGCGAGCACACAAAGCAGCCACCGCCGCGGCCACGATCGCGCCTTGGCTGAAGCCCAAGATGGATGCGGGGGCATGGCGCTCGAGCGCCTCGCTGACCAGAGCGCGAGTCTCTTCCCAGCCGTTGTATTCGAGGCCATCGTCGCTCGCATTCCACCAATAGAGATGCGGCGGCAACTGTGAAGGTCGCATGCCGCGATACAGGCGTTCGACCATGGCGGTGGAACAGGTGTGCGGCGCGTCGAGGCACACCAAGCGCACCTTGGGTTCGAGCGCAGTCGCAAGTGGCTCGAGTGCCTCGCGCATGACCGCGCCGTTCATGGTGTAGCCGTGCAAAACCAGGAGCGTGTGCGTCATTGCGTGCTCAGGGTAGCGCAGGGTCGTCCTGAATACAGGAGGGTTGATGGTCACGGAACACGTCGCTGAACGGCACAGCCTTCGGCGTCGCGGAGCGCTTTAGAGAGAATGCAGAGTTTGATCGGCCGTGACGTGCGCTCGCCATGGTAGCTTCTGCAACAGGAGCCATGGAGAAACGGTGGAGGGGCGCAGCATTCGCAGTCGCTCTGCTCGCCACCGCACCAGCCGTCAGCGAACCGAGCGCCGCTGTCCCACCGGATCCGTATGTCTTGCGCGGCTATGTTCCGGCCGGCTTCTCCGGGTTCGGCAAGTGGACGGCCCTTAGAGCGACGCCGTTCTACGCGACAGTCGGCTCGCGCAAACCAAGCGGGGCGATCGAGCCGTGCGAGGCGGTGACTGCGCAGGATGGCCAAGTGAGGGGGCACCCGAGGGAGATCCGCGTGCTCAAGGCGCATCCTCCTTTTCGTCAGGGGGAGCGGATCTGGATTTTGGCGAGAGATCTCGAGGAGGGCTACTTTCAGCTCTGGTATCGCGGTGCCATTCGCGACGATCTCCTGGACTCCCTGGGGGACGGCCTGGCGATGGCTGAGGAGCATTGCTCGATCTGTACGCCGGAATGCTGGCTGCGGATCGAGCAGGATTCTCCGCAGGAGCACTGGGTTCGAATCCGCCGCAAGAGCGGTTCCGTGGGCTGGATCAAGGACGTGAAAGACTTTTCCGAGGACCAAGTTAGCGAATGTCGTTAGCTGATGCGTTCATCGTTGAATGCGATTACGTTGAGCGACGTAGCAATGGTCCTCGTAATTGCGATAGTTGCGCTCATCATCTTCGTCGCGGCGAACGTGCTTGCGGTCGCCACCCTGCTCGACACCTCATGGCGGACAACGAGCACGTCGATCGTGCGCCGCCGTCGCCTCTGTCGCGCGGCACTTTACGCGGTGCCTGCTGCCGCAATCGGCAAGTACCTCGCGCTCGCCGCATTGGCTCCGGACTCGAGTTCGTCGTTCGTCGCTACGCTCGTGAGTCTTGCCGTCGCGTGTTTCTTCCCGCTGCTCGCGAACACCAAGTCGAAGCAAGCGCTCGAGGCGTTCGAGATCCGTGAGCTGATCGCGGGGAACGATTGACCGGTTGACCGCGACCGGCTTTTTTCCCGCTACTTTGATCTGGAGAACGCTGTCGCGCAAGCGGGCTATGCAGATGGCGCAGCGCCGGCTGATGTTACGGCACTCGAGAAGCGGTTCCCTGTCGATGACTACATTTGGATCCTGATTCGCGACTATTGAGCGCGCTCGAGAGACGTGCGTTCACCGCGATGGTTCGCCGTTCCGTATCACTACAGTCCCCTTACGAATTGCCCGTTTCCCGCCGGGATTGGCCCGCCGTCGCGCGTTACTGCTCCCTGCGGTTCTTCGGCTTGTTCTAGAAGGAATGGCCTTTTGGTGTATTGGCGTAGCCCTCCGCCCACGGCCAATCTGAGCAATGTCTCTGGTGTCGGCTTTTTTGACGTCGATTCGAGCGTTCCTAACAACGCCGTCGCTTTCTCGCCGCTGTCGCCCTCGGTCGACAGCAATTGGAACACTTCGGGACGACTGGGCGCAGCCTGCACGACGGCTTTTATCGTTCGAGCGATGCCGGGATAGCCGGTGATGTTGATCGTCGCATTGGCGGGAGGGCACGTCGGCGACTCTGTGGACACGACGATGGTGCGACAGTCCGGATAGTCGCGTGTTCGCGGCGGATTCGTGCAATCAAAGAAGGTAACGCCACCCATTAGCCGATCGCAGAGCGGTGTCAGTGGGTTGCTCGGGCGCAAGGCGCGCGAAGTCGTGTCTAATTCGGTCGGATTCTGCGGCGCGGTTGCCGTTGCCAAGCTTTGGGCCGTCGCCGCCGCTGATTGAATCGGTGGTGCCGGTGGCGAGCGCTTCGGTGTGCATCCGGCGCTGATGGTGAGTACGAGCGCAGTGCGAAGTACTGCGGACAAGTGGGCCCAGTCCATTACTCGCACTTTGGTAGCTCACTCGCGACACCTGAGTCCGGGCAAGCGCTCGTCGCGTCGCATGGCCACGCACAACGGTGGGCGGTGCAGATGGCTTGTCGGCTTCCGCAGACAGCGGCCTCCGCGTCGATTCCGAAGCGCGGCCATTCGACAGTGACGTTCGTTGAGCGAAAGCAGCCGAGCGGCGGATCGGCGAGTTCGGCGCAATACCCATCGCTGTGCGAGACGACGCAGATTTCAGCGAGCGTGCTGTCGCAATCGGCGTCCGACGTGCATCCAGGGACCCAGAGGCTGGCCCAAGGCGCGCAATCAGCGTCGACGTCGCATGGCGCTCCAACGCAGGTCTTAGTCCGCGTGTCGCAGGTATCCGCACTGTGTGGCGGACGATTGCAGTCAGCGTCGACGTTGCACGACGCGCGACACAGCCGCTCGGCGATTCCACCTGCTCCGGCTTCGCCCGTTTCGGGGCTGCCTGCGATCGAAGAGCCGGTGCCGCCTGCGCCTGCGACGTTGCTCGCTCCACCGATGGTCTCGCCGCCACCCGAGCTTTCTCGCGCAGGCGCGCCTGCGCTACCTCCGCTGACGTCGTGCGTGGGGCTGTTCGAACCGCTGCCCGCGGTTGTCAGCTTACTCCCGCCTTCGCCGCCTCCCGCGGCTTCTAAGCGACCATCGGTCCCCGTGCGCCCGCAGGCTACGAGCAAAAACAATGCTCCGACCGCCGCAGTGCACCCAAATTTCTGCACGGCGTACTTTAGCTCTACGCACGACTCGAAGGAAGTAACGACTTCGTGTCGCCTGAGAGAACTCCGTCCAACGCCGTCAGCGCTGGACGGAGTTCACCAGCGCCGCCTTAAGGTAGCTGGACGGTCGTCAGCGAATACGGAGCCAAGTTGACTGCAAAGCTCGAGCCTCGCACGGACTTCGAGCTGCGCCGAATCGAGGTGTCGTCTTTGCCGTAGCTGAATACCTTTGCCACGCCGCGGGGCGACGCTCCATTCAGTGACACGGAGACATCGTAAGCATCGCTCGGGCTCTTGTTGATCAAGAGCACGTGGATCTTGCCGTTTGCCTGCTTCACCGCGTGAATCGAAACCAGCGGAGTCGAGGAGCTGGCGGCCAGCGATTGGCTACGCGCTTCGTGCCCGAGGTACGAGAGCATTTGCAGGCCGTAGTAGCTTGGGAACGGTGTTTCGGCCGGGGGCTCGACTGCGCCGTTGCTGGTGGTCAAGCCGCGCGAGAGGACGCCGTAGTCGCCGAACTCGTAGTTCCCGTACAGGCTCGGGTCGGCGTTGCCGTCGAATGGGCTGTTGTGAATCGCCCACCAATCCACGTTGCTGACGCCGTTTTCGAGCCAGGTCATGACCTGGTCGCTGAGAAAGAGCGCGTTGGTGAGGCTCGTCGTCTGCTTGCCCGGATTGTACGAAACCGAGTTCGTCTCGGTGACCATGACCTGGATGGCGCTGGCGCGGGCACCGCAATACTGCGCGAGCTCGCCCTTCAACGTTGCCATCATGTCTTTGATGCTGGGCGTATAACTCACCGGGGTTGCTTGCCCGTTCTGCGGTGAAGCCAATAGAGCCGCATCCGATTCGCCGGTCGGGCCCTGCGCGTACCAATGAATGATCACGAAATCGATGGCGTTGCAGGCGATCGGAAGCACGGTGTCGTTCCACGGCTTGGGTGAAGCGTCGTTGGTCTGCCCGTCGGGCCAATTGCCCGGCGCGGTGAGCACCGCGCCGATGCGAATCGACGGATCGACCGCTTTCATGGCCGCGCTGTAGCTGACCACGCCGTTCGCGTAGGTCGTCGGATCGTGCGGCTTGTGGTCGACCTCCCAGGTCGCCCCGTACGTCCCGTTGCCGTACAGCTCATTGCCGATCTCCCAATAGCGAATGTCATAGTCGTGGCCGTTCGGACTTGCGCCCGGGTACGTTGGAACGGGGCCGTCATAGTGTCGGCAGCCGCGATTGGCGTAGCGAACCCAATCTGCCGCCTCCTCCGGCGTGCCAGAGCCGTAGTTGACCGTGATCATCGGCCGCGCGCCCGCGCGTTTCACGACCGACATGTAAGCGTCGAAGTTCGCCGTCGGATCCGTGCCACCTTGGTTCGGATCGTCAGGGGTGTTCGAGAGCCAATGATAGTTGTCGGACGTCGAGCCTCCCGGGTAGCGCATGACTTGAATGCCCGCATCTTCGAGCAGATCGGGGACACCGCGATCGATCAAGTTGTTATCCCAAGCCGCCGCGTTCACGCCGACGGCGATCGATGACAGAACACCCAAGCTCGTTCGCACGTCCACGCTGGCCGTGCTGGGGGTGCCGGAATTCGGCGGTGGCGGCGCCTTTTCCAGGTTCGAATCGCGTGCACTGACGGATTCGCTCGTTGTCGGTCCTGCATCTCCGCACGCAGCCAAGCTGAATGCGCCCGAGAGAATGGCGCACACGAACACGGATCGAAGTACTTTTTTCATCTGGCCCTTCCGTTGTAACGAACGCAACGAAACGGCGTGCGCGATCCAACCGCTGACAAAGCGAGAGACCGCGCGAACCGCACCGAGCGTCGCCCCGCAAAGATGGACCCAGTGCGCACTTCGGATCTCGGAAACTCCACACCCCGAGGAAAATGACTACGACGGTCGGAGAGCCGACTTGTCTGCACCGGCCAGGCGTCGTACATCGTTCAAGTCGTGAGTAGCGTTTTGCACCACTTGGGGGCAGTTGGTTGGG
>Ga0164309_10001321_pt1 | contig 12289 bp, 16 predicted proteins | sample Whisoiple_247_MG_FD_109984 | JGI IMG/M metagenome (GOLD analysis project Ga0164309, IMG submission 109984) | Soil microbial communities amended with fresh organic matter from upstate New York, USA - Whitman soil sample_247_MG | ecosystem: Environmental > Terrestrial > Soil > Unclassified >... | reverse complement strand
CGTCCGGGTTGACCTCGCGTGACCATATCGAGGTCGGCTCAAACCCGCGCAGCCGAGCGTAGACGCCCAATTTATTTCGGATCACAGCAAACCGCCTGCACCGCTCAGCGGGGGACATGTCGTCGATGTCGATTGGCCGGACACTTACAAAGCTGTTCAGCGGTAGACCTATGGTCGCCGCATGATGCCAAGCAGAGTTCAGCTCTTTCACCTGATCAGTGTCGAGCCCGTTAGTCGAATGACGCACGTTCGAATGGCCATTGTTTTGTACGCGCGCGCCCGCGCGCACATGTCGCGAAGTCATTTCCCGGTGCGCATAAAACTTAGTTCGGTCCTAAAAGAGCCGAACCGATTTTGACTATAGGGCTCGTTCGCGTTGCGTCATTGTCCTGACCTCACCCGGAATCAACTGGACGAGGCAGGAAAGATGCAAGTGAAAGCGCAATGCAATCATGAGGTCGTCACGACAAAGGCTGGGAGAGCGCCTGATCCCCTAATCCCCGCAGACCCGCTCGGTCCCGCTTTGGAAACTCATAAAAAGGAGCTTTTCATGGGCGCTCACCTGTGGCGATTTGGGACCTTTGCCTGTTCCATTTGCTTTGGGCGATACAAGGATCACAACGCGCAGTTATCAAGCTAGGCCGATCGCGTACGGCTTTGATCTTAACTAAATTTCAGCGTGTGCGCAAAATGAATTGTAACTGACTGTGGAATTCCCGATGAGAGATCAGATGAACACCAGACTGCGCGGCTACGCTTTAGTGGTACTCATCTGTTCGTTTGCACCGCAGGCGATGGCGCAACGATGGTTGACTGAACTTCCGCAAGACAAACGTGAGCAACCGACGATCAACGATCTGCGGCAGGCCTTTGAAAGCTATTACCGCGAACACCCTGTTGACTTGAAACTGGACAAACTTGAACCGACGCTTCGGTTTGAGGGAGCACAAGAGGAAAAGGAGCGCTTGGACGTCGAAGAGTACAAGTTGTTTCGCCGCTGGGAATGGCTGGTCGAGCCCAGAGCTTATCCCAGCGGACGGCTGGACTTGGAGCAGCTCGCCACCTTTCGTGCGCAGGTCAAGGAGATCGATGACGAACTCACCTCAAAGCAGACCGGGGAGAGCCCGCTAAAACGGCAGTACTTTCACCCACTCTGGAAACCATTAGGCCCCTCGGACGCCGTCGGCGGGACCAATATGGGGCGCGTCAACTGCATCGAGTTCGACCCAAAAAACGCGAAGATAATCTACCTCTGCGGAGCGGACGGCGGAATCTGGAAGAGCACCAACAGCGGCGCCACGTGGTCACCAAAATTCGATTTTCAACCCACTTTGAGCGTCGGCGACATTGCGGTCGACCAGAAAAACACGAAGGTTCTTTACGTGGCGACCAGCGATTCTTTCGGGTACAACGTTCCGTTCTGGGGCGGCACCTATAGCGTCGGAGTTATGAAGAGTAAAAATGGTGGCACGACCTGGACTCCCACTGGCCTCAATTGGACCGTGGGGCAAAACCGCACCATCCGACGACTAGTCATGCACCCGACTGACCCCAAAATCCTGTTGGCGGCCACAAGCGCTGGTCTATACCGCACAGACAATGGCGGCGTGACTTGGACCCAAATCCTGCCCGCGAGCACCTACGATGTCGAGTTTCAGCAGAACAACGGCGCGATCGTCTACGCAACCACTAACCAAGTGCTAAAGAGCACCAATGCAGGCGCTTCGTTTAGCCCGCTAAGCGCCTCATGCGCCGGCTCGCGCTACAACATCGAGATCGCCCGCAGCAATCCGAACGTGCTTTATACTCTGTGCACGAACGGCACGGTGCAAAAAAGCACCGATGCCGGCGCCACCTGGGCTACCGTCACCGCACCCGGCGTCTCGCTTTACGGGCATTACGACAACGTGCTGGCGGTATCGCCGGTCAGCGACAAAATCGTCTACGTAGCCGGATTCAATATCAAGCGCTCCGCCGACGGCGGTAACACGTGGAGTAACGTTCCGGTCGCCGTGCACCCGGATAACCACGCGATAAAATTTGCTCCGGGCTCCAGCAGAACGTTATTTTCCGGTAACGACGGTGGGGTGTTCAAATCCACCAACAGCGGTTCCACGTGGACCAGTCTCAACAAGGGACTCGCGATTACTCAGTTTTGCCGGATCGGCATCAGCAGGACCAGTCCGAACATCATAGTCGCCGGCGCACAAGACAACGGCGATATGAAGTACGCCTCGGGAAGCTTCACTAACATCACCAATGCTGATGGGATGCAGGGATTCATCGACTGGAGCAACAGCAACGTGATCTACGCTGGTATTCAGTACGGGGGCTTCTATCGCAGCACGAATGGGGGCACCACCTTCACGAACGTAAGCACGCCTGCGTCAGGCGCCTGGGTCGCTCCGTGGTGCCAAGACCCCGCCGTAGCCACAACGCTCTATGCCGGCACTGACAAGGTGTACAAAAGCGTCGATCAGGGGACGACCTGGGTCGCCGCGAGCGGGGCTTTAGCGGGGATCGCGCAATTTACGGTCCTCAAGGTGGCTCAGAGCGATACGCAGGTGCTCTATGCCGGTAGCGGAACCAAGCTCTATCGTACCACAAACGGCGGTGGCGCTTGGACGGACATCACGTCCGGCCTTCCGGTCGCGACCAATTTCCTCACGCACGTGGCGATTAACGATACCAATCCAGATATCGCCTACGCGACCTTCAGCGGCTACGTGGCGGGGGAAAAGGTGTATCGCACGTTGAACGGGGGTGGCAGCTGGACGAATATCAGCGGTACGCTGCCAAACATGCCCGTCAACACAATTGCGTACCAGAAGAGCACTCACAATGCTGTATACATCGGCACCGATGCGGGCGTGTACTATAGGAATGAGCAGTTGCCCGACTGGGTTCCGTATAAGTTCGGGCTGCCCAACGTGATCGTGGACGACCTGCAGATTCACTACGGGACAAAGATGATAAGCGCAGGGACCTATGGCCGAGGCATTTGGCAGGCGCCGTTACTTTGACGACCGTGACGTGTCGTTTCAGCTAGGATGTCGGCGCGCGTCGCACCCGTTAATTCGGTGAGTGGATCGCAAAGCGATTGCCAATGTGGGTATTGTGAGTTGGTGGAGAGGATGTTGAGCTGCACTCCTACGACACGACAACCATGACTTGGTGGTGGTTTGCCAGACTTCATGCGCGGTCTACCGTATTCGGTGCGGTCTTTGCCGCCGCCATGAGTTTCGCAATGGCACAGTCGCCAATCGCGACGTATGGCTATAGCCGTGCGACCCTCCCCGGTATACCGGGAGATCAGAAGGGAACGCAGGGAAAGGATTTTTTTCCTCTCAAGTATTACCTGTATCTGGAGGTCAAAGCGGGAAGCCGGATTTCTGCGGAGTGGGCATGGGTCCGGGGGAGCTACTACGATTGCAAGCTAAGGAGGGTAAGCACGCCGGTGCTGGTGGAAAGCGACCCGGGCGTTCCAACCGAGGAGAAAGAGACGCTCGTCTCGAAGACCTCGAAAGACGTGTACAGCGTCGTTTTGGGCAAGGTGAAAGTACGAACGGCATCGAACGGGCAGGAGAGAGAGCTCATGGCCAACAATGAGGCGGTGATTGCGCTTGTCATCAACAGATCGGGCGCTTACGCGGCCATCCAATCGATCAAGGCACTTCGGCCCGCGGCGGCGATGTGATCATCCTCCATGTGACGACCATAGCGTGACGGATGTGATCGCCGGCGTCACCGGGTAGGAGTTCGGTCCAAGAGCTCGTGTCTTCAAAATAACAGTTCCAGGACTGCGCGCCGAAAGCGGGATCTCTCAGCGACATTAGTTTGGTGTGCCGCAAAGAATGGTGCGGACTCCCTCATCTCTGGCCCGCCTGCTGTTCAGCAAAAGCCGGCGGTTCAGAGCGACAATGAGTTGACGCTCCGGGACCCTTCTCCTCATCACGCGTATGGCTGATGCCTCGCAGAGAGTACAGGCCGAAAGTAGCAGGACCTTCGCCGCCAACGTCGCACGCTACAGCGTGACGGCTAGAGTGGCTTCGATTTCGGACAGGACACGGCACGCGTAAGCCTTCGCTGTAGTGAGCCACTCGCACGTAACGGTCGGTGGGCCTCTCTTGGCTATCTAGCAAGCGACGTCACGATCTCTCGGTAGGCCGCCTCCGGGAACGCCTTGAGCGTTTTCGTGCGTACGTTGCCGAGGCTCCCGAGCTGCAGTGTGAACCGCGCTGCGATCGCATCATCGGGGGCATCGTATACGGCGATGAAATCGTATTCGCCCATCGTCAGGAAGAACGACTTGAACTCGCCGCCCATGTCCTTCAGTAGGCGCTTGGCAGTATCGAGACGGCGGGGTGAGTCCTGGATGTTCTTGGTTCCCGCATCAGTTAGGTTTGCAAGCATGATGTAGGTTGTCATCGTATTCCTCTGAGCTGTAATCGCGGTACTGTTGTCGAGTGCACTGTATCGCTCACCCCGGTCGACAGGAAGGCTGGTTTCTGCTCAGCTGCGAGCTCTCGCGAATTCCACTCCTTTACCGTCCGGAGCAGCGATGCCTAATTGGCGGGCAAGTCTTCTGAGCGGTGAAACCTCAGCCTTGGACCGAACGTTTATTTGCCTCGAGGCACTCAAGCCTTGCGATTGGAAAGGAAATTTCAGCAGGGAGGCGAGAAATGCTTCAGCCCACGCTTGATGAGAACCTTTGTCGCACGACAGATCGCGACAGCTCCGACGGTCTTGACCGACTTATTAACCGGACCTTGCTATCTTGCGATACCTTCGCGGGCTTCTCATAATTGGATTGATGGTGTCACTAGTGACGGCCGATTTGCGTCACGGCTTGGTTTGGTCGGTGGCATCAGGCCAAATAGCCCTCCTTAACTTGAGCGTGTTTCCATGGTGTCAGCCCGTCTTGGTCCACCGCGGCGAGGGCCGTAATTATTATAACGTGTATTTCACGCCGCTTCCGGTTGGGTGCAGCCAAACTGTTTGCGTGCGCTGGGGGTGGTGCATCTCGGAGGCGAGTCAGGGCGGTCCGACGTTCTCTCCATCGCGTCTCATCCCGAACGGCTGCCTACAGCGATCGTGCATAAGTGGATGGCCGCACTAGGCGGGCTCTCCGGCGTGATCTCGGTTCCTGCAGGGAATAAGCACCGACAGTGAGCCTGTCTGACAGAAATGAACAGGACATGAGGGTAAGTCGATTGGTTACCCCTTGTTCTTCCTCGAAAAATCCTTGCGCAGCCGAACGCCAGCGCCGCCGCCGATCTCCGGGCGTAACGTAGGCTGGCCTCGAATTGACCCTGTACCGCCTTCGCTCGCTGGTGTGGGGTCAATGGTTCTACGGGCCATTGAGCGTCTCCTTCGGCTGGGCTTTGGTGAATTCGCGCCGGTAACCCCATTGTACTTTCGGACTGCCGAGCTACATAGAAAGCTCATTGATCCGGGCCCCTCTGGCGCTGTCCGAGAAATCGCAGCGTGATGTCGGATCAGTCTGCGCAAAACCCATTGAGGGTTTGCCTTTCTGCTCTCCGGGTCCGGCGAAGTTCTCCGACACGGATCGCAGAGCGGTACGGTTGCGCAGAAAGACGCAAACCGGAGACCAACGTGTCGAACACGATCAGCATCAGCACCATGACCCAATATCAGCGCAAGCTCATCAATGCCATAGCCGCTTCGTACGCGCTCATCGTCCATAGCGACGGCGAGCCTGCCCGCATCGAGCGGCAGCAGCTGTTCACGATTCTCCGCAATCACCAGGCACTGAGCGGCTTATCACGTTCGGAGATCGCCCGTGAAACGGCGGTGCATGAAGCTAATTTCCGCCTTGACGCCGAAGTCGCGCAGGAGATCGCCCGTGAGAAACTGATCGCTATCGCCGACGAGAGGGCCGCGGTCGACCTCATTCTCGCGCTCTGCCGCGAGCTCATCGCTGCGGATGGTGTGTTGCATCCCGCTGAGCGCCGGCAGTTCGGCGAGATAAAAAGGCTGCTCGGCCCTACTCAAGTTCGCGTCGCCTGATTCGATGGTGCGAGCACCGATGGCTGAGTTCCAAGGCGAGGCGCGCCCACGCTCCTCGAATTCTGATCCCGCCAACACGCGGCCGACGCCTGACGCCTGGGACGCGCGCGTCGAGCGCGCCCTCCTTCATGCACCGGCCCGCTTGCGCGCGGCGGTGCACTGGCTGCGAGCGCCGTCACGCTTCTGGTTCCGGCTTGTTGCGGGCATCCTGCTCATTCTTGGTGGGATTCTTGCGATTTTGCCAATTTTCGGTCTGTGGATGCTGCCGCTTGGCCTGGCGCTTATCGCTGACGATGTGCCGGGGCTGAAATGCCGGCTCGAACAAGCAGCATGCTGGCTTGAGAGGATATGGCACCGCCTCCGCCGCCCGCGATCCAACCACAAGCCCGAATTTTCTGAATCCGGAATTTCGGCGCCTCCGGAAAGGAGGGGACTACAAGGGTAACGTAGCTTGCAGCGGCGGGTAGGTAATTCCCATTCCTTCGACCTGCGCAAAAGGGGTGAGGTTATGCATGCGGCAGCTTTCTTCTGATAAAATCTCGACCACACGAATCCCGCGCTCACTAAGCGCGTCGGCAACTAAGGAACGATGGCAGCGCCACGGCACCGCTTCAGCGCACATGATAGCGGTACGTTCCTGCCTGCTCATTTGAATGAGTGTTGTGAGCCCCTCCTCAAAGGGTTGAGTCTGCATGTAATCGGCATAACCGCGAAAGCTGGTGTTCCGCCAGCCGGTGTTCGGCGAGTTCTTACGTCGATGCCGCAAACCGCCCAGCGCGGGCACTGAAAGGTATCCGATCTTCTCTAATTTGAGCGCGTCCGCCAGCGCATCGGCGTTGAACTGGGGGTTATGACGCGAACGCGGCACGCTGCGGATGTCAGCAAGCTTTCCGATCCTGTATGCGTGCAATAACCCGACAAAGCGGTCGATGGGCAAGCTCGAATGCCCGACGGTGAAGATGGCGCTTTCCGGCCATTCTGCTTCCTGCGGTAATGGATTTGTACTCATGAGGTGGCACAAGCGCCGCCGCGATGGCGTCGCTCATTTATAACCAAGGTGGGTAGAGGCTAAAAGCTTGAGCGATGCCGTTCCGTGAAACACCTTGGGTCCGAAGCGAAGAAGGAGCTCTAGCTTTCAGGGCGAGTGAAGACCGCATCCGTCGCCTGCCCCTGCGTGAGTTGCTGCTGGATCCGGCTATCCTCGACAATCGATTTCCAGGCGAGCGCCTTGCGCATAACTTCGCGTGCGTTGCCGAGTTGAGTTTCGTCAGGCGCCACGAACAAAAGGGTATTGCGGAACCGACGCTGAGATGCGCGGCACCGCATCAAAGCATCGAATGCTGCGTCAGTGGCGGGGGATTTCGCGGCTCCCTTGCCCGCGTGCACGATCGCCCGCTCCGCCGCGCGCTGCTGTGCGATGTCTTTGTTGAGCGTGGCTTCAAGGTCGCGCGTGTCCATGCGCGCAACCACTTGCCCGCCCTGTACTTCGTCGCCTTCGGCGACTCGCAATTCTGCCACGCGTCCCGCAAACTTGGTGCTGATATCAATCTGTTCAGCTTCTAAGCGTCCGTTTGCGACGACGATCCCGGCAGGCAGCGCCGGAACATGAGCGCGCCGCCAATAGTAGCCCCCCGCCGGCTGCACCGACTACAGCTACCAGTGCGAAGCACCAACGATGCCATTTGCGAGCTGGAGTGCGTACGTGTGCGGGAAGACGAGCCGAGTCTGCCTTGATGGCCTTGCCAGGGCGGAGCAACTCGCCTTCCAACGGAGGCATGGGAGATTCTACATCCGTTTTTGAATCCGTTGCTTCCGCCACAGTATTACCGCCTCTGATCAGCTATGTGGAAGAGAAGCGTCGTCTAATCCTCGACCATCGTGTTCATGAGCGGCCTGTCCAAAACGAGCCGGCGTGCGCCAGAAAGGGCCATTGCGCGCCCCCTCTGAAGCTGGGAGATAGAGCGCGAAACCGTCTCCAGCGTGAGCCCGAGATAATCGCCGATATCGTGACGCGACATCGGCAACTCGATGAAGCCGGTCCGGCCACCACGCGCATCCATCTCCATGATAAAGGCGGCGACCCGCTCGAGCGCCGTGCAGCGGCCGAGCAGGATCGTATGCGCTTCAGCGTGCTGCAGGCTCTTAGCCGTGAGGCTCCAGAGTTGGCAGGCCACGTCGACATTGCCGGTCGCGAGCCGCTCGATCTGACGCCGACGGAACATGATGACCTTTGTGTCGACCACAGCCTCAGCTGTAAGCCGGTGCATATCACCTTGCTCGAAGCCGAAAAGGTCGCCAGGCAAATAGAACCCGTTGATCTGACGCCGTCCGTCACTCAAAATCTTACAGCTTCGGACGGCGCCGCTCACAATCTTGTAAACGTACTCCGCCTCTTCACCCTCACCATAAATCTCCTCATCCCGGGCGTAAGTGAACGGGGAACCAACGAGTTCCGGGCACCCCGCGAACAGGTGGGTTGCCGGAAGACTTTCGCCTTCGGCGACAGCGACGTTGAGCGGGCGTACGGAGCGGGTTGCCGTTCGGAGTTGCATGTGAGTTCCCTCGCATAAAGGATGAGCGAGAATGGTCTGAGACTTGTCGTTAAGAAATTCGGGATGATCTCTTACAGAGCAGCCCGTAGGTAGAACCACGTATCTGGAGTCTCCTGATCGCGCCACAGCTCGACCCCTCACGGAGTTTTCATTGTATTGTGACCTGGCCGTCCATAAGCGCGAGCGAAGATATGGCCGGCGAGGCATCAGAGGACTGTGTTCATCCCAACGTCAGACACCGCACTGGTTGGTGCCAGGCAAGCGCCTCGACGAATTGGGCAGCGCGTACCAACGTCTTTCCGGTGCTAACCAAATCGTCGATGATCAACACGGTGGTATCATGGACGTCGCCAAGCAAAGATCCACTAATGGAGATGTTTGACGTTGGGGAGCAAACGAAGCGAAAGCTTTGCTAAGGCGACTGTCTGTCAAAACCCTTAGCCTTGAGGCAGCTGCATAATTCTCCCGAGCAGACACACTCGTGTTCTATTGAGATACATCAAGAAGCGCAGCCTCCATTCCTGTTATTCGAGGGGCATGAGAATTGGAAAGGAAACCGCTATGTTCAAGAATGCTCTACTGCTGAGCACTGCGGTGTCATTGGCCTTGCTTGCAAATACCGCAACAGGTGCTTTGGCTGATCCCTGCGGCAGATCGCGCAATGGCATATAGGTGGACGATCAGGATTCCAATAATACAATGAATGCAAAGGCTCTTCGGCCGAACGTTGCGGTTATCGACGATGACGAGGCGGTGCGCGATTCGCTCAAGCTTCTTCTTGAAATCGTGGGCTATAGCGTATGGACCTACCCGTCGGCCGCTCGCTTTTTGGCCGAAACGCTCTCTCCGTGGGTGTGCTTGATTATCGACCATCACATGCCGCAAATGACCGGGCTTGAACTCATCTCTCTACTGCGTAGCCGGGGAAGCAGGACTCCTGCAGCCTTGATCACTGCATCATCATCACCCGAGATGGCCAGACGGGCGGCGCAGCTTAGCGCTACTCTTTTCGACAAGCCTGTCGCCGAGGAAGACCTGATGCACTTCATCGCTACGGCTCAACGCCGGCCAAAATGATCTCCTTCGCGCGGAGTATGGGAGCGGAAGCATGGCACGATAAAGGTCGGCCACTTCAGATTAGCTGACTGCCCCGTGTACACATTTGCAGCTTTCGATTTGATCCAAATCAACGTAGTGCAACGCTCCAAAGGCGATTTTTGGGACAAACAAAGCCCAACGCTGCAAAAAGGCCGAAATTCATTCCATAGGGAGGAATGCGGCGTTATGGATTGAAAGTACTTTTGCAAATTTAGTCGGGACTTCGTAAGGCCAAAATGGTTGGGTATAAGGCCTATACGCGGATGGAGGGGTAAATGGATGAGTCGGAGCACCTTGAAAAGATGATCGCGTCGTTAACGAAGTCGATCGCTGAACAGGATGAGCAAATCATTGCATGCCTAAGGCAAGGCCAGGATACCGTCGAACTCGAATAAAAGGTTGCCGATGAACTCCTTAAGCTTGTGCTGCTGCAGGCAGCAAGGACAAAACTGAGAAGTAGGGATGACCGGCCGAGAGCGTTCGCCGCCTAACTGCTGGCGTTCCGCTCTCGATGGCACGGCAGAAATTCACGCAAGTAAGTTTATCGTTCATAGGGGGCTCAGATGTACAAGCACATTCTCCTTCCAACGGATGGTTCCCACCTCTCGAACGCAGCAGTCGAGAAAACGCTGGCATTCGCTAAGGAGGTTGGCGCGCGAGTGACTTTACTTAGTGTCTTGCAACCATTCCACGTTTTTTCTTTTGACGCGGAGCAGCTTGAGAGCACGCGTGCTGAGTACGAGCGGAACGCGCCGGAGCACGCGGAACGATATCTCGCGGCAGCCGCAAATAGGGCTAAGATGCTGGGTGTTCCGTGCGATATGCTCACGGTATGGCACGAACACGTCTATCAAGCGATCATCGATACTGCTGCTGCTAAAGTCTGCGATCTTATATCGATGGCGTCGCACGGCCGCCGAGGCCTGACCGCGATGGTCTTGGGAAGTGAGACGTTGAAGGTGCTTACGCACTCGAAATTGCCGGTGCTTGTCTATCGATGATGGGAGCGCACTAGCCAAATCAGAGTAGGGCTTGAAACGGGGGCGTGATGCAAATGGAGCCTTCTAAGAGCCAGACGGCCTTCGGGCGGCTGTCCCTACGCAAACCGCAACCCTGGAGCCGCTGACGCGGTTTTGGGCCGAGTCTTCGGACCGGCAGCCCAGTTGTGGCAGGAAAGTTCGATCCACAGTCGCCTGGCTCAAGATTTAGCCCCGCTTCGAACAGTCCGTCAGAATCAAGCTTCTCCAGAACTAATTGCCGCCGATGTTCATAACCAGTCGCCTCGTTTCGGCGTCATCCGCGCCAAACTCCATATGCGCGCCCTCATTTGCACTCTCGCCTTCGCGGCGATCTCGGGCGGAGAGTAATCAGCGGTTTCGATTATCTCATCTTCCTGCATTTCGGTGCGAAGCGCGAGGGCTTCTCGATAGTGGCTCTCAAACTCGGGGTACATTTTCTTCCAGCGATGCACCTGTGAAGGTACCAGCCCAACCTTTTTCATCGCGGCCCTGGCCGAGATTAGCTCGTTGAGCATGACGCTTATGAACTTATCGGCCAACGCCGGCGTGAGCACAGTCGGTCTTCCGCCAGGGTGCTTTCCGTTCGATCTAGCTGGCCGTCTTCGAAAGAGTATGGCCGACCTTCTTCTTCCGTTCGCGACGACTAGCACCGTCAGAAGCCGAACCTTTTTCCGGAAGCATTCCTTACCTCCTCCCCTCTGAAGTCCAGCCTATCAGCTTAATCGACGTGCTTAATTATTTGACGAACTTGTTAGGGCTTGGTCCAATAAAGGGAACGTCGCTTGGGGGTGGCTAAATGTGCCACCTCTCAATTCGCTCGCGGGCGGCCATGAGGGCAGCGTATGAAGGTATGCAGGCTCTGCCGGGAGAACGATGGCGTGAGCACGTCTGTTATCGCAAATAGTCAATTGATGCACCCAGTACACAAAACCACTACACTCGGTTATGCTTGCGCACGGTGCCTTGAGGCTGGGCGCACCACGCGAGTCACTTGCAAATCATTTATTACTGAACCGTCGGAGACACGGCAGCTGAAACGTGGAGGGCATCGTGGAGGATAAAGCACTGGATCGCAGGATACAGTTTCTGATCAACGAAGCAAAATCCGACCCGCCGGTGCGCGATCAAACGGGCACCTTTGCCCTTCGGGTGATCACAAACTGCTTCTCGGTCGGAAAAGATGTATCCGCCCGTGAGCATAAAAAACGTGCGCCATTTCGCAGCGGGGGCGCGCTGCGGTTAGCGAGTGGTGAAGACGAAAAGCCTAATGCTGAGTGGTTTAACCAAGTCACCAACGAGCAGCAGTACACGCTAAAACGTGCTTGGGAATGGATGTTGAGGGAGGCGAATACGCTGACGGTTTCTCGAGTTCGCGAACACCTGCAGCGATGGCCTGTAGTTGTCGTTACGAAGGAAGAATGCAAGCGGCTAGTCGATCTTCCGGAGGTCACACCGGGAGAAAGATACAGGCGAGCGGGAATTGAAGTGTTTGCGAGAAATTCGACTGGCCGATGGGAACGAGTGCCGCCCCCCCGCCTTACGCCTGTGAGCCATTCAAGCCGTAGTAGCAAAGAGCCGGGCGTGGAAGCG
>Ga0164309_10001320_pt1 | contig 12291 bp, 8 predicted proteins | sample Whisoiple_247_MG_FD_109984 | JGI IMG/M metagenome (GOLD analysis project Ga0164309, IMG submission 109984) | Soil microbial communities amended with fresh organic matter from upstate New York, USA - Whitman soil sample_247_MG | ecosystem: Environmental > Terrestrial > Soil > Unclassified >... | reverse complement strand
CCCAGCACAAGACGCGACGGTAATGTTGCACGATATCCACGGTCACGAGCTCACCGAGATCGCGCTGATCACCAAGGTGTCCGTCGCTGCTGCACAATCGCGACTGGTCCGCGGTCGAAAAGAGTTGCTGCGGCGGGCGCGAATTCGCCTGGGGAGGTCGTCATGACCGACGATGCCAGCGAAGTTCGACGGCTGCTCGGCTCGCTGCGGGATCGCCCCGTCAGCGTCGATCCCGAGCGACTCGCGGCGCGTCGCGAGCGCGTGGTCGCCGTGCTCAAGCGCGACGTGCGAGCCTTGGCTGCCGAGCGCGTGTCGCGAGCGCGTCGCCGCGCGGGTTACGTCGTTTTCTCCCTGGCTGCCGCTGCCAGCGTGGTGTTCGGCGTGCGTCACTTCGCCCAGCAGCGGCCTGCGCCGGCTCCGTTGGTCATTACCTTCGTCGGTAGCGTCGGCCAAGCCACGGCTCGCGCGAGCGCGGCACCGCGAGCGCTGCGTGCAGGCGAAAGCTTGCTCGGCGATCCGGGTGAGATCGAAACCGTCGCGGACGGTTCGGCAGAGCTGGTGACGAGTGCCGGTTTAGGGCTCAATTTGGGCGGCGCGACGCGCGTGTCGCTCTCGGGCTTGGTGGGGACACCGGCGACCAACCAAGTCGAGCTCCGGCGCGGCTACTTGAATTGCAGCGTGCCGCATTTGCAAGAAGGACAGCGGTTCTCGGTGCAGACCCCGGATGCGCGTGTGGTCGTGCACGGTACGGTGTTTTCGGTGCTCGTCGATGCCAATCGCGCTCGTGGTAGCGAGACCTGCGTGGAAGTGACGGACGGCGTCGTCATCGTTCAACACGACGGCAGCGAGACCGCATTGAATCGAGGCGACAGCTGGGGCTGCGAAGCCAAGGCCAACGCGGACCCGAGCGGGAAGCTCGCTGCGAATCCGGATCGCACAGCAACTGCGCCGGGATCTGCCGCCGAATCCGTGCCCGACTCGGCGTCGAACGAACTCCACGAGCGCCTCCCCACGTCGCGCAGCGCTCCGCGCGTTCCGCAACACGGCACCCTCGCTGAAGAAAGCCGTCTATTGCAGGAAGCGCTGCGCGCCGAACGCACGGGCCAATCAGAGCGAGCACAGAGCCTGCTGAATCAACTGCTCGCGCGTTATCCGAACTCGCCACTTTCGCCTGAAGCGCGCCGCGCCTCCGCGCGCATCGCGAGCGCCTCCGCTGGTAAGTGAGCTGGCAATGGCCCGCGCTCCCTCGCTCCTGGCTCTGGTCGCGAGCGCTTGCCTCCTAGCTTGTGGTGAGACTCGCGTCACGCTGCTCGAACCGATCCTCGATTCCCAGGGCGGCCGTGCGCCGATCGATGCCGCGCTGGGTGGGAGCGGCGGCGGCAACCACAGCGGTGGCAAAGACGCCGACGACGCCGGTGCCCCGCCCAGCTCGACGCCGCCGCATTTGCTCCACCGCTACGGCTTCGACGGCGAAGGCACGCGCGTCGTCGACTCGGTGGGCTCAGCCGACGGCATGTTGATGGGCGGCGCAGTGCTCGACGGTGCGGGACACGTCACGCTCGACGGCTCGGACGACTACGTCAATCTGCCGAACGGGCTCATCTCCGGGCTGAGCGATGTGACCCTCGTGGCTTGGCTTGCCTGGAATGGCGGGCCCTGTTGGCAACGCGTCTTCGACTTCGGTAGCTCGGATGCCGGGGAAGACAACGTTGGTAACGCTACCAGTAGCCTATTTGCAACGGCCAAGCGTTGCGGCAACCCCGATCCCGAGCTTGGGCCTGCCGCCGCGATGGAGACGACCGAGGGCATCCTCGGCTCAGTCGATGGTCACGCGCGATTCCCCGAGCTCAACCGCGCCATGCTTGCGGTGAGCGTCGATGGTAGCGCGCTGGAGCTCAGCCTGTACGCCGCGGGCAAGCCGCTTGGCACGGGTAAAGCGGTGCCGCTCGCGCTGCTGACGGACGAAAACGACTGGCTCGGCCGTTCGCAATGGGTGCAAGACGAGCACCTGCAGGGCACCTTCGACGAATTCCGGATCTACGACGTCGTTCTCAGTGACACCGAGCTCGCCGCGATCGAAGCTGCGGGTCCGGGCGCGCCGTGATGCCAAGTGAGCTTTCGGCCTGATGCGCGCGCTACTTTGCTGCCTGCCCTCGCTCCGCGCACACGACTAGTGTGCATGAGCCGCTCCCTCCGCTCGCTAGTCCGATTCTTGATTTTGGCCTCGGTTACCGGGCAGATCTCGGCTTGTTCCAGTTCGAACTCGGATGGTCCTGCGGGCTCGAGCGGCGCCGGTGTCGGTGGCAAGCCGGGTGCAGCGGGAGCGACGAATACCGCTGGCACCGTGAGCGCTAGCGGCTCGACGGGTATTGCCGGTTCCGGCTCTGGCAACGCGGGTGTAGACAATGGCGCGGCGGGCTCGGTCAACGGCACCGCCGGCAGCACGAGTTCCACAGGCGGGAACACCGGCGCAGCCGGCGGCTCGACCGGGACTGCAGGTGCGAGCGGTTCGGCCGGAGCTGGCGATGGCAGCTGTGATGCCGGCACGACCAACACGGTATGGGCCAGCAATTGCACGACGACCGCGGTGTCGTGCACGGCCGGCAGCTGGACTGCAGGTGGCCCCGATCCGGACCATTCGAACTTCCAGCTGATCTCGGAATCGGCCCACTTTGCCGTGTACTCGGACGAAAATATCTCCACGACGACGGCGCAGAGCGCGACCGAATACCTGGAAAATACGGTCTGGCCGACGTTCTTCGGTGCGCCGCTTTTCATGCGCGAGCCACTTTGTAACTCGGCCAACAAGACCAAAGTGAGCATTCACGTGCACTCGGACTACGGACTCACGGGCGGCTCTTGGGGCACGGGGCGCATGGGCATGTGGATCGGACCCGGCGCGCTCGCAGATCACTGGGGATTGGCGCACGAGTTCACGCACGGCGTGCAGTCCGTGCAAGGCGGCATGAGCTGCAATCAATCCAATACCTGCGGTTGGATCTACGAGAGCCACGCCAACTGGCACGCTCAACAAGTCCCCGAGTATCACACCAAGGACGTGCACTGCTCGGAGATGCTCGCGAACGCGCCGCACTTGTACTTGGGCTCCACGCGCGATCGCTACTGCAACTGGCAGTTCATGGAGTTCCTGAAAGACAAATACTGCCCTGCTGCCGTCAACGCGATTTGGACGGGCACGCCAGCCAAGGATCCGTTTACCGCGATCATGAACGCGCGCGGCTGGAATATCGGCCAATTGAACGATTTTTTCGGCGAATGGGCGATGCACAACGTGACCTGGGACTATCAAGACCCGGCGCCCCAGAGCACCACCGCCAACAACCAAGGAGCGCTGTATCGCTCCAAATACGGCAACACCACGGATGCCTCGAAGACCGAGCGGCGCTTGCGCGTGACCAAGCTCGACCCGCTCGATACAAACTATGCGACCAACCGCCGCTTCGTGTCGCCATTCTATTGGGCGCCGCAGCGCTGGGGCTACAACGTGGTGCGGCTGTATCCGGAGGCCGGCGCCACCAGCGTCAGCGTGACCTTTCGCGGCGTGACTCAATCCGGTGCCAACGCGGACTTCCGTTGGGGCTTGGTGGCGACCGACACGGCGATCGCCAAGCCGCGCTACAGCAAACTGCAGAGTGGCACGGACGGCACTCTGCAGTTCTGCGTGCAAGCCGGTGAACCGCTGTTCTTGGTCGTGATGGCGACGCCCTCGGTGCAACAACAGATTGTGTGGGATCAAGCGTACCCGACCATTTATCGCTACCCGTACATGGTGCAGTTCGGCAATGCGTGGCCAGAAGGCTTCCAAGGCGGCAAGCAGGATGCGTGTCCCAGCGGGCTCACGCGCCACGACAACGGCGGTGGCTGCGCTCCTTCAGCGACGCCCTCGACCGTGTACGTCGGCCCTTACGCGACCATTGTCGGCGGTACCGTGAGCGGCGACGCGCGAATCGAAGATCACGCAACGGTCGTGAAGGGCACGGTCAGCGGCGGCACGGTCGGCGCGCTTTCACTGATCGGTAGCTCGAGCGCCAACGCATTCACCGTTGCGGGGAGCGCCAAAGTTCAAACCACCTTTTATCCGGTCGGCTTCTTCGAATCCGGACAAGGCTTGTCCGGTAGCGCGTCACTCTTGGGGGACGTGGAGTACCGGGGTCAGGGCACCAATCGCTCGAGTGGCTCATTTTCCGGCTTCGTCGACGACACCACGGCGAGCTCGACGCTGACCGAGGTCACCACACCTCCGCCTTATGCTTGGCGCCCCTAGCTCCTTGATTGATGTGCGAACAACCATTCGCGACATCACTCGTATTTGGGGGATGGCAGAACGGCCATTGTGCGGTTTTTGCGACAGATCGACGTCCGGTCGTTCGACCATTTCTGCCGAGCGCTAAATCTTCGCCCGCGCTGGCGAGGCCAAGGACAAGGCCGAAAAGCGCGTCCCCGAACGCCGTTTGACAGGCCGAAAGTTGCCCGACTATTAACGGATCTTCACCTGCTGGCGCGGGCTCGAAATCAAGGCGAAGTGTTCAGCCGAGCGTAGTCATTTGTCGTGCTCGCAGCAGGCTCTGCACCGCGACCGTTGTGTGCCGTCGTGCCTAAAAACTCAGCGAGAAATCGACGCCACTCTAGCGGCTTCATCACCCCGGGGACTGCAACTCAGGCGCGTTCTCAGGCGGTTTGCGGTTACGGACACGTATTGCCAATCGCGGGCCAGCATGAGAGAGTCCCCCCGTTCAGCGCGTGGTTGCGTTAACGAAAACACACGCTGAAGGTGCACAAAAGCCATAATTTTGGCTGCGAGCACCCCGGTCGAGTAGATAGCAGGCTGGAAGTGGAGACATCGCTGCGCGGCTTTCGCGGAGCGATTGAGGCGCACTGCCGTGCGCCGGCAGAGTTCAACGGGCTTAGTTTTTCTGCGTGCGGTAGCGCGCGCAAAGCAAGGTGGATTCGATCATGGGACGTAAATTTCAGGTTTGTGCGTTGAGTTTGGTCGCCGCGTTCGGTTACACGACGTCGGCGTTTGCGCAGGCGCCGGCTCCGGCCGCGGACATTTCGAAGCCCGCAGACCCGACTGCGGCTGCCGGTACCACTGAGCCAGCCCCAGTGGCAGCGCCGCCGACGGACCCCGCGGCAGCGCCCGCACCGCCCGCGCCCGCACCGCCCCCGCCGGCAACCACTGCTGCTGAGGTTCCGCAGGAGCCGCCGCCCACGACCTTCGATCCCCTCAAGATCGAGTCTAAGAACGCCACGCTCAAGATCGGCCTGCTGCTTCAGCCGCAGTATGAGGCGATCAGCGCTGGCACGAGCGTATCGGGCGTTACGGCTGGCGAGGACACCCACAAGGGGATGTCGAACAACCTGTTCATCCGCCGCACGCGCCTGCTCGTCGGTGGCAGCTTGTTCAAGACCTTCGAATACTTCTTCGACACCGACGTGCCGAACCTGTTCAAGGGCGACCAGAACGTGGTCGGTGGGATGACTCCGTCGAACGGAACCGGCGTCAAAGGCGGTACCAACCTCATCGTGCAGGACGCGTTCGGTACCTGGAAGGCCGCTGAAGACGCATTCAAGGTCGACATCGGCTACATGCTCACGCCGGGTGCGCACAACGCCCTTCAAGGCGCCGGCACGCTGTACGGTTTGGACTACTTCTCGAACACGTTCATCCACAACACCCTGCTGAACGTTCCCGCCGCAGCTCTTCCTGCCGGTCGCGACGTCGGTATGCAATTCCGCGGCCTGGTGCTCGACAACCACCTCGAATATCGCGTTGGTATTTTCCAAGGCAAACGCAACGCGGGCACGGCTGACCACGTTGCCGGGTCGAACATGTTCCGAATTGCGGGCCGCGTGCAGGTCAACCTGTTGGACGCGGAGACCGGCTTTTTCTACGCCGGTTCGTACCTCGGCAAGAAGAAGGTCTTGTCGCTCGGCGGCGCATACGACTTCCAGAGCGACTACAAGCACTGGGCCGTCGATGCCTTCCTCGATATGCCGGCTGGCCCTGGCGGAATCACCGCTCAGGTAAACGTGGGTGGCTGGAAGGGTGGGGATTTCACCACGCCCGCCTTGCCCAACGCCGTGATGGCGATCATGGCCGAAGCTGGTTACCGCCTCGACGCCTTTCCGATCAGCCCGATCGTCAAGTTCGAGAACCTCTCCCAGTCGGATACCGACTTCAAGCAGATGCGCGTCGGTGGCGGTCTCGCGTACTGGCCCTACGGTCACACGATCAACGTGAAAGCCTTCTACACGCACAGCAGCACGCAGTTCGCTGCTGACACCGACAAAGTCGGTCAGGATCAATTCCAACTCCAGACGCAGCTCTACTTCTACTGATCTGCTGCTGAGTCACTGACGAAACGGTCGCTCTTGCTGGCGGTTCTGACCGACCGCTGTCGCTAGTCGACAGCGGTTACCCGGTCATCGTGCCCCAGCAAGAGCGCCTCGTGAGACCTTGTCTCTTTTGATGTCACGTTGATTGCGTGTCACGTGAACGGCGCTCGTCCCGAGCTGCGTACGACGCGCATCCGCTGGAAAATTGGCTCTGTAGCGTTTCATGCGCATGCGTCGAGCCACGCGCATGCGTCGAGCCACGCGGGCGCGCTGACGGCTGCAGCGTGTGACCGCGGTGCGCATGAGCGAGAGCGATTGCCCACATACGCTGAGTCTTTTTGCGTGGGCGTTTTCATCGCTGTAGTAGCCAGTCCCAAAATCAGGTATTGCGATGCTTGCTTGGTGCGCCTGGGTTTGTGGGCTTTCTTCGATCTCGCACCCACGGCTTCGTGGGATTGCCTGACGGGCGCTCAATCTGCGATCTGAATTTTAGGGTAACGAAGGAGTAGTCCAGATGGCGAATACAGAGGCGGCTCGCCCGATGAGCACCGACGAGAAGCGAGTGATTTTCGCTTCTTCGCTCGGCACGATTTTCGAATGGTACGACTTTTATCTGTTCGGCGTGCTGACCGCGATTATCGGCGCTCAGTTCTTCGCCCCACTCGATGAAGCCACCCGCAACATCTTCACGCTGCTCGCGTTCGCGGCCGGCTTCGCGGTGCGCCCGTTCGGCGCTCTCGTCTTCGGGCGTCTGGGTGACTTGGTAGGCCGCAAGTACACGTTCTTGGTCACGATCCTCATCATGGGTATCTCGACCTTCGCGCTCGCGTTTTTGCCAGGCTACAAGACGCTCGGCATCATGGCGCCGATCATCTTGATCTCGCTGCGCCTACTGCAAGGGTTGGCACTCGGCGGTGAGTACGGCGGTGCCGCGACGTACGTCGCCGAGCACGCGCCCCAAGGTCGCCGCGGTCTGTACACGAGCTGGATTCAGACCACCGCAACGGTTGGTTTGATGTTGGCGTTGATGGTGATTCTCGTCTCGCGCTTCTACGCCGGTCACGGCGCATTCACCCCTGAGGGTGAGAAGGAATTCGCGCAAGAATGGGGCGCCTGGCGGTTTCCGTTTGCTTGTTCCGGCCTGCTCCTGGCGGTTTCCGTGTGGATTCGCGTCAAGCTCGGTGAATCCCCCGCGTTCTTGAAGATCAAAGCCGAGGGCAAAGTCTCCAAGGCTCCGCTGAAGGAGTCCTTCGGCGAGTGGAAGAATCTGCGCATCGTGCTGCTCGCCCTCTTCGGTCTGACCGCTGGTCAGGCCGTCGTTTGGTACACGGGTCAGTTCTACGCGCTGTACTTCTTGCAGACCTTCCTGAAGGTCGACGGTCCGACCGCCAACATCTTGATCGCCGTGTCGCTGATCTTGGGCACGCCGTTCTTCGTGATTTTCGGCTCGCTCTCGGACCGCATCGGTCGCAAGCCGATCATCATGGCCGGTTGCATCATCGCCGCGATCACCTATGTCCCGCTGTTCCACGGCCTCACCTCCTTCGCGAACCCGAAGCTGCAAGCGGCGATCGAGAAGTCGCCCGTGAGCGTCGTCGCGCCGCCCGAGGACTGCAATTTGGTGCTGAACCTCACTGGCACGGCCAAGTTCACCACCCCCTGCGATACGTCGCGCACTTGGCTCGCCAACGCCGGCGTCAACTACGACAAGGTTGACGGCCCGGCCGGCAGCGTCGCCACCGTCAAGATCGGTGAGAAGTCCGTCGTCGGCTACGACGGCAAAGCCCCCAACGCCAAAGACGAAAAGGCGCGCTTCGAGAAGGAAGTCCGCGGCGCACTCACCGCCGCCGGCTATCCCGCGAAAGCAGACCCGATCGAAGCCTTCTCGGGGAACTGGCTCGTGCTCGTGCTGATCCTGACCATCATGGTCATCTACGTGACCATGGTTTACGGACCGATCGCGGCGATGCTCGTGGAGATGTTCCCCACTCGCATTCGCTACACCTCGATGAGCCTCCCGTACCACATCGGCAATGGGTGGTTCGGCGGCTTCTTGCCGGCGGTGTCGTTCTCGATCGTGGCTGCCAAGGGCAACATCTACAGCGGTCTTTGGTACCCGATCGTGATTGCTACCGTGACCTTCATCGTCGGCATGCTGTTCGTGAAGGAAACCAAAGACAGCGGAGTCTATCACGAGTCCTGATTTCTGAGCTGCCCTCGCCGGCCGCCGACAGCTATAGTCGGCGGCCATGCGGAGGAGCGCAGGCGCGCTTTTGCTGGTGGTTCTGGCCTGGGTGAATTGTCGCCAGGTCATCGTGCCCCAGCGAAAGCGTCCGGCAGAGCCGGCCCTGGCAGCCGCGTCAGTGGCAACGGTTAGCGCTCCAGCCCTAGCCACCATGTCCCCAGCGGCCGCTGTTTCTCCCGCAACGGGTGATTCGCCTGCGCTGGGCGATTCCCGAGCGGACACATCGGTGAATTGCGTGAAGCAAGCCGCCCAGCAGTTCCTGATTGACGCCCACTTGAGCAGTCGAACGCTGACGAACGGGCAAGCGTACTCGGAGTGGACGACTCGGCTCCAGCGTTCGATTCGCTACCGCACCGAGCAATACGGCTACTACTCCGGCTTTGGATTGCGCAGTTGGAACACGCGCTCGCTTGCCCAGCAAATGCGTGTGACCAAATTCGCAGGGCTGCCCGTCGTTCTGCACGAGCGAGTGATCCCGGCTCTGCAGTGCGTCGAGCGGGCCATCGCACGTGACTGCCCCGGAGTGCCCTATCGACCGCGCTCGCTCGGGGGCATGCGCCAAACCAATACCTACTTTGGTGGCGACGTCTCGAATCACGTTTACGGCATCGCGCTCGACGTCGATCCCATGGACAACCCCTGCTGCAACTGCGTCGAACCCTGGCGCAGCAGCCCTAAATGCCGTGGCAAAAAGTCCGATTGGCAGCGAATGGCCATGCCTCAGTGTTGGGTCAGCGCGTTCGAACAATACGGGTTCTATTGGCTGGGCCACGACGAACTCAAAGACACGATGCACTTCGAATTCCTGGGTGAACCGAGCAAATTCGCGCCGCCGCGCACGGATTAGCCAGCTGCACGCCCGGCGGGCCGCTTTCTTGCTAGGTCTCGAACATGACGCAAAAGCACAAGACCTCGAAGCGCGGCGGCCGCTCGGGGTTCGAGCGCGTGCTCGAGGACACGGCTCGCAAAGTCACCGCTTGGACCGGCAGTACGAGCGCATTCGCTCTCTCGGTCTCGATCGTATTGACCTGGGTACTGACCGGTCCAATCTTTCGCTACTCGGACACTTGGCAGCTCGTGATCAACACGGGCACCACGATCGTCACGTTCTTGATGGTGTTCTTGATCCAGCGCTCACAAAATAAGGACTCGCTCGCCTTACACCTCAAGCTCAATGAAATCGTGGCTGCCATGAAGGGCGCGAGCAACCGCTTGATCGACGTCGAATCATTGAGTGAAGCCGAGCTGCGCACGCTTCACGCGCACTATGCCACCTTGGCTCGCATGTCCAAGCGCGAGCTCGACCTGTTGTGCTCCCATTCCGTCGAGGAGGCCGAGCATCGCCACCACCTCAAAGTAGCCGAGCGCGAAGCCGATGTGGCTGCCGAAAAAGATGCGGAACGGAAGCCCAGCGTCGCCCGCACCAAGCACTCCTGACCGCTTTCTTTTTGGGGGGTTCAACACGCCCCAGCCGCGCGCCGGAGCCTCACCCGATTGCGAGCGTCAATCCAGCAGCGAGGGCTCGATCATTCGTGGGCGCTGAACCCTTGCTTGAACAAGCCCGCCGTCAAATCTCGCTCGAAAGCGACCGGATCGTGCGCCACGATCACGTGAATGTCTTTGGGCAATCGAGCGAGCGCTTGGACTTGAGCCGCGACCGCCGGGCGGTCCTCCTTCATCAACAGCGTGGCGATTCCCGGGCGGCCGACTTGGCGAGTGATGTTGTCGTAGGTCCAGGCGATGTCGCCCACGAACAAGTAGCGCGTGCCATTGGCCAGCTCCACGTACACGAGCTGGGTGCCCAGGCTGTGGCCCGGTGCCTTCTGCAAGACGACGCCCGGCGCCAGTGTGTAGAGCCCCTGGTAATCCAGCGGTTTGAGGCTCTCGAGCGCGCCAGCGGCGAACTCGGAGCGTTCGAGCTTGGGCCCGTTCAGCTGCTCGCGCGTCATCCGGACTTTGCCGGCGATCGCCGCAAAGTCCGGCGCGGCCGCCACGCCGCCGACGTGATCGCTGTGCTCGTGCGTGAACACGATGGTGTCCGCCTGCTTCATCGCGGCCTCCACGCGCGCGAAGGCCACGGGGTCTGGCTTACTTCCTGGAAGCACCTTGGTCGCCTCGGGGCTCATCGCCGTGTCGATCAGCAGCGAGCGGTCGGGCCACACTACGCGATGCGAAAGCAGAATCATCGGCTGCCTGCTCCAGCCGTCACCCGCGACGGCCAGCGTTCGCGGAAATGCAAATTCCGCGACCTTTTCGACCTCGATCCGCTCCGGCAACGGTCCCCCCGCCAGCGCCGCGCGATGCAATGCTTCCGCATCGATGACGAACTTTTCGTTGGGCTGTGCAGGCGTGTCCAACAAGAAGTGCTTGCCGAGCAAGAGCAACACGACGACCCCAATTCCGACCCACTGCCAACGCTTCAGCCGCATAGCGCTTCCTCTAGCACCACTCGTCGGCACGCTGTGTGAAGTTGCGTTACGTCGGTTGACCGCGACCCGGCGTGAGGGACGGCTCAGTCATCTGCCAGCCAAAGATGAGCGACCGAACCTTGCCCTCGAGTGCCGCTGGCGAGCGACGAAGGTAACGTGCTCAGCCGCGCAAACGCCGTCAGAAGCGACGCACAGAGAATGGACGCCGTGTGAGGCGCTGCGCGTCCCGTGAGGTGCGTGGCTCGACCTGTGAGCGCCCACCCCCATCAACGGGGTGCAGCGGCGCAACAACCGGTGATGCAATAATCACCGAGGTCACAGTCGGCTTCTCCAGGTTGTCCGCAGGGGGCGGACGAGGCCGGACAACGCGGGGGGCCGTTCGATGGGCAATCGGCGGCGGGGGTCGAACGCCCGACGCACACCTCGCACGGATCACAAGCGTTGAAGCACGAATGCACCGGTGTGCATGGACGGCAAGCCGCGGGATCGTCGACGTGCGCGGCGTCACACGTACCGACATTTTGCGCTGCGGAGCCGATCCAAACGAACTTGCCGCTGTCGGCCGGCAATTCACAGCAGCCGAAGCAATCACAACCGTTGGGGGTGATGGGCAAGCACGCGTCGAGACACACGCTCGCTTGGGTATCACTCAATGCAGCACAGTTCGAGTTGCTGCCGGGGATGCTCGCATCCGGCTGATAGGCGCAGTGCGAGTCGCCGCTGGGCGGAAAATCAGGGGCTATCGAGAGTGGATCGCATTCGTGACTCTAGAAACATTGGTCGTCACCGGAGCCCGTGTCTTGGTCGAAGTAGCAGTCCTGACGGCAAGGCGCATTATTTTGGCCAGGAATGCCGCCGGAATACGAGTCCTCGGTGTTGTCACAAGGGCCCGTGCACTCGGGATCGTCCGAGTCGACGAGGCCATCACCGTCGTTGTCGTCGCAGTCGCCGCACAGGTAGACTTTTCCCTGACACGCGCTGCGTTGACACGTATGAGTCGAGCCGCCCGTGCCGCCCGGGCTCGCGCCGCCGAGGTTCATTGCGCCGCTCGTCCCAGCGCTCGCCCCAGACGCGACGTCGCGCCCGACTTCGATCGGCTCGGTGCAACTGAAGACACACAGGCTTGCGAACGAGCCTACGAGCGCGGCCCAGGTTCGACGCTTGATCACGGGGCCGCTACGCTATCACTTGGTCGCCGGGTCGTCGACCATGCGTTGGTGCGCCGAGCCCGGGAACGACTTCGAAAAGCCCGTCGCGCGT
>Ga0164309_10001319_pt1 | contig 12298 bp, 11 predicted proteins | sample Whisoiple_247_MG_FD_109984 | JGI IMG/M metagenome (GOLD analysis project Ga0164309, IMG submission 109984) | Soil microbial communities amended with fresh organic matter from upstate New York, USA - Whitman soil sample_247_MG | ecosystem: Environmental > Terrestrial > Soil > Unclassified >... | reverse complement strand
TGCTGATGGTGGGCATCATCATCGCGCTCATCCTGCGGGCGATCTTCATCATGCTGGGCGCCGCGCTCATCGAGAGCTTCAGCTGGATCTTCTACCTCTTCGGCGCGTTCCTCGTCTTCACCGCGTGGCGGCAGGCGTTCCCGAGCAAGCACGAGGACGACGCGCAGGCCGAGGCGGGGATCGTGCGCTTCACCCGTCGCTTCGTCGAGATCAGTGACGGCTACGACGGCGCGAAGCTGCGCACCGTCGTGGCGGGCAAGAAGATCTTCACGCCGATGATCCTGGTGTTCCTCGCCATCGGATTCACGGATCTGCTCTTCGCGATCGACTCGATCCCGGCGATCTTCGGCATCACGCAGAGCCCGTTCATCGTCTTCACGGCGAACCTCTTCGCCCTCATGGGACTGCGCCAGCTGTACTTCCTGCTCGGAGGCCTGCTGGATCGCCTCAAGTACCTGCATTACGGGATCGCGTTCATCCTCGCCTTCATCGGCGTGAAGCTCGTCTTCCACGCCCTCCACGTCAACGAGCTGCCCTTCATCAACAACGGCGAGCCGGTCGACTGGGCGCCCGAGATCAGCACCTGGATGTCGCTCGTCGTCATCATCGCGGCGATGGCGGTCGCCACGATCGCGAGCGTCGTGTCGTCGCGTCGCGAGCAGAAGGCGCTGGGGACGGATGCCGCGTCCGCGACGGATCGCCGGCCCGACGGCCGGTGGTAGTCTGACCGGGTGCGGATCGCTCGCCTTCTCCTTAGCGGCCGCGGCGAGATCTCGTTCTGAGCCCCTCCTCGTCGCGGAGTCCGTTGCGGGCTTGATCCCCCCTACGAGGAGAACGACAGAGCAATGAGCACCCCTGTTACCGACGGCTTCGGCATCCCGGATCGCCCGCGCACGCTCGCGGAGAAGGTCTGGGACGACCACCTCGTCGTCAAAGGCGAGAACGGCGAGCCCGACCTCATCTACATCGACCTGCACCTCGTGCACGAGGTCACGAGTCCGCAGGCCTTCGACGGCCTGCGCGCCGAAGGTCGTCCGGTCCGCCGCCTCGATCTGACGATCGCGACCGAGGACCACAACACCCCGACGCTCGACATCGACAAGCCGATCGCCGACCTCACCAGCCGCACGCAGATCGAGACGCTGCGTCGCAACGCCGAGGAGTTCGGCGTGCGCCTGCATTCGCTCGGCGACAAGGAGCAGGGGATCGTGCACGTCGTCGGGCCGCAGCTCGGCCTCACGATGCCCGGCATCACGGTGGTGTGCGGCGACTCGCACACCTCGACGCACGGCGCCTTCGGCGCGATGGCGTTCGGCATCGGCACGAGCGAGGTCGAGCACGTCCTCGCGACGCAGACCCTGCCGCTGAAGCCCTTCAAGACGATGGCGATCACGGTCGAGGGCGAGCTGAAGCCCGGTGTGACGGCGAAGGACATCATCCTCGCGGTCATCGCGAAGATCGGCACCAACGGCGGTCAGGGCTACGTGCTCGAATACCGCGGCTCCGCGATCCGCTCCCTCTCGATGGAGGGCCGGATGACGATCTGCAACATGTCGATCGAAGCCGGCGCCCGCGCCGGCATGGTCGCGCCCGACGAGACGACCTTCGCGTACCTCGAGGGCCGCCCCCACGCCCCGAAGGGGCAGGACTGGGACGACGCCGTCGCGTATTGGCAGACGCTCCCGAGCGACGAGGGCGCGGTCTACGACGCCGAGGTGTTCCTCGACGCCGACGAGCTGGAGCCGTTCGTCACGTGGGGGACGAACCCCGGACAGGGTGTCTCGCTCAGCGATGTCGTGCCCTCGCCCGAGTCCTTCGCCGACCCGAACGAGCGGGCCGCCGCCGAGCGGGCCCTCGAGTACATGGACCTCGAGGCGGGCACTCCGCTCAAGGAGGTCCCCGTCGACGCGGTGTTCATGGGCTCCTGCACCAACAGTCGCATCGAAGACCTCCGCGCCTTCGCGTCGATCGTGAAGGGTCGCACGAAGGCGCCGAACGTCCGCGTCATGGTGGTCCCGGGTTCTGCGCGCGTGCGCCTCGAGGCCGAGGCAGAGGGTCTCGACAAGGTGTTCGAGGAGTTCGGCGCCGAATGGCGCTTCGCCGGCTGCTCGATGTGCCTCGGCATGAACCCCGACCAGCTCGCGCCCGGTGAGCGGTGCGCCTCGACATCCAACCGCAACTTCGAAGGACGCCAAGGCAAGGGTGGTCGCACGCACCTCGTCTCGCCGCTCGTCGCGGCGGCCACCGCCGTGCGGGGGACGCTGTCGAGCCCCAGCGACCTGCAGCCGCTCGGCGAGCCGGCGACCGCATCGACCGGAGTGGAGGCCTGACATGGAGAAGTTCACGACCCACACGGGCGTCGCGGCGCCGCTGAAGCGCTCGGCCGTCGACACCGACCAGATCATCCCCGCGGTGTACCTCAAGCGCGTCACCAAGACGGGCTTCGACGACGCGCTGTTCGCCAACTGGCGGCAGGACCCGGAGTTCGTGCTGAATCAGCCGGCCTTCGCGGGCGCCTCGATCCTCGTCGCCGGACCGGACTTCGGCACGGGCTCCAGCCGTGAGCACGCGGTCTGGGCGCTGCGCGACTTCGGCTTCAAGGTCGTGCTGAGCACCAAGTTCGCCGACATCTTCCGCGGCAACTCCGGCAAGCAGGGGCTCGTCACGGGAGTCGTGTCGGAGGGCGACCTCGAAGCGATCTGGGCGGCCATCGACGCCGCGCCGGGAACTCCGATGACGGTCGACCTCGAGGCCCGCACCGCGACGATCGGCGACCCTTCGACGAGCGCGGATCAGCACCTCCAGGTTGCTTTCGAGATCGACGATTACACTAGGTGGCGCCTCCTCGAAGGCCTCGACGACATCGGACTCACGCTGAGAAGCGCAGACAGGATCGCCGAGTTCGAGGCCCGTCGCGAGGCGTGGCGCCCTCGTACGCTTCCCATTCCGTAAGCTGAGGCGTTCTCCAAATGAGCGTCGGCGCCCCACCAGGGCGGCCCGCGTCACCGATCACCAATCAAGTGAGGTCCCACCGGATGAAGACACTTCTCAGCGATGCCGCGGGGCCCACGACGGGAGACAGCGAACTGTCCGGAGACACGATCACGATCCGCGGCGGACGGCCGCTCACGGGACGCGTCGAGGTCAAGGGCGCGAAGAACCTCGCCACCAAGGCGATGGTCGCGGCCCTGCTGGGTGAGACCACGAGCACGCTGCGCGACGTACCCGACATCAGCGATGTCAAGGTCGTGCGCTCGCTCCTCGAGGTCCACGGTGTCCGCGTCGACGACGGCGACGAAGACGGGGTCCTGCACCTCGACCCGAGCGGCGCCGTGTCGGCGCACTTCGAAGAGATCGACGCGCATGCCGGGGCATCCCGCATCCCGATCCTGTTCTGCGGGCCGCTGCTGCACCTGCTCGGACAGGCGTTCATCCCCGACCTCGGCGGGTGCCGCATCGGGGATCGCCCGATCAACTTCCACCTCGACGCGCTGCGCAACTTCGGCGCCGTCGTCGAGAAGCTTCCGAGCGGCATCCGCCTCTCGGCTCCCGACGGTCTTCACGGCGCGAACATCGAGCTGCCGTACCCGAGCGTCGGCGCCACGGAGCAGGTGCTCCTCACCGCCGTCCGCGCGAAGGGCACGACGGAGCTGCGCAACGCCGCGATCGAGCCCGAGATCATGGATCTCATCGCCGTGCTGCAGAAGATGGGCGCCATCATCTCGTACGAGCCGAACCGGGTGATCCTCATCGAGGGCGTCGATTCGCTCCGCGGGTACGACCACCGGTGCATCTTCGACCGCAATGAGGCCGCTTCGTGGGCCTGTGCGGCTCTCGCGACCGACGGCGACATCTTCGTCGGCGGCGCCAAGCAGCAGGAGATGCTGACCTTCCTCAACGTCTTCCGCAAGGCGGGCGGCTGGTTCGAGATCCACGAGGACGGCATCCAGTTCCGCCGCGAGGGCGCACTCAAGCCCGTCATGGTCGAGACCGACGTGCACCCCGGCTTCATGACCGACTGGCAGCAGCCCCTCATCGTCGCCCTCACGCAGGCCCAGGGCGAATCGGTCGTGCACGAGACGGTGTATGAGAACCGCCTCGGCTTCACGAAGGCGCTCGTCCAGATGGGCGCCGACATCGTGGTGCACCCGCACGGCCTCGCGCAGGAGGGGCGTCGCGTCCCTCGTCGTGAGCTCGAGCAGGCCGCCGTCATCAACGGCCCGACGCCGCTGCGCGGCGCCGACGTCGTCGTGCCCGACCTCCGCGGCGGCTACAGCTACCTCATCGCCGCCCTCGCGGCGGAGGGGGAGTCCACGGTCCGCAATGTCGGCATCATCCTGCGCGGCTACGAGAAGCTGTTCGCGAAGCTCGACGCCCTCGGCGCCGACTTCGACGTCATCGAGTAATCCATGGCAGCCACCTCGCGGCGGCCGCGGGCGTCGACCGAGAAGACGCGGCCGAGCGTCTTCTGGCCCCTGGCCGCGGTCGTCGCGCCGCTCATCGCGCTCCTGTTCAAGCTCGAGATCGAGGGCGCCGAGAACCTCCCTCGGGAGGGCGCCTACGTGCTCGCGCCCAACCACTACTCCGAGTCCGACCCGCTCGCGGTCGCACTGGCGGTGTGGAAGGCCGGCAGGGCGCCGCGCTTCATGGCCAAGGAATCGCTCTTCCGCGTGCCGGTCCTGGGCTGGATCCTGCGCGCCACAGGCATGGTGCCCGTCGCACGATCGTCCTCCGCCGCGTCTGCGCGCCAGACGCTGGAGACCTCCGAGACTCTCGTGCGGCACGGCCGCGGCGTCATCGTCTACCCCGAGGGCACGCTCACGCGCGACCCGGGCATGTGGCCCATGCGCGGCAAGACAGGCGCCGTCCGTCTCGCCCTGGCCGGCGACATCCCCCTCATCCCGATGGCCCAGTGGGGCTGCCAGGCGGTGCTTCCGCGCTACGGCAAGCTCAAGCTGTGGCCGCTCCGACGCCCCGTGAAGGTCGTCATCGGCACGCCCGTCGACCTGTCGGCCTTCCGCTCGACCGGCACGCAGCCCGCCGCCCTCGTCGCGGCGACCGACGTCGTGATGGCCGAGGTCGCCGAGCTCCTCGCCGGCATCCGCAACGAGCCGGCGCCCGCGGAACGCTGGAATCCGGCCGACCACGGCCAGAAGGAGACGGGGCGCCTTGAGCCGTAGGCAGGAGTCGCTCCCGCGCGTGGCCGTGATCGGCGCGGGCAGCTGGGGAACCACGTTCGGCAAGGTCCTCGCCGACGGCGGGGCCCACGTGACGATGTGGGCGCGGCGGGCCGAGCTCGCCCACGAGATCGAAGAGGCCAAGCGCAACAGCCGCTACCTCCCCGGCATCAACCTCCCCCGAGAGATGTCGGCGACCCACCACCTCTCCGAGGCGCTCGAGAACGCCGACCAGATCTATCTCTCGGTGCCGAGCCAGACGCTGCGCGAGAACCTCAAGGCCGTGCGCCCGCTCGTGTCCAAGACCGACGTGCCGATCGTCTCGCTCATGAAGGGCGTCGAGAAGCGCACGGGCCTGCGCATGAGCCAGGTCATCCAGCAGGAGCTCGACTGCGACCCGGCACGCATCGCCGTGGCATCCGGACCCAACCTCGCCCTCGAGATCGCGCGCGAGCAGCCCACGGCCGCCGTCATCGCCTCGACGAGCCAGGAGACGGCCGACGCCGTCGCGCGTCGCGCGCGCAACCGCTACTTCCGGTCTTTCGTCAACACCGACGTCATCGGCACGGAGTTCGGCGGCGTTCTCAAGAATCTCATCGCCGTCGCGATCGGCATCGTCGACGGCGTCGGCTACGGCGAGAACACGAAGGCCTCGATCATCACGCGCGGCCTCGTCGAGATGACCGACTTCGCGGTGGCGCAGGGCGCGCAGCCCGAGACGCTGCAGGGCCTGGCGGGGCTCGGCGACCTCATCGCGACGTGCCAGTCCCCGCTCAGCCGCAACAACACGGCGGGGCGTCTGCTCGGCCAGGGGTACTCCTTCCAGGACGTCGTGAAGCAGATGAACCAGACGGCGGAAGGCCTCGCCTCCGTCGCGCCGGTGCTGCAGCTGGCGAGACAAGCGGGCATCGAGATGCCCATCGTCGAGCAGGTCAAGCGCGTGCTCGACGGCACGATGAACCCGCGCGAGATCGCGCCCCACCTGACGACCGATGACGACGAGCCGAAGGGCGAGAGGACGCAGAATGGAACAGCCGGCGGTGGTGGTGCTCTTTGGAGGTCGCTCCAGCGAACACTCGATCAGCTCCGCAACAGCGGGAGGCGTCCTCCGCGCGATCAACCGTGACCGGTACCGCGTGATCCCCGTCGGGATCACGCGCGACGGCGTCTTCGTCCTCGAAGACGACGATCCCGGCAAGTTCGCGCTCGACGCGACGAAGCTGCCCGAGGTCGTCGACAACGGCACGCGGATCATGTGGCCCGAGGGCGGCTCCGACCGCACGCTGCGCGTGCGGCGCGCCGACGGTCGTGTCGAGGAGCTGGGCTCCGTCGACGTCGTCCTGCCGATCCTGCACGGCCTCCACGGCGAGGACGGCACGGTGCAGGGCTTCTTCGACACCCTCGCCATCCCCTACGCGGGCGGCGGTGTGCTCGACTCGGCGCTGTGCATGGACAAGCACTTCATGAAGATCGTCTTGCAGGCCTCGGGCGTACGGGTCTCGCCGTGGGTCACCGTCACGCGGGCCCGCTGGGCGGCCGATCCGGAGGGAGTGCGGGCGGATGCCTCGTCCCTCGGCGAGCCCGTCTTCGTCAAGCCGGCTCGGGCAGGCTCGAGCGTCGGCGTCTCGAAGGTCCACGATCCCTCCGAGCTCGACGCGGCGCTCGAGGCCGCCTTCGCCGAGGACGACAAGGTGCTCATCGAGTCGGCGATCGTCGGCCGCGAGATCGAGGTGGCCGTGCTCGAGGGCCGCGGCGACGGTGCGACGCGGGCCTCCCTCCCCGGCGAGATCGTCCTGACGACACGCGAGTTCTACGACTTCGAGGGCAAGTACCTCGGCGGAGACGGCGCCGAGGTCGTGTGCCCCGCCGACCTCGCCGACGACGACGTCCGGGCGATCCAGGAGCTCGGCATCCAGGCATTCGAAGCCGTCGGCGGCCGTGGTCTCGCGCGCGTGGACTTCTTCCTCGCCGAAGACGGTCTGTACGTCAACGAGCTCAACACGATGCCCGGGTTCACCCCGATCTCGATGTTCCCGAAGTGCTGGCTCGCGTCGGGCATGACGTACCCCGAGCTCATCTCGGAGCTCGTCGACACGGCCCTCGAGCGCGCGGCCTGATCAGCCGGGCGCGGCCCGACCCGCCGGACTTGCGGTGATCGGGCCGTCGGGGTCCGATCCGCCCGTCCTGCGGTGATCGGGCCGTCGGGGTCTGGTCAGCCGGACGTCGTGTCCTGCTCGTCGAGCGGGGCCTCGGGCGCCGTGCACTCGGTGCTCTTCGGCAGCTGCGAGACGGCGTTGCGCAGGTCTTCCAGCACGTTGTTGGGGGAGACGATGGCGTTGTCGACGTAGAGCTCGACCGCCGGCGTACGGCCATAGGTCGTGAGCCGGAAGCGCGGCGATTCCGACTCGTCGACGAGCCAGTCGACACCGCCGACCGTGATGCAGCGGAGCGTCGACGGGCCGGGGGACTCGACGCCGCACGTCAGCAGGACGGCGGCCGGGTCTCCCCACGCGCCCGTGGCCTGGGCATCCGTCCACCGCCGCTGCTGGCCGTCGACGCTCGACGGGAGCCGCACCGTGACGTCGGCGCAGCGCGGGTCGTTCGCATCCGGCGCCGCGCTCAGCGACACGGCGCTGCTGCAGCCGGCGAGCCCGATCGCGCCCGCGACGACGAGGGCGGCCGCGAGGGCTCGACGGATCCGGATCATCCTTCCAGGCTAGCCTGGGACGGTGAGCGCATCGTCCGACGACCCCCGCGTCGGCGACCTCTCCGAGGGCGAGATCCTGCGCGGCATCCTCTCGCGACTCGCCCCGTCGACGGCACCCGTCGGGCCGGGCGATGACGCCGCCGTGCTGGCCGCGCCCGACGGACGCGTCGTCGTCACGACCGACACCCTCGTGCACGGCCCCGACTTCCGCCTGGCCTGGTCATCGGCGTTCGACCTCGGCTGGAAATCCGCCGCGGTGAACCTCGCCGACATCGCCGCGATGGGCGCACGGCCGACCGCGCTCCTGGTCGCCCTCGCCATGCCCGACGACACGAGGATCTCGTTCGTCCGCGGGCTCGCCGACGGGCTCCGCGCGGCATGCGACGCGCTCGCACCGGGCTGCGTCGTCGAGGGCGGCGACCTCACGGTCTCCGACACGCTGACGATCGCCGTGACGGCCCTCGGCTCGCTCGACGGCCGCGAGCCGGTGCTGCGCTCGGGGGCCCGCGCCGGCGACGTCGTGGCGATCGCGGGCGATCTCGGGCGCGCGGCGCGCGGCCTCGCGGTGCTCTTCTCGCGATTCACGGATGCCGCGGGCTCGCCGCTCCCCGTCGACCCCGCGGTCCTCTCGCCCGCCGAGGCCCACGCCCTCGCCGCGCAGCTGCGTCCCACGCCGCCCATCGCGCTGGGCCCGATCGCGGCCGACGCCGGCGCGACGGCGCTCATGGACGTGTCGGACGGACTCGTGCTCGACGCGACGCGGATGGCCACGGCATCCGGTGTCACCATCGTCCTCGCCCCTGCGTCCGTAGGAGGCGAGCCGGCGCTCAGCGGCGGAGAGGACCACGGCCTCCTCGCGACGTTCCCCGCAGACACGCCCCTCCCGGACGGGTTCCGCGCCATCGGGCGCGTCGCGGCGCGGGGGAGCGATCCCGTGCTCGTCGGCGAGGAGCAGCCGCCGGCGCACGGAGGCTGGGACCCCTACCGCGACTGGGACTCGGGGAGAGGCTGACCCCACCAGAGGGTCGTGTCGCCGTACCCGCGATCGCGCACGGCCTCGAGCCCTGCCGACGCCCACTCGGGCGCGGGTGAGCGGCGCCCCCGCTCCACGACGACCAGCGCGTGCGGCGACAGGAGTGGCCGCAGCGCCGTGAGGTCGGCGGTGAGCTCGCCGTCGGAGAGGTCGTAGGGCGGGTCGAGGAACGCGAGATCGAACGGCCCCGCGGCCCGCGCGAGGTAGACCGTGACGGCGGAGCGGTGCACGTGGATCGGCGTCGGACGCCCCATCGCCTTCGCGACGCGTCCGGCATTGCGCTGCACGACGGTCGCGGCCGGGGCGGCACGTTCGACGAGGTCGACGGATGCCGCGCCCCGGCTCGCGGCCTCGAGTCCGAGCGCGCCCGATCCCGCGTAGAGATCGACGACCCGCGCGCCGGCGATCGCGTCGGCCGACTCGAGGGCTCCGAAGAGCGACTCGCGCACGCGGTCGCTCGTGGGGCGGGTGCCCCGATCGGGGACGTCGAGGCTCGTTCCGCCGGCGCCTCCGGCGATGATGCGGGTCACCCGTGCCACGATATCGTCGGCGGGCGGCAGAGCGACCGAAGCGGTGCGGTGCCCACGGCATGCGCTCCGGCCCGCCCGCGTCGGCGGAGGAATCTAGACTCGGTCGCATGCCGTCCTTCACCCTCGAGTCGCGCCTCGACGGCGCCGTCGGGGGCAAGACCGCGATCGCGCTCGAGCGCGCCTTCGGCATGAAGACCGTCGGCGACCTCGTGGCGCACTACCCGAGGCGCTACGCGCGCCGCGGCGAGCTCACGCCGATCTCGTCGCTCCCGATCGGCGAGCCCGTCACGATCGTCGCCGAGGTCAAGCGGGCGAGCGAGCGCCGCATGCAGAACCGCAAGGGGAGCCTCCTCGAGGTCGTCATCAGCGACGGTCGCGGCGATCTGTCCCTCACCTTCTTCAACCAGTCCTGGCGCATCAAAGACCTCCACCCCGGGAGGCGGGGGATCTTCGCGGGCAAGGTCGGCGAGTATCGCGGCACCAAGCAGCTCGCGCATCCCGACTACGAGCTGTTCGAAGACGAAGACACCGCGCGCCAGAACGCTCAGGCGTACGCGAATCTGCCCATCCCGATCTATCCGGCGACGGCGTCGGTGGCCAGTTGGCAGTTCAAGAAGATCATCGACCTCGTGCTGGACGGTCTCGGGGAGGTGCCCGACCCGCTTCCGCACGATCTGCGCGAACGGCACGGACTCCTCGAGGCCCGCGCGGCGATCGAGCGCATCCACCGTCCCGACTTCGAAGACCAGATCGAGCAGGCGCGGGAGACTCTGCGCTGGCACGAGGCGTTCGTGCTGCAGGCGGCGCTCCTGCAACAGCGGCAGTTCGTCCGCGCACTTTCGGCGACCAAGCGATCCCCGGGACGCCTCCTCGAGGACTTCGACGCCCGCCTGCCCTTCCCCCGCACCGCCGACCAGATCAGCGTCGGCGCGCAGATCGAGCACGACCTCGAGGGTGATTGGCCCATGAATCGGCTCGTGCAGGGCGAGGTCGGGTCGGGGAAGACCCTCGTCGCCCTCCGCGCGATGCTGCAGGTGGCCGAGAGCGGCGGGCAGTCCGCGCTCATCGCTCCCACCGAGGTGCTCGCCGCCCAGCACGTGCGCTCTATCGCACGGATGCTCGGACCCGACCTCGCGCCCGAGCTCATGCCCACTCTGCTCACAGGACAGCTCACGGCCGCCGAGCGCCGGAAGGCCGCGCTGCGGGTCGCCTCGGGGCAGGCGCGCATCGTCGTCGGCACGCACGCCCTGCTGAGCGAATCCACCACCTTCGCCGACCTCGGCCTCGTCGTCGTCGACGAGCAGCACCGGTTCGGCGTGGAGCAGCGGGAGTCGCTGCGCGCCAAGGGCTCCTCGCCCCATGCGCTCGTGCTCACCGCGACGCCGATCCCGCGCACCGTGGCGATGACGGTGTTCGGCGACCTCGATGTCTCGACGATCCGCAGCATGCCCGCCGGACGCGCCGGGATCGAGACGTTCGTCGCGCCGCTCGCCGAGAAGCCGGGCTGGTTCGCCCGCGTCTGGGAGCGGATCGCCGAAGAGGTCGCCCAGGGGCGTCAGGCGTTCGTCGTCTGCGCGGCGATCGACGCCGAAGCGGCGACCAAGGACGACACCGCCGACGAACCCGTCGACGACGGTGCCGACGAGCCGAGCCGCACCCGCTGGGGCGTCGTGCAGGCGGCCGACCTCTTGTCGCGGCATCCGGCATTCGGCGACATCCGTGTCGAGATCCTCCACGGCCGCATGCCCTCGGACGAGAAGGATGCCGTCATGCAGGCCTTCGCCCGCGGCGACATCGACGTGCTCGTCGCGACGACGGTCGTCGAGGTCGGCGTCGACGTGCCCAACGCCTCGACGATGGCGATCCTCGAGGCCGACCGCTTCGGCGTCTCGCAGCTGCACCAGCTGCGTGGCCGGGTGGGCCGCGGGGGAGTGCCGGGCCTGTGCCTGCTCGTGACCGAGGCCGCCGTCGGGTCGGCGGCGCGGGCGCGCGTCGACGCCGTCGCCGCGACCCTCGACGGCTTCGCCCTCGCCGAGGTCGATCTCGAGCTGCGCGGCGAGGGCGACGTGCTGGGCGATGCGCAGTCGGGCGCGCGCTCGTCGCTGCGTCTGCTCCGCGTCGTCAAGGACGCCGATCTCATCGCCGAGGCCCGCATCGCGGCCGAGAAGATCCTCGAAGACGACCCGGCGCTCCTGCAGCACGCGGGACTGGCTGCCGCCATCGAACGGCGCGTCGGCATGCAGGAGCGCGCCGCCCTGGCGAAGTCGTGAGGGGCGAGGCGTCCGTCCGCCTGGATAGGCTGGGGGCATGAGCAGCCGGATCGCCGTCGTCCCTGGTTCTTTCGATCCGCCGACGCTCGGTCACCTCGACGTGATCCGCCGGGCCGCCTCGCTGTACGACCAGCTGCACGTGCTCGTCGTGCACAACCCCGGCAAGGAGGCGATGCTCCCGATCGCGCAGCGCCAGGCGCTGCTGGAGCAGTCGATCGCCGAGAGCGATATCGACAGTGACGTGATCGTCGCATCGTGGAGCGTGGGTCTGCTGGTCGACTACGCGACGGATGTCGGGGCCGGCGTGCTCGTGAAGGGCATCCGCTCGCAGGTCGACGTGGCCTACGAGACGCCGATGGCGATCGTCAACCGGCACCTCGCGCACGTCGAGACCGTGTTCCTCCTGCCCGATCCCGCCCACGCCCTGGTCTCGAGCTCGCTCGTGCGCCAGGTCGCATCGCTCGGCGGCGACGTGACGCCCTACGTCCCCGCCGCCGTCGCCCGATTCCTGGGAACCCCCGCCGCCGACCTCTGACGCGGGCCTCGTCCGGTCGCTCGCCGGTAGCATGGACGACCGTGAG
>Ga0164309_10001318_pt1 | contig 12301 bp, 10 predicted proteins | sample Whisoiple_247_MG_FD_109984 | JGI IMG/M metagenome (GOLD analysis project Ga0164309, IMG submission 109984) | Soil microbial communities amended with fresh organic matter from upstate New York, USA - Whitman soil sample_247_MG | ecosystem: Environmental > Terrestrial > Soil > Unclassified >... | reverse complement strand
GCCCGCGGGGCAGCGCGCCACGAGTGACTCCTCGGTCACGACGGATGCACCCGGCTGCTCGAGCGGCTCGCCCTCGATGGTCATGGCCGCGATCTGCTGGAGGTACGCGGCCTCTTCCGGCAGGAGGGCGGAAGGGAACGCCTGCCCTTCGGGTGAGACGCCCGTCAGCTGATAGAAGAACACCGCCGCCGTCAGGTACGAGCCGAACAGGGAGGGATGCGAGCCATCGCGATCGTAGAGGTCGGCGAAAGCGACCGCTGCCGCTTCGTCCCGTTCGACGAACTGAAACGCCCGGCCGGCGCGCACCAGATCCCCACCAACGGCCTCGGCATACACCGAATAGCCCGCTTCCACAGCCTCGGTGTGGCCGTCGAACGTGCACACGCTGGGGTTGTATTTGCAGTTGGCCTTGTCGCCGGCGCGGCGGCCCCACGTGGAATAGAACAGGATCTGCGCCTTGGGATGCGTGGCGTAGATCTCGCCCGCCAAGGCTTCGACGGCCGGCAGCGAGCGCTCGCGCACCTCTTCGGGCAGGAAGGCGGGCTCCTGACTCTGGTTCTGCAAGACGACGACGTCCCACGGCTTCTCGTGGATGGCGTCGATCGTCGTCGGGTCCTGCGCGTGCAGAGACAACTGGTAGCCGCCGTTGGTGGCCCACGAGATGTCGAGCTTGCACCCGGCCGACCCTGCGATCTGCGTCACCAGGCGCGGCATGTCGTAATAGAACGTGTAGCTATTGCCGACGAACAGGACCTGCAGGGGCTCCTTCGAGTTGCAGCGCGTCAGCTTGCCCTTGGGGGCATCGTCCGCCGTCTGCAGCTCACTGCTACTCGCCGTGCGCACCACGACGCCCTTCTTGGACAGCGTGCTCGTCACCTGGCCGCGCTCAGGAGGCTTTTCCTTCTGGCCCTCGCAGCCGAGGCGCGCACCGGACAGCCCCACGATGAGCCCAAGCCCCAATAGCGTCGCAAGCGAGCGCCCAAGCGGGCGCCACCAGTGATCTTGGGAAGGACTTCGAACCACGGACATCCAGTGTAACCTGAGAAATTCCAGTACCGCCAGCCTATGGGCCGGTGTTCCACATTTGTCACTCGGCTACCGGGCGACGCAGTTTCTACGCTGTTTCCGGAGCCGCCGCTCCCGCGAGCCCCTCGTGGGGCGCGCGCTTGACCGGGGCCCTTGGGAACCCCATGTTCCCGGCAGAAGTCCCTGGCTTCGACCCGCCCCGACCGCACCCGGCGAAACGCCGGCCCGGAGAGGGCACACCCCCACCAATACCTACACGGGGGCGAAGGGCTTTCGACGTGGAGTGTGACGTTGAACTTGCGTGCCGTCGTGTCTGACCGACGTAAATGCCAGGCCGTAAACAACTGCCAACGATAACGCAGTCGCTCTCGCAGCCTAAAGAACTGTAGAGCCGTCCGACCACGAGATCGTCTCGGTAGTGGATATCGGGCGCCAACCACTGAGGCTGGATGGAGCGTCGCGCCCCGGGGCGCTCCGTCGAGACAATCGAGGGCTAGGCTGCTCCGCCGAATCTGAGCAACCCAGTTGCCGGGGATACGGCAACTACGCACGTGAATGATGGTTCCGCCGAACCTTCGCGGACCCCGGTTCGATTCCGGGCGCCTCCACAATTTGTCGCAACGAACGGTCGGGCTCCGGCATGCGTTGCGCTTGGCCCACGGCCGGGCTCTCTCCCAGACGGTCCCGAAACGTACGTACGTTGTACGTACGAATTGGGGTCAGCGCAGGAGGCGAGGTGTCCGGCGCGATCTTGGGCGCCTCCACGACCTTCGCGGGCTACCCACAGTCGCAGGCGGTGTAGCCGGCGCCGTCCGCGCGGCATGCCTGCGCGCCCTTGCAAGCGCCCGGTCCCAGACATGCCTTCGTCTCGTTGGGGACGCAAGCGCTCTGCTTCTGTGAGGGCCGCGAGTCGGCATTCAGCACCCACGAGCAATTCGTCCTTTGACCGTCGCAGCTTTCGACATACGCGACTTGCTGCCCGCAGCCGCGAACACCCTGCGTGCGGTTATCGATCTGGTGAACTTGCAGCTGCTCTTTCGGGCACTGCAAGTCGTAGGCGGCTCGGTCGACGAGCTGCTGCTGGGTTGCACCACAGCCAAGCAGTAATAAAGCAGCAAGGATCAATTTCTTGTTCATCTCGCTCCCCACTTATCCGATCAGCCGGCGAAAGGTCAATCGAGGCGTGAGGGCGGTGGCGGAGCTCTTGGACCTGTCCCGGCGGGGTGAGCGGAGCCTGGCGGAGCTCGGGACGAACGGGTCGCGCCAGCTCGAGATCACGCCTCGGGCTGGTTAGACGCCACGCTCACTGGACCTCGCGATCCGTATCGTCCGCGTCTTCGAACTGAAAGACGTCGTCGTTGTCGAGATCGAGGCAGGCGCCTTCGGATTCGCCGTAGGGCGCTTCGCCGAGATAGTTACCGGCGGGGCCGTACCAGCACACGGTGCGCCACATGCCGCAGTTGCCGACGGCGCAGCCGACGTCCGTGGTGTCCGACCAGACCATCTGCGTGTAGTGGCCGAACGGCGCGAAGTTGTCCTCCGTGATCTCCGTGCCGAAATCGTAGAGCGTCCGTTCGTCGGCGAAGAGCGCAATGCCATTGAGGACGTCGGTCGCCGAATAGAGGTTCTCGCCGACCTGGGAAAAGCCCGCCTTGTTCTGGCGATACTCGTTCGTGCTGTGACCGGACGGGCAGGTATCGGCGTACGCCTGCGCCCCCGCGGCGAGCTCTTCGTTCCAACGCACGGGCGGCACGCCTGCGCGCAGACGCCACTCGTTGTGCGCCGCCGTGGCTCCCGTCATGTTGTCGGGTTCTCCCTCCGCCAGCGTCGGGTCGGGAACGAACGTGCAATCGACCGGCTCGCCGCCACCGGAGCCATCGGCGCCACCGGTGCTCGAACCGCCGTCAGCAGCGGTCTCACCACCCGAGCTTGCGCCGCCAGCGCTCGCGCCGCCGGTGCTCTGCCCTCCAGTGTTCGAGGCGCCGCTGGCACTGGGCCAGCCGCCGCTTGCGAAATCGGGAGAACCGCCACTGCCTGGCCCTCCCCCGCCCGCTCCTGGCGCGCCACCGACGCCCACATTCGAGCCACCGGAGCCGCCCAGGTCCGTCACTCCGGGATCACTGGAACAGGCGAGCGCGAGGCAAGCTGCCGTCACGAAAGGCCAAGAGCGAAGCAATCGAGACATCCGAAGGCTTCAGATTGCGGCAGCGAAACATGGCGTCAACCGCTACCCTGCCCTGTCACACGCCGAACAGGTACTCAGCAAGCGCTCGAAGCGGAACTTTCCGTTCGAACGGGGCGTGTCGCTGTCCCGGGCTAGGGCTGCCCAGGGGGCTGGACCCGAGTCGGTGTGAAAGGCACGTGCTTTTTACGCACGACCATCGGGCATGGGCGACACGCACCAGTGCCTGGTGGTCAGGCCTCCGTGTACGCGTCCAAGCTGTGGACCCACGCGTCGCCGCCATGGCCTTCGCCGGCCATGCGCGCGTCCAGTGCCCAGGGCTGGGACTCCCCCTAGCGCGCGGTCAAAGCAGAACACTTATTGCCTCATCGGCTGGCATTGGTGGCTGGTCCTCCACCTGGGCTCCTAGTCGGCGTTCCGCAGCGGATCCCCGACAACAAGGCATAGGCAAGGACTTGACGCGCCGTAGTCAGTGGTTAGTTGTGAGCATCATGCTTTCCAGGGTGTCCCCCGGGCAGGCCTTCCCTTGGAGACTCTCGTGGCTGAAAGATGGTTCGTTGAGGATCGCCCGGTTGAACAGCCTGAGCGTGATGCGTTCAATGGGAGCCATCTGGCCGATCAGTTGGTGCATGCAATCCATTCGGTGCGCGCTCCGGCAACGATAGGGCTGATCGGCGGATTCGGCATAGGCAAGACAACGGTCGCAAATCTCCTTCGAGAACAGCTTCTTGGGCACGAGTCACTTGCCGTTGTTATCCTAAGCGTTGAGAAGCACCAAGGGACTTCCCGGCAACGGGCGCTTGTCTATGCCATCGGGGAGGCATTGGAGAACGCCGGGCTGGTCGCACGAGAGGACATCGGGCTGGCATTGGCACGGCTTGAACACACGAATTCGCAAACCGCAGCAACAGCAAGAACTGAGTTTTTTGCCGACCTATGGAAGGCGCGAGGTAAGTGGTGGCTGCTTGCACTCGTGGGCACAGCCGCAGCTGTCTTCGGCATCGGGTTCCTTGTCGCCAAGCTAAGTCACGACCCCAATCCGACCTTCTGGTTCACGGCAATCACCGGTGCGGTGCCGACGGGAGTGACGACCGCCGGAGCGCTATTGATAAGAGACTTCGCGAAGGAATGGCTGAAACCGGGAAGCGTAACGCACGTTCGGGCGCGCGCGGAGGCCCCGGACGAGATTGAACGGGTCTTTCAAGACCTCGTTTCTCTTTGCAAGCGGAAGTTGGTGATCGTTGTCGAGAACCTGGATCGGTTGGACGAGAGCGACGTGCTGGACGCCATCGGAGCGATTCGGAGTCTCGGCGATGTCCCGAGAAAGCGTCCTCCCATATTTGTCGTACCCTGCGACGAATCGATCCTCCAAAGGGCGCTCGCCCAAGTCGCCGGAGGGACGACGAACGAGAAGGGCGGCCCCGCCAAGACGGCGCTTTCGCCACACCAGCTAGAGGGACGAGAAAACCTCAGTCCATCAGCACGAGCCAGCGCGTTCATGGACAAATGGTTCTCGCTTCGCTTGCACATGCCCCCCGCCCTTACGACGGACCTGCGAAGCTGGGCTGACCGATTGCTCCAATCAAGTGCAGATGCGGGGCCGCATACCGGGGCCGAACGATTGAAGCAGGCCGACCATCTCGATCACGTGCTGGACGTCTTGCTCCACGACGAAATCGCGAACCAACGTCACCTGATCAAGCGTCTAAATTCGTTCTTCGCTCAGTATCGCTTGGCGTGTATCCGTGAGGCGAGTCAGGCGATCACACCGGGAACCGTTGCTGGCAACCCGTTGGTACTAGCGCGCCTCGTCGTCCTCCGGGACGACTATCCAGAACTTTACGAGAGGGTGCGCCGTGAGCATGCGCTCATGTGGGCGCTCGACCAGGCACAGTCTGGAAACGATGTGGACGACGAAGTCGAGGACCTCATTGGCCCGTACCTAGCTCGCAGCGAGGACGGTCGTTGGCAGGTTCGAGCGGATGCCGCGTCGTTTGTTCCATCCTTGCGCTATCTAAAGGGCACGGTTGGCCTCGGCGGAGTTCCGAAGAACCTCGCACCGTTCCTCTACCTTGCGCAGACGGAGCACAGCAGATTCATCGGGAGCGAGACTGCCGATGCACTCCGCCGCGAGCTGGAGAACGGCGACCTCAGCGAGATTCGAGCACGCTTCGTGGATGCCGCGGACGACCGCGCCAAGGCAGCCAACATTGCGGGGACCGTCGTGGATACGATCCGGGAAGCGCGCCGGGGCCTGAAGCTGGCAAACGCGGTGCGCACGGCGGCGACGTTGCTCTCTGAGGTACCGAACGGCCTTGCAACGACGATCGCGAACGCCCTGGCGCGGCGACTCGCGGATCACCCTGAGGCGGTCCCGAACTTTCCTCTCCTTGCTAACATTATCCTTGCGACAGAGGCCTCGTACCGAAATGGCCTAACGGCGCAGCTTCTCTCACGACCCACCACGAACTCAGGCGAGCGGACGCTGCAGGGGATCGCGATTCTTCGAGTGGCCGCTGACAGCGAGCACGTTGCGAAACCTGTTTCGACAAAGCTTGCCTCAATCTGGCAAGAAATGAGCGACGAGCCGGACTGGCCAGCGGCGCAAGGGTGGCTGGCAGAGGCCGAACTCCTCACGTTGGCCTCTAACAAGATTTCGGGTGGCCTTCCGGTTGAGTTCTTCACTGGAATGCTCAACTCTATGGCAGCGGCCGAGTCCGCACCGGTGTCGGTCGCTCCGCTGGACAGCCTGTTAACGCTGAATTCTCGAGCGGCTCGTTCGCCGGAGGTTCTAAGCGCCGCCGCGAGCCTCGGCACACGGTCCGATCCGGACCTGGCGGTACTGGGTCTCCGCCTGGTCCAAAGGCTTGATCTGCCCGATACAGCCGACGTCTTCTCGCTGGTACGGCAGATCGCTGAAGCCTTCGAGGGGGGGGCTGTCAATTTGGACGCGCTTTTTGCAGCAGTTGCGGTCCTACACCGCTGGCTCCCGACCTACGTTGACCTCGATATCTCGGACGAGGACGAGGACGAGGACGAAGTCGCGAAGCCTGCTTCCACATGGGCGGCTACGGTCTTCACCGACGCAGCGGAGTTCGCAACGGAGGCCGAGGCCGAGCCAATACTCGACGCTCTTCGTGCCTTCATGAGCAACAAACGAGTCGCAGACGCAGCCACCCTAACCCAAGGACTCCTGCGTCGCGTGATTGCCGGAGCACCCGTACACGACGCAGTGGCATCCATGTTCCTAGCCGAGCTCCGAGTAGCAGCACCCCAGCTTCCCGCTGCCGCCGATGCCGTCGAGATGTTTGTGAAGGACGTGCTCACGAGTGGACATGTCAGCAGCTCACCGGAGGTCAAGCTGGCACTAGAGACACTGGCTATCGGCACTGTGTCCGGGGCCTTGAGTGGAAAGTTACCCGCGCTGACCGCGGGATGGGTCACCGCTCTGCCCAACACTCAGCTTCCCGCTCCGGGCCAGTGGGAACACCTGGCCGATGCGATTCGCCTAACGATCTCGCAGCTACCAGCAAAATATGTGGCGCCATTTGAGTCAAGATTGCGAACATACGCCGGCGCAGAAGGCTTGCGTTCACATGCCCTGCACCTGCTAGTGCACGTGACTTGGCCTGAAAGCGTGCGCGACCAGGTGACCGCTGACTTCGACGCGTTTTGGACGACCCTGACCGATTCGCAGCGCTCGCGCGTGATCGAGGTGCTGGTCACCTGGAACCAAACGCCAATACCGCCCGGGCTTTCTGGTCGAATCGTTGCCCATTTTATCGACTACGAGGAGAAATGGTCCTTTGTCCCGCTGCTATGGAAACGCCTTCAACTGGGTGACCGAGCCGATCTCGTCACTAGTGAGTCCGGCGACGCAGGCGAATTGCTGAAGGCTCTAGCCGACGAGGACGCGGTCACCATCCAAGGGCACCTCGTCAAAGCCCAGGAAGAAGGTCAGCTCCCCCGCGTTGCGCGCATGCTGGCTGGACTTCCCGCCGCGCACGCTGCAGCGCGGTCGCTCATCGACACAATGCGCGCCGGAACTGCCCACGAATGGGACGAGCATGCTGTACGCGTGCTGATGCGAGAACTCTACGATGAAGAACTGGCCCTTGCGCACTACGGCGAGCTTCCCAGCTGGCTCCGGGAGGGTGCCGGGGAGGCGCATCACGCCGCGGTGGTACTTTCAGAGCTCGCGACCAAGTACCAACCATCTGATCGCGCCCCGATCAAGGACGCAATCGCGCATGCTATCGCATCCGCCAGCGATGACACTGTCGCGAGTTTGTGGGCGTCTGCAAAGGCTGCAAACCTCCACCGTGGAGTGGTAACTGAAGCACGAAAAGAACGAAGGAAGTCCAAGGGGCTGCTCGCAACACTGCTCGGTCGAGACTCGGAGTAGGGGGCCCTCCCTTTTCGCGCGGTGCGGAATCGGCTGTTACCCATCAGCCGGGTCCTTCATGTGCCCGGTGTGACCACCCTAATCCTTGCCGGCAGGCCGCAATCGCTCGTTCGAAGCGTCCAAGCCTTACCGGCAAGCAAGCTTTGCTTGATCCAAGCCGCGACGCCTTACCGGTAAGCCGCCGGCACTCGTCTCGAGCCGCACCCCCTTTACCGGTAAGCAACCTTCGCTCGTTTCAAGCGCCACCTTCCTTACCGGTAAGCAACTTTCGCTTCGCCGAAGCCGCACCCCCCTTGCCAGTAAGCAACTTTCGCTCCATCCAAGCCTCGGAGCCTTACCGGTAAGCGCGCAGCACTCGTTTCGAACACTCAAGCCTAACCGGTACGCCCACCCGGGCCAAACGGCGACCTGCTATTCTACTGTCACTGTGCCTCGCCTCCGTTCCGGCTACATCGAGCTCACCCTGGTGCTTTCGGGGACTTGCGCGCTCGGGTGCGGCCGGATCGGCGACGGCGTGGCTGATGGGTCGCCGGCCTGGTGGTGTGAAGAAGCCGGCTCGAAAGATGGCAGCGAAGTCAGGATCGAGGAGCCGTGGGAGGACGGCGTCGAAGGCGTCCGAGTCGTAATAGTCACCGACCGCGAAGGACGCATGCTCGTGAGGGCGATCTTCACGGACAGTGACTCCCTCGACATGCGTGACGACTACACGCTGGATGACCACGGGAGCATGATCGAGGCGCGCTCCGACGAGGATGGCGATGGCGTCGTCGATCGGGTGGCCACGGTGACGAACGACGACGAGGGGCGTCCATTGGTCTCGTCGATCGACGACGGAAACGACGGCACGGTCGATACGGTCACGACGTGGGACTACACCACTCCTGGCCAGGAGGTGAGCTCGGTCGACCAGGGGGCCGACGGCGTGCCCGAAGTGATCCTCACGGTCATTCGTGGCGAAAATGGTGAGATTGTGCGCCAGGAATACGACGAAAATGCCGACGGCGTGCCCGAGCAGGTCCAGACGTCCACGTATACGGAAAGCGGCCAGTTGCTCGAGGTCACCGAGGAGGGCGATATCAAAAATGAAGTCTCGACCTACGAGTACGACAGCGAGGATCGGCTCATCCGGCACGTTCTGACCGATGACCAATCGGTGTCGACGCCGGTCACCGAGGAGACGTTCGAGTACGACGACGCGGGACGCCTGGTGGCGATATCGACCGACTCCGATCAAGACGGTGTCCCGAACGAGGTCGAGCGCCGGACCTATGACGCCGAGGGGCGAGAGGTTCGGAGGGAGACCACCGACGCCACGGGGGAGCTCCGCTCCCTCGAAGAGTACGAGTACGACGAAGGCGCCACGCCTGCGCGAACTCGCTCGGACTACGATGGCGACGGCGAATGGGACTGGGTGATGACGCGCACGGCGTGTGACTGAAGTGCGCAACCTTCGCGCGCACCGGCCGACCAGACGTAGGTGCGGCCGATTCGAGCGGTGTTTTCTTCGAACTTGCGTTTTTCGCAAGTCGTGACAAGGTGGGCGTAGTGACCCCGGGCGACGCCTTGGGTTTCGCTCGCGGGGCGGCGCGATGGCAGCAGTTGCAATTCGCCCACCCCCACGCCCACGCGAGGATGGACGAGCGCGGAGCAACACCAAGTGACGTCGCCATCGCAATCATGACTTCCACGGCCATCCTGCCCGACCGCCACCGCTTGCATCGATATCGCCTTTCCGGTGGAACCGATCGCAAGGGGGAACCCTTGAACGTGGTCATCGACATTCGTCGCAATGTCGTGACGGTGGTGACCATCATGGGCGACTAGCCCCCCGAGAACCAAGGAGGCGAATCATGCAACTCTACTGCCATGACTGCGACATCGAGCTCGTCCGCAAGCCCCTGAAGCACACGACTACTATCGGCAAAATCACCGTGGTCGACACGAGTGCCACGGCCGAGACGTGCCCGAACTGCGGAACTGCAAGCCTGAGCTCCGCCGAGCTGGGCGGCTATCAGGTGCGGGCCGCCCATTTGGTGCTCACCCAGGCGAAGCACGCGACGGGTGAAGCCCTCAAGTATGCTCGCCAGGTGTTGGGACTGCGGCAGAAGGACCTGGCCGTGCTGCTCGACACGAACGAGCAGCAGATCAGCCGCTGGGAGCACGAGGAGGTGCTCGACAGGCGCTTGCGGCTGGCCATGGCGGAGCTGCTCGACTTGTCTCAGCGTAGCGGCTTCAGCTTGCCGGAGCTCGGGACGAACGGGTCGCGTCAGCTCGAGATCACGCCACGAGCAGGGTAGAGGCGCTCCCTAACGACTACCCGAGGTGCTCCGCCCGGAGCGCCTCCATGCGCTTGGCCCAGCCGCGGGGGCCTGACTCCTGGATTTCGCGCACGATCTTACGCGCGGTGGCGTCGAGCTTCTTGGCGTCCGGGATCCAGTGGGAACCCCAGGCGCCGATCTGCACGACGATGGGCAATAGGGCGATCCCCTTCTCGGTGAGACTGTAGATCGCCTTTTGCTTGTGGGACGGATCGCCGGCTCGCGTCAGGACGCCGCCTTCGACGAGGCGCGCGAGGCGGTCCGCCAGGATGTTCGAGGAGATGTGCTCGTCCGACTCCAAGAACTCGCGGAAGCGCCGCTTGCCGCCGAACATGATGTCGCGCAGGACGAGCAAGGTCCACGTATCCCCGAACAGCTCGAGCGAGAGGTTGATCGGACAGTAGGAACGCGGCTCGTCCTGGGCCATGACGGAAACTGCTTGCATTCTACAACCAGTACTGGCAGACAGCAACTAGTTGCAAATCGCAATCAGTTCAGGAGAGACCGCCATGTCCTTGGAAACCCATGTGGGAAGCTGTCACTGCGGCGCCATCCGCTTCGAGGCCGATATCGACCTCGATGAAGGCTCGAACCGCTGCAATTGTTCGTACTGCGCAAAAGTCCGCGTCTGGTTCACATTCGCCAGGGGCGCGGAGCGGCTACGTCTGCTCGAGAGCTCCGGCGTCACCGAGTACCGCTGGGTGCCGCCCGGCATGCCGGAGTCGCACCTCGTCTACAGTTTCTGCCGCATCTGCGGCGTTCGCGCGTTCGCCCGCGGCGACCTCCCCCAGCTCGGCGGCGTCTTCCACGCCGTTTCGGTACCGACGCTCGATCTCTCGCCCGAGCGGCGCGCCGCCATCCCGGTTCGTTACCTGAACGGCCGAGACGGCAGCTACGACGAGGTGACCGAGCACACGGCGGCGATCTGACCTTGCGCGCCTCCAAACCTTGGGTTACACACTGAACCACATGGTTCAGTTTTCAAAAACCCGGCTGGATGCCTCGTTTGGGGCGCTTTCGGACGCGACCCGGCGTGGCGTTTTGGAGCAACTGGGCCGTGGCGACGCCTCGATCACGGACCTGGCCGACAAGTTCCACATGACGCTGACGGGCATGAAGAAGCACGTCGGCGTCTTGGAGGAAGCTGGCCTCGTGACCACCGAAAAGGTGGGGCGCGTCCGAACCTGCAAGCTCGGGCCCGGCCAGTTGGAGGACGAGACAATGTGGATCGAGAGATATCGCCAGCTCTGGGCCGCACGGTTCGATGGGTTGGAACGAGTTGTCGAAGAATTGAAAGCCAAGGAGAAGAGTCATGGACGCAAAGAATGAGAAGAACCCGACGACCACAGAGCGCACCTCCGACCGGGAGCTCGTCGTCACCCGGACCATCGCCGGGCCAGCGCGCCTGGTGTTCGAGGCGTGGACCAAGCCCGAGCTGTTCCAGCGCTGGTGGGTCCCCAAATCGATGCCCATCACGCTGCTTTCCTGCGCGATGGATGTTCGGGTCGGCGGAAAGTACCGCCTGACCTTCAGCTTCCCAGGCTCAGAGCCGGTGGACTTCTTCGGAACTTACCTCGAGGTCGTGCCCCACTCGCGCCTCGCGTGGACCAACGAAGAAGCGGGCGAGGCGGGTCAGGTGACGACGGCGACCTTCGAGGAGCGGGCTGGGAAAACGCTCGTGGTCGTGCACGACCTCTACCCGTCGAAAGCTGCCTTGGACGAGGCGATCGCCACCGGCAGCACGGGTGGACTGAGTGAGACGCTCGAGCAGCTGAATGAGGTCGTCGTCAGCCTGAACGGGACGCCCTGACCGTCAGCGCATTGCCCAATCGGCTATCGCTTGATAGCGATGAGCGTCGTCGACTGGGGTGGCGACCATTGCGGGAGGAATCGAGGGTGCAGCGACTGTCCTGGTGTGCGTTCTGGCTGTCATGCACGTTGCCGCGCGGGTTGCTGGCGGCTGAGCCACCTCCAGTGGCCCAGCCTGCCGCGGCTCAGCCTGCAGCCGCTCAGCCTGCAGCTGCTCAGCCTGCCGGAGCTCAGCCTGCAGCCGCTCCCGCCCAAGGCGCGTTCGACGCGGACGCGATCTCCAAATCGGCTACCAGAAAGTACCAGCAAGGCGAGTACTCGGCGGCCGTGGGCGAATTGCTCGACGCGCTCGAGAAGTGCGATGCGCTCTCGCGCACCGAATGTCCCGACCAGAAGAAGGCGATGTTCTATCGGGACCTCGGCATCGTGTACGCGGGCGGGCTCGACAAGCACCACGACGGGGTCAAATCGTTCCAGGAGGCGCTGCGGCTCGATAGCGCGGTCGATGTCCCGCCGATCTTGGATACACCTCCCGTGCGCGCCGCCTATGACGAAGCCAAG
>Ga0164309_10001317_pt1 | contig 12304 bp, 12 predicted proteins | sample Whisoiple_247_MG_FD_109984 | JGI IMG/M metagenome (GOLD analysis project Ga0164309, IMG submission 109984) | Soil microbial communities amended with fresh organic matter from upstate New York, USA - Whitman soil sample_247_MG | ecosystem: Environmental > Terrestrial > Soil > Unclassified >... | reverse complement strand
TCGCCCGCCGCGTCGTCGTGGTCGGCGCCGGCCGGGTGCTCGCCGACGACGACCTGCCGACGATCCTCGCGATGGCCGCCGCGCGCCGCGTGCTGGTCGAGGTGCCCGAGGCCGAGGAGCCGCGGCTCCGCGCGCTGGCCGGGGTGCTCGACGTCCGGCGCGAGGGCCGGCGCACCGTGCTGCTCGCCGGGGACGCGGACGCCGTCGTGCGTGCGCTGGTCCGCGAGGACGTGCCGTTCCGCGACCTCGAGGTCCGCGGCGCGTCGCTCGAGGAGGCGTTCCTCGCGCTCACGTCGTCGGCGTCGGCCACGCCGGCACCCACGACGTCCGCCAGCACCGACCGGGAGACCCGATGACCGCCGCCGCGCCCGCCCCCGCCCCCGCCGCTCCCGCGTCCGCCGGGACCCGGTCGTGGCTCTCGCTCGCGCTGCTGCACACCCGGTTCCAGCTGCTGGAGTCGGTGCGGGTGCCGATCGCCGTCATCGGCAACCTGCTGTTCCCGTCGCTCGCGCTGCTGTTCTTCGTGGTGCCGCAGCGCGCCGTCGCCGACGACCCGCTGGCCTCGGTCGCGGCCGTGGCGCAGCTCGGGACGTTCGCGGTGATGTCGGCGTGCCTGTTCACGCTGGGGGCCGGGGTGTCCGAGGACCGGCAGCTCGCCTTCGACCCGTACGTCCGCACGCTGCCCGCGGGCGCGGGGCCCCGGCTGGCCGGGCGGATCGTCAACGCGATCGTGTTCTGCCTCGGCGCGCAGGTGCCGGTGATCCTGATCGCGGTGCTGCTGACCTCGGCGTCGGTGACGCCGGCCCGCGGCCTCGGCGGGCTCGCGATGGTGCCGGTGATCGCGGTGCCGTTCACCCTGCTCGGCCTCGCGATCGGCTACGCGCTGTCGGCGAAGGCGGCGATCGCGGTCGTGCAGGCGGTGCTGTTCCCGCTCGCGTTCGCCGGCGGGCTGTTCCTGCCGCCGGAGGCGTTCCCGTCCTGGCTCGACGCGCTGTCCCAGGCCCTGCCGTCCCGGGCCGCCCGCGACCTGGTCGTCGAGGTGACGACCGGGATCGAGGGCTCGCCCTGGGCACTGCCGGTGCTGCTCGCGTGGACGGCGGTGTTCGCGGCCCTGGCGGTCCTGGCGTACCGCCGCGACGAGGGGCGCAGGTTCCGCTGACCCGCACGGGCGGGCGCTCGTCGCGCTTTGTTCACGGAACTGTGCGGCGTGCGCGCGCTGCCCGCACGCCGAGGAGCCCCGCCGCCGAGGCCGCCCCGGCGCCCAGCAGGATCAGCACGACGGCGGCCCCGGTGCTGACCAGGCCGGTCGGTGACGCGCTCGGCGTGCCGTCGGTGACGATGCGCGTGGCGGCGCCATCGTCGCCACCCGTCCCCGCTGCCGGGCCGCTGGGCGCGGTCGGACCGCTCGGGCCGTCCGACGCCGCGGGAGACGAGGTGGGCTCGGGTGCCGGGGGTGCGGCACCTGTCGGGGTCACGGTGAACGGGCCCGCGGGGGCGCTGGTGCCGAGGTCGTTGCCCGCGCTGAGGTAGAACGTGAACGGCTCGCCGGGCGGCAGGTCCGCCAGGATCCACTCGGACTCGAACCAGCTGTAGGACTCGACGACCTCCAGGTCCGCGTCGAGGAACGTGTACCAGTAGGCCTCCGGGTCCAGCACCCAGGAGACGTGCACCTCGCCGTCGGCGTCACCGGCCACCGCGACGACGTCCCGCGGCGTGTGCGGGACGCGCGTGAACGGGGGGTCCACGACGAGGGTGGCGGTCGCCACGCCGGCCAGGCCGGAGGCCGTCCTGGCCCGCATCGTGATGAGGTACTCGCCCGGCTCGTCGTACACATGGTCCAGACGGGGCTCGGTGGTCGTGACGTCGAACGAGCCGAGCGGGGTACCGAGGCCGAGGTTCCAGTCGTAGGCGACCACCGGGTCGTCCGGGTGCGCGAACGTCCCCGCCGCGCTCAGACGCGCCTCCTGGCCAGCACGGGCGAAGGTGGCCGTGACCCCGGCGTCCGGCGCCCGCCCGGCGGCCAGCAGTGCCGACCGCACCTGGTCGGACACGGTACCCGCGGCGGGGTCGATCAGGCGCCCGCCGGTGGCGTCGGCGAGCGCACCGAAGGCCGCCGAGGTGTCGGTCGCTCCTCCCGAGTTCACGGCGTACAGGGCGACGGGGCCGGGAGGTAGCGCCTCGTCCGGACCGGTCCGAGCCGTTCTCGTGTCGGTGACCACGTCGACGCCAAGTGCGCGCCGCACGATGTCGTCGCGCGTCAGGCCCGTGCCGGGTTCGGGGTCGTGCGGCGGGGCGTCCCCGATCAGGACGACCGTGCGGCGGACATCGGCGCGCCACTTCATCGCGAGCCCGAGCCGTAGCCCGGAGTACACGCTCTCGGGCCGGTCGCCCCCACCCGCCGCGACGAGACCGTCGAGCCCGCGGCCGAACTCCTGCACGTCCGAGGTGAACGGCGTCACCACCGCGGCCTGGAACCCGTCGGTGAAGTCCCGGTACGCCACGAGGCCCACCCTGAAGTCCGGCGACTGCTCGTCGAGCACGCGGACGATCTCGTGCACGTCCCGCCGGACCGAGCCGATCGCACTCGACATCGAGCTGGTGGTGTCGATGACGAACACCACGTCGGTCGGGATCGTGGTCGCGACCCCGCTGGTGACGCCTAGGGCGTTGCTGATCCGGATGATCGCATCCCGTACGTCCGGTGCCGTCGCCAGGTCGCCGTCGAAGTAGTTGATGTGGTTGTCGAACAGGCCGATCCCCAGGCTCCGGGTCGTCCGCCACAGCCACCAGATGTCACGGTCGTGCCGGACCCGGTCCCCGCCGCGCACCGTCATCGTGCTGAGGTTGCAGATCGGGTCCGCGAGGTGGCAGTAGGACGACGTGCCGACCGGGGACGACAGCCGGTCCCAGAGGTGCCGGGCCCCATCGCCCCGTGGTGCTCGTCGTCGTACGAGCTGAGATCGGCGGCGTCGTAGGGGTTGAACGAGGGGTCCCCGAACCAGGCGGCCGCCACCACCCTGCGCTGCAGGCGCTCCGGCAGGGCAGCGAGGCCGTCGCCCCCCGCGTGCGCGCCCTGCGAGTAGCCGGTGACGACGAACGTCATGTCGGGGCACTGCGCAGCCCGGTACTCGATGCGGGCCCGCAGCACGGCGCTGCCGATGGCGATCGAGTCGCCGTAGGCGCCGTCCTTCCCCCAGGAGACCGCGGCGCGCAGGCCGTTGATCAGGTCGGTGCCACCCGCGACACCCGGGGCGGGATAGCGCAGGCCGTGCGGGGTGATCGTCTGGCCGTCGGCGAGGACGGCCTCCTCGACGCCCTGGTAGACCGCGTACAGCTCGCGGCCCATGCCGTCGTCCGCGAGATCTCGGTACTCCGACTCCAGCATGGTTTCCTTCGGGTCCTGGCCGGACCCCCGGGCGCCGATGAACTCGTAGGTGGTGCACGGCTCGGGGCCGGCGCTCGTCGCCGGAGTCACGGGCCCGGCCAACAGGAGGGCGATGGCCGTGGCGGCGATGGCGGATGTGGATGCTCGTCTCACGATGGCGCTCCTGGGGAGGTGGGATCTGGTTCGGCTGGGCCGCCGTGGAGGGTGAGCTTGGTGGCGCACCCGTCGAGGTCGACTCGGTGCCCGCCCGTGGCGAGGAGCACCCGCCGGTCGGGTTCCAGCTCGACGATGAACGCCTCGGTAGGACCGAACCGACCGTCCGGGGACCACCACGACCGACGCAGCACGCCCGCGGCGGCGCCCTCGGCCTCGCGGTACTCGGTGTACCCGGCGGCGGCGAGCAGCCCCGCCAAGCGGTCGTAGGCGTCGCAGCCGCCGATGACGTAGTCGACATTGGGAGGGAAGGACGAGAACCCGCCGGTGCCCGCGGGCAACACGGCCAACACCGGTCCCGCGGACTCCACGCCGATCGCCTCGGCCTGCGCGTACATCGGTTCGTAGATCGCCGGGTCCACGCGCGCGCAGCCGGCGACCGTGACCGCGACCGCGACGATCAGCGTGCGGGTCGGCAGACGGCCGGCCGCCGTACGGCGCCCGGTGGCCCGGGCGCAGGAGCCGGCGCGGCGCTGCTCGTCAGTCACCGCACCACCGTGTGCCGCCGAGACGTCCCCTCAATGCCTGGACGCTCGCCCCGATGGCGGAAGAGGGGGAGGAACTGGTCAGGTGGGGCGAAGCGGGTCAGGAGCGGGAGTGCGCGTCGCTCGACGCGCAGGTCGCGGTTAGGTGGGCGATCGGTCGGGCGGGGTGCGAGGCCGTCAGGCGCGCGCGAGCGCCGCGGCCGCCTGGGCCACGACCTCCGGGTCCGTGACCGTCCAGCCGCCCGCGGAGCCCCCGCCGCCCGGGCCGCCGTCGCCGGCGACCGCGCGGCTCGCGGACAGGTGCACGGCGTCCACGCCGGCCGCGATCAGCACGCCGATGTCGACGGGCCGCACCCCGCCGCCCGCCATGACCTGCACGGCGCCGGCGGTGTGCTCGACCATCGCGGCGAGGCGCCGGACGCCGTCGATGCTGCGGGCCTCGCCGCCCGAGGAGAGCACCCGGGTCACGCCCGCGGCGGCGAGGGCGTCCAGGACGGCCAGCGGGTCCGCCACGGAGTCGACGGCCCGGTGGAACGTCACCTCGCGGCCGTCCGCGGCGGCGACCAGCGCGGCGAGCGCCTTCTCGTCCACGCGGCCGTCCGCGGTGAGGGTGCCGACCACGACGCCGTCGGCGCCGAGGCCGACCGCCGCGCGGACCTCGCGGACCTGGACGTCGAGCTCGTCGGTGTCGTAGACGAACGGACCCGGCCGGGGCCGGACCAGCACGTGCACGCCCGTCGGGGCGGCGCCGCCTGCGGCGCGGGCCTCGCGCTCGGCGACCAGCGCGGCGAGCAGGCCGGCGCCCGGGGTCAACCCGCCGGTCGCGGAGAGCGCGGCGCACACCTCGACGCGCGCGGCCCCGGCGTCGGCCGCCACGCGGTAGCCCGCCAGGTCCTGGACGGCGATCTCGAGGACGGGTCGGGTCACGGTCACGGGCTCCTCCTGGGGCGGCGGGGTCGGTGCCGACCGTAGCGCCTCCGGGCACCACCTCCTCGGGACGTCCGCGCCGGACGCCTCCGAGGAGGTGGGCAGCCGGTCAGGCGAACCGGCGCAGCCGGAGCGAGTTCGCGACCACCAGCACCGACGAGAACGCCATGGCCGCGCCCGCGATCATCGGGTTGAGCAGGCCGAGCGCCGCGAGCGGGATCGCCGCGACGTTGTACGCGAACGCCCAGAACAGGTTCTGCTTGATGACCCGCAGCGTGCGGCGCGCGAGCAGGACCGCCTGCGGGGCGGACCGGAGGTCGCCGCGGACGAGGGTCACGTCGGCGGCCTCGATGGCCACGTCGGTGCCCGTGCCCATCGCGAGCCCGAGGTCCGCGGTGGCGAGCGCCGCGGCGTCGTTCACGCCGTCGCCGACCATCGCGACCCGCCGGCCCTCGCCCTGCAGCCGCCGGACCACGTCCACCTTGTCGGCGGGCAGCACCTCGGCCACCACGTCCGCCTCGGCGATCCCGACGGCCCGGGCCACCGCGCGGGCGGCGCCCGCGTTGTCACCGGTCAGCAGGACCGGCCGCAGCCCGAGGGCCCGGAGGTCCTCGACGGCGCGCCGCGAGCCCTCCTTCACCGGGTCGCGCAGCACGAGCACGCCGCGCGCGGCGCCGTCCCAGGCGACCAGGACGGCGGTGGCGCCGTCGGCCTCGGCGGCGGCGAACCGCGCGCCCAGGTCGGCGTCGGCGGGGACCCCCTGCTCGGCCAGCCACGTGGGCCGGCCGACCAGGACCCGCCGGGACAGCCCGACGCCGGCGTGCGCCGCGCGGACGACGCCGCTCACGCCGCGGCCGGCCTCGGCGCGGAACTCGTGCACCTCGTCGGTGCCGATCCCGACCCCGTCGCCGCCGACGCCCGCCGCCTCCGGGGCGAGCCCGGCCGCGGCCTCGGCGACCGCGCGGGCGATCGGGTGCTCCGCCAGAGCCTCGACGGCGCCGGCGTACCGGAGCACCTCCCGCTGCGCGGCGGTGCGGGCCGGGCCGTCGGCCCCCGGCCGGTCGGCGTCACCGGGGGTCAGCACGTCCACGAGCGCCATGCGGCCCTCCGTGACGGTGCCGGTCTTGTCGAGCACCACGGTGTCGACCGCGCGGGTCTGCTCGAGGATCTCCGGGCCCTTGATGAGCACGCCGAGCTGCGCCCCGCGACCGGTCCCGACGAGCAGGGCCGTGGGGGTGGCGAGCCCGAGGGCGCAGGGGCAGGCGATGATCAGCACCGCGACCGCGGCCGTGAACGCCGTCTGCGCGGACGCGCCGGACAGCAGCCAGACGGCCAGGGTGCCGACCGCGAGCACGAGCACGATCGGCACGAACACCGCCGAGATCCGGTCCGCCAGGCGCTGCACCGGCGCCTTGCCGGTCTGCGCGGCGGCGACGAGCCGGCCGATCTGGGCCAGCCGGGTGTCCTCGCCGACGCGCGTCGCCCGGACGACCAGGTGCCCGCCCGTGTTGATCGTCGCGCCGGTCACGTCGTCGCCCGGGCCGACGTCGACGGGCACGGGCTCGCCGGTCAGCAGGCTGGTGTCGACGGCGCTGGTGCCGGAGACGACCACGCCGTCCGTGGCGACCTTCTCGCCCGGGCGCACGGCGAACTCGTCGCCCACGCCGAGCCGGTCCACGGGGACGCGCTGCTCGGTGCGCCGGCCGTCGGGGCCGGTCACGAGGAGCGCGACGTCCTTGGCGCCGAGGTCGAGCAGCGAGCGCAGGGCGTCCCCGGCCCGGCGGCGCGAGCGGTGCTCGGCGTACCGGCCGGCCAGCAGGAACGTCGTGACGACGGCCGCGACCTCGAAGTACAGCTCGGGCATGTGCGCGCCCATGCCGTCGTCGGCGGCGGGCCAGAGCGTCGGCGTCATGGTCATGCCGAGCTCGCCCGCGCCGCCGAGCAGCAGCGCCCACAGCGACCAGCCGGTCGCCGCCACGATGCCGATCGAGACGAGCGTGTCCATCGTCGACGCGCCGTGCCGGGCAGCCCGGACCGCGGCGCGGTGGAACGGCCAGGCCGCCCAGGTCGCGACCGGGAGCGCGAGCGCGGTGACCAGCCACTGCCAGCCGGTGAACTGCCAGGCGGGCACCATCGACAGCAGCAGCACCGGGACCGTCAGGACGGCCGCGACGCGGAGCCGGCGGCGCAGGTCGGTGCCGCGCGCGTCGGTCGGGGCTGAGGTGTCCTCGTCGGGGTCCATGTCGTGGCCCGGCGCCATCCTGTGGCCGGACAGCGCGTGCTCGGTCGGGTCCATGCCGGCCATGTCGTGCCCGGCGTGCTCCGCCCCGTGGCGCGCGGCGGTGCCGTGCTCGGCGCGCTCGTCCGTCGCCGTCGCCGTCGGTGCGGTCAGGTCGCGGCTCCCGGTCACCGTCGCGTCGTACCCGGCGGCACGCACGGCGGCGACCAGCGCGTCGACGTCCGGCGTGCTGCCGTCCTCGGCGGGGGACACCTCGACGTGCGCGCTCTCGAGCGCGAGGTTCACGGTCGCCCGTGCGCCCGGGACGCGGTTGAGCCGCTTCTCGACGCGCGCGACGCAGGACGCGCAGGTCATGCCCTCGACGGCGAGGTCGACGGTACCGACCGGGGCGGCGGGCAGGTCGGCGGGCAGGCTCGCGGTCGTGCGCGGGTCGTCGGCTGTCACAGCAGCGACTTCCGCGGGGTGACGGCGTAGCCGGCCTCGTCGACGGCGGCGGCGATCGCCTCGTCGGTCAGCGGCGCGTCCGAGGTGACGGTGACGGGCGACGACCCGCCGGCGACCAGGTCGACCTGCACGTCGGTGACGCCGGGCAGCGCGGTGAGCTCCTCGGTGACGTGGCGGACGCAGTTGCCGCAGGTCATGCCGTCGACGGCGAAGCGGGTGGTCTCGCTCATGGGTGGTTCCTCTCGCGGTGCGGGTCGATGGTCAGGAGCGGACGAGCCGGGCAATGGCCTCGGAGGCCTCGCGGACCTTCTCGGCGCCGGCCTCCTCGGACTGCCGGGCCGCGTCGACGACGCAGTGGCCCAGGTGGTCCTCGACGAGGCCGATGCTCACGGCCTGCAGCGCCTTGGTCACGGCGGCGACCTGGGTCAGGACGTCGATGCAGTAGACGTCCTCGTCGACCATGCGCGCGATGCCGCGCACCTGACCCTCGATGCGCTTGAGGCGCTTGAGGTAGTCGTCCTTGTCGCCGCTGTACCCGTGCATGTCCGCTCCCTCCGGGCGAGGCGCGACCGCACCCCGTCAGCAGAGCAACGCTATACCCCCTGGGGGTATTCCGCGGGGACCGAGGTCCCGGTGGGCGGCCAGTCGGTGGCGGCGTCGGGGGACGCCCGGATGCGCGCTGCCCACTCGTCGAGCGTCTCGACCTCGCGCGCGCCGGGGTCGTCCTCGAGCCGGCGGAGCAGCCGGAAGTCGTCGACGCCGATGAGGACCGCGACGAGCTCGCCGTAGCGCCACAGCCCCACGCGCCCGTGCCCGAACGCCACCTCGTTCACCATGGACGCGAGGTGGGTCCGGAACTCCCGCGCCGTCGCTTCTCTCGTGATCGTGTGCATGCCTCGACGCTAGGGCCCAGGAGCGGCGTCACGGCGGTCGTCCCCAGGCGGATTCGCCACTGCTGGTGGCGCTCGGGTCCGCCAGCGGGTGCACCGTGTACGCGGCGTGATCTGGCGGACTCGGAGTTCATTCTGGGCGCGAGTACACCAGGTACACGGTGAGCGCGGTGCACACGAACGCGAGCTCACGGGTTCCTCGACGACTCGGGGTGACACGGTGGACGCACGCGGAGAACGGACCCGGTACCGCCGCGCCGAGACTGCCGTGGGCAGGGTGCAGTCCGTCCGCGCTGCACGACACCGTGTACGCACGCTCAGGATGCGGAGGCCGGCTCCGCTGGGGTGCGCCGTGTACGCACGCTCAGGATGGGGGGCGCGGAGCGCCGGTCGGGCCGGGTGCGGTGCGGGCGCCGCGACGCAGGAGGTCAGAGACCGCTGCGGCGGGCGAACGCGCGGGCGTCGACGCCGCGGAGGTCGCAGAACTCGCGCACCGGACCGGTCAGCAGCAGGTCCACGTGCCGGAGGTCGGCGACGGTGCGGGCGCCGAGCAGCGTCATGATGTCGCCGACCTGGGTGAGCCAGGACTCGATGCGGGCGACGAGGGCCGCCTCGCCGTCGGTCAGCAGCGTGCGGAGGAACCCGCCGGCGACGCCGACCGCCGTGGCGCCGAGCGCCAGCGCGCGCACGACGTCGAGCGGGTGACGCACGCCGCCGGACGCCAGGAGGTCGACCCCGTCGACCGACGAGGCGTCGAGCAGACCCTCGACGGCGGACTGGCCCCACGAGGCCAGGTAGTCCATGCCGCCGTCGGTGCGGCGGGCGGACTCGATGGCGGTGAAGTCGGTGCCGCCGCGGCCGGAGACGTCGACGGCCGCGACGCCGAGGTCGCGCAGCCGCTCGACGGTGCCGCGGCTCATGCCGGCGCCGACCTCCTTGACGACCACGGGGACGTCCACGCCGTCGACGATGGCCGCGATGTTGTCGGCCCAGCGCGTGAAGTCGCGGTCGCCCTCGGGCATGACGATCTCCTGCGCCGGGTTCACGTGCACCTGGAGGCCGTCGGCGCCGAGGATCTCGACGGAGCGGCGCGCCTGGGCGGGCGTGAGGTTGGCGTTGACGTTCGCCAGCACGAAGCCGTCGGGGTTGAGGTCGCGCAGCACCCGGAACGACGGGATCGCCGCGGGTTCGCGGTGCAGGATGCCCGTCGAGCCGGACCCGATGGGCACGCCGGTCTCGCGGGCGGCGATCGCGAGGGCGCGGTTGATGGTCGCGGTGTGCGCGGTGCCGCCGGTCATGCCGTTGATGTAGAGCGGCACCGGCCAGTCCAGCACCCGGCCGGTGGTCCGCAGGGTGACCTGCGCCCGGTCGCCCGCCGCGAGCGGGTGGTTCATGGGGCGGACGTGGTCGAAGTCGCTCGGGCCGGGCTCGGCGTGCTGGGCGACGGCGAGGCGGACGTGGTCGTCCTTGCGGCGCGCGTCCTGCTCGGCCGGCGTCGCCACGTCGGCGTCGGCGACGGGCTGGTCCTGGCCCGACAGGGGGACGTCGTCGCGGGTCATCGCACGTCCTCCCTGTCGCACGGCTGCTGCACCCGCAGGGACAGGTGCCGCACGTCGGACAGCGCCCAGTCCCGCAGCATCGGCTCCAGGTCGGTGTCGGCGTCGACCAGCACGATCCCGCAGTCGCCGCCGCCCGCGCCGGACGACTTGGCGGCCGCGCCCACGCTCTCGGCCGTCTCGCACAGCGTCCGCAGCGCGGGGGTCTCGATGTCGACGCCGGCGGCGCGGGCGAGCGAGGTGAGCAGCCCGCGCGCGCGGTGGATCTGCGCCTTGGCGGCGGCGGCGTCGTCGCGCTCGATGGCGTCGGCCAGCGCGTCCACGCACTCCCGGGAGGCGGCGAGGAAGTCGGGGTAGTGGGCCTCGGCGGCGCCCTTGCGGGACTGCATGCGCTCGACCAGCCGGGTGGTCGACGCCGGGACGCCGGTCCACCCCACGACCAGGCGCATCGTGCGGGGGGTCGGCAGCCGGCGCACGGACAGGCCCGGCCAGTCGGCGTCGAGGAGCGCGGACAGCGGCCGGAGCGCGCCCGAGGACTCCGCGGCCGCCTGGGCGGTGCGCAGCCAGTCGCGGTCGAGCGCGGCGTACCGGATCCACCCGCCGTACAGGCTCGCCGCGACGTCGCCGCCGGAGCCCATCGGGTTCACCGCGACGGTCGCCAGCAGCGCCAGGCGGAGCAGCCGGTCGGTCGGCAGGTCGAGCGCGTAGAACCGGTCGAGCGCGCGCACGGTCGCGGCGGTGACGGCCGCCGACGACCCGAGGCCGAACTTCCGGCCGGACTGGTCGTCGAGCTCCGAGGTGATCGTGATGTCGTAGAAGCCGAGCTCGCGGCCCTGCTCCGCGGCGAACCGCTCCACGACGTCGATCGCCGCGAGCACGTAGTCGAACGGGCGGCTGTCGTGGTCGAGCACGACCCGGCCGCCGTCCCGCCGCCAGACGACGGGCAGCCGGCCGTACTGGTCGGACGCGATGGACCCGGCGCCCTCGGCGCGGGCCAGACGCACGGTCACGTGCCGGTCGACGGCGACGAGCACCGCGGGGTACCCCGCCTCGACGACGGCGTACTCGCCCGCGACGAACAGCTTGCCGGGGGCGCTGACCTCGATGGCGTCGGGCGCGGTCACGCGGCACCTCCGGTCGTCACGCGCAGGTCCGGCCCGGGGCGGGCGGTCACCACGCGGCGGGTGCCGCCCTCGGACAGCGCCCCGGCGACGGCGGACAGGTCGCGCCCGGCGCACAGCACCTTGACGTTCGGTCCCGCGTCGATGGTCGCCCAGCAGGGGAGGCCGTCGGCGCGCAGCGCCTGCACCTGGTCGAGCACGCCGACGGTGTGCGCGGTCCAGTACCGGACCGGCGGGCGCGCGCCGAGCATCGTCGCGTGCATCCGCAGGGCGTTCGACTCGGCCAGCGCGCCCAGGGTCGGCAGGTCGCCGGCGCGCACGGCGTCGAGCATCAGCGCGACGTCCACCTCGGTCGACTCGGTCCAGGACGGGAAGAACGGGGAGGTCTCGACGGTGCGGCGCATGGCCTCGCGCGACGAGATCGACTTGGGGCCGGCGTCCAGCACGACCACCGCCATCGCCGGGTCGAGCGCGCCGCCGGCCTCGCCGCCGGGGACGGGCTCCGCGAACGACGACGCGTCGTCGGTGCCGGCGTGCCACACGACGAGGCCGCCGAACACCGAGCGCGCCGCCGAGCCGGAGCCGCGGCGCGCGAGCCGGGACAGCGCGCGGGGGTCGAGGTCCAGCCCGTACGCGGCCGAGGCGGCCCCGGCGAGCGCGGCGAACCCGCTCGCGGACGAGGCCAGGCCCGCGCCGGTCGGCACGGTCGACACCGAGGTGACCGACGCGTGCACGGCGGACCCGGCGAGCGAGCGCACCAGGTCGAGGAACCGCCGGACCCGGACGAGCTCGCCGTCGGACATCGGCCGGCCGTCGAGCGTGCCGGTGTCCTCGGTCGCGGCGGGGTCGGGCGTCACCGTGGTCGTGGCGTGGAACGCGTCGAGCGTCAGCGACAGGCTGGACGTCGCGGGCAGCGCCAGGGCCTCGTCGCGCTTGCCCCAGTACTTGGCGAGCGCGATGTTCGCGTGCGCGACGGCGGTCGCGGAGTCAGTCATCCGAGGGGCACCTGGGCGGAGGGGGCGGCGGGGCGCCGCGCGTCGGTCC
>Ga0164309_10001315_pt1 | contig 12314 bp, 10 predicted proteins | sample Whisoiple_247_MG_FD_109984 | JGI IMG/M metagenome (GOLD analysis project Ga0164309, IMG submission 109984) | Soil microbial communities amended with fresh organic matter from upstate New York, USA - Whitman soil sample_247_MG | ecosystem: Environmental > Terrestrial > Soil > Unclassified >... | reverse complement strand
GGTGCCGGCGGCGGACGCCGCACCGGGGGCTGCCGCGCCCGGGGACGCCGCGCTCGAGGCGGCCGCGGGCTGGGGCGCGCGGCACGCGCACGACCCGACCGCGGTGCGCGACGACGACGGCACCTACTGGCTGTTCTCCACGGACGCGTCCGGTGCGGGGCCGCTGCCCCGCGCCGGGGTCCAGGTGCGCCGGTCCGACGACCTCGTCACGTGGACCTTCCACGGCTGGGCGCTGGACGGCGTGCCGGCGGAGGCGGCGGCGTGGACCGGCGCCGAGGGGCTGTGGGCGCCGGACGTGGTCCGGGTGCCCGACGAGGTCGCGGTGCCGGACGACGGGCGGTGGCGGATGTACTACTCCGCGTCGAGCTTCGGGTCCCGCACCTCGGCGATCGGGCTCGCGACCGCACCGCACCCCGCGGGGCCGTGGACCGACCGCGGGCTGGTCGTCACCAGCCGGCACGACGTCGACGGGCCGAACGCGATCGACGCCAACGCGGTGGTCGACGCCCAGGGCCGGCACTGGCTGGTCTACGGGTCGTTCTTCGGCGGCATCCACGCGCTCGGGATCGACCCCGCGACCGGGTTCGTGCTCGGCTCGGGCGGCCGGCCGCGCCCGGGGCCGGGCCTGCTGCTCGCGCGGCGCCCGCACGCCGTCGAGGCCGCGGTCGAGGGGGCGTTCGTGCTCCCCCGGCCGGACGGCGGGTACGCGCTGCTCACGTCGTTCGACTCGCTGTTCGGCACCTACCACCTGCGGGTCGTGGCCGGGCCGTCCGTCACCGGGCCGTACGCCGACGTGCGCGGGCGGTCCGCGACCGACGTCGAGGCCGACCCGGTCGGCAGCACCGTGCTGGCCGGGCACCGGCTGGCCGGCGGGCGGGGCTGGCTCGCGCCCGGGCACGCGTCCGTGCTCACCGAGCCGCTGCCCGGGGGCTCCGCGCGGCAGCTGCTGGTGCACCACGTGCGCGACGCCGACGACCCGACCCAGCACGAGGTGCAGGTCCGGCGGCTGGCGTGGACCGCGGGCGGTTGGCCGCTGGTGTCGCCGCAGCCGTGGGCCGGCCCGGGGCGGGAGCACGACGACGAGGCGGCGTGGCCCGCCTCCGTCGCCGAGCTCGCCGGGACCTGGGAGGTGGTGACGTTCGCGCGCGGGGACGCGTTCGCGGCGTCGGCGTCCCGGGTGGTCGAGGCCGACGGGCCGCCCGGGGCCGTGGCGCTGGGGCGCGGGCGGTTCGCGTGGGACGGGGGGTCCGGCGCGGCGGGCGCGGTCGAGGCCGTGGTGTTCCCGGCGTGGGACGCGGTGCGCGGGCGGGCGACGCTCGCCGGCGCGGCGCTCGACACGGGGACCGGCGTGGTCACCGTGGGCACGCTGGTGGAGCCGGCGGGGGCGGGCGCGGGCGCGGCTCGCGCGGGCGCGGGCCCGGCGGACCCGGAGCCGGCCCGGTGAGCGCCGTGCCGGAGGCCCGGCGGCGGGTGCCCGTGCACGAGGGCGGCGAGGACGTCGGCGGCTGGGCCGGGGCGGTGATGCGCTGGCTGCGCGTCGCGGCCCGGCTCGTCGCGGTGAACGTCCTGGCCCTGCTCGGGACGCTGCTCGGCGGCGTCGTCCTCGGCGTGCTGCCCGCGCTCGCCGCGGCGGCGACGGTGCTGGGGGCCGTCGCCGCGGGCGAGCCGCCCGAGTCGGTGTGGCGCGCGTTCTGGGCGGAGTACCGGGCCGGGTTCCGCCGCGCGAACCGGCTGGGCTGGCCCCTGCTGGTCGTGGGCGCGGTGCTCGTCGCGGACGCGCTGGCGCTCCCGGTGCTCGCGTCGGCCACCGGGTCGACCGGGCCGGCCGCCGTGGCCGCCGCGGGGCTGCTCGCGCTGGGCGCCGGGCTCCTGGTCGTCGGCGCGTGGTTCCTCGCGGTGCTGCGGCGCTACGACGAGCCGTTCGGCCGCACCTGGCGGTTCCTGCTGCTCGCCCCGCCGACCTCCCCCGGGACCGCGGTGGCGGTCCTGGTGACGCTGGGCGCGCTGGCGTTCGCGGGGTGGCACCTCACGGTCCTGGTCCCGCTGGTCGGCGTCGCGGCCGGGGTGCTGCTCACGGGCGTCCTCGTGGACCGCCGCCTGGACGCCATCGACGCCACCGGGCGCTGACCCCCGCGGTCCCGCCCCTCGAGTGGAACGTTCTGCCCGACACGCCCGGCGCGTGTCGGGCAGAACGTTCCACTCATCCCCACTGTCGGGGGCGGGAACGGTCGACGGGAGTGGGCGGCCGGGCGGTCGACGGGCGGGGCGCGGCGCGGTCGGCGAGCATGGGGCGTGGCCTCCGACCTGCACGCCAGCACCCCCGAGAGCGCGACCGGGAGCACCCCGGCGAGTCCCGCCGAGCCCGGCCGACGCCCGGCGCGCGGGCGGTGGCTGGTCGCCACGACCGAGTACGCCGGGCTCACCCCGTACACCGGCGGCATCGGGCGGCACTACGCCTCCCTGCTGCCCGCGCTGGTGCGGCAGGGTGCGGCGGTCGACCTGCTGGTGCTCGCCGACGGGCCGCTGCTTCCCGACGCCGACCTCGGCGGGGTCCGGCTGGTCGGCCACGTCCGCCCGCCGCGCACCCGCGTGCCCGCGCTGCTCGCCCGGGCCGCCGCCGTCCGCCGGGTGCACCGCGACGGCGCGTACGACCGGGTGTTCCTCCCCGAGTGGGCGGCGCTCGGCGTCGCGCTGCCGGCGGGCGCCCCCCTGCTGACCAACCTGGCGACCAGCACCCGCCTCGCGAACGAGGTGGCCGGCTTCACGCCGCGGTCGTTCGGGCCGCGCGGCGGCGCGGTGGTCGCGGTGCAGGGCCGGCTCGAGGACCGACAGGTGCGGCGCTCGGCGGGGCTGGTGCCGATCTCCCGGGCGATGCAGCGGTGGACCGAGAGGGCGTTCGACGCCCTGCCTCCCGCGCGCGTGGTCCGGAACTGCATCGACGTGGCGCACGTGCGCCGGGCAGCCGGGTCCGCGGGGCTGCCCGCCGGCTGGCCCGACGACGGCGCGCCCGTCGTGCTGTTCCTCGGGCGGCTCGAGCGGCGCAAGGGGGTCACGGACGCGTTCGCGGCGTTCGCCGAGGTCGCGCGCCGGCACCCGACGGCGCGGCTGGTGCTCGCCGGCGCGAGCGGCGACCGGCGGTTCGAGCCGGACCGGCCCACCCTGCTCGCGGCGCTGCCCCCCGAGGCGCGCGACCGGGTCACCTGGCTCGGGCACGTGGACGACGACAGCCTCTACCGGGCGGTCCGCGCGGCGGCGGTGACGACGTGCCCGTCGCGGTGGGAGGGCTTCGGCAACGCCGCGCTGGAGGCCAAGGCGATCGGCGGCGCGGTGGTCGTCACGACCGGCAGCGGCTACGACGACTTCTGCACCGACGGCGAGGACAGCCTGATGGTGCCGCCCGCCGACCCGGCCGCGCTCGCCGGCGCGGTGCTGCGGCTGCTGGCGGACCCGGTGCTGGCGGCGACGCTCGGGGCCCGGGCCGCCGCGGGCGCGGAGCACTGGACCGCGGACCCGGTGGCGGCGGACCTGCTGGACGCCGCGGACGAGCTCCTGGGCCCCCCGCGCCGCTGACCCCGGCCCGCGCGCCGGCTCGCGCGCCGAGCGAGTATCAAACGCGCCGAGTGTGTACCCGCGGGCTACTCACTCGGTGCCTTTCGTACTCCCTCGCGATCCGGGGCACCGGACCCGCGCTGCGCCCGGGTCAGGCGCGGCGCCAGGCCGTCCCGTCCCAGCGCACCGCGCCGGCCTCCGCGAACGCCCGCAGCCAGCCCTCCATCGGCCACCGCCCCCACCGCCGCGCGAACCGCGCGCCGTTGCGCAGCACGTCGTCGAGGTGCTGCCACGGCGGGCTGCTCGTCGGGTGGTGCTGGTGGTACGCGTGCGCCCCGCCGACCCACGCGAGCGGCACCCCGGCCGCGCGCAGGGCCCAGCCGAAGTCGGTGTCCTCGCCGCCGTACCCCTCGTACCCCTCGTCGAACCGGGGACCGTCCGACCAGCGGCGCGCGGTCAGCGCGAACGACAGCGACCAGAACAGGTCGTACTCGTCGGCGGCGGCGCGCAGCACCTCGCCGTCCGCGGGCGCCGGGCGCGCCGGGTGCGGGTGGGTGGCGGCCGCGAGCGCCGCCGGGTCGTCGACCGCCGCGCCGGGCGGGAGGTAGGTGACCGGCCCGCACAGCACCGCGCCCGGGTGCGCGGCGGCCGCGGCCGCGTACCGGTCCAGGAGCAGCGGTCCGGGCACGCAGTCGGCGTCGAGCAGCACCAGCAGGTCGGCGCCGAGCGCCACCGCCCGGTCGGCGCCGGCGTTGCGCGCCGCGGCCAGCCGCAGCCCGTCCGGCCCGGGCGGCACCCGGAGCACCTCGTCGGCGTCGAGCGCGGGCGGCTCGTCGTCGCCGACCCACACCACGACCGCGAGCACCCCGGGGCCCCGCCGCACCGCGGCCAGCTGCCGGTGCAGGTGGTCGACCCGCGGCGCCGAGCACAGCGTGACGACGGCCCGCCGCCCGGATGCGTCCGCCGGCCCGCTGGCGCCGGTCCGCGTCACCACGCGCCCCGCCCGCGCGCCACGTCCGCGATCGCCTCCGCGGCCCGCGCCGCCGCGCCGGCCGTCCCCCACACCGACCAGTCGGGCGCCAGCGCCGCGGCGCGGTCCAGCACCTCCGGCCACTGCGCCGGCTCCGGCCACGCGGGCTCGACCACGGCCAGCCCGGCCCGGTCGAGCGCGCGCGCGGTGACGGCCTGCTCGTCGAACGGCCGGTCCTGCGGCACCACGACGGCCCGCGCCCCGGCGACCGCGAGGTCCGCCACGGAGTTCTGCCCGGCGAACGACACCACCGTGCCCGCGCCGGCCAGCTCCCGCCACGGGTCGTCCGTCCAGGCCCCGCCCGCGCCGAGCGCGGTCCACCGGTGCCCGGGGGTCGCGCGCGCCGCGGCGTCCACGTGCTCCGCGGTCACGCCCGACCCGCCGCGGCCGCCGAGCACGAGGACGCCCTCGCGCGCGCCGTCGGGGGCCTCGCGGCCGTCGAACCGGCTGATCCCGCCGGTGAACACGACCCGGTCGCGCACGGGTTCCAGGTGCGGGGCGGGCACCAGGTCGGCGGGCCACGGGGCGAGCACCCGGGCGGCGGCGCGCAGGCCGAGCGCGTGCGGCTCGTCGTCCCGCACCCCGGGCTGGGCCATCAGCACCGGCGGGACGCCGAGCAGCCGGGCGAACACGGTCACCTCGACCGACACGTCCACGACGACGGCCGCCGCGCCGCGGGCGTCGAGCTCGCGGGCGATCCGGGCCAGCCGGCCCCGGTGCCCGGGGTGCAGCAGCGGGGCCCAGTGCAGCAGCCCGCCCGCGGCGGGGTCGGCCTCGGACGGCCGCCGCCCGGTGCCGGGGTCGGGCTCGTCGTCGCGGTCGAGCCGCACCCAGTCGACGTGCGGCGGCAGCTCCGCGGGCTCCGGCAGCGAGCTCAGCGCCACGACATCGGCGTCCAGGTGCGGGGCGACGGCGCGCAGCCGGCCGAGGTGCCCCGACCCGTGGTGGTGCACGTACCAGGCGACGGTCGGGCGGGTCACGCGATCAGCTCCGCGCCGGTACCGCGCTGGGCGACCAGCGCGCGGAACACCCGCTCCAGGGCGTCGACCCGCGCGTCCAGGCCGTAGTGCCGGCGCGCCGACGCCCGCACCGCCACGCGGAAGCCCGGCTCCGCGGCCGCCCGCGCGGCCAGCCGGCCCGCCGCGTCGGCGAGGGCCGCCACGTCGCCGCGCGGGACGGCGGACATGCCGGTCGCGGTGCGCGCGATCTCCCGGATGCCGCCCGCGCCGAACGCCGCGACCGGGGTGCCGCACATCAGCGCCTCCGGGCCCACCAGGCCGAACGGCTCCTCCCACGCGGGCGTCACCAGGGCGCACGCGCTGCGGCCGATCAGCCGGGCGAGCGCCGGCTGGTCCAGCAGGCCGACGTACCGGACGCCGTCGCCGACGTGCGGCAGCACGTGCCGCTCGGCGTACTCCCGGTCGCCGATCCGGCCGGCGATCGTCAGCTCGCGGCCCAGCAGCCGGGCCGCCTCGATCGCCAGGTGCGGCGCCTTCTCCGGCACGAGCCGGCCGGACCACACCAGGCCGTCACCGCCGGGCCCGACCGGCCAGGCGGCGGCGTCGGTCCCGTTCGGCAGCACCGTGGCGTCGACGACGGGGGCCCACTCGCGCCGGGTGTGCGCGCTGACCGCGAGGAACCGCGTCCCGCGGGCGTGCGCGGCGGCCTCGACCAGCTCCGGCTCCAGCGGCGTGTGCAGCGTCGACACCATCGGCACGCCGAGGTCCGCCGCCCGGCGCAGCGGCAGCCCGTGCAGGCAGTGGTTGGAGATGACGTCGTACCGCGACGGGTCCCGGGCGATGACGTCGAGCGCGCGGTCCAGCGCCGGGACGGACCGCTCCCGGTAGGCGTCCGGGTAGTGCGAGTCGGTGGCGCGGGCGCCCGCCGGCCAGTCGAGGGTCGGCAGCGCGAACTCGGCCGGGCCGCCGTCCAGGAAGTCCGAGCCGCGCACCGCGACGAGCGACACCTCGTGCCCGCGGGCGCGCAGCGTCCGGACCTCGTTCCACACGGCCGACTCCAGGCCGCCCGCGTGCGGCTGCCGGATCGGGAAGCGGAGGGGGGCGACGACGACCACGCGCAGGGAACGCGTCACCGGGACTCCCCGGCGAGCAGGCGGCGGTACAGGGCGGCGTGCAGCTGCGCGGCGGCCCGGTCGGCCGTCAGCCGCGCGGCACGCCGCTCCCGGACCAGCGCGGCGCGCGCCGCCGTCCCGGGGCGGGTCGACGCCGGGGAGCCCAGCAGGTCGCGCAGCGCGCCCGCCAGGCCGGCGGCGTCACCGACGGGGCCGGAGGTCGCGACCGAGCCGTCGGGGTGCTGCTCGGCGTAGTAGCCGACGGCCGGCGCGGCGACCGGGACGCCCAGGTCCCAGCACAGCTCGAGCCAGCCGGAGTGCGTGCCGTGGGCGTAGGGCAGCACGCACGCGTCCAGGCCGGACAGGGCCGCGGCGAGCCCGTCGTCGTCCAGCCGGTCGTGCTCGACCAGCCGGACGGACGCGGGGTCGGCGGCCGCGCACCGGGCGCGGACCTCGTCGCGGGCCGCGTCGTCCCGGACCGCCCGGTGCAGCCGCACCTCGGCGCGGACCGGCAGGCCGGACGCCCGCAGGTCGGCGACCGCGGCCAGCAGCGCGCGGGTGGCGGCGGGGGCGTCGACGTTCGGGCGCAGGTCCTTGAGGTGGAGGCCGACGACGCGCTCGTCCCCGGGCGCCGCGGCGCCGGCGGGGTCGGCCACGGCGGGCGGCGCGGGCAGCTCGCCCAGCAGCCGCGGGTGCGGCACGACCAGGGCGTCCCGGCCCCAGCGCGCGCGGATCTCCGCCGCGGCGCCGGGCGTCAGGGTGACCAGCGCGTCGGCGCCCGGCACGAGCACGTCGAGCTGCGCGCGGTACCCCGCCTGGTCGGTGAGCTGCGGGTGCTCCAGGTCGTGCACGGTGAGCACCACCGGCCACCCCGCCTCCCGCGCCGCGGCCAGCGTGCGGGCCAGGTGCTCGGGCGCGAACGACTCGGTGCCGAAGTGCACGTGCAGCAGGTCCGCGTCGCCGGCGTGCGCCGCGACCCAGGCGGGGTCGAGCACGACCGGCGGCCACCAGCGGCCCGGCTCCGCGCCCGGCGGGGTGGGGTCGGGCAGCACCTCGAGCCCCTCGGCCGCGGTGACGCCCGCGACGTACGGGTGGCCGGCCGGCACGGCGACGACGCGGACCGTGCGGCTCGTGGACCGTGCGGCGTGCGTGGTCGGTGCCAGGAGCTGCGCCATGCGGTCCTCTCGTGGTGGCGGGCGCGCCGCCCGGTCCCCGAGCAGCGCGGCGTCGCGGTGGTGCGGGAAGTGTCGCGCGGTTGCCGCCTCCCCGCGACTCGACCACGATTGCCGCGATGACCAGGTCCGACACTCCCGCACTCCTCCTGACGGGCCCGCCGCGGCACGGCGTCGTCCGGTACGCGGGCGACCTCGCCGACCACGTCCGCGTGCTCGACGCGCACGCCCGGGTGCTGCGGGTCGAGGACCCCGCCGACCTGCCCGCCGCCGGCGCCGGGCTGGGCCGCGCGCACCTGCACGTCACCGACCGGCTGCTCGGCTCCTCGCCGGACGCGGCGGCCGACGTGGTGGAGCGGCTGGCCGCCGCGTGCCGGCTCACGGTCACGCTGCACGACGTGCCGCAGGAGTCGGACGGGCCGCGGAACCTGCCCCGGCGTGCGGCGGCGTACGCGCGGATCGCGGCGGCGGCGGCCGGGGTGGCGGTGAACAGCCGGCACGAGGCGCTGCTGCTCGCGGAGCACGGGGTGCTGGCCGCGGGGCGCGCGCACGTGGTGCCGCTCGGCGCGACGGTGGGCGCCGCAGGCCCGGCGGACCGGGCGGTCGGCACGGCGGGCCCGGCGGACGCGGGCGGCACCGCCGGCCGGACACCCGCCCCCGCGCCCGGCGCGCCCCTGGTCGCGCTCGTCGCCGGCTTCCTCTACCCCGGCAAGGGCCACGACGACGTCGTGCACGCCGTCGCCGACGCCGCCGACCTGCTCCGCGCCGCGGGCACCCCGCCCGGCGAGGTGGCGGTCGTCGCGGTCGGCGGCCCGTCGCCCGGGCACGAGGACGAGGTCGACCGGCTGCGCGCCGAGGCGGCGGCCCGCGGCGTCGCGCTGCGGGTGACCGGCGGCCTGCCCGACGACGGGTTCCACGCCGCGCTGCGCGGGCCGGGGATCCCGGTCGCGGCGCACCGGCACCTGTCGGCGTCGCGCACGCTGCTCGACTGGGGCGAGGCCGGGCGCCGCCCGCTGGTCGTCGACTCGCGGTACGCGCGCGAGATGGCCGCCCTGCGCCCGGGCACCCTGACGCTGTACCCGCCGGCGGACCTGCCCGCGCACCTGGCCCGGGCCTGGGCGGATCCCGCGGCGACGGCCCTGCCGCCCGGCGCGTCGCTGGCGCCGACGCTGGCCGACGCCGCCGCGGCGTACCTCGGGTGGTGGGCCGCGGGCGCGACCCACGGGGCCGCCGCGTGACGCCCGCCGGCCCGCCGGCCGACCTCCCGCCGACCGGCCCGCCCGCCGGCCGCCCGCTCCCCGGCAACCGCTGGGACCTGCTCGACGGCGTGCTGCCCGACACGCCGCCGGCGGTCTCGGTCGTGGTCGTGCACTACGACCAGCAGGCCGAGCTCGACCGCACCCTGCGCGCGCTGGCCCGGCAGGACCACCCCGCCGGCCGCACCGAGGTGGTCGTGGTCGACGACGGGTCGCCCGAGCCCCCGCGCGTGCCCGCCGGCGTCCGGCTGCTGCGCCAGGAGGACCGCGGCTTCCGCGTGGCCGCCGCGCGCAACGCCGGGGCCGCAGCGGCGACGGGCGACGTGCTGGTGTTCCTCGACGCCGACACCGCGCCGGAGCCCGGCTACCTCCGCGCGCTCACCCGGCTGCCCGCCCTCGCCCCCGACTGCCTCGCCGTGGGCCGGCGGCGGCACGCGGACCTCGCCGGGGCGCCCGCCGACGCGCCGGTCGAGCGGGCCGGCCCGGAGCGCGAGCTGCCCGAGCCCGCGTGGCTCGCCGACGGCTACCGGCGCAGCCGCGACCTGCGCGAAGCCGACGACCGGTCCTACCGCTACGTGATCGGCGCCGTCACCGCGTGCAGCCGCGCGCTGTTCACGGCGGCCGGCGGGTTCGACGAGGGGTTCTCGGCGTACGGCGGCGAGGACTGGGAGTGGGCGTACCGCGCCTGGCTGGCGGGCGCGGTGCTCGCGCACGTGCCGGAGGCGGTCGCCTGGCACGACGGCCCCGACTGGTCCGGCCGGGACGAGGCCTCCCGGGCCGCGAAGAACGCCGAGGCGCTGCGGCTCGCCGACCTCGTGCCGGTGCCGGGGTCGCGACCGCGCGGGCTGCCGTCCGGCCGGGTCGACGTCCTGGTGCACCCGCCGGCGGGCGAGGGGGTGTCGGCGGCGCAGCGGTTCGTCTCCGTCGACTCGGTGCTGGCCGCGCTGCCCGGCGCGGAGCCGGCCCCGGACCACGCGGGCAACGGCGACCCCCGCCTCGACCGCGTCCGCCTCGACGTCGTCCTCGACCGCCCGCTCCGCGCCACCGACCCGGGCGCCGTCGCCGCGGCGGTCGAGCGGGTGGGGGCCGAGGGCCTGGGCGAGCTCGCGCTGCTCGGCCCGGACGGCGCGCCGCTGCTCCGGGTCGTGGCCCGCCGCGCCCGGGCCCGCGAGCGCCGCTGGGGCCGGGACGACCTGTTCCCCCGCGCGACGGCCCCCGCCGACGGCGTCGAGCCCCTGCCCGGCGAGCCGGACCTGGAGGCCTACCTCGGCGGCTGGTGAGCCGGCCGGCCCGCGGCCCTCGGCCCGGCCGGGTCACCCCCACCCCGTTCAGTGGACGGTTGTGACCGACACGCCCGGGGCGTGTCCGTCACAAGCGTCCACTCCAGCCGGTGCGCGGGCCCCGGAGCCGGTGCCGCCCGCCCCGGGGTCCGGGCGCCTGGGCGCCGACGCGTTCAGCCCGCGGCGTCCACCGCCACCTCGGGCCGCGCCGCCGCCGCGCGCGCCGCCGCCACGACCGCCCCGCGCTCGGTCGCCGGGAACCGCGCCAGCACCGCCGCGAGCGTCCCCGCGTCCTCGTTCGCCCCGAACGCCTCGGCGTGCGGCTGCAGCGCCACGGAGTCGGCCAGCGACCCCGCGGGGACCGGGTCGAAGCCCAGCGCGTCCACGAACGCCGCCACCTCCGCCGCGGCCGCCGCGTCGTCCGCCGCGACCGCGATCGCCCGCCGGCCGGGCGTCCCCGCGGGCAGCGGCCCCTCGTCGAGGTCGTGGTACCCCATGTGGTTGAACGCCTTGACCACCCGCGCGCCCGGCAGCGCGTCGGCCACCAGCACGCTGGTCGCCACGGCCGGGTCGGCCAGGTCGGGGCGCTCGCCGTCGGTCTCCCACCAGTAGTTCATCGCGTCGACCACGACCCGGCCGGCCAGCGCGCCGCCGACCCGCGCCACGACGTCGCCCAGCCGGCCCAGCGGCAGCGCGAGCACGACGAGGTCCGCGCGGGCCGCCTCCCGCGCGTCGACGGCCCGGGCGCCGGGCGCCAGGACCTCGACGATCAGCCGGATGCGGTCCGGGTCCCCGGAGCCGGCGACCGCCACGTCGTACCCGGCGGCGACCGCGAGCCGCGCCAGGACGGTGCCGACCTTGCCGGCGCCGAGGATGCCGACGGTCCGGGGCGCGGTCACGCCGCGTCCCCCGCCAGCAGGTCGCGCACCATCGGCGCGACCCGGCCGCCGAACAGCTCGACCGCGCGGAGCCGGTCGCTCACCCGCAGCGGGCCGCCGGTGTAGACGAGGTCGAACCGGCTGACGTCCAGGCTGCGCACGGTGCCGGCGATCTTGCGGGCGACCGTCTCCGGCGAGCCGACGTACAGCGACCCGTGCGCGACCTCGGCCTCGAACTCCGACCGGCGCAGCGGCGGCCAGCCGCGGTCCGCGCCGATGGCGTCGCGCATCTGCTTGTACGGGCCGTAGTACGCCTCGAGCGCGGCCTCGTCGGTCTCGGCCACCAGGCCGTGCGAGTGCACGCCGACCCGGCCCTCGGGGGTGCCGAGCTGGGCGGTGGCCCGCCGGTACAGGTCGACGTAGGGCCGGAACCGGTCGGGCTCGCCGCCGATGATCGCGAGCATGAGCGGTAGGCCGTAGTGCGCGGCGCGGACCACCGACTGCGGCGAGCCGCCGACGCCGACCCAGGTCTCCAGGCCGCCGGCGGTCTTCGGGTAGACGTCCGCGCCGGCCAGCGGCGCCCGGGTCGTGCCCGACCAGGTCACCGGCTCCTCGCGGAGCAGCTGGGAGAACAGCTCGATCTTCTCCTCGAACAGGACCTCGTAGTCCTGCAGGTCGAAGCCGAACAGCGGGAACGACTCGGTGAACGAGCCGCGGCCGAGCATCACCTGCGCGCGGCCGCCGGACAGCGCGTCGACCGTGGCGAACCGCTGGAACACGCGCACCGGGTCGTCGGAGCTCAGCACCGTGACGCCGGACGCCAGCCGGATGCGCTCGGTGCGGGTGGCGATGCCGGCCAGCACGGTCTCCGGCGAGGACAGCGCGAAGTCCGGGCGGTGGTGCTCGCCGAGGGCGATGACGTCCAGGCCGACCTGGTCCGCCAGCACGGCCTCCTCGACCACGCGGCGGATCGCCTCGGGGTGGGTGAGCAGGCGCCCGGTGGCGTCGTCGGTCGGCAGGTCGCCGAAGGTGTCCAGGCCGAGCTGCAGGGCGGTCATGACGGGGTCCTCCCGGGTCG
>Ga0164309_10001314_pt1 | contig 12317 bp, 10 predicted proteins | sample Whisoiple_247_MG_FD_109984 | JGI IMG/M metagenome (GOLD analysis project Ga0164309, IMG submission 109984) | Soil microbial communities amended with fresh organic matter from upstate New York, USA - Whitman soil sample_247_MG | ecosystem: Environmental > Terrestrial > Soil > Unclassified >... | reverse complement strand
GCTCCGTAAGCGCCTCGCGGCCACCGAGCGAATCGCGGCGCGACGTGAGATCGCGCGGCGCGTGGCGCACGAGATCAAAAATCCGCTCGCGCCGATCCGCGCCGCGGTCGAAACGCTGCGTCGGCTGCGCGCACGCCAAGATCCGGCCTTCGACGAATACTTCGACGAAGCCACACGCACCGTGCTGGACGAGGTACAGCGCATCACGCGCATCGTCAGTGAGTTCACCGAGTTCGCGCGACTCCCTGCGCCGAACCCGGCACCGCTCGATGTCGTGGACGCGTTGCGCGCGCAGGCCTCGCTGCACGGCAGCAGCGGCGCCAAGATCTCTTTCACGACCAGCCCCTGCCCGCCGTTGAACGCCGATCGCGATCAGCTGGTGCAGCTGTTCACTAACTTGCTTCAGAACGCGCAATACGCCGCCGAATCGCGCAAGCGAGACGACGGCGCTTCAGCGCAGGTCGAAGTCGACGTGCGCCCAACGGACGGCGACAAGGTACGCATCGTCGTGCGCGACAATGGGCCAGGCTTGGCTCCGGAAATGCGCGCGCGACTGTTCGAGCCCTACGCCACCAATAAGCCAGGTGGCACCGGCCTCGGGCTAGCAATCGCGCAGCGCATCGTGATCGAGCATGGCGGCGAGATCAGCTATTCGGAGAGCCCAGGCGGAGGTGCCACGTTTACCGTGGAGCTACCCGTCTCGGGCCCAAGTTTCCTTCAGGAAGCACCACCCGCGAGCGAAGGGTGAGCCAAGGGAAGCATTCCTCGCGCGCCACGTAGATCGAAACGTGGCCTACCGCATTGTCTCGACCGGTGTTCTCGGATTGTTGCTGTTGACCGCGAGCGCGTGCACGCTCACGGTGCAATCTGGGCCGAGCTCGCCCGCGTACGTAGGATATGCGCCCGAGGCCGCGCCTCAGAATCCGGTGTATGTGCCCGTCGTCTCGAGGCCCGCGCGCACACCGGGTAACGCCGTTGCCGTCGCGTGCCCGCCGGCCACGATACCGAGCCCAGCAACGCCGAGCCCAGTGACGCCCGCGAGTCCGCAGCCAGCAACGAACAACCGGCCAGTGTTTGCTCGTGTGCCGATGACCGAGCCCCCTCGCGCATCGAACATGACCCCTCGCTCTCCGAGCCCCGCTCCCACTCCGACGCCGGCTTCGCCTCCGCGCCTCGGACGCACGGCAGGGTACCCGAGTGGGTCCACCGCACACACGCCGGCGCCCCTGACGCCCGTTTCTGCAACAGTTGCCAAACCCAACGCTCCACAAACGGCGATCACGCTTCCCTCTGCGCCGAGTCCACTCACGGTTCCGGCGAAACCCGGCGGTCCTCGTGCCCTGCGAGCGGCCAACTGAGGTGCGGTGCCGAGCGAGCTAGTTAAATAAGCTCGAGGAATCGCTTGTGGGATGACGGGCCGGGCTGAGATCCGGCAGGTGCGTGTGGTGAAGGCGCGGAAGAGTAGTGTTAGGCTCTAAGCTCTAATTTCCGCTCATCCCGGGGACACGGCCGCACGCAATGATCCGCATCTCACCGCGTCAGCTCACGACCATCATCGTGCTGGGAGCGATAGCGCTCCTGGCGGCAATCTTGGGACACTTCAACATCGTGACCGCCGAGGCGGGCGCAGGGATGTTGTTCTTCGCCGCACTGCTAGCAGTGTTGAGTGGCCCAGGTGACGGCGCCTCTCCCGAGCAGTTCGACGGCTTGCGCTCAGCAGTGCGCCGCGTGCTCGACGGTAAGCGTCCGGATGCACCCGCTGGTGCGCCGCCCGCGGTTGCCCAAGTTTATCAAGAGCTGCAAGAGGCGCACGAGCAATTCAGTGAGCTCAACAAGCGCAGCAACCGCAACGAAGCGGAGCTGCAAGAGGCGGCGACTTCGCTCTCTAACGCAGTGCGTACGCTAACCGAGGGCGTGGCCGCGCAGCTCAACGCCAGTGACGAGAGCGCCCGCTACGTCAAAGAGGTCACCAACGCGCTGCGTGAAATTGCGCAGCACGTCGAAGTGCTCGCTGCCAGCGCCGAAGAATCCAGCTCGTCCGTGCTGCAAATGACGGCGACCAACGAGCAGGTCGGCGGCAACATCTTGGAACTCGCGGCCTCCGTGCGTGAAACCGTGGCCTCGATCGAGGAGATGGCTTACTCGATCAAGGAAGTCGCCAAGAACGTGGACGCGCTCTCGCTCACCGCCGAGGAGACTTCCTCGAGCATGAACGAGATGGACGTTTCCATCGACCAGGTGCAGTCGAACGCCAACGAAACCGCGCGCTTGTCCGAAGAAGTGGCGCAAGACGCCGAGCGCGGCGCCGAGGCGATCCTCAAGACGATCGGTGAAATCTACCGCATCAAAGAGAGCAGCCAAGAAGCCGTGGCCGTGATCTCGAACCTCGGTTCGCGCATCGATGCCATCGGCCAAATCTTGAACGTGATCGACGACGTGGCCGAGCAAACCAACCTGCTGGCTTTGAACGCCGCCATCATCGCCGCGCAAGCCGGCGAACACGGCAAAGGCTTCGCCGTCGTCGCCGACGAGATCAAGGACTTGGCCGAACGCGCCGGCGCAAGCACCAAAGAAATCGCCGACCTGATCAAGACCATTCAGGCCGAGAGCAAGAACGCGATTCAAGCCGTGGAACGCGGCGCTCAGAACGTCGACCGCGGCGTGGAAGTGTCGAACGAAGCCGAGCGCGCCCTGAAGAAAATTCTGGAGAGCTCGCAAAAGAGCACGAACATGGTGCGCGCCATCGCTCGCGCCACCGTCGAGCAAGCCAAGGGCAGCAAGCAGGTGACCGACGCCATCGGCCGCATTGCTGCCACAGTTCAGCAGATCGCCGCAGCCACGGCGCAACAAGCTCGTGGCTCGGAGTTGATCATGAAGAGCGGCGAGAAGATGCGCACTATCTCGCAGCAGGTGGAACGCTCGAGCCAAGAGCAATCCCGCGGCAGCCGTCAGATCACGCAATCGATCGAGACCATCAACAACCTGGTCAACCAGCTCAACTCGGCGCAACGCACACAATCCCGCGGCTCGGAACGCGCACTCACCGCAGCCTCTCAAATCGAAGAAGCCGCGCGCCGCCAAGACACCGCTCTGCGCGATCTGATCAGCAGCACCGAGCGGATGAAGAAATCCGTGGCGTGAACCGTCGAATTTGCTGAGCGGCGGCACGCCACTTGCTCCTCCACGCGCTCATGCCCAATCGGATGTTCAGAACGCCCATCTCGAAACAAGCAAGCGTCCTCCGTGCGTCGCTCTTGCTCTCGCTCGGACTCTCCGCGGTGGCGTGTGCCAGCAGCGATCCTTCCCCCTCGAATGGTGGCGGTGGCTCAGCGGGTGCGGCGGGATCAGGGGCAATCGGCACCTGCCCGGATCCGATGGTCGATTCAGCCACCGGGCTCGTGAATTGCTCCAATGGGCTCAAGCACCGCGCCGAAGCCGTTGCATGCATGGTTACCGCGTCGGGCGAGGGTGGAGCGGGCAACGACGGTTCTTCGAGCGCAGGGGCCGCAGGCAGTGCAGAGATCGGCGACTACTGCCGTACGCACGCTGATTGCGCCGGACTGCCATTCGGCTTTTGCGACATTGGGGTGAACGGGGCTGGAATGCCCAGCTGCAGCTCGGGCTGCGCGGCAGACAGTGATTGTAAGATCGGCCAAATTTGCCTGTGCAATGGCGAAAGTCCGGGCCGTTGCTCGGATGCCGGTTGCGCGACCGATGCGGACTGCGGGGAAAGCTCTTTTTGCGCGCTTCGAGTCGGTCCTTGCGGAGATACCTCTTTCCATTGCACCACCCCTGAGGACGAGTGCAATTCGCCTGCCGACTGTGGCGAGCACACGAAGTGCTACTACTTCGCAGGTAAGCAAACCTGCACCAATGCGGTCTGCGGTCGACCATTCCTGATCGCAGACGCGCCACGCATGGCCGCACTCGAGCCGCGCACGGATTGGCTCGATGCCGCGCTCACTCCCAATCCAGTCGACCTCACACCGCTGGAGCGCGCACGGCTGGCCGCACACTGGGCGCGCCTCGGGCAAATGGAACACGCCTCGATTGCGGCGTTCGCGCGCTTCAATCTGCAGCTCTTGTCACTCGGTGCTCCGAGCCATTTGGTGGAGGCGTGTAATCGCGCGCTTTCTGACGAAACCGCGCATGCGCGCAGCTGTTTTGCGCTCGCCAGCGCGTACGGCGGCACAGACGTCGGCCCCGCAAAGCTCGACATCGCACACTGCTTCGAAGATGCGAGCCTGGAGTCGATCGCCAAACTCGTTTTGCGCGAAGGCTGCTTGGGCGAAACCGTCGCAGCGCTCGAAGCCGCCGCGGCCGCCGAACTTGCCGTCGACCCAACCGTAAAGCTTGCGCTGACGCGCATCGCGAGCGACGAGCGCGACCACGCGGAGCTCGCGTTCCAATTCCTGCGCTGGGCACTGTCGGTCTGTTCGATCGAAGCGCGCCACGAACTCGCTCGCAGCGCCGCACAACAACTCGCTGATTTCGAAAGCGAGGCTCGGAATCGCGTGGCCACGCACACGGATCCGCGACTCGTCGGGCACGGGCTGCTCGAAGGCGACGAGTTGCGTGCCGTTCACTTGGCGGCCGCCCGTGACGTGTCTCGCCCGCTGCTTGCGGCGCTGTTTCAGTTCGACAGCTCCGAAGCGGCGTAGCCAGCCTCGGGGCTCGAGGCCGCTGCGAGGGCTCGGGGCCGCGACTCGAACGCCAGAGCCAATGTGCCGGGTTGTGCCAGCGACCCGCGCATCGGGCCGCAATCGCGGTGAAAATGGGCCGGGCCACGAGCCCCGAAGCGCGGCACGCAGCTTGCTCTATCTCACGCAATGCGCCGATCCCCTCTGTCCGGACAAGCCAGTCTCCTCAGGACCTCGCTCTTGCTCTCGCTCGGACTTTCTCCACTCGCCTGTGGCGGCTCGACCGTGCTCCACGGAAGCAACGGCGGAGACGGCGGCTCGGATCGTGAATCGACCGCAGGCACTCGCGATCCGGGCACGGCCGGCAGCGGGCACGACGGGGGCTATTCGAACGGCGGGCATTCGAACACCGGCGGCACTCGAAACACTGCGGGCAGCTCAGGCTACGCAGGCACCGACCACGGCGGAGGGAACTCGTCCGTCGCTGGCGGTCCCTCACACGGCGGAAGCAGCGGTGCGGGCGGTGGCGGAACCAGCGGTGCAGGCGCAGGCGGAACCGGTGGCCGTGGCGGCGCGAGCGGTGGCGGCCCGATCGATCCGAGCGAATGTCCGAACCCAGTCTACAACCCCGGCACCAAACTCACGGACTGTAGCAACGGGCGTAAGCATCGGCCCACGGCGATCGCATGCACCTACAACGGCGGTGGTGGCGGTCCGGGTGATGGCAGCGGGGGCTTTGGCAGCGGGGGAACGCCGAGCACGTGCACCGCGGACACCCAATGCACCGCGCTGCCTCACGGCTTCTGCAGCCGCGACGGCAACCAAGTGCCCGTCTGCAAAGCAGGCTGCGTCACCGATAGTGATTGCGGCGCAACCGGCGTTTGCGCCTGCGACGGCATTCATCCAGGTCATTGCGTCACTGCCGGTTGCGTCACGGATGCGGATTGCGGCCCCAATTCCCTGTGCGCGCCGGCCGACGGCGTTTGCGGTGGGTCTTCGTTCCAATGCACTTCGCCGCAGGATCTGTGCATCGACAACGCTCAGTGCGTGGGTACTTGCGCGATGCAAAACGACCACCGAGCTTGCAACAATGCCGTCTGCGGTCGCCCGTTCCTGATCGCCGAACGAGCGCGCCTGGCCGCCGTCGAGATGCGCACCGATTGGCTCGACGCCAAGCTCACTCCGGATCCGAGCGGGCTCACCCCGCTCGAACGTGCGCAACTCGCGGCACATTGGGCGCGCCTCGGGCAAATGGAGCACGCTTCGATCGCAGCCTTTGCGCGCTTCAACTTGCAACTCTTGTCGCTCGGTGCGCCGAGCAATCTAGTCGAGGCTTGCAACCGCGCGCTGGCGGACGAGACCGCGCACGCACGGAGCTGCTTCGCGCTGGCCAGCGCCTACGGCGGCGTCGCGGTTGGCCCCGCGCGGCTCGACATCGAACACTGCTTCGAAGACACGAGCCTGATTGCCATTGCAAAACTCGTCTTGCGCGAGGGCTGCGTGGGCGAAACCGTCGCCGCGCTCGAAGCCGTCGCGGCCGCCGAAGTGGCCACCGATTCAGCCGTAAAACACGCCCTCGAGCGCATCGCGCAGGACGAGCTCAACCACGCAGAGCTCGCGTTCCAATTCTTGCGCTGGGCACTGTCGATCGCTTCCCTTGAAGAGCGTCACGAACTCGCCTGCGAGACCGCGCAGCAACTCGCCGACTTCGAGAGCGAAGCGCGCAACGGTGAACGCGCTCCCACGAACGACCGACTCGCCGCTCATGGTTTGCTCGGCAGCGACGCACTGCGGGCCATTCACTTGGCCGCCGCGCGAGATGTCTCTCGCCCGCTGCTCGCGGCGCTCTTCCACGTCGAAGAGTCGAACGAAGCCTAAGGGCTGCCGCACTGCGCGGTTCGTGGAGTCGTCGCGACTACCGAGTAGTCGCCCACTTCCAGATCGAACGGCAGAGCCACGCGGCCGTCGAACTTTCCGCTCGGATCGGTGGCTAGCGCGCCCAGCCAATGCTCGGTGCCTGCTTTGTCGCGCAACGCGATGTCGACGCGTGAATTGGCGCACACCGCTTGCTCGGTGCGTGCGATCCCGGTGACGTGAAAGCGCGCGCCGCGACGCAACTCGTGGTCCTCGCTGCTGACCGCGATTTCATTTTGGGATTGGGGGTCGTCGCGCGGCTTGGGCGGCTCCGAAGGCGCAGACGCCGAGGGCACGACGGTGCGCGGCGTCCGCGCGCTGGGCGGCGCGCCGCTCGTCGCGGCTCCCGGTGAGCCAGATCGCGGCCCACCACTGCCCGACGCTTGCGCCGTGAGCGACTCACCGGCCTCACTGCCCGGCGGCCACTGATACGGATCTGCCGGCGGTTGATGCTGATGCTCACTCGAGTGCTGCTCGTAATCGAGCCGGCTAGCCGCGCCGCCCAAATCGACGCGATGCCACGAAAAGCCGTCCGACACTTCGACCCAAGCGTGCGCCTCGTTGCGCACCAAGCGCGCCGGAACACCGAGCGCGAGCGCCGTAATCACGAACGCATACGCGCGATGTCGACACACGCCCTTCTTCGACAACGCGAGCTCCGAATACAGAGCACTCCCGGACGAAGCGCGCGGTGAATCATCCGACGGCGCAAAGGTTCGGAAATAGTTGACCAGCGCACGCACGGCCTCGGCCGGACGCTGCGCTTGCGAAATGGAGACGGCGCGCAGCACCTCGTTCGCCGCCGAGCGCGCCGCGGGCGGCAAGGCCGGCACACTTCGCGCGAGCTCCGACCAAGAAACCTCGCCAAATTCCGAACCGAACACGCGCCGCGCGATCGCAAGCTCCAACACCAAGCGCACGCGCTTGCGCGCATCACCCACGATGAACCAATTGTCCGCGCCATCGCGCTGGAGCTCGAAGCGCAACGCGGGTTCGACGCGCGCCACCAACACCCGCGCGCCCGGCCCCACGCTAGGAATGCGCACCGGGATCCCCGGCACGATATCGACGAACAGATCGCCGTAGAATTGATCGTCGTCCGGTCGAGGCTCACCGCCGATCGGCAACGTGCGCAGCTGCTTGTCGTGCACGACCAACTCGAACCCCTCGTCGAGCCCATCGTACGCGTACAAGCGCTTGAAGGGCGTCACCGCCGGGATGAACGGATCGTCATAGCGCACCGCCTCCGGCCGCGACGTATCGCGATCGATGCGATAACTGGCGTCGATGCTGTCCGGCGTCGCGCTGCCACCGTACGCAACCTGACTTGCGGCTGAGCTCGTGCGCGGCTCGGTTGGCGCGGCGAGCACGCCGCTGCGCGTGTCGATCGCCGCCGGCATCGCGCCGTCTTGCGTCGTTGCGCCCATACGCAAATCTTCGGCCGCGTCCGGCGAGATGTACTCGTGAAGTACGGGGCCGTCCGCATGCGCCGGAATCGCGAACACCAGTATCGCGATCAGCAGCAGCTTGGGGCGAACGCGCATGGCCTGACTCTACCACCCATTGCCCCGAACGCCCGCTGCCGGCTCGATCGCCCGATCGCGCCAGAGCGCTCATTTCGATAGCTTCGGGCCGAGGCTAGGTCCAACGTGAGGCTCGTGGTGACCCGCAGCGCGCTGTGTGCCGTTTGGATGACCCTGCTTTCAGGCTGCGTGATCGGCCGCGCAACGCGACCCACGGGCAGCGAGTCCGCGCGAGGACCGCTTGCCGTTCCGGTCACGGGCGGTCCGATCGCCCCTCAAACCGCGCCCGCAAACGATGAAGCGCCCGCGGAAAAGGGCAAACCCGGTGCAACCTGGGTGCCGGGGTATTGGCATTGGGATGGCGTTCGCTATGTCTGGCAACGCGGTCGCTTCGAGGACGACGTTCCGGCAAGCGGAGCCACCGCTCAGTAGATGTGCACCGCGGCGAAGTGCAGATAGCCCTGCTTGAGCAAGCGGATCCGAAGGTAGCGGCTGGTCACTGGCGCGAAGGTCGCATCCCAAGTGCTGAATTCACCTTGGTGATGCGCGATCTTCTTCCAGTGCTTTTGGTCGGAGCTGACCTCGATGGCCAATGGGTCCGCGCGATCCGAGCAGCAGTCGGAGCGGTTTTCCACCCGAACCTTGGAGATCTTCTGGTTGGTCCCGAGATCGAATTCAACCCAAGGGGTTGGATCATCCAAGGTGTGAAAGAAGTAGCCCGTGTTTTCGGCGCACTGCTGGGCGGGCGACTTGCATCCACCTTCGTAGCGCGAGCTCGTGCGCCAGGCTTTGCCGACGCTCAGTTCCGAGCGCATTTCGAGCACTTTTTTCACGCCGGCCGGGCTCAGCGCCAGGCACAAGCCGAGCAAACCCAATAGCGCCAAGCGCCAAGCGCGCTTCTGATACACCGCGTCCAAGGCGACCGAGCGCTCGGCGAGTTTCGCGAGCAGCAATTCCGAGAGCTTTTGCAGCTCCGCGAGATGCAAGGTTTGTTCGGCCGGCGCAAGCTCGGCAAAGTAGACGAACGACCCCGAACGCAACGCGCGCCGCAAAACCTCGGGACCGTCTTCATCCGCCGTGGCGCGTTCGAGCAACGTGTCCGGAACGGAGTCCCAAGTGCGAGCTTCGTCTTCTGGGCTGAACGCCGGGTCCGTCTGAGCGATCAGCGCGCACAGCGCCCAATAGCTGGCCTGCCGATAACCCTCACAAGCGTTGCTCTCCGAGCCGACTTCACCGGGCTGGGCTGGGGCGAGCGAGTTCTTCGCTAGCTCGACGCTCGCGTGTGCGCGCTGGGCGAACGCCACCGCGCGCGCTCCCGGTTCGGGCAGCGCGGCGCGGACCTGTGCGAGCTCTGAGCCACGCCAAAACCAATCGCCGATCCGCTTGAGCGCCGGGGCTCTCGCGGGAGTCTTGGCGAAATTTTCTTGGTCCTGTCGCGGCTGAGCGATTGTCACGGGCCGAGACGCAAGCAGAGTGGCGACCGAGGGTCAATCGCCATTCCTAGGCGGAAATACCGGCATCGCGCGCGGGCACCGTGACTTGCCATTCTCCCTCCGCCATGACAAACACGAGCCTCGTAACCACCGTGATCGTGTTGTACGCACCCTGAGCTACTGAGAGAACGGAGCTCGGGCGCGTTCGGTGGGGGGAGAGACTCAGGATGTTTCGCGATTCGAGAATGATGTTGGTAATAGCGGTCTCGGTCGCTCTGTGCGCGCCGCTGTTTCGCATGGATTGGTTCGCCGGACACGAAGGCTATTCGTATGTTCTTCGGACGCTCGAGTGGGCCCAAGAGTTGCGCGCTGGCTCGATCTATCCCCGCTGGTGCCCCGACTTTTACGGCGGCTATGGTTCGCCGCTGTTCCTGTTCTATGGCCCAGTGATCTACGGCTCCGCGGGCGTCCTGACGGCGACCTTTCTCAGTCCGTTCATGGCGCTCAAGGTCGCCACGTTGTTCTTCTCGGTCCTGTGCGGCGCTGGAACCTACGCATTGATCTACGGCGAGACACGCCACCAGGATGCGTCGTTCTTGGGCACGATGGCCTACATGGCGTCGCCGTACCGCAACGGCAACTTGTACGCCCGCGGTGATCTCGGCGAGTTCAGTTGCATCGCGATTCTGCCGGTGGTGATCGCGCTGTACCGCGCGGCGGCGCGCGAGGCCTTGCCCAATCGGGCACGCCTGCTCGCGGTTGCGGCGGCTGCAACCCACGGGGTGATGATCATGAGTCATCCGGTGATGGGCTTGTGGGGCACACTCGTCGTGGGGCTGATCGTGCTGTCGAGCCTGGTGCCACTCTGGGTGGCTGGAATGCGACAGCGTGCCGTGACGCTCGTGGTGGCCGTGGCCTGCGCGCCGGGTCTAGCCGGCGTGTATGTGCTGCCCGCGATGTCGTACCGAACCCTGACACGCACGGCGGACATGATCGTCGGCTTCTACAAGCCGCAAGACCAGTTGACTCCCCTCTGGCAGTTGTTCGGCGTCCATAGCCACCCGCTGTTCGGACCCAATTTCTTGTCCGTCGGTTACTTGGTTGCAGCAGCCACGATCGCGAGCGTCCTCGTGCTGATCGTCAATTTCCGAAAAGCTCGCGGCCTGCTCGGGTGGCTGGCTCTGACCTTCTTTTTGGTCTTCCTCACCCATCCGGTCTCGCACTGGTTTTGGGCGCCTGATCGGCTTCCCTTGACGCAGTTCATCCAGTTTCCCTGGCGCCTCTTTGGTCCGATCTCGCTCACTAGCTCGATTGCCCTGGGCGTTGCGCTCGCGCACTCTCGCCTCAGCGAACCACTAAAGAGCGGCGCTGCGATCGCGTGCTCGACGGCATTCTTCCTGTTCACGAGCTGGCCGTTCCTGACGCAACAAGAGATCTCGCCGAATAACACGCCGCAAGATCCCGACTCGATTCGCGTCGGGATTTACTCCGCGACCGACGCCAACGAGTACCACCCGCTCAGCGCGGGAGATTTTCCGCGCGAGCCGCGGGCCGAGCTGGTGCAGAGCGCTGAAGGCGTCACGGTTCAATACACGAGCAGCGACGGCAGTAAGCACTCGCTGGGACTCAAGGCCGAACAGGCCAACGCCGAGGTGAAGCTCGGCGTGTACTTCTTTCCTGGGTGGACAATGAACACGATATCGGGCCCCGCAAAGGCCCAACTCCTCGCCGATGAAAACGGTCGCTTGAAGGTGCGCCTGCCAGTCGCGGGTGAATACCGCGTGCGCGTGCAGTACGGCGCATCACCCGCCGGTAAGATCGGTGGCTGGCTGACCGCGATCTCGGCATTGGTTCTGCTCCTCCTCGGCACCTGGAAGACCGGCCTTTGGCCATGGCCCATCCCGCGGTTACGCGCCGTTGGAGGTGCCAAGTGAGCGCTTCAGGCAGTGAAGCCCTCGGGCAAGCGCAGCGCGCGATCGTCAGCGCTCGGTCCTTGTTTCGTGAAGGGCTCGTCCCCGAATGTCACGAATACATGCTGAAGGCACAAGACGCGCTGATCCAAGCGTGGCTGCCCGAGACAAGCGACGGTTCCGAGCCGCTTTCGCATACCGAACAAGCGCTGAAGGCTCTCGAGCAAGCACGCTATCGCCACCCAGATCGCCTCCGCGCGGCACTCACTGCCGCGCAAAAGTCGGCTGCAGGAGACGCTTCGGGACCGGTCAATCTCGGACGAGATCCGGAACCCGTGTGGGATGAGCTCGAGCGGTTGAATCGCTTTTCGGTGCGCCACTTCCGGTCAGCCGCTGAGCGCAAGCAGCTACGCATCAAGCTCGGGATCGCGGGCGGCTTGGTCTTGCTCGCGTGTTTCGCATTCTTCATGCGCTTGTGGGGTCGCCCCTATGCGCACGCCTCCGCCGTGATCTCCGACCAGCATTTGGCCTCGCTCGCCCTCGACGGTCTCGACGCCACCGAGTGGTTGCTACCGGACAATACCCCCGGTTGGATTGACATCATTCCGCCCAAGCCGCGCACGTTGCAAAGCGTGCGCTTGGTCAACGCACACAACGAATATTGGCTGGATCGGGCGACCCACAAGGTGCGCGTCACCGCGTATTCGGAAACAGGCCCGGTCGGCGAGATCGAGGGTGCGTTCGCAAAGTTCAGCCAGGACCGTTCGGTCTTGGACCTACCGTTGAAAGCCTCGAACGTCATACGCGTGCGCGTCGAAGTGCTCTCGCATTTCAAGCGCGGCGGTGGCTTCGCCGAAATCGAATTGCACTGAGCCACCGAACGCCGAGCAGCCCGGT
>Ga0164309_10001313_pt1 | contig 12321 bp, 9 predicted proteins | sample Whisoiple_247_MG_FD_109984 | JGI IMG/M metagenome (GOLD analysis project Ga0164309, IMG submission 109984) | Soil microbial communities amended with fresh organic matter from upstate New York, USA - Whitman soil sample_247_MG | ecosystem: Environmental > Terrestrial > Soil > Unclassified >... | reverse complement strand
GGGACGAGGGGTCGTCACGACCTCGTGCGCCTGCATGAAGCGGAGGTTCAGAGCGTTGATGACGGCATGCGCCAAGAGTGGTCCGAGGAGAGATCCCGTCGTCCGATAGAGCAGGCCGAGCACCACCCCCATGATGCTCGCCCAGAGCACCCAGATCCAGCGGGCGCGTCCGGGCAGCTGGTGCATGAGGCCGAACAACGCTGCCTGGCCCAAGAGCCCCACCAGTGGCAGCAAGAGGGCGCGAAAAAGGAGCTCTTCCCCGAGCGCGGACAGCCCGGCCACCGCCAACACGGCGCGCGGCGAAAGTCCCCGGGCGAGCGGCGACAGTTCCATCTGGAGCTTTTGAGCCCAACCGAACCGAGCCACCGAGCCGGGGGTGAGCCGCGCCACGAGCAAGCCCAGCGTGACACCGAGTAGTCCGCCGTAGACGTGGGCCGCCAGCGGAGTGAGCTCGAGCCACGCGTCCCGCGCGAGCAGGACCGTACCGTGCAGCCACCAGGTCGAGAGGCCCGAAAGCAGGGCCAAGGTCGCATAGACCCCGATGACGAGCCCGACCCGGTTCATGGCCCGACTATGGCACGAGCCCGGTGGGCTGGGTATCGTGCCCCCGTGAAGACGGGGAATCCCGAGGGGGAGGAGGTCGCGCCGAAGACCGAGAGCGAGGCTGCGCCGACGTCCGTCGAAGATCTGCTACGGACGAACCAAGATCTGGTGCCTACGGCCTTGGCCCGCCTGCAGGCCGAAGGCATGCGTGGCGAGCGAGCGGACCTACTGGCGTTCGGGCAGCAGGGATTGCTCGAAGCGGCCCAGCGCTACGACCCAGGGCGCGGTGAGTTCAAGCGGTTTGCCTACTATCGAGTGCGCGGCGCGATGATCGACGGCCTGCGCAAGATGGGCCCCTGGACGCGGCGCGGCTACGAACGCATCGCCATGCTCTCGGCCCTGGATCAGGCGAGCGAGGCAAGCGAAGCGAGCCCGAGCTCGGGCACCGACACGGCCGAGCAAGTCGCGGAACGCCTGCGTCAACACATGGCGGCCATGGTGACCGCGGTGACCGTCGGGGTGTTCGCCGAGAACGCCTACGACGGCGACGCGATCGTACCGCGGGACGGCTCCGCCTTGCAGGACGAACAGCTCGCCGAGCGAGAGCTCGCAGCCAATGTGCGCCAAGCCCTGTCCTCGCTGGAAGAGCCCGATCAAGGAGTCGTCAGCCGCATGTATTTGGGGGGCGAGCGCCTGGACGACATTGCCAAAGATCTTGGCTGCAGCAAATCGTGGGTGTCGCGCATCCACACGCGCGCCCTGAAGAAACTCGGCTCCCGCTTGAAGGACAAACTGCGCTGAGCGCCGGGTCCGGGGCTCCGGATTGGAGCCCCTCCCGGGCCTGAGCTAGCGTTCGGCCATGGCCGAGCGCGTTCTGGTTGCGATGAGCGGAGGAGTGGACTCCTCCGTCGCGGCGGCGCTCCTCCAGGCCGAGGGCTACGACATCGTCGGCGTGACGCTGCACCTCTGGGACTACCCGGACGACGGCACCACCAAGGGTCGCTGTTGTGCGCCCGAAGACGTGCACGACGCCCGGCGCGTGGCTGACCTGCTCGGATTTCCGCACTACGCCTTCGACCGGCGCGAGCTGTTCGAACGGGAAGTCGTGGCCCCCTTCGTCGAATCCTACCTGGCTGGCGAGACGCCGAGCCCCTGCGTGCGCTGCAATCGCGGCGTCAAGCTGAAGGAGCTCCTGACCTTGGCGGATCGCTTGGATGCACCGCTCATCGCCACGGGGCACTATGCCCGCTTGCGGAAGACGGACTCTGGCGTGGAACTCCTGGCGGCCAGGGACCTCGGCAAGGACCAAAGCTACTTCCTGCACATGCTGCCCGAGTCGACGCTCGCCCGCTTGGTCTTTCCGCTCGGCGAGCTCGACAAGGCGACCGTGCGCAGCAAAGCAGCCGAGCTCGGTCTGCCCGGTGCGCACAAAGGTGAAAGCCAGGAGCTCTGCTTCGTTCCCACGGGCCGCTACGACGAGCTGGTGCAGGCGCGAGCGCCGGATCGGCTACGTCCAGGGCCGATCGTCGGCGCGGATGGTCGCGTGCTCGGACAGCACGCGGGTGTGCACCGCTTCACGCTCGGCCAGCGCAGAAACCTAGGCGTCGCAGCCGGTGAGCGCACCTACGTGGTCGACATCGATACCGAGCAGGCGGCCGTGCGGCTCGGGCGCAAAGAGGATCTCTTGGCGGGCAGCTTCGAGGTGGCCGAGCTGACGCTGCAGGCCGGCATCGGCTTGCCGCTGTCTGCCGAGGTGGTGGTGCGCTACCGCGGACAGAAGACGCCCGCTCGCGCCAGCGCAACGGGCACCAACGGGCACGCGACCGTGACCCTGACCGAGCCGGTCGTCGCACCGACTGCCGGTCAATACGCGGTGTTCTACGACGGGGAGCGTGTGCTCGGAGGTGGCGTCATCGTGCCGAGCCGGCCGCGAAGCACGAGGGTGGAGCATGCGCACGCCGGTGGATGACACCTTGCGCCGGGAGACGGCGCTCTTCGACTTTCGCTTTTCGTGCGAAGACTGTCAGCACTACGACGAAGTCGGGCTTCGCTGCGCCGAAGGCTACCCGACCGAGGAGCATCGGCGGCGCGATCTCGACCGGCCCGACCTCCTGTTCTGCAAGCTCTTCGAGGGCGGGCGATGAGTCGAACCCACGGCCCCACGCTCTCGCGCGCCGTGCAGACCTGCTTGGAGAAGGAATGCGGCATGAACGAGCGCACCGAGACCGGTGTCGTCGTCGCCGTCTCGGGCGGGCCGGATTCTCTGGCCCTGGCCGACGTGCTCGGCGACCTGCGCCGCAAGTGGCGCGGCTTACGCCTGCTCGTCGCCTGTGTCGATCACGGTCTGCGCCCGGAAAGCGCTGCCGAGCTCCAGCGCGTGCGTACCTTTTGCGCCGAGCGCGACCTGCCGTTCGTGGGCCTGGTGGTCAGCGTGGACGCAGCGGGTGGGGTCCAGGCAGCCGCTCGCGCAGCGCGCTACCGAGCGCTGGAGAGCGCGGCTGAGGGGCACTTCGGTCCAGCCGGCCTGATCGCGACGGCCCATCACGCCGACGATCGCGCCGAGACGGTTCTGCTTCGCCTGCTCCGAGGGGTCTCACTCGAGGGCCTGGGCGTGCTGCCGCCCAAGGACGGGCGCCGCCTTCGACCCATGGTGCGAGCTACGCGCCGGGATGTCCTCCTCCATTGCGAGCGGCACGGCCTCGACCCAGTCCGTGATCCGTCGAACGAGGACCCACGCTTCCTCCGCGCCCGGGTGCGCATGGAGCTCCTCCCCCTGTTGGTCGACATGTCGCCACAGGTGGTGGACGCCCTGAACACCCTCGCAGACGAGGCCACCCTGCTCGATGGGCCCACCCTGCTCACCCGCGCGCAAAGGCGCCTACTGCGAAGCGCCCTGGAAAACCCCCATCTCCCGCTCGACCTACCCCTTGCCAGCGGCCTGCGCGTGGTTAGGGACCTGGCCCCCCGCCCGGAGAATCGACGCCTCGCGCGCTGAGTGGCATAGTGCAGCGCGTGAGGCCGGGTCGGCCTCAAAACCTCTAGCCCCTTCCGGTAGACACAGTGAAGCAGCCCCAAAAGACCCTTCTGCTCTGGGTCGTCGTCATCGTTTCCTTGCTCGCGGTTTGGCAGCTGCTCGACCCTGCGAGCCCCCAGCGGCAGCTGATGCCCTACAGCGAGTTCGTCGAGCTCGCCAAGGCGCCAGCTGGTGCGAAGCGTGTGACGTCGGTCAAGATCCGCGACCGCGACTACGAGTTCAAGATCGAAGGCCCGAACGGCCAGGTCGAGACGGGCATCACCGTCGGCCCGGCGGAAGCCGATCCCTCGATCCTGCTCGAGCACAAGGTACGGGTCGACTACCAGAAGGACGACAGCGGAGCGTTCTGGATGAGTGCGCTCACCATCATGCTGCCGATGCTGTTCCTGCTCGTCATGTTCTATCTGTTCATGCGACAGCTCCAGAGCGGTGGCGGCAAGGCGATGAGCTTCGGCAAGAGCCGCGCGCGCCTGCTCAACGAGGCGCAGAACAAGATCACCTTCGCCGACGTGGCCGGCATCGATGAAGCCAAGGACGAGGTCGAAGAGATCATCGCCTTCTTGAAGGACCCGAAGAAGTTCCAGCGTCTGGGCGGCCGCATCCCCAAGGGCGTTCTGATGATGGGTCCCCCCGGTACGGGCAAGACCCTGCTCGCACGCGCCATTGCCGGCGAAGCGGGCGTCCCCTTCTTCAGCATCTCCGGCTCCGACTTCGTGGAAATGTTCGTGGGCGTCGGTGCTAGCCGCGTGCGCGATCTATTCGAGCAGGGCAAAAAGCACGCTCCTTGCATCATCTTCATCGACGAGATCGACGCCGTCGGTCGGCACCGCGGTGCAGGCCTCGGTGGCGGACACGACGAACGGGAGCAGACGCTCAATCAGTTGCTCGTCGAAATGGACGGCTTCGAATCGAACGAAGGCGTGATCATCGTTGCGGCCACCAACCGCCCCGATGTGCTCGATCCGGCGATCCTGCGTCCAGGCCGCTTCGATCGTCGCATCACCGTGCCACGCCCGGATATCCGCGGCCGTGAAGGCATTTTGGCCGTGCACACCAAGAAAGTGCCGCTCGGAGACAATGTGGACCTCTCGGTCATCGCAGCTGGCACCCCCGGCTTCGTCGGTGCGGACTTGGAGAACTTGGTCAACGAGGCCGCGCTCCTGGCAGCTCGTCAGGACAAAGACTCGGTGCAGATGGAAGACATCGAGATGGCCAAGGACAAGGTGCTCATGGGCACCGAGCGCCGCAGCATGGTGATGAGCCCCCAGGAGCAAAAGGTCACCGCCTGGCACGAGGCCGGGCACACGCTGGTCGGGCGTTTGGTCGAGGGCAACGACCCGGTGCACAAGGTGTCCATCATTCCGCGTGGTTCGGCCCTCGGTGTGACGCAGCTCTTGCCTGTCGAAGACCGCCACACCATGTCGAAGAATCAGGCCCTGGCCCGCATCGCGATGATGCTCGGCGGGCGGGTCGCCGAGGAGATCGTCTTCGGTGACGTGACCACGGGCGCTGCCGACGACATCAAGCGCGCCACGCGCTTGGCGCATGCCATGGTGTGCGAGTTCGGCATGAGCGCGACACTCGGGCCACTCGCCTACGGCGAGAACGAGGACAGCGTGTTCCTCGGGCGCGAGATGACGCAGCGCCGTCAGGACTACTCGGACGAGACGGCGCGCGAAATCGACAAGGAAGTGCGCAAGCTGATCGACTCGCAGTACCAGCTCGTGCGCAGCACCATCACCAGCCACCGCGCCCAGCTCGATCGTTTGGCCGAAGAGCTGCTCCTGCGCGAGACGCTCGACGCCGAGGAAATCGCGGCGTGCATGGAGGGCCGCGCCCTCCCCGATCGCCAGCGCGTGATCATCCCGACCTGGTCGGAGCGCCGCCGCAAGGAAAAGGAAGAGAAGAAGCGCGGCCCGATCTTCGCTGGTCCGCCGAAGCCCGCTTCTGGCGAGGCCTGACGGCTCGTCCCACAGGGTCCTTTCTGCACGGCCGGGCTACTTCACCACGATCGGCGGCAGCTTCACTTCGTTGACGTGGCGGAGGCCGACGCCCGCAGGGTAGGCGTACGAAACGGACGAGCTCCCAGGCTCGGTGCCCGCCGTGCCCCAGCCCCACACGGTGACGCCGAAGGCTCCCTCGCTCGTCATGCGCTGGACGCCGTTGGAGCAATCGCCCACGTCCTCGAAGTTGTCCCTCACGAGGCGCGTGCGGGTGTACTCGTAGTCGCCGACCGGCTGCCAATCGCCGAGCACACCAGCACAGTCCAACTCGACGTCGAAGAACGTGCCTTCGTCGTCGGGCTGACGGACGACCACCAGACTCGTTTCGGGGTAGCTCGGATCCGTGAAGAAGACATAGCTCCGGAGGAACTGCGCGGCGGGCACGACGTTCACCCACTCGGGGTCGCCCTCCTGACTGTTCTCGGCAACGAAGGTGCCACTCGTCATGTACTGTCCAACGTAGAACGGATGGTCGTCGTCCTGACTTTTGACGACGAAGGGGCCTGCGCTCCAGAACTCGTACACGTCCCCTTGGTCGAGCTCGGCGGGCGCATCGGCGGGCGCCTCAGGCTCCCAGTCGAGCACCGTGCCCGGGGCCGCAGCCACGATGCGCCAAGGTGATTCCTCCTCGACATCGCCCGCCGCCGCTCGGTTGCGATGACGAACACCTACGTACTCTCGTCCCATGGCCTGGACGGGCGGCAGCTGCTGATGCGCCGCATCACAGGCCTGGGCATCGACTGGGATGTTCATGCAGCCCGAGCCGCCCCACACGCCGATTGGCTTGTCGGCGATGATGACGCTGCCCGTGAGCTCTTCGGTTTGCGAGATCTGCAGGTACTCGCCGCGGCTGAGCTGATAGCTCACGGGCTCGCCAGCCAAGGCCGAGTCCACCTCGGCGCCTCCCACGACGGCGACCTTGGGCAAGATGTCCACCGTCGTGCCGTCCTCGCTGGCCAGGATGTCGAGCGCAGGCAGCCCTTCCTCCTCGAGCTCGCTGGGGGAATAGGCGTTGATAGCGATGTATTCGAGATCCCAGCGGCCCGTCGGCAGCAGAAGCGACGCCGACGTCGTCGCTCCTGCACCACCACCGAAGGGCACGATCGAGTAGACTGCCGCTGGCGCGGTCGTCGTCAGGTGGAACCCGTCTCCGCGCCCGGTGTGCGAAACACCGACTTCCTCTCTGAAGTACGGCTCGACCGGACAGCCGGGGTACAGGCTTCCGGGCTCGTAGCCGTCAGCGAGAAACAGGATCGCCACGTCACCGGCAGCCACGCCGACGCCCGGGTCGTACGGCTCGTACGTGAGCTCCGTTCCCTGTCCGCGCGGCAGGTAGACGAACGGCCTCTCGGACAGCGCCTGGTCCTGAAAGCTGACATCGAGCGTGAGCGCCGTGTTCCAGGTGTTCGCGACCACGACGGCGAAGCAGCCCACCTTGGCATTGTCGACGGCCAGGTCGGGCTTGATCGCCCAGTACTCGCAGCCAACCGAGCTCTGGCTCGCCTGAGCCACCTCGCAGGCATCGTCGGTGCATGCGCCATCGAGGCATGCCTGGCCGTCCGTGCACTCGTCCAAAACGGCGCCATCGCAGTCGAGCACCGATTTGAGATCACCACTGCAGTGAATGCCGCACTCGGGGTCCGGGTCGGGGTCGGACGGGTCAGGCATGAGGATCGGTGCCGTCCCGCCCGAGCCATTCTCTTGCTGACCACTGCCGCCGCTACCCGCGGGCGGGCTACCGCCCGCGCCATCTGGATCCGTCGGCATGCTCGCCGGAGCGCAGCCGAAGGCAAAGCAACCCACCGTCAGCAGGCTCGCGTGTGCGAGGCTCACCCCCATCTTGGCAAGATAGCTCCTCCAAGCCGCCCCATCACGACGGTGTGCACAGCACAGCCAAAAATGGCCGAGTGGTCGGCCCACCACAAACTTCTCTCACATCGAAAATTTCCAGGCACAGACGCCAGGGTCCCGGGCCTGCACAAGCGCGTTCGTGAGCTGGTCCAACCTCGTGCTCGAGCGAAAGGCCACCGCTGGTGCGACCTGCGCTCGTGGGTTGCGCAATCCGGCGTCGTTTGTTGGCCTGGCGCGGGCGATGTGGGTGGCCGGCGCCGTGGGCTCCTGGCCGGATGCACCATTTCGGTGCCCCTTGCGCCCGAAGATTCGACCAATTGGGAGAGGAACAAATGAAGACCAACACACGCTTGCACAACGCCAGTCTCCTCGGTGCCGTGGGCCTGTGGTGCCTTTTGACGACTGGATGCGCAGCCAGCGCCTCGTCGTCCAGCGCGTCCAGTGCAGCCAACGCCGCTCCGCCTGCGGCCGAAGCCACCCCAGCGCCTGCACCAGTACCTCCCACGCCGGCAGCCAAGCTGGTGTTTGCCCTCGAAGGTGTCGGCCTGTCCCACCCCGAATCGGTCATCTACGACGCGGAGCAAGACGTCTACTTCGTCAGCAACGTCGGTGGCGATCCGACCGCCAAGGACAAGAACGGCTTCATCAGCAAGGTGAGCCCCGATGGTCAGGTGCTCGATCTGAAGTTCATCGATGGCGCGTTGGCCAAGACGCAGCTCGACGGGCCCAAGGGCATGGCCATCTCCGGCAACCTGCTTTACGTCGCCGACATCAGCCACGTGCGCGTGTTCGACCGCAAGTCCGGCGCGGCACGCAGCCAGCTGCACGGTGCAGGGACGACGTTCCTGAACGGTGTCGCCGTCGACGAAGCGGGCACCGTTTTCGTCACCGATACCGGCTGGAAGTCGAGCCCCACGGGCTTTGCTTCGAGCGGGTCTGACGCGCTTTTGAAGATCGACCCCAAGAAGGTCAAGGTCGAAGTGGCTCTGAAGGACGCCACCTTGGCCAACCCGAATGGCATCGTCGCCACCAAGGACGGGGCCCTCATCGTCAACTGGGCTGGCGAGCTCTACGCCGTCGGCAAGGACAACAAGAAGGGCGCCGTCACCAAGCTGCCCAAAACGCAGCTCGACGGCCTCGTCGCGCTCGCCGACGGCACACTGCTCATCTCGAGCTGGGAAGCCAAAACCGTCTACAAGGGCAAGGTCGGCGCCGAGTTCACGCCCATCGTGGTCGAAATGAACTCACCGGCCGCCATCGGCTTCGATAGCAAGCGCAATCGCCTGCTCATCCCGGGCATGATGGATGACCGTGTGCTCTGCCTCGAGCTCACGGGGGACGCGAGCGCCCCGCCGTTCAGCGCTCCCGCTCCTGGAACGAGTCCCGCTCCAGTCGCCGTAGCTCCGACTGCTCCGGCAGCTCCCGCCGCTCCGGTAGCGCCCGCAGCCCCCGTCGCCGCAGGTGGCGCTGCCGCAGCAGGCTCGACCGCTGGCAAATCGGCGCCCGTCACCCAGGCGCCGACGACGACTCCCCCCGCACCCGCCAAGCCCGCAACACCGGGCGCCACGGCCGGTGCCGGAGCCAAGCCGGCAACGCCGGCGGCTCCCGCCAAACCTGCGACGCCAGCAACTCCCGCAACTCCCGCCAAGCCCGCAACTCCGGCGACCCCGGCCACGCCCGCCAAGCCAGGCGCAGCGGGCGGTGCGGCAGCCGGCGGCGCAGCAGTCGGCGCGGCTGGAGCCAAGCCGGCTACTCCGGCTACGCCAGCGACACCCGCGACGCCCGCAAAGCCGGGGGCAGCAGCTGCCGGCCCAGCTGCTCCGGCAAAGCCCGCCACTCCGGCAACCCCAGCAACTCCGGCCAAGCCTGCCGGTGGTGCAGCCGTCGGCGGTGCGGCCAAGCCCGCCACTCCGGCAACCCCGGCAACTCCGGCCAAGCCTGCCGGTGGTGCAGCCGTCGGCGGCGCAGCCAAGCCCGCCACTCCGGCAGCTCCGGCTACGCCCGCCAAGCCCGCGACGCCCGCGGTTGCGGCAACGCCCGCCAAGCCCGCTACGCCGGCAGCGCCCGCTAAGCCAGCAACTCCCGCCACGCCGGCCAAGCCCGCTGCTGCTCCCGTCGGTGGCAGTGCAGCCGTCGGTGGCGCCGCAGCTCCCGCCAAGCCCGCTACGCCGGCGACTCCTGCCAAGCCGGCTGCCCCGGCGGCTCCCGCCAAGCCTGCAGCACCTGCCACGCCAGCAGCGCCAGCCGCCCCGGCGAAGCCCGCCACGCCGGCAGCGCCGCCGGTGAAAGCGGGCGGCGCGGCTACGGTGAAGACGCCGTAATCCGCCGCCTTCCCCGACCATCCATCAAGCTACCCATGAGGAACTTGATACTGCAGATGTCTCTTGCAGCGTCGATTCTCGGCGGATGCGCGCAGTCAGGCGCTCCGCCGGATGGCGGAGCTGGGACAGGATCGGGAGGGCTAGCTGCGGACTGTGAACCCGCTATCCGCATTGAGCAATGTCTCGCCTTGGTCTGCGACCAGAACGATTGCGGCGGAGACGATTCGCCGTGGACGTCCGCTGGCTGCTACCGGACGACTTGTGATGACGATGGAGAGTGCGCCGACGGCGAAAGCTGCCGCGAGGTGCGCTTTGCCCCCCCTTCGTGTGCCGAACCAGAAGCGGGACAGCCCTGTCAGTGCGGAGCACTGACAGCGGTCGAGTCCCGTTTCCTGTGCCTCCCGGATTGAGCGCACCACCACCCGAGGCCGATCGGCCCCGGGTGATCGCCGCTCGTCAGCCTTCGACGAGCTGCAGCTCGATCTCGAGCTTCACCTTCTTGGCGACCAAGACGCCGCCCGCTTCGAGCGCCTGGTTCCACGTCAGGCCGAAGTCCTCGCGATCGATGTCCGTGCTGAGGCTGAAGGCGAAGCGGTTACCGCCCCAGGGGTCCTTGGCAGGACCGTTCACGTCGCCCTTCAAGCGGACGGACCGCGTCGTCCCGCGGATGGTCAGGTCACCGACGATCTCGACCTCGTCGCCCTTGCGGCTGACGGACGTGCTCTTGAACGTGATGCTCGGATGATTCTCGACGTCGAAGAAGTCGGGTGACTTCAAGTGCGCGTCGCGCGCGGGCTCATTGGTGTCGACACTCTTCGCATCGATCGTCACCTTCACGCTGGAGTGGCTCAGATCCTTGGGATCGAACGACAGCTCCAACGTCGGCGTGGCAAAGGCCCCACGCACGGTGGTGATCATCATGTGGCGGACGGCAAAGCCGACCTTGCTGTGGGACCCATCAATTTTCCAGGACATGTGCTCTGCTCCTTCGCCCACTTCAGTGCGGGGCGCCGGCACAGTGTGATCATGCTGCCCGGTAAGGGCAATGCCGGTAGGTAGAGCAGGTCTCTTGCTAGGTCAGCAATAGTTTTGGCCTCTTGGCCGTCACAGCGCCGAAGCGCTGCGGCGGCCGAAGCACATGCGCAATGACCACTGCTACGGGACGGCGTCCGTAACGGTGAGCTCCGAGAGCTCGAGCACCGAGGTGTCGTAGTCGAACGTGGGGCCGCTCCAGTATTTGCTCTCGACCCGGACGATGAGGCGGATGACGTCAGCCGGATCCCAGCCGCCACCGGCGTCCGGAATCACGTACGAGATCGTCACGGTGCTACCGGCCCCGTAGAGCTCGCCGTCCTGCCACGCAGATGCTTTCTCGGAGAAGTCGCTGTCTTGCGCGCCGAAGTACACGTTGTAGCCCCCGTTGGTCGCGTTCGGGCCGCGGCCGTCATCGAGCAGGGTGACCGTCAGGTTGATCTGCTTGCCGGTCAGGTCGTCGGTGTACGGTGTGCTCGCCGTGAAGTGGACCTGCTCCTGGTTGGCTTCCGAAGGATCGGCGTCGGCGTAGCCAGCCTCGTGGGGCCAGGTGGCCTCGACCTCGACGGTGCCGCAGCCGTCGTCGAAGAGGACGTCGTCGAAATCGTTGGCGCCCCAGGAGTTGACGTCGTCACGTGCAACGACCTCCAAGGTCGGGAACGGATCTTCGGCGCAACCGCCGCCCGTGCCACCGGAGCCATCGGAGCCACCGGTGCCACCGGAACCGCCGGTGCCACCGGAACCGCCCGCGCCATCTTCACCCCCGGAGCCGTCGTCACCGCCCAAGCCGTCGTCACCACCCAGGCCGTCGTCACCACCCGAGCCGTCACCGCCCAGGCCGTCGTCACCGCCCGAGCCACCGGAGGTGAGGTCGCCACCGCTGCCGATGCCGCCAGAGCCGATGATCGCGCCGCCAGAGCCGATGGTCGCGCCGCCAGAGCCGATGATCGCGCCGCCAGAGCCGAGCGTTGAACCACCCGAACCCGTCTGTCCGCCCGACGCCGATGGCGTGCCACCAGAGCCGTCGTCGTCCGACGGGGGCGAGGAACAGCCTGCCGAGATCCACATGAGGGCAAGCGTCGAGAGGGTCAGCGCAATCGCCCAGCGACGGCGAGAGCGAAGCAGGGCGGGTCGGGAAGCAGGTGAAGGCTCGATCATAGCCTGATCGCTATAACCCAGGTTTCCACGGATGGCGAAAGGTTCTGCCCTCGCACCACCTCGTTTGCCGAATCGGAGTGGGATGGTGTGCGCACGCGGGGGCGCTCAGCCCGCTTGTAGCTTCCGATACTTGATGCGCCTGGGCTGCTCGGCGTCGTCGCCGAGGCGGCGGCGGTAGTCTTCTTCGTAGGCTTGGTAGTTGCCTTCGAACCACACGACTTGGCTGTCCCCTTCGAAGGCGAGCATGTGGGTCGCGATGCGATCCAAGAACCAGCGATCGTGGCTGATGACCACGGCGCAGCCGGGGAAATCGAGCAGCGCGGACTCGAGCGAACGGAGTGTGTCGATGTCCAGATCGTTCGTGGGCTCGTCCAGCAGG
>Ga0164309_10001311_pt1 | contig 12328 bp, 12 predicted proteins | sample Whisoiple_247_MG_FD_109984 | JGI IMG/M metagenome (GOLD analysis project Ga0164309, IMG submission 109984) | Soil microbial communities amended with fresh organic matter from upstate New York, USA - Whitman soil sample_247_MG | ecosystem: Environmental > Terrestrial > Soil > Unclassified >... | reverse complement strand
TGCGCTGGCAGGACAAGGCCGCGAACCAGAAATTCTTCGCGGGCGAGTTCCAGGCCTTCAACAAGGAAGCCGCCGACCTGTTGCTCGAGATCGGCATCATCAAATCGGTTCCGAAGACCAACGACCTCTTTGACGGGAGTTTCATCAAGTAGACTCGGTCAGCGCCGCGCCGGTCCCGCTTCCACAACGCGTCGAAGCGGGACTTCGCGCGATCAACGCACGGCTTTGAGGAATATGCCCTGTGCTACGTCCCCTGGATCCCGTGACATCGAAGCAGCGCGCGGCCTATGGCTTTGCGTTCTTCGTCCTTTTCGTTGCCCTATGGGCATGGGCAACCTTCGGCGGCCATGTCTCGAAAACCTTTCTCGCCAACCCGCTGACCATGCTGCAGGAAGGCTGGGAACTCCTGACAAGGCACGGTTTCCTGTTCGACATCGGCATGACGATATGGCGAGTCGTCGGCGGTTTTGCGCTGGCGGCCATCATCGCCGTGCCGCTCGGCCTTCTGATGGGCGCTTACAAGCCGATCGAGGCTTTCCTTGAGCCTTTCGTCTCGTTTGCCCGCTATCTGCCCGCCTCGGCCTTCATCCCGCTGTTGATCCTGTGGGCGGGCATCGGCGAACTGCAGAAGCTGCTGGTCATTTTTATCGGCTCGGTCTTCCAGATCATTCTGATGGTTGCCGTAACGGTCGGGAACACAAGGTGCGACCTCGTTGAAGCGGCGTACACGCTGGGCGCCGGCGACAGCGGCATCATCCGCCGCGTGCTGCTGCCCTCGTCTGCCCCCGAGATCGCGGAAATCCTTCGGCTGGTTCTGGGCTGGGCGTGGACTTACGTCATCGTCGCCGAACTCATCGGTTCGTCGTCGGGCATCGGCCACATGATCACGGACAGCCAGGCTCTCCTTAACACCGGGCAGATCATCTTCGGCATCATTGTCATCGGGCTGATCGGCCTCGCATCGGATTTCCTGTTCAAGGCCTTCAACGCCTGGCTGTTTCCGTGGAGATTCGCATGACCGAGCTGAAGATCGATCACGTCTCTCGCACCTTCCCTGCGCGCCAGGGCAATGCGCCGACGCGGGCTCTGGAACCGACCGACCTCCGCGTCGGCAACAATGATTTCGTCACCATCCTCGGCCCTTCGGGCTGCGGAAAATCCACGCTGCTCCGCATCATCGCCGGGCTCGACCGGCCGACGAGCGGCCGCGTCATTCTCGACGGGCACGAGGTGACGGAACCTGGCGCGGATCGAGGCATGGTCTTTCAGTCTTACACATTGTTTCCGTGGCTGACCGTGCGCGATAACATCGCGTTCGGCCTGCGCGAGCGGGGGATTTCCGAAGCCGATCGCGGCAAGATCGCCGATGGATTCATCGATCGGGTCGGTCTATCGGGATTTGAAAATCACTGGCCGAAGCAGCTCTCCGGCGGCATGCAGCAACGCACCGCCATCGCCCGTGCCCTCGCCAACGATCCCAAGATCCTGTTGCTCGACGAGCCGTTCGGAGCGCTGGATAATCAAACCCGCGCGCTGATGCAGGAAATGCTGCTCGGCATCTGGGAACGCGACCAGAAAACCGTGCTGTTCGTCACCCACGACATCGAAGAGGCAATCTTCCTCGGCAGCCGCGTCATCGTCATGAGCGCACGTCCCGGCTCCATCAAGGCCGAGATCGTGGTCGATCTACCGCACCCGCGATCCTACAAGATCAAGACCACGCCCGAATTCGTCAGGCTGAAAGAACGGCTCGTCGAAGAGATTCGTGCGGAGGCATTGAAGGTGGCGGTTCATGCCTGATGATCGTTCGCAGGTCGATGGTGCTCGGGTCCTTGCGGATCTCAATACCCTCCGTGGCATTGGCGCCTACAAGACGGGCGTTCACAAGCCGACTTTCTCCGAGCCGCATATGCGATCGCTGGAGTGGCTTGCCGGAAGGCTTCCGGAGGCCGGGCTCACCGCCACGATCGACGGCATCGGCAACGTGCTCGGCAGCAGCACAAAATCCGGACCAAAACTGCTGGCCGGGTCCCACCTCGAAAGCCAGAATTACGCGGGCTGGCTCGATGGGCCGCTTGGCGTCGTCTATGCCCTTGAAGCCGCCCGCGTGATCAATTCCGATCCGAGCGTAAAAGGCGCGGTCGAAGTCGCTGCATGGTGCGATGAGGAAGGCCATTTCGGCCATTTCCTGGGCAGCAGATCCTATGTTGGCGGGGTAAGCGACGCGGACATCGACGCGGCGCGCGACCGCAGCAGCGGCCGGACCATGCGGAACGCCTTGCGCGATGTGGGTCTAGCCGGCCGGCCGCGCGTGACGGCTGAACGCGGGCGGCATATCGGATATCTCGAGGCGCATATCGAGCAAGGCGAGACGCTCGTAGGCGGTGATCTCGCAATCGGCGTCGTCACATCCATCGTCGGGATCTGGCAATACAAGATCAGCTTTACCGGCGAGCAAAATCACGCCGGCACGACCCACATGGGTGTTCGCAAGGATGCCGGCGTGGCGCTGGCCAGGTTCTGCGTGGCCATCGACGATCGGTTCCCCAAGCTGTGCGGACCACGCACCGTATGGACCACCGGCCGCATCACCCTCGATCCCGGCGCGCCGAGCATCATCCCGGGACGTGCAGAAATGTTGTTTCAGATTCGCGACGATGACCCAGGCGTGATCGACCGCCTGGAGGGTTTGCTGCAGAGCATGGCCGCCGAGGTCACCGCGCAAGGCCGCTGCAGCGTCAAGCTGGAGCGTTTGCGTACCGGCGCCCCCGCCATGATGGATGGCGTATTCCAGCAGACGATAGAAGCTGCGAGCGCTTCCTTTGCCGGCGGCAAATCCATCCGCATGCCCAGCGGCGCCGGCCATGACGCTCAGATTCTCGCGACAATCATGCCTGCGGGCATGCTTTTCGTACCCTCGATCGGCGGCATCAGTCATCATTGGAGCGAGAATACTGACGATGCCGACATCGTGACCGGGGCGCAGGTCTTTGTCGAAACTTGCCGGCGCCTGCTGGCGGGAAATCCGCCTCGGGCGCGGTGAAATCGCTTCCAGATGTTGCTACGCTGATACTGGCAACGTTGACTGGAGCCGTTGGATGCCATCGCGTCCACTCCTCCTGACCGCCTCGCCATTGCGGAAGACCCCAACGCAGGGCGACGTTCCGAATCCAGACAGCGAGACAGGCCATGGTGAAACCGTTTCCGTCGAAGACCCACATCGGCAACCACATGCTGCATCCCGAAACGCTGATGCTGAACTACGGCTACGATCCGCAGCTGTCGGAAGGAGCCGTTAAACCACCGGTGTTCCTGACCTCGACGTTCGTCTTCAGGACCGCCGAAGACGGGCAGGACTTCTTCGATTTCGTCTCAGGTCGGCGCGAGCCTCCCGAGGGGATGGGCGCGGGCCTGGTTTATTCGCGGTTCAATCACCCCAACAGCGAGATCGTGGAGGACAGGCTCTCGGTCTACGAGCGCACCGAAACTTGCGCGCTGTTCTCATCCGGCATGGCGGCGATTGCGACCACAATCCTCGCCTTCGTCCGCCCCGGCGACGTCATTTTGCACTCGCAACCGCTCTATGGCGGGACGGAAACTCTGTTTGCGAAGACGCTTGCCGGTCTGTCGATCGGAGCCGTTGGCTTTGCCGACGGTATCGACGAAACCGCGGTCAGGCTGGCGGCGGAGGACGCCATGCGCAAAGGCCGGGTTGCGATGATTTTCATCGAAACCCCCGCAAATCCCACCAACGGCCTGGTCGATATCGCGATGGTCAGCCGTGTCGCCGAAATGATCGGGCAGGTTCAGGGGCACACGCCGATCGTCGCGTGCGACAATACGCTGCTCGGGCCGGTGTTTCAGCGGCCGATCGAACACGGCGCGGATCTTTCGTTGTACTCGCTGACCAAATATGTCGGCGGTCATTCCGACCTGATCGCGGGCGCTGCGCTCGGCTCAAAGGCCCTCATGAAAGACGTCAAGGCGTTGCGAGGCGCTATCGGCACCCAACTGGACCCCCATTCCTGCTGGATGATCAGCCGGTCGCTCGAAACGCTGAGCATCCGCATGGAAAAGGCTGACAGAAACGCGCGGCTCGTGGCGGATTACCTGCGCGACCACGCCAAAGTGGCTGATGTCCATTATCTTGCACATCACGACGAGGCTTCCCCCGCTGGTCGTCTGTTCATGAGACAATGCACCGGCGCTGGCTCCACGTTCGCGTTCGACATCGTCGGCGGCCAAGCCGCGGCGTTCAAATTCTTGAACGCGCTGCAAATCTTCAAGCTGGCGGTGAGCCTGGGCGGCACCGAGTCGCTTGCCAGCCTGCCGGCAAGCATGACCCACTCCGGCGTTCCGGCTGACCTCCGCCAAAAAATAGGCGTTCTCGACTCCACGATCCGGCTGTCGATTGGCATCGAACACCCCTCCGATCTGATCGCCGACATCGCGCAGGCCCTGAACGAGGCATAGCTGCACTCCTTGTGAGAGGCAGCGCACGAACGGACGACGGCCTTTGACAGCGGACATGTGATAACGCCTTGGACAGACGGCCAAAATCCCCACCCCTGTCCCTGCTTGCCCGCCCTGACGGCTTCGATATTGTCATGTTCGGATGAGGAATGGCCGGCATGAGCGACTGCGTACTCGCCTTCGACGGGATCGGGCAGGACTTTCCGTCGCCGGGACAACGCTCCACCATCCGTGTGCTCGACGGAATCAGCTTCGAGGTCGGCCGAGGCAAATTCGTCGCGGTCATCGGTCCGAGCGGCTGCGGCAAGAGCACGTTGTTGCAAATGGCGGCAGGCCTTCTCGTCCCGACCCGCGGTGCGGTGCGTCATCGCGGTCGCAAGGTGACGTCGATCAACACTGAAGTCGGTTTCGTGCCGCAGCAGGCGCAATTGTTTCCATGGAAAACGCTGGCCCAGAATGTCGAGCTTCCGCTACTGTTGCGCGGCGTCGCGGCGGACGAACGAACCAAGCGTGTTGCGAGCGCGCTGGGTTCGGTTGGCCTCAAGGGCTTTGAAAAGCATCTCCCAAGCCAGCTTTCCGGCGGCATGCAGAAGCGAGGATCGATCGCGCGCACGCTGGTCTACCGGCCCGACATCATTCTGATGGACGAGCCGTTCGGGGCACTGGACGCCCAGACCCGCATGGTCATGCAAAACGACCTGCAGAAACTGTCGCTGGAAGCGAACGCGACCGTCGTGTTCGTGACCCATGACATTACCGAGGCCGTGCTTCTCGCGGACCACGTCGTGGTGCTCAGCCAGCGGCCATCAAGGCTGCTCGCCAACGTGCCGATCGAACTGCCGCGGCCGCGCAATATGTTCGAGCCGTTCCGCAATCCGGGCTTCGAGGCCGCCTACGACGCGGTGTGGACCGAGTTCCGCTCGCAGATCGACATCGGACACGTCCATTGAACGAGGGCAAGCCGATGACCGAAATGGCCTACGATGCACCGCCGTCCGTGGATGATGCCGAAATCTCCCGCCAACGTCTTGCCCCGCGCGCGGCGAAGCCATTGCAATGGTTTTTGAAACTTTTGCCGGGCATCGCCTTGCTGCTGTTTTGGCAATGGGCGTCTGGCCGGTTGATCAAGGAGATCTACGTCAGCAAGCCCACCGCGGTCGCCCACCGTCTATTCGAGCTTTTTGCGTCAGGGGAGATTTATCCGCACCTGTGGACGACCGGCCAGGAACTCGTGCTTGGCTACCTCATAGGCGTGGCGGGCGGCGTGATCGGCGGTTACGCGCTTGGCCGCTCGCCGCGGCTTGCGCGCATCTTCGGGCCTTATGTGATGGCGTTCTACGGCGTGCCCAAGATCGCGCTGGCGCCGCTCTTCATCATCTGGTTTGGCATCGGGATGGGATCGAAGATCGCGCTCGCCTCGATCATGGTCTTCTTCCTGGTCTTCTACAACGTGTTCGCCGGCGTGCGCAGCGTCGACCGTGAGCTTGTCAATCTCACACTTGTCATGGGTGCAAATCAGCGTCAGCTAACTTACCACGTGTTTTTGCCCGCCGCCGCGCCGTTCGTTATGTTGGGTATGCGGCTGGCCATTCCCTACAGCGTGATCGGCGTGATCGTCGGCGAATTCACCTCTTCGGCGCAAGGGCTCGGCTTGTTCATTCACGAGTCGTCCTCGACATATGATCCCGCCGGCGTATTCGCTGGCATCGCCATTCTGGTTGCGTTCGTCACGATCGCGAACTTTCTCGCTGGTCGGCTGGAACGTCGACTCTTGCGTTGGCGCTCGCTGTCGGGCGCCGGTCCAATCGATATCTGAAGAGCGTAGAGGAGATGCTCATGCGCGCGACCATTATTTTGGCGAAGGCGGCGCTCGTTGGCGCCGCGCTGGCGCTGCTGCCGACGTTGGCGGCAGCACAGCAAACGGTGCGCATCGGACTCGGCGCTCCGACCTTGAGCTTTTTGCCGATCTGGGCTGCGCGTGCGCTGGACACCTTTAAGCCGCAGGGACTGAATGCGACCGCGGTTGCGCTGCCCGGCGGCGACCCCTCAGCGCTGGCGGCGCTCGATGCCGGCGACATCGACCTCGCAGCGGTCGGCCCCGACGGGATGCTGCGCGCTGCGGCCAAGGGCCAGCCGTTCGAAATAGTCTATTCACTGATGTCAAAAGTCACCCTTCAACTCGTTGTCTCACCGGCGTTCCTGGAGCGCGCCGGCATAAAGCCGACCGATCCGCTGCCGAAGCGGCTGGCCGCTCTGAAAGGCGCACTCGTCGGCGCTACGGCGCTTGCCGGCGCACAGGAAATAGCGGCGCGCTGGCTCGCCGCCAAAGGGGGCCTCGATCCGAAGAACGACATCAAGGTAGCGCAGGTGGGCAATCCGACTGCCATTCAGGCGGCACTCGAAGCAAACCGCATTGACGCCTTTGTGCTCTCGCCGCCGGAAGGATTTTTAGCGGAGAAGGCGGGCACTGGCGTTGTTCTGGTTTCGCTCGGAGATGACTTCCCGCTACTCGCCAAGCAGCCCTATCTTGTGCTTGTCGCCAAGAACCCGATCAGCCCCGCAACCGCCGATCTCATCACCAAGACGGCGAGGGCCATGCAGGACGCAAGTGCCGCAACGCTCAGCAAACCGGACGAGACCGCCGACGCGATTCAAAAGCAATTCTTTGCCAAGGCGGATCCGCAGGCGATAGCCGCCGCGCTCAAGCTGATGAGCAGCGGTGTCGCCGAGGGCGGCAAGATCGACGTCGAGAGCATGCAGAACGCGCTGACCTTCGCCAAGGAGGTCGGCACGAATTTTGGCAAGGAGTTCGATGCTAAAGCGGCGGAGGATGATTTATGGACAAACCGCTTCGTCGACCGCGCCAAGGCCAAATAGCTCAGCCACTCTCCGAGTGAACGGCGTGCGGATGGGATGCAATCCGCTGCACGCGATGGGCGGCGCCATCAGATAGGCCGAGCGTATCCTGCCGCACGAGCCTCGGCGTCCCAATGCAACATCAGGCCATAGTCCGCCGTGGCGACTGGAGCGAAGCCGTCGAGACACAGCCGGTCCCTCAAGTCTGCACATGCGGGCACGCCGGCGAAGGTTGCAAGCGCCGCCTGCAAGCGGGAAACGATTTCGTCGGGACAGCCGGACGCCGCAACCAAAAACGGAATCGGGGCTGGATCCGTTGTCGCAATAATCCTGATCTGTGAGCCGAGCTCCGCTTGATGGCGCAGCATCAAGTCCAGCGCATAGCCGTCAAGGGGGCCGACATCGATATCGCCGGCAAGAACTGCTTCGATGACGCGGCGCGGTGTCGTCAGCGGCCCGATGCTCTGACGATAGAGCTTCCCCCCGCGCTGCCGATAGTATGGCAGGAGGTGATGCCGGAGGGCATTATAGCCGGAATGGGAATCCTCGACCGTGTATCCGACGCGCCGGTCAAAGGTGTCCTCGATCGAGAAATATTCAGAGTCCGCCCGAACGAGAAGACGCGTGGCGTAGACCGGCCGCCCGGCAATCGGAGCCTTGGCGGGAACGGGAGCCGCAACGGGACGTGGCGGGTGGGGCGTCAGCGCAAAGGGGAATCCGCACATGAAGGCACACGCAAGATCGACGCGCGACCACAGATCGGACAATGGAAGCGGAAAGGCTTGATCGACAACATCGAGCTGCACGCCGCTTTCGCGGGAAAGCCAGGCGAACAGCTCCTGCCAGGCGGACGCCGCCTGCGGATTGACCGAATACATTCGCGCATTGGCGACGTAGCGCATCTTGAATATCTCGCGATGGCGCCCTGGTCAGGCAAAGCGCAGCCGCTGCCCTACTCCTAGTCGTTCGGATTTTTCAAGCATCGCGTGGCCCAACGCGATGTCGGACAGCGAAAGTCCCCGATGCCAGAGCAGATTGGTCTCGGCGTCGCTTTGGCGGCCCGGCTTCAGGCCGGCGACGATCTGTCCGAGCTCCGCATGCAGCGTCGCCTCGGACAGCTTTCCTGCCTCGACGTGCGCGCGAAGGCTGCCGAACTTGCCGCCCTTGCACTGCCCCCAGTCGTCGACCACCAATTTCGTCATGATATCGGTCAGCGATAGCTCGATCGCGCTCATGGTTCCGTAGGGGACGACGAAGGCCCCCTTCCTAATCCATTCGGTTTTCAGAAACGGCATCGGTTTATCGAGCCGGGAGGCCTCGACTACGATGTCGGCGCCCTCGACACAGCTTTTCCAATCTTCCGTGGCAACGACTTTCTTGCCCAGATCCTCACTCAGGCGCTCGGCAAAACTGTTTCGACTTTCCTCGCGCCGCGAATGGACCCGGATCTCGTCGAAATCGAACAGATGATTGAGGAGCCGCACGTTCCAATAGGCCGTTCCGCGAGCGCCGATGTGGCCGAGCACCTTGGAGTTCTTGCGCGCCAGATATTTGGCGCCGATCGCCGTGACCGCGCCCGTTCGCATATCAGTGATCCCGCTTGCGTCCAAAATCGCTTTCGGTGCGCCAGTGCGGGGATCGAACAGAGCCAAGATGCCGAGTTCCGAGTGGAGACCAAGTTTGTAATTGTCGACGAAGTCGCCAACGATCTTGATGCCGGCACTATCGATCGGCGGCTTGATCGCTCCACGCAGCACGTTGAAATGCCCGTTGGCGACGCCGGGTTCGAGATGGACACGCGGTTCGATGACTGTCTCGCCTCTGCCCTGACTGGCCAGGCTCGCTTCGATCGCCGACAAGATTTCCTGGTCGGTGATCTTGAGCTCTTCGATGTCGAGACGATTGAGGTAAGCGATATAGATCGGTGGCACGCGGGGATGCTCCTCGGGGCGCTCATAATGTCTATACATTATTGTAGGCGCGCCCGGGAAAGTCAATGTGCGGACTGGCCAACCAGCTCGTGAAAAGGGGACATTGCTCTTGAGCCCGTCCTGATCCAGCCGATCCTTGGATGCTGAACGTATTAAATTGCGACGCCCAGTTGCGAAACATTGCAGATCAAGTATTCGCCCTTCGTTGGATGCAACTACTGCGAGAGCCTGCGCGAAAAGAAGTCTGCTCAGGCTGGCAAAACCAGATGAACGAACTACATCAAGGGCTCCCGGCCCCGCTGACGCAGCTCACCCTCCTTCGTGAAAAAATACGTGCTTATTCTTTTCCTCCTGATCGTCGCGCCGGTTACCGTTTCCGCTGCCAGTTACCTTCTCGGCGACCGCCGAGGAAACTGGCAAACGGCAGACCGCTCAAGCGCCGGACTGCTGCCAAGGGCACTGGAGCATCCAGATGCCCTGATCCGAGTTTATGCGGCTCGCACGGTACGCTGGCGCGGGATCTTCGCTGTCCACACCTGGATCGTCGTCAAGGAGGGTGGCCAGTCCCCCTATAGCCGCTATGACTATACTGCCTGGGGCGAACCCATTCGCGTCGATGGATTTGCGCCGGACGGGCGATGGTTTGGCGCGGTGCCCAAGACCGTAGTCAGCGTCGATGGGGAAGAGGCAGAAAGTCTCGTCCCAAAAATTCGGTCGGTGATCGAGAATTACAGGTTTCGGGCCTACGGCGATTACAGCCCTTGGCCCGGGCCGAACTCAAACACGTTTGTTCAAGCTGTTCTGGACGCGGTGCCGGAACTCAAAGCGGTGCTGCCGCCAACCGCTATTGGGAAAGACTATCCCTATCACGGGCGGTGGTTTGGTCTCACGGGATCGCGGACCGGCATGTTCGTCTCGCTGGGCGGCTATCTCGGACTGACAATCGGCTGGATCGAGGGGATCGAGCTGAATTTTTTCGGCGGCGTCCTCGGCTTCGACATCCGGCGCCCGGCGGTAAAGCTGCCGGGACTTGGCCGGCTCGGCGTTCCGCTGACACAGTAGCGCCTTCTCCGTAGATCATCTCGAGCATTCGTTGGGTCAATCAGCTCGACCATGCGGTCGAACGCGCCATGGGATGATTGGGCTTCTCGTCGTCGGCTTCGTCTTGAACATATGAGAGCTTTCCCCTCTCGATCCAGCCAGGCGCGGAGCGTCAACGTGTGAGGCGAGAGCTTCGTCCGAGGTGCAAGTCGCGATGATGCGGCCGGCCGTTTACCCTCTTTGAAGCTAGCAGTATCAATTTTGTAATCGTGGTGTAGTCTGAATGAATGCATGTCGAATGTCGGCCTGCATTGAGCCAACTTAGGGGTCACGGAGGGTAACATGGCCAAGAAAGCGAAGAAGGCGAAGAAAGCAAAGAAGTCAGCCAAGAAGAAAAAGAAATAGCCGTTCGACAAAACCTCGTAGCGTCCGGATAGCGTCTGGGGTCCGTAGGCCTTTCGCAGCATCGACAGCCGCCAGCTTTCGTCCCCCGGAATATCCGAGCAACAAACAGTCAGGCCGGACCCTTATGCAGATGGCTGCTGCATAACGGTCCGGATTTCCCTTGTGCCAACAAGCTTGTCGCTAGCGCCTGTGTCGGCCCGCTGGTGCTAGGAGGGGTGCTCAATGTGTTCGGCTGGGTGCACATCGAGCTGCCCCCCGTCGTCCTGCTCACCAGCTTCGCGCTCATAGGCTGAAATATCGGATTGCGCTTCACCCACGACGTTCTGGCGGCCGCCGCACGGGCACTCCCCATTGGTCGATAATGCCTCAACAAAGGTTACGCTGCTGCCACGGTAGGCGACGCCGGCTGAACGATTCTAATCGAGCAATGTAAAGGTTGTCTTGTGCGCTATTCTCTCGGATTGTCTTGCAGCGTGAATTGCATGCTAGTTGCATGTATGCTTACGTCCATCACGGCTCCGGTAGAATGTAGCGCCCTGCGCGCAGATACCGCTGGAAGCATATGAGTTGCTCTTCAAGATTCTGCGCTGATAGTCCCCCGTATATGGATTGTTTGGCCCCTCATTCTGACAATTCGCGTTGGGATAAAACTGCGCACAGTATCCCGGTTCCGAGATCACTCGCTGTGCCATTGCAGGAGTTGCAAAGGAAATAAAGAGAATTGCAGCTGCACCCAAGAGTGCGAACTTCTTCATAATAGTTCTCCATGTTGTCGGAGGGATTCAACCGTTGAGATTTCGAAAGAAGTCCCACGCGGAAAAGCGATCGTCGCTCAGCGTCGCTTGAGGCTAAGACCCATTGCGGAAGATATTTTGAGGTGTCGGGGGCTATCACGATGCCATCGCATGATATTGGAGTGCAAGGACGGGCACTTTGCAGCAATCGATGTAACACTTGTGATCACAGTAGGTGAGCTGCGTCGCGATATCTCGTAGGTAGCTTTCCCCGATTGATTTGCAGCACAGGGCACAGAACGATTGCGTGCGGGGCGTCCTGCCACTCACCAAGACAAATTTCATATGGCGCCTCCTAATGCGAAGAAACACCATGTGTGCGGGTCCTCTGATAGAAAGACTCAAATTCGAGGCCTGATATTCTCGAACGCGCGAATTGTTTTGGAATGCAGGATCACGGTTCCGCGATCAGGAGTTCTTCAAGCGCGGCGGACCGTCCGCGTGTTGTAGTGATGCTGCAACTCGGCCGCGCGAACTCCCTCCTCATTACATAGGCGGAAAACTGACCTCAACTGCGTCTTTCGAAGATATCCGTGCAACAAGGCCGTTCATAGATACTTCTTATGGATGTCGGTTGTAGACTGCTCACCTAGCCGATCGAAGTTAGCAGCAGTCCAAGTATCTGCCCGCTCACGGCCGACTTTCATAAGCTTGTTGACCAGGTCCCAGTCGGCGCTCAACTTACTCCCCGCGCTCATCGCTTGCATCACATCGCTTGCCTCGATGCTGTGAATCAGCATGCGCTTTATGGTCTTGTCCAGAATCTTCTGCTCCTCGATCAGCTTGGTCACAAAACAGACCGAACGCATCTCGCGCATGAGCGATGAG
>Ga0164309_10001309_pt1 | contig 12345 bp, 13 predicted proteins | sample Whisoiple_247_MG_FD_109984 | JGI IMG/M metagenome (GOLD analysis project Ga0164309, IMG submission 109984) | Soil microbial communities amended with fresh organic matter from upstate New York, USA - Whitman soil sample_247_MG | ecosystem: Environmental > Terrestrial > Soil > Unclassified >... | reverse complement strand
GGACCCGGACAAGTCCAAGCCGAAGACCCGGCAGGCGCACAGCCTCGCCGCCGCGGGCGCCCTGGGCGGCACCTTCTGGGGCATGCTCTTCGGCCTGCTGTTCTTCATCCCGCTCATCGGCGCGGCGATCGGCGCCGCGGCCGGCGCGCTCGCCGGGTCGCTCACGGACGTCGGCATCGACGACGACTTCATCGAGTCGGTGCGCAGCAAGGTCACGCCGGGCACGTCGGCGCTGTTCCTGCTGTCGTCCGGCGCGGTGCCGGACAAGGTGTTCGGCGTGCTCAAGGAGCAGGGCATCCACCCCGAGCTCATCCAGACCAACCTGTCCGAGGACGAGGAGGCCCGGCTGCGCGAGGCGTTCGAGGAGAACGCCTGAGCGGTCGCCGGGCCGGAGCGGGGACCGGGCCACGTCCCGGTCGGGAGGGGGACGACCATGACGAAGGCCTACGCCGACCCGGGCACCCGGGTGCGGCCGCGCGAGACGGGCTGGGTCGGCTGGATCTGGTTCGGCGCGCTCATGATGATCCTCGTGGGCCTGTGGGGGATGTTCAGCGGCCTGGTCGCGGTGTTCTCGCCGCACACCATCGTCGCCTGGACGAGCTACGGGCTGGCCGCGGTGGACATCTCGACGTGGGGCTGGGTGCACCTCGTGGTGTCGGCCCTGGTGTTCGTGGTCGGCGTCTCGCTGCTGACCACGGCCGCCACCTGGGCCCGGGTCACCGCGGTGGTCCTGGTCGGCCTGGAGCTGCTGCTGCAGTTCGCCGCGCTGCCGGCGACGCCGTGGTGGTCCCTGGTCTCGATCGGGCTCTGCGTGACGGTGCTCTGGGCGCTCGTGGTGCACGGCGGCGAGCTGCGGCCCGTGTCGACCTGAGGCGCGCGGCGGGCGGCGGATCAGAGCAGGCCGCGCTGCACCGCCGTGCGCACGGCCGCCCGCCGCCCGTCGACGCCGAGCTTCCGGTAGATGGCCCGCATGTGGGTCTTGACCGTGTTGATCGACAGGAACAGCGAGCCGGCGATCTCCTCCGAGGTCAGCGACGACCGCAGGCAGGCCAGCACGTCGCGCTCCCGGGGCGTCAGGTCCCACGCGGAGGCCCGGGGCGTCGGGGCCTCGTGCTCGGCGACGAGCAGCCGCGTGACCAGCGGCTCGTGCGCGCTCCCCCACTCCAGGTGCTCCGACAGCAGCGGGTGCAGCGCCGCGGCGCGGTCCCGCAGCGGGCGGACCAGCCCGTGCGGCTCCGCGGCCGCGAGCGCCGCCTCGAGCGCCACGTGCGCCGCCCCCGCGTCCTCGTCGGCGTGCAGCGCCGCCGCGGCGGCCAGGTTCGCGACCCGCACCTGGGCGGGCGTCCCGCCGAGGACGGCCGCCGCCCCGGCCGCGGCGCGCTCGGCCGCCCGCAGCGCGCGCTCCGCGCCCTCGATGTCGCCGATGCGCAGCAGCTGGTCGCTCTGCCAGCCGAGGGCGAGCGGGTCCGCGAACGCGACCGACGACTCGTCGACGACCGCCAGCGCCTCCCGCGGCCGGTCCTCGGCGCCGAGCTGCACGGCGGTGAGGAAGTCGCGGAACGCCGTCAGGTGCTCCGGGGCGGCACCGTCCGGCCACGGGGCGTCGGTGATCTCGCGGGCCCGCGCGAGCCCCGGCGCGTCGCCCTGCGCCAGGCAGACGATCGCCAGCACGCCCGCGGCGTGCACCGCGACCTCGCGCCGGTTCCGGCCCGCGGCCTCGATCGCGGCGCGCAGGTGGCCGGCGGCGGCGCACAGCTCGTCGCGCCAGTACGACGCGACACCGCACGCGAGGTGGGCCGAGGCGACGATGCTCGTGCCCTGCCACTCGTGCAGCGCCGCGGCCGCGAGCACGGCCCGCGCCCCGTCCAGCGCGGCGCCGACGTCGCCGCGCAGCGAGGCCGCGAACGCCTCCTCCGCCCGGCAGCCGAGCTCGAGCGCGACCCAACCCCGCTCGGCGGCGAGCGCGCCGCCGGCCGCGAGGTGGCCGAGCGCGGCCGGGTCCGGGCCGTACTGCTGCAGCTCGGTGCGGCCGACCAGGTACAGGGCGAGCGCCCGGACCGCGTCGTCGGGCACGCCGCTGTCGGGCACGCCGCCGTCGAGCAGGGCCCGGCCGCGGCGCACCGACTCCTCCAGCGACGGCCGACCCGGGCCGAGGAACGTCCGCACCAGCTCGCCGACCCACGCCGGCCCGCCGTCGTCGTCGCCGGCCCCGTCGGCCTCGTAGGCGTGCGCGGCCGCGAGCGCCAGCAGCACGTCCGGGTCGCTGCGGTACCGCGGGGGCAGCGCCGCGCGCAGCCCGCGCACCTGGCCCACGTCGCCGCGCACCACCAGATCCGGCCACCGCTCCCCGAGCACCCGCGCCGCGAGGTCCGGCGCGTGCCCGTCCAGGGCGTGCCGGATCGCCGCCGCCGGGTCGCGGGGCCCGAGGTGGGCGGCGACCACCCGGTGCGCCACCCGCGCCGCGAGCGGGTCCCGCCGGGTCAGGACGACCCGCGCGTGCGCGGCCACCAGCGCGTGCCACCGGTAGACCGGCCCGTCGCCGCCGTCGCCGACGTCCGTGAGGAACAGGCCCCGGCCGACGCACTCGTCGAGCAGCCGGGCCCCGCCCGGCACCAGGGCCTCGGCGAGCTCCGGGTCGACCTCGTCGGCGACGCTCGCCCGCAGCACGAAGTCCGCGAGGTCGTCCGGCAGCGACCCGACGACCTCCTCCACGAGGTAGCCGGTGATCGGCACGTCGCGGTCGCGCAGGTGCGCCAGCGGCTCGCCCGAGCCGCCGAGCACGTCGGCGGCGAGCGCCAGCCGCACCGCGACCGGCCAGCCGCGCGTGATCTCCCAGAGCGCCCGGACCGCCGCGGCGTCGCCCGGGACGCCCACCGCGCGCACGACGTCGGCGACCTCCTCCTCGGTGAACGCCAGCGTCCGCTCGCGCAGCTCGCCGACCTCCCCGGCCATCCGCATCCGGTTGACCGGCAGCGCCGCGTCGTACCGGCCCGCCAGCACGAACCGGGCACCGCCGTAGCGGAGCACCGGCCCGAGGACCTCGCGCGACGTGCGGGCCGAGAGCAGGTGCACGTCGTCGAGCACCACCACCGTCTCCGGCGGCAGGGCCTCCAGCGCCGTGACCAGGACGTCGACCCGGCGGGCGACGCTCGCCAGCACCCGGTCGCCCGCCGCGTCGTCGTCGGGGCGGGCCCCGGGGGCGATCCGGTCGAGCGCGTCGCCCAGGACGCGCACGAGGCGGCCCGGCTCGTCGTCGAGCGGGTCGAGCGAGACCCAGGCGACCCGCCCGGGTGCGCGCGCGGCCCACTGCGCGAGCAGCGTCGTCTTGCCGAAGCCCGCCGGCGCGCTGACGACCGTCAGCCGGTGCGCGGCCACCGTCGCGGCCAGCGCCTCGTCGCACCGCGACCGCACGACCAGGCCGCGTGGTGGTCGCGGGACCGTGAACTTGCCCTCCGGGGCCGCGCGACCGCGACCCGCCCCCGCGCGCACCCGGCGCACCGTCCCGCCGTCGTCCCCAGCGTCCATCTCCACGCCCCCCGACGCGTGCCCGACCTCACCGTAGACCGCCTGCTCGCGGGCTCCCGGCTCGCCCGCCTCCACAGTGACAGGTCCGGGGTGATCGTGAGTCATGTTTTCCCCTGACTCCCTCACCCGCTCGGGGTGAGCCGCCCGGCGGGCGCGCACGTCGTCCTCCGCGGCCGCGAGGTTCACGCGCCGCGGGTGAGGCCCCGGGCGCCCCGCGCGGCTGTGCTGGTGGGCGTCGGTGCGGGACGGGCGCGAGGACGGTGGGCGATGCCGGAGACCCTGCCCGCACCGGTCCCGGTCCCGCACGACCCGGAGGTGGTGCGCGCCGCCGCCGAGGCCGCGGTCTGGGCGCACCCCGCGCTCCTGGGCTACCGCGAGCTCCGCACCGAGCTGCGCACCGGGGTCGCCGCGCTGGGGCTGCTCGACCACGACGACGGCCCGCCCGCGCCCGGCGACGGGACCCGGTACGGGGACCCGCATCTGCTGCGGTCGAGCGCCTGGCTGGACCTGCGCGCCGAGCCCGCCGTCGTCGGCCACGCCGACCTGCCCCCCGGGCTGTACTCCGGGGCGCAGGTCGTCGACCTGCTGAGCCGCACGGTCGCCCACGTCGGCGCCGCCCGGACCGGGACGGGTGCGGGCGACTGGCTCGTCGTCGGCCCCGACTGGGACGGCCCGGTCCCGCCCGGGCTGCGCGGGGTGCTGCGGTCGGCGTCGTCGCTCGTGCGGGTGCTCACGCGCACCACGGTGCCGCGGCCGGGCGACCTGCCGGCCGCGCGGGCCGTGCAGCGGGCGTACCGGGTGCGGCCCCTGCACGCGCTCGGCGGGGTCACGCCGCCCCGGCCGGCACCGTCGGTCGCCTGGCTGCCGTGGGACGAGGAGCGCGCCTGGGGGGCCGGGTTCGTCGACTACCTCGCCCTGCTGCTCCGGCTGACGCGGCCCACGGACCCGGCGGACCGCGAGCGCGTCGAGCGGTGGGTGCGGCTCGGCGTGCTGCCCGGAGCGCCGGACGGGTGGGGGCGCCACGGCCCGGACGCCCGGACCCGGGTGCTGGTCGCGCGCGGGGCGGCGCTGGGGGCGGCGCAGCTCGAGGACGCGCTGCGCCGCGAGGGGCCGGGCGGCGCGACGGCGAGCGCGGGTGGGGGCGGGTCGGCGGCGCTGCGCCGGGCCGTCGCCGCGGAGCACGAGCTGCACGCCCCCGAGCCCGACGAGGTCCGCACGCTGCGCTGGCGCGCCGTCGACGGCGAGCCCCTGGACGGGCACCGGCGGTACCGTCTGACGCTGCCCACGCCCGTCCCCGCCCGGCTCGCCTGGTCGCTCGCGGCGCACGCCGAGCCGTCCGGCGAGCTCGTCGCGAACCGGGCGCGCCGGTACGCCCTCGGGCCGGGGACGCCGGACCTGCCCCGGGGACGCGACGGCGCGCTGGTCGTGACGCTGCAGCACGACGCGCCGGTCGACGCCGCCGGAGCGGCCGGGTGGCTGCCCGTGCCACCCGGGCCGTTCAGCCTGCTGCTGCGGCTCTACGCACCCGAGCCGGGCGCGGCGTGGACGCCGGCGCTCCGGGTCGTCGGGTGACCGCCGCCGTCACGCGCGGCGGGACACCGCCTGGAGCTCCGCGATGTCGACCCCCAGGTCGCAGAGCAGCGCCACCACCCCGGTCAGCCCCGAGGCGTCGGGCACCTCGCAGGACAGGATCGCCCCGTCCCCGGTCGGCGCCGCCACGATGTCGGCGTACTCCCCGAGCCCGCCGAGGTCGCGCTCGGGGCCGACGACCCGGATGTGGTAGAGCACCGCCGCACCCCCTCGCCGCGTCCTGACCGCACGCCGCCAGCGTGCCGCCCGGCGGGCGCCGCGTCGTCACGCGCCGGGGGTGAGCCGGGGTGGCCGGGGGTGTGCCGGGGGTCAGGACAGGACGACGGCGACGGCCGCCTGGGTCTCGGACTCGACCTCGTACGACCAGCCCGCCCCCAGCTCCTCCAGCGGCAGCACGGTCACCAGCGGGTCCACGTCCGGGTCGGCCCCGTTCGAGCAGGCCACGTCGGCCTCACCGACGACCTCGCCGCCGACCCTGACCGTGAGGTGGGCGCCACGGCCGCGCTCCGAGGCGCAGACGACGGTGAAGTCGTGCGCCCCGCGCTCCGGGGCCTCGGACGAGCTGCCGGTCATCGCCATGCCCGGGCCGCCCGTCCCCCCGACGGACCCGAAGCCGTTCTCGGCCGTCATGAGCCCGTGGGCGAGCTCCGACACCCGCGCCCCCGCCACGTCCGGGTCGAACGTGCCGCCGCCCGCGGCCCGCGCGCCGAGCACCGCCGCGACGGCGACCACCGGGACTGCGAGCGCCACGAGCGGCACCCAGCGGCGGGTGGGGCGGCGGGCCGCGGGCCGGCGGGTGGGGTCCTCGGCCGGCGCGTCGTCCACGACGACGACCAGGTCGTCCCCGCGGGCGCCCGCGGCACGCGCGCGCCGGTTCTCGTCGGCAGCCATGCCCCGAGCCTCGCACGCGGACCCGGCCCGGAGGGGGCGTTCGCGCGGCTCGGGGGCATGGCTGCCGACCCGGCCACCCGCGCCCCACCCCTCGGCACCTGGTGCCGACGAGTACCCGGCACGTCGAGCGAGCAGCCGCGGACTACCCGCTCGACGCGTGCGGTGCTCTCTCGGCGCACGCGGGCGGCGGTGTCCGGGCCGCGGGCGGCACGGCGGATGGCGCGGACGGCGTAGGCCCGGTCGACCGGGCGGTGCGTCCCAGCAGCCACGTCGCGCACGCGGCCACCAGCAGCGGCACCGCCAGCCCGACGCCGGTCGCCGGGACGACGACGCCGGAGTCGTTGATCGCGAACCCGAACCCCAGCGCCACCGCGAGCGCCGTGAGCCCGCCGACCAGGAGCGGGGCGTCGTTCGTGAGCGCGCGCAGCGGCGCGCCGCCCGACAACCACGCGTACGGACCGCCGTCGGCCGCCCGCAGCGCCGAGCGCGCGGGGCGTCCGAGGAGGATCACGACGAGCAGCAGGCCGCCGATCGCCAGCAGGGTCTGCTCACTGCCGAGCAGGATGCGCAGGTTGGTGCCGGCCTTCCGGAGCAGGACGCCACCCAGCCCGCCGTCCAGCACGGTCTCGACGAACCGGCCGAGGTGCGTCCGCTCGTCGGCCGGCCGCAGCCAGTCGAGGACCGACAGCACGACCGAGGCCGAGATCCCCGCGCCGACCACCAGCACCAGCCGGCGCCAGCCGAGCCGGGCCCCCGCCGTCACCACGACCAGGACCAGGAAGCCCGCGACGACCACCGGCGGCCCGCCGAAGTTCGCCCCGGTGGTCGGCGTCGTCGACACGATCCCGGACACCACCCCGAGGGTCAGCAGCCCGGCGAGCGCGACCACCGCGGTCGCCGCCCGGCGCCGGCCCCGGCGGACCAGGGGGTCGACGAGGGCGACCGAGCCGAGGATGGTCGCCGTGACGAACAGGGCGAGCGCCGGGTTGCCGAACCCGTAGAACCGTCCGGCCACCAGTGAACCCGGGCCCATCAGCGAGTCGAGCGACAGCCGCGCCCCGAGCGCGACGTCCAGGCCGAGGACCGTCGCCGTGATCGCAGCGACGACGCCGACCGGGCCGAGCGGGACGCGCCGCCACGCCGGGACCGCGCACGCCGCCGCCGACACCACGAGCGCGAACGCCGCCACGAGCGGGCCGAGGACCCACCCCGGCTCCCCCGAGCGCCACCACGGCACCAGGTTCGCCAGGAACGTCGCCACCGGGATCGACGCGACCGCGACCGCGGCGACGCGGAGCACCTCGAGCACCCCGCGGGCCTGGGCCTGCTCCTGGTCCGCCTGCGGCGCCTCCGTGGCAGCCCGGGACCGTCGGCGGACCCACGCCAGCAGGGACCGCCCGCGGCGGGTCAGCCCCACGGTCACCGCGGCGTACAGCGCGAGGTTCAGGCCGACCCACAGCACGTAGAACCCCGAGACGCGCGGCGCGACCGCCTGCGTGCGCCGGTTCTGGTCGACGAGTGCCGCGACGCGCTCGGCCCCCGTCCGGTCGTCCGCGGCGGCCCGCGCCGGCGCGCCCACGAGCGCGCCCGCGGCGGCGTGGTCCCGGATGCCGAGCGCGTCGAGGACGGTCGGCGCGACGTCGGTCGTCTGCAGCAGGCCGGGCTGCCGCGTCGAGGCGGACCCGAGCAGGCCACCGGGCTCGCCAGGGCCGGTCGCGGCGGCGACCTGCAGGTGCGCGCGGCGGCCGGAGTCGGCCACCGAGACCAGCAGGACCGTCGGGTCCGCGTCGGACGCGCGGGCGGCCTCGAGGACGGCACCGAGGCGGGCGTCGAGCGCCCGCACCTGCTCGGCGCGGTCCGGTTCGGCGACGACCTCGGGGCCGACCTCCTGGGCCGGGTCGGCCCGGGTCGCGTCCACCGGGGACGCGTCCGCCTCGTCGCCGGCGGGGTCGGCCGCGACGCGGTCCCGCGTCGCCCGGCCCGGGTCGCGCACCGAGCCCGCGTCCACGACCACCAGCGACGACCCGGCCAGCGCGGCCGCCGTCGCGTCGCGCAGGTCGTCGACGCCCCCGGGCGCGTCGACGTGCTCCCCCACCGCCCGGCCGTCCGCGCCGGCGAGCGCGATCGCCGCGCCCGGCCCGATGCCGGTCGCGGCGAGACCGGACGACGCGACGGCGTCGCCGAGCAGCCCGAGCCGGGAGTCGTACGCGGAGGCGCCCGTCGCCGCGACGTAGTCGTCCCAGCCGGGCACCCGGTCCGCCGCGTCGGGCTCGGTCAGGGTGCGGCAGCTCCCGTCCTCGACCCGGGTGTCGTCCGCGCGACCGCCCGCGCCGACGGCGAGCCAGCCGGCGCTCGGGCAGGTGGACGAGCGCACGCTCCGGACGACCGTGCTCCCGACGGCGCCCGTCGCGGCGAGCTCCGCGAGGGCCGGGGTGCCGACGGCGCTCAGGTCGTCCCAGCGCAGGCCGGTGACGCCGACGAGCAGCACGGCCGCGCGCGACGCCGCCTCGGCGCGGTCCGCGGCGGCCGCGCGGTCCGCCGCACCCGGCAGCTCGCCCGGCAGAGCGCCCGGCACCCCGGCCGACGCCGCGACCGGGGCCACGAGCACCGCCAGGAGCAGGACGGTCAGGCTCGTGAGGGCACGGCGGAGCAGCAGGGGCACCGGTTCACCGTACGAGCCGCCGCACCCACGCACCGGCCACTCAGGCGGCGTGGCCGCGCCGCTGCCCGGGCCGTTCGCGGGACGCTCACGAGATCGTCACGAGACGCCGACGACGGCCCCGCGGACCGGCACCGGGCGGCGCGGGCGCGTCGGTGCGGGTCGGTGCGGGTGGGCCCGGCCGGTCGCGGACCGACGACCTCCGCGCTACGTCGATGCGCGGCGCAACGACCTCGACGAACCCGGCGAGGACGTCCGCCCCTGGCCTGAGGGCCACGGAGTCGAGCCCACCGGTCGTGCGGGACACGGGTCCGCCGGCCGTCGGAGGCCAGGGCTGCGCCTGGTCGATCTCCTCGCTGCGAGCTGGGGCCGCCGGGCGGTCCGAGGCGTAACCTGGGGAGCAGCCCGGCAGCGACCTCATCTCCCTCGGTGCGCCTCGTCCCGGATCGTTCGTTCGGAGGGCGTCATGCCCGTCCCGTCCGCATTTCCCGCCCATCCCGCGACCGTGGGCCGGCGCCGGGGGCTCACGCACGCCGCCGGCGCCGGACCCCTCGCTGACGCGATCGTGTTCTCGTGACCACGGTCTCATCGGGAGAGGACCGCCGACCTGGACGATCGGTGCCTGAGCAGGGCGGGCAGCTGCACGACCTGCTCCGCGCATGGGCACGCGGGATCGATGCGCTCGAGGCCGCCACGGAGCTGCTGATCCGAGCGGGCCTGGCCGGGCCGACGCACCCGTGGGTGTGCCGGGCGCCAGGACCTGCGGGCGGCCGGGCCGTCGCGTGGATCGACTTCGCGGCCGTCTCCGCCTACGTGGGTCCGATGTCGCCTTCCGAGCGGCGGGTGCTGCTGTTCGCCGCGTCGCTGTCCGACGTCGACGCGGCCCCGGCCGTGCGGCTGGGCGACGTGACCCGCGTGGGGCCGCGCCGACTGGAGCTGCTGCTCGCGGCGCTGGGGCACGCGGGCGGCCAGCGCGACGCCTGGCGGGAACGGGCACGCGCAGGAGGATGAGGGCGACCGGGTGCCGGAGGGATCCCGATCCGAGGACGGCCCTTCGATGACCCTCACGAGGTTCCTCCTCGAGCGCATCGCCGAGAGCGAGGCTGCCGCCCGTCGTCAGCTGCCGGGCGGCGCCCACGGCGGACCGCGCGGTCAGGCGGCGCGAACGGAGGACGCCACCTACCGCAGGGATCCCGCAGACCCGGTGCGCCTCCTGGCCGAGTGCCGCGTCCGGCGGGAGCTGATCGTCCTCGCGTACGAGGCGACGGGCCTCGACGAGACCGTGGACATGGAGCGAGAGGCCGGCTCGCGGCACGACAGCGGCGTGCTCTACGTCGGGGACCGGATCCTGCGCGCCATGGCGTCGCTGTACGACGGGCACCCCGACTTCGAGCCGGCGTGGCGGGCCTGAGCGGCGGGCGGTGCTCGCCCGGGCGTCGACGCGACGGGTGTGCCCGGCGCGCCAGCTCGTCCGCGGACCCCCTGCGCCCGCGGACGAACTGAAGGTGTGCGCCGCGGCGCGACCGCCGCACGCGCTGGCTCCCCGGATCGATCGGGCTCGACCCGGATCGCGTCGACGGCCGGCGGCGCCTACTCGAAGACGATGCGGTCCACGGACCGTTGCACGTCGACCGCGCGGTCTGCCTCCACGGACTGACGCGCGGTCGCTTCAGCCGCTCGCTCGTCGCGCTCCCGGGAGACGGCACGCCCGATGTCAGTCAGCATCAGCGCGATCTCGTGCGCGAGCCCGTCCTCGAGCTGCTCGAGGCTGGTGTGGCCGATGAGCAGGCGCCTGTCCGAGACCTGCAGCGTCACCTGCGGGTAGCCGCGTTCGGTGAGCCGACGGACGGTGTCCGGTCCTTCGATCGCGGTCTTCTCGGGCACGGACACCTGGCGCGAGAACACGGCCGGGACCGTGTACTGCGTCGGTGCCTGGCTCGTGCCGAGCAGCGCCGGGAGGGCGCTGGTCAAGATCGAGGCGAGCCGAAGCGGCTGCTCGCCGGTGGCGAGCTCGCCGTAGGCGGTCATCGTCGTGCTCCGGTGGGGCGACCGCCGGCGGCACGGCGACGGAGCTGGCCGATGCGCAGAGAGGCGAACACCAGGACCACGATGCCCACGCCGAGGCCGGCGATGAGCAGCGTCAGCGCCAGCGGCGCGGTCCCGCTCAGGCCGAGGAAGGAGACCGCGACGGGGCCGGTGTTCTGCAGCATGAACACGACGAGCGCGACCAGGACCAGGACGCCGACGCAGACACCGAACCACGCGGCGCTCGTGCGGGTTCCCGAGGCCCGGGTGGGTTCGGTGGGGCGAGGTGCCCGGACCGTCGGCTCGATGGGCTGCCGTCTGCGGACGGGCGTGGAGTGGGAAGCAGGCTGGACGGGCATGACGCCCTCCGATGCTGGATCCGGGTCGTCGCCTCGCTGAGAGGTCCTCGACACCGGGCTGAGCACCAGTCTACGCCCGCGGACTCGGTACTGACCTGCCGGTTCCCAGCCCGTGTCTGGGGCTACGGCGTCGGGTCGGACGACGGGACGGCCCCGGAGGAGGCGGGACGGCGCATACGCTCGGTTGCGTGGGCGAGAAGCGACTGAGTTTTCAGACGACGATCGGTGTCGACATCACGGGCGAAACCTGGAGCTGCGTCGAGATCCCCGGCTCTGCGGAGTTCTTCGGCACCGGCAGGTCCGTCAGAGTCGACGCCCGCGTGGATGACGTCGCGCTGGAGAACGTCGGGGCGATGGTGACAGGGACAGGAGCCCACATGGTGTCGCTCAGCGCGAAGGTCCGCACGGCACTGGGCAAGGGCATCGGTGACACCGTCGACGTGACCATCGTCGAGCGCTGACACGGGGAGTCGAGGGAGCGCTGGACGAGGAGCTGCGGACCGAGCACGTGCGACGCCGGTGACCCCCAGGGGGCTGCTCGGGAGCTACGTGACCTGCATGTCTACTAGGTAGGTGGGCCCGGCCGGTCTCGAACCGACGACCTCCGCGGTGTAAGCGCGGCGCTCTGACCAACTGAGCTACAGGCCCCTGCTGCGGTGCGCAGCCTACCGGTGCGGGTACCCCGGCCGGCGCCCGGGTCAGAGCCCCGCGACCGCCTCGCGGTACGCCGCGAACGGCCGCGCGACCCCGGCGGCGGACTCGACCGACCACCGCAGCACACCGGCGCCGTCCAGCAGGAACGACCCCCGCCGCGCGTACCCGTCGACCTCGTCGAGCACCCCGTACGCCCGCGCCGCCGCGCCGTGCGGCCAGAAGTCCGACAGCAGCGGGAACGTGTACCCGTCCTGCTCGGCCCAGGCGCGCAGCGAGGGCCCGGCGTCGCAGGACACGGCGCGGACGTCGACGCCCGCGAGCTCCGGCAGGTGCGCCTGGAGCTCGGTCAGCTCGGCGGTGCACACCCGGGAGAACGCGAACGGCACGAACACGAGCAGCACCGGGGCGCCGGAAGGGCCGCCGACCGCCACCGGGGCGCCGTGCGCGTCCGGCAGCGTCAGCGCGGGCGCGGCGGCACCGACGACCGGCGGCCGGGCGGTCCCGCTCACGGCCGGGCGGTCAGCGCCCGCGGCCGCGGCTGCCGAGGCGCGTCGCGGACCAGTCGCCCGCGATCGAGAACGTGCTCGTCGCGTGCAGGCCGGCCGTCGTCGCGGCCTCCTCGATGTCGTCGTGCCCGACGTG